>CABEDY010000045.1_pt1 | contig 11612 bp, 12 predicted proteins | sample 3423171 | NCBI WGS metagenome assembly CABEDY01 (sample SAMEA5534333, study PRJEB31848) | metagenome | biome: tundra; feature: field; material: soil | place: USA | collected 2013-05 | depth 0.15 m | reverse complement strand
GCCTGCCTCCTGTATCCTGAGTTGTCATGACTAGACGCAACTTCATCGCATCATCCGCGGCTGCTACCGCGCTTGCTTATTCTCAGGTTTCTGGCGCTAACGAACGGTTGCGTATCGGCGTGATTGGTTGCGGTGGACAAGCCACGGATCACATGCGCACGCTGGTGAAGATGCGCGAATCCGACAATTGCGACGTGCTGGCAGTTTCGGACGTGTATGACAAGCGCGCGGAACAAGCGGCGCAGCTCACTGGCGGCAAGGTGGTGAAGGACTATCGCCGCATCCTGGACAATCACGATATCGATTACGTGCTAATTGCCACGCCTGAGCATTGGCATTACCAGATGATCGTGGACGCAATCGGCGCCGGGAAACATATCTATTGCGAAAAGCCGATGACGCACACCGCCGCGCAATCGAAGAAGGTGGTGGAGAAGATCGCGCAGAGCAAAGTGAAGATGCAGGTGGGCGTGCAAGGCATGTCGGACGATTCTTACGAAACTGCGCGCAAGTTTGTCAAAGACGGCGCGCTCGGCAAAGTGGTGCTGGCGCAGATCGATTATTCGCGGAACTACAAGAACGACTTCTGGGAATATCCCGTGGACGCGGATGCGCGGCCCGGCGTCAATCTGGATTGGAAAGCGTGGCTGGGCGCGGCACCCAAGCGGCCTTTCGACGCCGATCGCTATTTCAGTTGGCGGCGCTACTGGGACTATTCCAGCGGCATCGCGAGCGACCTATTTATCCATCGCGTGACGCGCATCATCAAGGCGCTGGACCTGACGTTCCCGGCGTTCGGCGTGGGCGCGGGTGGCAAGTTCGAGTTCACGGCGAGCAGCGCCGAGATTCCAGATACATTCAATATCCTGCTGGATTATCCGGGTGGGCCGACGGTGCAGCTCATCTCTTCGATGGCCAATGGCACACCGGTGGATCACCTGCTGCGTGGCCATAAAGCGACGCTGCAGTTCACGCGGACCGGTTTCGTGATCCGTCCTGAGGGAGGCGGCCAGGAGATTGTGCATCAGAAAACGGGCGGCGAAGAGCTGGATCTGCACCATCGCAATCTGATGAACGCCATCCGCAAAGGCGAGGCGTTGAAGTGCGATGCGATGTTGGGATACCGCGGCGTGGTGGCGTGTGAGATGGGCGTGCTGAGCTATCGCAAACGAAGATGCATGCGGTGGGACGCGGCTAAAGAACGGATTGTGTAAGATTTAACCGGAGGGCCGTATGAGGATATGCGAAGCAGTTTTACCTGAATTCGATCAAGAGATGTCCAACACACGGAAGACGCTGGAGCGGATCCCGGAAGATAAGCTGGGCTGGAAGCCTCATGACAAGTCGATGACGCTGGGGCGCCTCGCCGGACACATTGTGGAGTTGGTGGGCTGGGCGAACACCTCCATCACCACCGATTCGCTGAATGTGACGATGGATAAATACCAACCTATTGTCGCCACCTCACGCCAGCAGATTCTGGAGCTCTTCGACAAGAGTGTCAAGGAATCGAGAGCAGCGATCGCGGGCGCGAGCGACGAGCATATGATGCAGCCGTGGACGTTGTCGTTCAGCGGTCAAACCGTGTTTACGATGCCGCGGGCCGCGGTGCTGCGGATGAGCTGCTTCAATCACATCATCCATCATCGGGCGCAGTTGGGCGTGTATCTGCGTTTGAATAATGTACCTGTACCGGCGTTGTATGGTCCATCGGCGGATGAGGGCGCGATGAGCGCGTCGGCGTAACTCGGGTTTGGCGGACCCCTGGGCGGACCCCTGGTCCGCGGCCGACGCCCACGTCGGCCTGGTACTGGTATTTGTCAATGCTTGAAGTAGCGGGTCCAGGGGGACCCGCGCGGACCAGGGGGTCCGCCCCACTTACCGTATGCAGACCCCGGGCGCGGCTTGAGCCTAGCAGTATAATGGTGAGTTCGCTTTCCTTATGTCCCTTCTGGTTCCGAACCGTCACCGCGGCAAGTTGATTGTCGTGGAGGGCATTGACGGTTCGGGCAAATCCACCCAGCTTTCGTTACTCAGCCAGTGGCTGCGGTCGCAGCGGATCGGAGTGGCTTTCAGCGAATGGAACTCGTCTCCGCTGGTGCGGGAGACCACGCGGCGTGGCAAAAAGAAGAATATGTTCACGCCCACAACATTTAGTCTCATCCACGCCACGGATTTCGCAGATCGGCTGGAGCGCTACATCGTGCCGCTGCTGAAGGCGGGCGCGGTGGTTTGCGCGGATCGCTATGCTTATACGGCATTCGCGCGCGACGTGATCCGCGGCGTGAGCCGGCGGTGGGTTCGCAACCTTTATAAGTTTGCCGTCCGGCCGAATCTGGCTTTCTATTTTCGCGTACCGCTCGAGGTTGCCATCGGCCGCATTTTAGGTGGGCGCAACGCCATCAAATATTACGAAGCGGGCATGGATCTGGGCCTGAGCCGAAATGTGGAGGAGAGCTTCCGGTTGTTTCAGGGCCGGATCTTAGATGAATACGAAGCCATGATCCACGAAGTTGGATTCCACGTGATTGACGCCACCGGATCCATCGAAGATCAACAGCGGCAGATGCGGGACATTGCGACCGAGGAGCTCGGAGACAACCTGCACAACGGCCACTTGCTGCGCGCGTCCCAGGGAGATATCGATGCTGCCCAAGCAGCCCCTCGAGTTCTATAGCGAAAAGCTGGCCGGAGTCTCCGAGGAGGAGCTGCAGGGCAAGCTGATCGTCATTGAGGGACCGGACTCGGTGGGCAGATCCACGCAGGTCTCGCGGCTGCGCACGTGGTTGGAGCACCGGGGCCATGCGGTGCTAGACACCGGCCTCGCGCGCGGCGCGCTGGCCGGCAAGGGCATCCAGCAGGCCAAAGAAGGCAACACTCTGGGCCCGGTGACGATGACGCTGTTTTACGCCACCGATTTCGCCGACCGCCTGGAGAACGAAATAATTCCTGCTTTGCGCGCCGGCTTCGTGGTACTGACCGATCGCTACATTTTTTCCCTGATGGCGCGCGCCATCGCCCGCAACGAGGATCGAGTGTGGATCGAAAAGGTGGCCGGTTTCGCATTGGTTCCGCATGCGGTCTACTATCTGCGCGCGGATGTCCACGACCTGCTGACCCGCGTTGTGTTGGGCCGGGGCGCCTTCGACTATTGGGAAAGCGGCATGGACATGCGCTTCGGCGCGGATATGCATGATAGCTTCGTCCGCTATCAGACGCGCGTGATCCGAGCGCTGGACCGTATGGCAAAACGCTACAACTTTATTGTGGTAGATGCCAATCAAACGCCCGACCAGATTTTCCGGGAGCTGCGGCGGTCGATCGGGAAGTTGTTTTGAAACCAAGTTCTTCGGTTCTTCGGTTCTTCGGTTATTCGGTTGGTGTGGTGCTCTGGGCGCAGATTCCCGCTGAAGATGTTCGCAACACTTATGTTCCGGATACGAATACGCATTTCACGATGCCTGCTTATCGCACGCTCGGGGAGTGGGAGGCGCACAAGCAGAAATTGCGGGATCAGATTCTGTTCGCAGCGGGACTGGTTCCTATGCCGGAAAAGAATCCACTGCATCCTGTTGTTTTCGGACGGATCGAGCGTGAGGGCTACTCGATCGAGAAAGTTTATATCGAGACGCTTCCGGGATACTATTTGTGCGGCAATCTCTACCGGCCGCGAGGGGCGTCCGCAAAATCTCCGGGCGTGCTGGTGGCGCACGGCCACTGGGACTACGGACGGCTGGAGAATCAAGTACTCAATTCGGGCCAGAAGCGCGCGGCCAACCTGGCGCTGCAGGGTTACGTGGCGTTTTCTTACGACATGGTGGGATACAACGACACCATGCAGACTCCGCATGATTTCGGGGGGCCGCGCGAACAGTTGTGGTCCTTCGGTCCCATGGGATTGCAGTTGTGGAATTCCATTCGCGCGCTGGATTTCTTGCAGTCGCTGCCGGATGTGGATCCAGAACGAATTGCGATGACGGGCGAATCCGGCGGCGGCACGCAGACGTTTCTGTTAACGGCCGTGGATGATCGCGTGAAATATTCCGTTCCGGTGAACATGATTTCGGCCAGCATGCAGGGCGGATCGCAATGCGAGAACGGTCCGGGCCTGCGCCTGGACACGTTCAACGTGGAAATCGGGGCGATGATGGCGCCGAGGCCGATGCTCATGATTGCGGCCACGGGCGATTGGACCAAGGACACGCCGCGCGAAGAATATCCGGCGGTCCGCTCGATTTATGAGCTGTACGATCGGGCAGCCAATGTGGAGACCGTTCAGATGGACGCGCCGCACAACTACAACCAGGCCAGCCGGGAAGCGATGTACACGTTTTTCGACCACCGGATTCTGGGCGAGCGAAAGGATGTGAAAGAGCGCGGCGTGCAAATTGAAAGGCTTCAAGATGTACTGGTGTGGCACGGGCGGGCACTGCCATCGAATGCGCTGACATACGATCAGTTGGTGGAACAGTGGATCGCGGCGGCCAAGCGCCAAACGGCTGCCACGCGCGATGTGGAAGCGATGCGGAAACGGCTGAGATTGGCGCTGGCTACTGAATGGCCGGAGCATGTGCTGAGTGAAGCGCAGGGCGAGAAATTGGTTCTCGGGCGCCCGGGGAAAGGTGATCGCGTCTCCGCCACCCGGATCGGTTCTGGCGTTCCGTCGGTGGTGTTGATAGATCCCGCTCCGAGAGAATACCAAACCGGTCCGGCGCTCGTCATTACCGTTTTTCAAACGGGCTCCGCAGTGGCGCCGCGCGACCGTTCGGCGCAGTTTTTTCTCACGTTCAACCGGACCGACGACCAAAATCGCGTGCAGGATATCCTCACCGCGCTGGCGTATCTGAAGCAAGAGGGTGCCAAGAATTTGCGCGTAGTGGGATCGGGAAAGGCGACGATTTGGGCGCTTTTCGCTGCGGCCGTTGCGGCAGTTCCGGTTACCTTTGAAGGCAAGCTGGAAGGCTTCACCGGTGAAGATCAGGACTTTGTCGACGGATTCTTTGTGCCAGGCATCCAGCGCGCGGGCGGGTTAGAAGCTGCCCGGCGTATTTTGCAAAGCCGGTGAGCAAGGCGTCCCCTTGCTGACGCGTGGGGCTGCATCCCGAACGTGGACACGACGCATCCAAACACGACGTATCCCAACCACCGCCAGCACTACTCCTCCCAGCAGCCAGCCGACCGACGGCTCCGGCACAGGCGAGGCGGATCCCAGCACAACGTCGAAGGCGTAGTGCAAATCTTCTCCGCCGGCCAGATTGCCGAGGCCGGTGAATCCGTCTGCTAGCGTGCCTGTTCCCAAGTTCTCAGCGAACGACATGTTTTCGAACGCGCTGATTGCGATTTGATAGTTACCCGGCGCCAGTGTCCCGCCGTCGAGGGAAACATCGTAGCATTGCAAACTGCTGGTGTTCGTATGGGCGCCCGCCGGGCAGGTTGTGCCCAGCAACGTCGAGGCCAGAAAATCTCCGCTCGAGTCAAACAAGCTCAAATATGGTGCGAATCCTCCCTGAGCGATGTTCGTTCCCGCTCCGTTCACTCCCCCGCCATAGCTAAACGTGACCGCTTCCATGCTGGAGGCCGTGCTGACCGTGAATCCATCTACCACGGCAGCCCACTGCGCATAATCGCCGTCGGTATTGGACGCGCCCAACGTGCAGCCGCTGCCGCACGAAATTACGTTGGCGTCGTTGCGCAGATTCCCAACGAATGAAATGGTCTCGGCCTGCGCCGAGCCGAGACCGATAATCGCGAAAATGTATAGATAGAGCGTTTTCATAAACTCCTCCTGGAAATAGTCATGAACCAGCCAGTCAGGGCAGGCTGATGTAATATCCGGACAGCGTTCCGCGAATATCGTTGGCTCCAACGCATTCCAGGATCGGCTGTGTGCCGGCCTCAAAATAGACTTCGACGGGCGAGTGAACAAAGGTAGCAAAACCATTCGGGTTCGGTGTGAATGTCGGCACGAACAGATCGCCGGCTGTGTCGTTAGACCTGTGCAGTAACATGACACCGTCAGATGGCGCTGGTGATCCGAACGCCTGCGCGTTGACGAATGTCACGACCAGACGCTGTCCGGCGGGCACGGGCGAAAACGTAATATTGCAACCGCTGATGCAGGCGGCGTGGTTTTGTACATATTCGAAATAGGGATTTCGGCCCGGCTCGTCCTGATTGCGCACCAGGGCCGCTCTCACCGCCTGGGCGCTCGCATGGCCTTCGGTCGCGAGCGTCAGGATGACGGAGACGGCCGCCAAGCCCGCGGCCACCCACACAAAGCGTTTTAGACTTTCCATAGTATGCTCCCAGTCAATCGACTTAAGGCAGCGTGATGTAGTAACCCGACAACGTCGCTGAAATACCTCTATCGTTACAGCCATCGCATCCCACGGTCGGTGTCTCGCCGGCTTCATAGTAGACCACGACAGGCGAATTTGCGACGTCTGCAAAGCTTGAAAGTGTCGTAGGGAGGATGCGAAAATCCTGTCCGTGGCCACCCAGGAACAGGCCAAGACCTTCTTCTGCGAATAAAGCCCCGTTGAAGAACGTTACTACCAGGCGTTGGCCCGCGGGTACGGGTGGAAAGGTGACGCTGCAGCCGCTACTAAAGCATCCGACCGTTTGGCTATACGGGTTACGACCCGGCTCGTCCTGGTTGCGGACCAACGCCGCCCTTACCGCCTGGGCGATGGCCCGGGTTTCCGTGCCCAACGTTAATAACAGAGCCACAGCCGCGAAGCCCGCGGCAATCCACACGAACCGTTTTAGTCTTTCCATATGTCTCCTCCGAGGCCGGCCAATCGATTGGCTCAAGCCTGCATGAGGGGATGCGTAAACCAGGACCGGATTAGATCATGCCGGCGGAGAGATCTTCAAAATGGGAGTGGCCGGCGAATTCAGCGAGCCCCGCTTTGGTCTAATTGCGCCAGCAGCCAGGAGCGGGCGAACTCCCAGTCGCGCTTCACGGTCGCGGTTGAAATGCTCAGCACATCGGCGATCTCCTGCTCCGTCAGACCTCCAAAGAACCGCATCTCCACTACCGCGGCGGGCCTGGAATCCAGCTCTTCCAGACGCGTCAGGGCTTCATTCATATCGGCGATTCGTTGGTCCAACGGAACCGCGTGATCGCGCGCTTCGTCCAGCGAGAGTTTTTCCTGGGAGCCGCCACGCTTCAGGCCCTTTTTCTGGCGCGCATGATCCACAATAAGGCGCCGCATCTGGCGGGAGGCGAGATGCAGGAAATGTAACCGGCTCTCGCAACTGACCGGCGGACCGGAAAGCAAGCGGACACACAACTCGTTCACCAGCGCCGTGGGCTGAAGCGTAACCGCGCCCAATTCACGGCGGAGATGCACCGCCGCCAAGCGCTTCAATTCGCGGTACATCGCCTCCATCAGCTTGCGGCCGGCCGCTTCGTCGCCGGCACGCCAGTCAGTAAGCAGGGCGGTAAGGTCGGAAGGGTCGCTCGCTGGCATCCGGGTACAAACGCCATCATATCGTTGTTTCGGCCGCCTTAAATCGCCTACGGCTGGGTTCCGGCCAGAAAGGTGCTTAATCCGCGAGCCAATTCATCGTGAAGGCCGCCTTTGGCGTTGGCCGGCAACAAGTGAAGCGCCTCGCGCTCTGTTTGGGCGGCCTGCTGGGAGTTTCCGGTGCGGAAATACGCCCACGCCAGCGTATCCAGAAAGAATGGATTGGTTCGATTGGTGGCGGAGACCGCGTTTTGCGCCAGACGGAGCGCGGCGGCGGGCTGAAGGAGGTCGGGCCACTCAACTTTGAGGAGCGCGTCCGCGTATTCGTTCCATTCCATTGCTCCGGCGGCTGGCTTGTTTGCGGCCTGCTCCAGCAGCCGTAGCGCTTCTTGGGCGGCTTCATGCGCCGCTTCTTGGTTACCGCCGGCGGCTAGCCGCTTAGAGAAAGCCCGCAAGGTTACCGCCAGCCGAAGGGACGAGCTCAGGTCCGAGGGATCGATCTCAATCGCGATTTCGGTGGATCGTACGGACCGGCGAAACGCCTCCAGGCTGGCCGCGGTTTGGCCGCTGGCGGCTAGGCTCCCCGCCAGGATTGCTTCCGCCGATGATGACAAACGCCGGTATTCGGCATTGTTGGGCGCCAGCGACTCCAGCCGCCGCAGGGAATCGAGCGCGAGCTTCGCCTGCGCTGCCGCATCCTCGGGCCTCCGCAACATGCGAAGTGCATTGGCATAGGAGGCTTCGGTGGTAGCGAGGAGCCGCTGCACTTCCACTTCGTCCGGCGACGCTTCGGCCAACGGCGATAGAATGGAAATACCTTCCTGACATGCTTCGAGCGCTCCCGCGTTGTCCCCGGCAGCCAGCAGAACCACGCACCGGCTTTGATCCACCGCTCCCAGGGCCCGGCGCATCGAGGCGTCCTGGGGGTTGGACCGCGCCAGGGATTGCGCCAGCGTCCAAGCGCTGCGATAGGACTCCAGGGCCTGTTTGGTATCGCTCGCCATGAATTGGCCATCGCCCAGCTTCGCCAGACTCAGAGCCAGATCCCGGTGGTCGCGGGGCAACGCTAGGTTGCGCCCGGCAATGGTGCGCCGGAGCTGTACGGCGTGTTCATAGGCATCCAGCGCGGCGCGCGCGTCATTCTTATCCGGCCGGTGAGGGTCAATCTTCAATTCCCCCATCCGCTCGTAAGACGCGGCCAGATCGCGCTGCAAGCCGATATCGTTTCCTGAATCCGCGCTCAGCAGCTCCAACTGATGCTGCGCCTTACCGACCACCAGGCGCCGCGCCATGGTGGATCCCGCCAGGTCACGGATTCCGTCGTGAAGGTCGAACAGCAGCGACGCAGCGAGCGTGCGAACATCGCGATAACGATCCTGTTCCTTGCGCCGCTCCGTTTCAGCTTCTTTCGTTCGTAGCTCGGCTAGCGTCCGTTGTTCGGTGGCCATGCGTTGGTTCTGCTCAGCCAGCATGCGCTGCCGGTCCGCGGCGCTGCGTTGTTGTTCGGCCTGGATGCGGGCAGCATCGGCCGCCTGGCGCGCTTGCTCGGCAAGATGGGCCTGGTGCGTGGTGGCCAGGATGCCGGCCGTCAGCAGGAACATCACCAGCGCGGCTGCGGTTAGCGGCAGCCACTGCCTTCGAGCGAATCGTTGCAACCGGTAAGCCATACCGTCGCCTTTTGCCAGAACCGGCCAACCCCGCTGGTGACGCCGGATATCCTCGGCCAGTTGCTCCACCGACGCATAACGCAACATCGGTTGCTTGCGCAGCGCGGTAAGGACAATTGTGTCGAGGTCTCCTCTCAGTTGCTTTCCGCGCCGCCCGGCGACCACGCTCATGGCGGCCGGATCGTCCTCGCAGATCGCGCGCATCACCTCGTGGGGCAGCGCGTCCTTGCGCCGGAAGGGATGCACGCCGGAGAGCATCTCGTAGAGCAGAATACCGAGTGAAAAAACATCCGCCGCGGTGGTGATTGGCGCTATTCGAATCTGCTCGGGACTGGCATATTCGGGCGTTAGAATGGCGGCCGTCGGTTCGGGAGCTGACCCTGGATCCGATTGCAACAGCTTCGCGATACCGAAGTCCAGGAGTTTGACATCGCCGGACGCTGTGACCAGGATGTTGCTCGGCTTTAAGTCGCGATGCACCGTCAGGTTGCTATGTGCATGCTGGACGGCGTCGCAGATCTGTAAAAAGAGATCCAGTTTCTGGTTTACCGTCAAGCCGAGCGCTTCGCAATATTTCGTGATAGGAACCCCATCCACGTATTCCATGACGAAGTACGGATCGCCATCCGGAGTTTCGCCCCCGTCCAGTATCGAAGCGATATGAGGATGGTTGAGTTGCGCCAGAATTTGGCGTTCCTGATGAAAGCGGCGCAGAAACAGGCCATCGATTCGGTCGTGCCGGAGAATCTTTATGGCTACGCGTTTCTGGAAGGTTCCATCCGCTCGGCTGGCTTGGTACACCACTCCCATACCACCTCGGCCGAGTTCCTTTTCGAGAAGATATGCACCCAACTGTGACCCATCGCGCGCCGGATAGGATCTTTCGCTGCGCGCTCCGTCGCTATCCATCATGACCGTAGCGGTCTGATCCAGAAGGCTAGTGCGGCTGGCATAGGCCGCCAGCATCCGGTTGAGTTCGTTGGCCAGGATCGGATCGCTCACGGAGAGTCCCTCAATCACGCTGGCACGTTCCGGTTCCGGCTCGGCAACCAAATGTTCAAATGTCCGGCGAAGTTGCTGGAATTCTTCAGAAGTCATGACCGGGAGGCGATCCGCTGTGCGCCTGGACCATCATAACAACGTGGTTTGGCTTGGCGCGTTTTTGGCGTCCGCTAAAAGTTGGTTGATCGGTTTGACGGTGGTCTTGGCCATAGCGGAAATCTCCGAGCCGGATCAAGCTGCCTCCAGCAATTCGCGCACGCTCCAGACGTGATCGGCAATTCCGGCTTCCATTGCAGGCGTGCAGCGGAGGGACCTGTGAACGCGTCCGAAGTTGTACCAGGTGTACCAGAGGACCACAGCGGCCCAGTGATTGTCGAACCGTTTAGAGAACGCGTTAGTGAGCCGCGTGAAGCGACGAAGCTCCATCCGAAGGGATAAGTTCGAGCGCTCCACTATCGACGTGCAGATTCATTCTGGATCAGGTTGGCCCATGATCGGGACAACCTCCGTGTGACGCTACCTCCGCTGGTGAGTAGGGGCCTTCGCCCTCACCCGCTGCCTTATAGACCTTGATCAATTGCGCAAATCCGGTCAGCCGGTCATGCAGCGTCGTGGTAATTGCGGAGCGATACGGTGCGAAGCCGTCAGTGGTGATCTGAAACGGAGTCCGTGCCGTGGCGTGCCGCAAGCCCTCTACAAAGACATCGCAAGTGGATTGGTCGCGCTTGCCTATCGTGATGTTGAGCACCAGTTTGGAATGGCGCTCGATCCCAAACCCACACGTAGCAGTCACCGAGGAGTGGGCTATCTTCGGGGCGAACGCGCTTCTGTTTTTTCCCAACGAAGCTCCAAACTTCGTCGCATTCCACGTCGCGCACCTGGACGTTCCGTACTTTTTCGGCCATGATGCGCTCACACTTTTCACCAGCCTGCACTAGGAGTTTGAGGATTGTGCTGTGGTGGACTTCCGTGGCACGTTCAACGCTCGAAACAGAGTTGCCTTCGAGCAGAAGACGGAGAACCATTTCTGCTTTCTCGATTGGCAGGTACATCCCGTCCAACGTTTGGTCACGTGCATCCGTGAATACCTTGCGGCATTGGGTGCATTGGTATCGCTGGCGGTTCTGGCGCTTACCGAACTTCCGGCATTCTGTACGGCAGTTGTGGCAGGTCACTGTGAAATCTCCTATTGAGTTCCACAGCCAAAAGCCGGATACTTGAATTGCGGATTCGTGCGGCTTCGGCTGTGCGGATTACAGCCCTGGAAGAGGGTGCAACCTCAACCGGGGCTTTTTTGTCGATCACAATCCAATACTACAGCAAGTCTCTTGCTGTTGCAAGACCTAAGTGGCTTATTAATTTTTGTGTGTCAACGCCAAGTAGAAATGTCCTATTCTCTGCCAAGTAGAAATGTCCGGTTTTGGGGTGGAACTGGAGCGGTGTAGTTTAGAGTGTGAATGATTCTTTAGGA
>CABEDY010000040.1_pt1 | contig 11675 bp, 9 predicted proteins | sample 3423171 | NCBI WGS metagenome assembly CABEDY01 (sample SAMEA5534333, study PRJEB31848) | metagenome | biome: tundra; feature: field; material: soil | place: USA | collected 2013-05 | depth 0.15 m | reverse complement strand
TCCACTCTCTAAGGACACGGCAGCAGCCGAAGTTCAACCCATCTTCGACCGGCTCACGCAGGCCTTCGGACATATGCCTGCTTTTTTCGCCACCATGGCGCGGTCGCCCGAAGCGTTGCAGCATTTCATGCCGCTCTACGGCGCCGTAATTAATAAAGGATCAGTGGAAGCCAAGTACAAAGAGCTGGCCTATTTGAAAACTGCGCTGATCAATGGATGCGAGTATTGCTTCAAAGCCCATTCCGCGTCGGGCAAGAAAAACGGCGTGACGGAAGAGCAAATCACGCACCTGGCCTTCTATCAACGCAGCGCGGCCTTCGACGAAAAAGAAAAAGCAACGTTGCTTTATGCCGAACGTGTCACGCGCGGTGCATCCGGGATCCGCGAAGGCGCCATCCACGAGTTGAAAAAGCACTATTCGGACGATCAGATCGTGGAATTGACGCTCACCATTTGCATTGCAAACTTCACCAACCGGTTCAACGACGCATTGATAATAACCCCAGACATCGGCTGACGTTGTGTGGGGCGGACCCCCAGGTCCGCGCGGGTCCCCCTGGACCCGCTGTCTTCATGGGCAGGCCGACGAGGGCGTCGGCTGCGGACCAGGGGGGCCGCCCCACAGCCTCGCGTTCGCGATCACGGCCTGGCCCAACGCAATCCCCCCGTCGTTGGGCGGGACTTTGGCGTGCAGAAATACTTCGAAGCCGCTGGATCGAAGACCCGCCACGGCGCGTTCCAGCAAGTAGAGATTCTGAAACGTGCCTCCACTCAGGCAAACGCGATCCAGCCCTTCCGCTGCCCTCAGCCGCCGGCAAACTTCCACAACAATCGCGGCCACGGTGTTGTGGAACAACGCGGCGATGTAACTCGCCGGCCGCCCTGCCAAGACATCGCGCACAATACTTTCGATGGTCGGCCGCATATCAATCTGCCAGGCCTCGCCGTCCGATATCTCAAACGGGTATTGCTCCTCCAAACCCTGCACCGCGATCGCTTCCAACTGGATCGCGGCCTGCGCTTCGAAATTTACCTCGTGCCGCAGCCCGGCGATAGACGCCACCGCGTCGAACAGCCGCCCGCAGGCGGATGTCTCCACCGTATTGATGCCGCGCTCAATCATCGCGCGCACGGTGGCCACTTTCTTCGCGGGCACATGCCGCCACACAGGCAAATCCAAGGACTCAGCGCGCTCCCCGAAAGTGTCCATCAAATAGCTCAGGCCCAGCCGCCACGGCTCGCGAACGGCTGCGTCTCCGCCGGCCAGGGGAATATAGCGGAAATGCGCGCGGCGCTCGAATCCCGCGAAATCGGCCACCAGAAACTCTCCACCCCAGATCTTTCCATCCGTGCCAAATCCTGTTCCATCGAACGCCACACCGATTACTTTTCCAGTGATCCCGTTCTCAGCCATGCAACTGGCTACGTGCGCGTGATGATGTTGGACACCGATCTTCTCCACGTCCTTCATCTCGAGCGCCAGTTTGGTGCTGAGGTACATCGGGTGCAGATCGTAGGCCACGGCCTTGGGTTCAATCCGAAACAGGTCCCGCATACGCGCCAGCGTTTCCTGAAAGAATACGAGCGTCTCATAATTTTCGAGATCGCCGATGTGCTGGCTGAGAAATGCATGGTGCTCCTTGGTCAAGCAGAATGTATTCTTCAATTCGGCGCCACAGGCCAAAATCTCCGCCACAGGAAAGCTCAGCGCGATCGGGAAGGGAGCATAGCCGCGCGACCGGCGGAGCACCCGCTCCTTTTCTTCGAAAACGCGCACCACGGAATCATCCACGCGCGTGTGAATATCGCGGTTGTGAAACAGGAATGCGTCGGCGATACGATGCAAGCGCCGCGCGGCCTCCCGATTGCCTGTAACGATGGGCTCTTCGCTGATGTTGCCGCTGGTCATCACCAGCGCGGAAAAAGCGGGTGGCTGATCCACGAAGTCGCTGAACAGCAGGTAATGAAGAGGCGTGTAAGGCAGCATGATGCCCAGCGTATTGTTGCCAGGCGCGAGAGCTTCGGGGAAGCCGGGCGCATCCGCCCGCCTCGGCAGAATCACGATGGGCCGCCGTGCACTTTCGAGCGCGACTCGCGCGGCCTCGGAAACAAAACACAGCCGCTCGGCCGAAGCGGCATCCGGAACCATAATCGCGAACGGCTTGTCACTCCGTTTTTTTCGTTCGCGTAGCGCGCCTACGGCTTGGCCGTTCGATGCATCGCAGGCTAAATGAAAACCTCCCAGTCCTTTGATCGCCACGATTCGCCCCTGCTGCAACATCTGCCTCACCGCGCGGATTTCCGAAAGCCCTCCATCAAACGTCAGCGGCGCCTCCAGTTCGTCGCGCAACATTAAAGTAAGTGCCGGCCCGCACGCGGGACAGGCGTTGGGCTGCGCATGAAAACGGCGGTCCGCCGGATCCTCGTACTCGCCCAGGCACTTTTCGCACATTGCGAAACAGGCCATGGTGGTCAAAGGCCGGTCGTAGGGAATCTTCCGCGTGATCGTATAGCGCGGGCCGCAGTTGGTGCAGTTAGTGAATGGATAACCATGCCGGCGATTCCCATCGCTGCGAAAATCCCGCAGGCAGTCATCGCAGGTGGAGACGTCCGGCGAAACCGGCGCCAACCTTCCTGGCTCATCCACGCTTCCTCGAATGACAAAACTGGAATAACCCGCCGGCGCCAGTGTCTGGATGACTATATCTTCGATTTGCGCCAATGGCGGCGTCTCGTCCCTCAGCCGTCGCACGAAGCATTCCAGCTCCCAGTCGGCGCCTTCCACTTCGACGGTGACACCCGCCGACGAATTTAATACATAGCCGTGGAGCGAAAGTTCTTGGGCAAGTTTGTAGACGAAAGGGCGGAAACCAACGCCTTGAACGATCCCACGTATGTAAATCTGTCTGCGGCTGATTCGGGACACTCCTAGTCCACCGTAGCAGGGTTACGGGCATCTCAGCTTTCGCTTACTAGCGTAACCCCTAGCCCTTGCGGCAGCCAAAACGCTACACTAATTGAAGACTGACAGCGACTCCGGCCGACGCTAAACAGCTGACGGGCTGATGTAGAGCTGGACACCTTGGTGTTTTACCGGGCGCTCGATGGTGACACCCCCTCGAATCGCTTTGCCGTGGAGGTATGCCCTAGCGGACCTCCGGGAGGAAAATGGCATGGCAAAGGGAGATTCCCAGCTGCTCCAGAAACATCTCGATGTAGAATCAAAAGAGCGGAAAAGCTGCACACTCTTGACTTCTCCAGACCCACTCGCGAAAATTCTCGATCTCGCCGACGATGCCATCATCTCGGTGGATGATGAACAGCGGATCATCCTGTTCAACCAAGGCGCCGAGCGTATCTTCGGTTATTCCTCGCAGGAAATTAAGGGGCAACTGCTGGATATTCTGCTGCCATCCCGTTTGGTTCAGGTGCATCGCCACCATCTGGAGAATTTTGCAAAGTCGGAGGTCACGGCGCGGCGCATGGGCGAACGTAGCGAGATTCTAGGCCGGCGCAAGAACGGTTCGGAGTTTCCCGCGGAGGCTTCCATTTCCAAGGTGGCCGTGCAGGATCGGCATATGTACACCGTCATTCTGCGCGACGTCACGGACCGCGTGGCGGCCGAAGATAAGATCAAGAATTCGCTGCGCGAAAAAGAGGCGCTGCTCAAAGAGATTCACCATCGGGTGAAGAACAATCTCCAGGTGGTTTCGAGCCTCCTTGGCCTGCAATCCCGCGTCGTTGGCGATGAACAGACCCGCAAGATGTTCCAGGAAAGTCAGAACCGGATACACTCCATGGCCCTGCTGCACGAGAGCTTGTATCAATCGAATAATCTCTCGCGGATCGACTTTCCGGAGTACATCCGGCAACTGGCTTCGTATTTGTTCCAATCCTACGGCGTCGTTGCCGAACGCATTCATCTCCGGACCAATCTGGACGCGCTGTATCTCGGCATGGATGCCGCGGTTCCCTGCGGGCTCATCATTAACGAACTGGTCTCCAACTCGCTAAAATACGCATTTCCGGATGGCCGGGAGGGTGAGGTTCGCATCGAACTGCGGGAGCATTTGGAAGGTATGGCCCTGCTGGTGGTGGCGGATAACGGTATAGGCCTGAGAAGTGATATAGATTGGGTAACAGCGAGGACATTGGGGTTGCGGTTAGTGCGCACGTTGGCCGAGCAATTAGGAGCGAAGATCGAAGTACAGTCTACGGCCGGGACAGAGGTCCGGCTTACTTTTGCCGCCGCGGCATAGGCGCCAACGCGGAAATGACATGCCTGCAAGAATTTTGATTGTTGAAGACGAGCGCATCACGGCCGAGGACCTGCGCGATATCCTCACGGATCTCGGCTATACGGTAACGGGCTCGGTCTCGAGTGGAGCCGACGCCATCGCGCAGGCCGAGCAAAACGCCCCGGACTTGGCGCTGATGGACATCCGCATCAAGGGAGACATGGATGGAACCGAAACGGCTCGCATCCTGCGTGAGCGCTTTAATATTCCAGTTGTTTATCTAACAGCGCACGCCGATACGAACACGGTGTCGCGCGCGAAACTGGCTCAGCCCTTGGGTTACATCACCAAGCCGTTTCAGGAAGCTGAGCTGCACGCCGGTATCGAGATTGCCCTGCACAAGCACCGCGAGGACTTGAAGCTTCGCGGACAGGAGGAATTGTTGGCCTCCACCTTGCGCGCCATTGCAGAAGGTGTCATCGCGGTGGACAAGCCCGCGTTGGTGACGCTTTTCAATCCGGCTGCTGAAGCCTGGACCGGGTGGAACGCGCGTGAGGCTGTGGGTAAGCCGATACGCGAAGTCTTTCCGTTGGTGGATAGCGTGACGGGAGAAGAGCTGGACACTCCGTTGTGGCGCGTCCTCACCGAAGGGACTATGGAAGAAGTCGGCCACGGCGCTTTGCTGGTGGACCGCACCGGCGCCAAGCGGCCTATCACCGGCAGTATTGCGCCAACTCGCGATCACCGCGGCGAGGTCTCCGGAGCGGTCCTGGTTTTTGGCCGCGCCACCAACGAAACCGGAGGTGTGCGGCGGCGGCTGCCGGATTATTCCGGTGAAAGCGTCGTGGGTATGGGCGACTTCAAGATGGTGGCGGCCTCGCCTTCCATGAAACAGGTTTTGAAATTCGCACGCCGCGTGGCTGAGAGCGAAGTCTCCACCATTCTGCTGGAGGGGGAAAGCGGCACCGGAAAAGACATCTTTGCCCAGTTCATCCATCACTTCGGCCGTCGCCGTGACGGGCCGTTCGTGGCCATCAATTGCGCCGCTATCCCGGAAACGTTGCTCGAAAGCGAGTTGTTCGGATATGAAAAAGGCGCCTTCACGGACGCCCGCGCTCCCAAAGCTGGAATCCTCGAGGTGGCTTCCGGGGGCACCATCTTCCTGGATGAAGTCGGCGAGATGCCGCTGGTGCTGCAGGCCAAAATGCTGCGCGTGCTGGAGGAGCAGACTTTCCGGCGTCTGGGTGGAGTGAGGGATATTCAGGTGGATGTGCGCGTAGTGGCGGCCACCAACCGCAAGCTCACCGAAGCCATTGAGCAGGGGAAATTCCGGCTCGACCTTTATTACCGCCTCAACGTGATCCAAGTGCTGCTGCCGCCTCTCCGGGATCGCAAGGAAGATATCCTCCCGTTGGCTGAAACATTCATCAAGCACTACAACACCAAGTTCAAACGCACCATCGAGGGCCTTTCGCATGGGGCAGCCGCGGTGCTGCTGGGATACGATTGGCCCGGGAACGTGCGCGAGTTACGTAACGTAATCGAACGCGCCATGGTGCTGGAAGAATCTGATTGGGTTCAAACTTCCAGCTTGCAGGTATTACCCCCGCACGCCGATGTTCCGGTTGCCGGAACGCTGCCTCTTGCCGCCGAGGACAAGTTTGACGTCAGCCTGGAAGAAGCCGAGAAGAGTCTGCTGGTGAAGGCGCTCGAAAAGGCCGAGGGCAATCAAACCCGCGCCGCCGTTCTGCTTGGTATTACGCGCGACACGTTGCGGTACAAGATAAAAAAATTCAATCTCCGCTGACCGAAGCCGCGAGGGAGTCCCCGATGGGCATCCTAGCCTCGTGGCGCACGCACTCCTGCGTGCCGCGTTCACACTCGTGTGAACGCTAGGGTTCGGTCACCAAGGGTGTTCGCAAGAGTGCGAACACGGCACGCATGAGTGCGTGCGCTACAAGCGGGTCCCGTAGAATCAATATTTCTGGACAGACGTCTTCAACGGAGCGCTACCACAACAAAACAATGTCCGGATGCCTGGCGCTGGCTTCAATGCTTGCTGACATCAAAAGTTCTGTTGTACCCTGACAATAGCGGTGGAGTTCGCTTAACGCCGTCCGGCACGGCCAATGACTCCTACAGTGGTTTTCGCTGTGGGAGCTTTCGTTCCGGTTCCTGAAGCTAACCACAACAACAGATTGAAGAGGAGATCCTCGCATGGAGCAGGTGTGGTTTGTAGCAGCCCTTTGGCTATTGCTCGCGCTGATCGCGGTCTTAGTTGCGAACTGGCTTCGAGTTTCCACCGCACTGTCTGAAATCGTCGTCGGAACCGTTGCGCAGCTCGCGATCGGCGCTTTGGCGGGCGGGGAAGCGCTTGGCGCCAAGGCTCCCTGGATCACTTTTCTAGCCGGAACCGGCGCCATCGTCCTGACGTTCCTGGCCGGCGCCGAGCTCGATCCCGATGTTTTCCGCGCGAAATGGAAGGAATCTTCCGCAGTCGGCTTGGTCGGATTCTTCGGCCCTTTCTTCGGGGCAGCACTGGTGGCTCACTACATACTCCACTGGGCGTGGCGGCCGAGCTGGCTGGCGGGAGTCGCTCTTTCCACTACTTCCGTTGCTGTTGTCTACGCCGTAATGCTGGAGCTCGGATTCAATCGCACTACTTACGGCAAGGCCATCCTGGCGGCATGCTTCATCAACGATCTGGGAACGGTTCTCGCGCTGGGTTTGATCTTCTCGCCATTCACCAGGAAGACGCTGATCTTCGTCGGCACAAGCATCGTGCTGTTTCTCATCCTTCCGTCCATCACCAGCCGATTCTTCGAGCGCTATGGGGGACGTGTCTCCGAGCTCGAGACTAAGTACCTGCTGTTTCTGTTGTTCGGATTAGGCAGCTTGGCCGTGTGGTCAGGCAGCGAGGCGGTTCTGCCGGCCTATATCATTGGGATGGTGCTGGCGGGCACCGTCGGGAAAGATCATCTCCTGATCCGCCGTTTGCGGACTTTGACCTTCGGCTTGCTGACGCCGTTCTATTTCATTCGCGCCGGCAGTTTCGTCTCGATTCCCGTGTTGATAGCGGCGCCGCTCGTCTTCGTGGTTCTGTTTTTTACCAAGATGATCACGAAACTGGCGGGCGTGCTGCCCACGGTTCGCGCCTTCGGCTACAGCGGTCACGATGGCATCTATTACTCGTTAATGATGTCCACCGGCCTTACGTTTGGAACCATCTCCGCTCTATTCGGCTTGAACCACGGCATCATCGATCAGGGCCAATACTCCCAGCTGGTGGCCACTGTGATCGCGAGCGCGGTGATTCCAACCGCGATTGCGAATGCGCGCTTCATGCCTCGGCACCTGCTGCCCGAGAAGGAGCGAGAATTGCGGGAATCGGCGTACGGAGAACCTGTGGGTGAAATTGAATCATGATAGAAACGGAGCGACTTTTGATTGGACAGATACCTGGTTGTGTTGGCCGGAGCGGGATTCGGAGGCTTGGCTCGATACGTGGCCGGTTCGTGGATCATGCTGAAGTACGGCGGGCGATTTCCGCTCGGAACATTGATCATCAATGTCAGCGGATCGTTCCTGATTGGTGTGTTGATGACCCTACTAACAGAACGCCTCAACCCACATCCGAACTGGCGCCTGTTTCTGGTGGTGGGGGTTCTGGGAGGATATACTACGTTCTCCAGTTTCGAGTACGAGATCTATCAGACCGTGCGCGACGGCGCGCGCTGGATGGGTATGCTGTACCTGACAGGCAGCGTGGTGCTGGGCTATTTGGGCGTGTGGATGGGCGCGCTTTTGACAGCCCGCCGATAAAGGAGGCCCAATGCTGAACAAAGGTCCCGCCAAGAAAGTCACAATCTTCATCAACGAAGACACCCAGCATCACATGCAGGCGTTGCACGATTCCATCATGACGTTTCTCATGCACAAAGGAGTCAGCGGCGCTACGGCGACTCGCGCGTTTTCCGGATTCGGCTCGCACCAGATGCTGCACACGCCCAAAGTGGAGGTGCTGACCCAACATCTGCCCATTCGGATCGAATTCGTTGACACCCCAGAGAAGGTAGAAGAGGTTCTTCCCACTCTCTATGAAATGGTTTCCGACGGCCTGATCGAGGTGCAGGATACCAACGTTGTCAAACATGCCCGCAAGCTGCCGAAACCGGAGCCAAAGCTCCCGCACGAACGCAAGGAAGGCCCGGCCAAACTGCTGCGTGTGTTCCTGGGCGAGGCGGACAAATGGCACGACGAGCCACTCTACGACGCGATCGTCAAGAAGCTTCGCATGCTGGATATCGCCGGCGCCACCGTGTATCGCGGCATCCTCGGCTATGGAGCCAAGGGCCACCAACATAAGAAAAGCTTTTTCCACGTGTCGCGCGATATGCCGATCATGCTGTCGGTGATCGACACAGCGGACAAGATTACCACCGCGGCAGCGGCTATCGAAAACATGCTGGAGGACGGTCTGATCGTGATCTCGGATGCCGAAATTGTGCGTTTGGTCCGTAGTTCAAAGATAACGGAGGGGCCCGATGCCGCCAGCTCAAGCCGCTAAGATCCTGCGCATTCACATTTCAGAAGCTGATCGCCTTAAGGGCAAGCCGCTGTACGAAGCCATCGTCGCCAAGTGCCGCGAGCTCAAAATCGCCGGGGCATCGGTGTTTCTTGGCCTGGAAGGCTATGGCGAAACCGCGGAAATGCACAAGGCGCATCTGGTCCGCAGCGACCGGCCGGTGTTGATCACCATCGTCGACACGCCAGAAAACATCGAACGCCTAATTCCCGTTGTGGCGGAGATGATGGACACCGGGCTGATGGCATCGTCCGACGCTCAGATGATCCGCGTGGAGAAAACAATTGCGGCGCAGCAAGGCACCACTTGAGTTGATATCCGGCGGGATCTCATTCGTTCCCATGGCCGGACGGCGGGATGAAATGAAAGCCTTGTCGTCTGCCCTGAAGTTGCGCCAATCCCGGCTGATCGTGGGACCTCCTGGCATCGGCAAGACCAGACTTCTCGAAGAGTGCATCCCAGCTTCCGGGCAATGCGTTATACGCGCCCAGCGTCCGCCGGCTTTACACCACCTGCTGGTGCGCATGGCTGAACAGCTCGGATGCCGATCTGCCCGCTTTTCGTGTCCCGAACAAGCTACCAGCATTCACCTCAAGCCGCTCGTCCTGAATGCTCTCCGCGCCAACCCCCGCTGTGTGATTGTCGAGAATCTTGAGAGCCGCGACCCGCGCATGTATCGCTTCCTGCAGGATCTGTATTACATCCCAGGCGCCGCCTTGGTTGTCACGGCCCGCTCAATTGACCGCATCGGTTACGTGCGCAAACTGCTTTGGGACCCGCGCGAGACAATTGTGATGAAACCGCTGTCGTGCCCGGAATCGCTCGGTTTGTTTGAGGAGGTAGGACACATTTTTCGACTGGAATCCTTTGATCTGGCCGATTTCCGCCATAAAGTGATTGGCGCTGCTCGCGGTAATCCGGGCCAGATCATCGCGATGTGCCGAATGGCGGCGCATCCTGAATACCGGAACGGCCGCTATATCAAGTTCCTGCCGCTACGGATGGATATGTTGTCCGCCTTCGTTCCATGAGCGAAGCGGCAACATTGCCAGTCACCAAAGCGGAGGCGCTCGATGCGCTACGCATCATCGGCGAACTGTGCCGGCGCTACCAAATCACTTCACTCGATGGTTTCCGCCAAGGTTGCGCGGCGTTTGCCGAAGAAGAGTCGCTCAACGTCGCGATTCTCGGCCGCTTCAAGGCTGGCAAGAGCAGCTTTCTCAATCATCTGTTCGGGAAACCGTTGCTGCCGGTCGGAGTGGTTCCGATCACTACCGTTGTCACCGTGATTGAATACGGCCCTCGCGACTTGGCGGAGGCTGTGTTCAAGAACGGCCGCACGGAACAAATACCGTGGGAACGCATCGGCGACTTTATCTCGGAGACTGAGAACCCAGAGAACTTCAAGCAGGTGGAGCGCGTGCGGATAGAACTCCCGGAATTGGAGCGGTACCGCGGAATTCGCTTCGTCGACACGCCGGGCCTGGAAAGCGTTCTGCGGCACAATACCGAAGCGTCGCTCGATTGGTTGCCCAAGGTTGGATTGGCCCTGGTCGCTGTCGGCGTGGACCCCCCGCTTTCTCAACACGACATCGAATTGATACGAAACCTGAGCCGCTACACGCCGAACGTTGCGGTTTTGCTCACTAAGGTTGACGTGCTCAACGAACTGGAGCGATCTCAAGTGCAGAACTTCGTCGAGGAGCAACTCGCACGTTATTGGGACAAGCCGGTTCCTCTGTTTCCCTATTCCATAAGGCCCGGCTTCGAACACTTTCGCGCTGGTCTCGACGCAAGGCTCCTGTCGCAAACACGCGCGAACGCTGGTGAGCATCATGCCGGAATCCTGCGCCACAAAATTGATTCGCTGCTCGCCGAATGTGCGGAATACCTGACGCTAGCTCTGAAAGCTGCTGAGGTTGACGATTCTGAACGCAGGCTGCTTCGCCAAAGGATCGTGGGAGAGAAAGAATACCTCGAGGACACTCGGCACACCCTGCGGCTTGCCGCGCGCCATGCAGCCGCAACGGCCCGCACAACATTTGAGGCCCTGTTGCAACGGGACGAGTTGCCAGTGCGCGATCGGCTCATCGCTCAATTCAATCGCGAGTTTCCTGGGTGGACGTCGAGCCTCGCGACAGCCCTAAAGCAGTTCGAGGACTGGCTGAGTTCCATGGTCCGGTCAGAAATGGAGAGCCTTTCCATCCACCAGCGGGAAGAATTTGTCCAGCCCGTTCGGAGGGTGAGCCGCCAGCTTTCCGAATCGCTTCAGGATTTCCGGAACAGGCTGTCGGAACGAAGCGTGCAGGCGCTCGGCGTAACGCTGCGCACCAGTGAAATGGAGTTCCGCGTTGAAGATCCCAAGTCCCCGGACGTCCGCGTTGGCAAGATCTTTGATCGCAATTGGGAATTGCTGTCCTTTCTTCTTCCGATGACCCTGATCAAGGGCCTGGTGAGGAGGCACTTCGAACGCAAAATAAGCGATGTCGTCTTCGTAAACCTTTCCCGCTTAGCCTCGCAATGGGAAGAGATCGTGAACGCCTCTCTGACCGCTCTTGAAAAAGAAGCGATCCAGCGCCTGGATGCCTTGATCGCAACCCTCGAAAAACTAATCGCCGCGGAAGGCCACGCAGTGGCCGCAATTCGCGCGGACCTGGCCAGTGTGGGGCAGGCGCTTCCGCCCCATGCCACTTAGTTTTCCGAAGCTAGGGATTCAGGTGCAGTTGTGGGGCAGACCCCCTGGTCTGCGCGGGTCCCCCTGGACCCGCTCTTCGATAACGAAATCAGCATCATCGAAACCCGGCAAGCCGACGTGGGCGTCGGCTGCGGTCCAGGGGGACCGCCCCACTAAG
>CABEDY010000038.1_pt1 | contig 11686 bp, 6 predicted proteins | sample 3423171 | NCBI WGS metagenome assembly CABEDY01 (sample SAMEA5534333, study PRJEB31848) | metagenome | biome: tundra; feature: field; material: soil | place: USA | collected 2013-05 | depth 0.15 m | reverse complement strand
GTCCCCGGCCTTGTAAGAGCGGCCCACGTTCAAGTTGAGATCGACGTAGATTCCGCGTTTCTTGAATTGCGCAACTTCAAAATCTAACCGGTCGAGTTGCTCGGGATCGAAAGAACCGCTGTCGGCGGCCGTATGATCGATAATGCCGCGAGGAGAATCAAGATCTAGGAAATGCAAACGGACGAGGTTGACGCCGAAACGGGCCAGCGTGGCGGCCCACATCGGCGCATCTTCCCGGGGCGGTATCTCCACCGAGCCGGGGCTCCAATCGGTGATGTGAACGCCCCAAAAACGGATTCGCTGGCCCTTAGCCTTCGCGAAGTGGCCGTTTTGGATGCGGATGAAGCCGTCTCTGCCGGCGGGTCCGTCGAGCAGGAACGATACGTCGGCCGGGGAAGAGCCGCCTGCACGGTGATCCATCACGAAAGGCCTTAGCAGGGTATCATTCCACTGCGCCAGTGCACTGGAGGAAATCAGAAAGAAGGCGGCAAGAGACTGGAGTCTACGGGTCAAGGTGGGCTCCGATAGTTTCAGATTGATGATAAAGAAAATAGAACCGCGCAGCCAGATCCTCGAACGCATTGGATCCGTTCTTCCGCTTGATGATGCGCGCAGTTCCCCTTTCGATCCGGAAACGGATGAGAGGATTCTATCTCCGGAAGAATAGAATGAAATCCATCTAAAGTAGGATCGGGATCAGGGCGCAGATCGGCGGATGCCCGGTAGTCCGGGATCAATTTAACCTCGATCAGTTTCGCGGTCCGTGGCTCGTTTGAAACGAGGGACCGGGCCCCGGCTGGCAGATCGACAGATGCGTCCTGGCGCGGTGGCGGAATCTGAAGTTCGAGTCCCTGGTTACAATACGCGACAGGAATGTTCCGAAGTCGTCGGTGATCAGACGCTTCGCTGCATAGGGCCTGACCACGTCGCCCTGGTGAGTAATGCGGAGGTGGCGCCCAGGTGGATGCGGTCTGCTTCGAAATACACGTCCGCCGGGAAAGGATGAGCAACGGCAGACTTCAGGACGGTCGCGCGATGGGTCGATTCGCGTTCCAGATATACGCTCAGACGCGGGCGGGACACCCGGCCGTTCTCGAGTCGGACGGTAGCTGCGGGAGCCTCGATCGACAGACCATCGGCTGCTGCGAAACGCAAATTCTTGCGTAATCCCCGGCCAGAGGAAGAACCGCCACCGTATCGGGAGCTTCCAGGACACAGAACGGCTGCACGGCCAACTGGCGTACGATCCGGCTCCGCTGCGACGGGCCCCACGCTGGTGGTGTAGCGCTCAAAAATTCCGTGCTGACCCGCGCGGTGGAAGCCTGGCACGGTGGCGTTCAGAATGGTAATAGTTTGCGTTGTAAAGCGCTTCTCGGCCCGCGTGTCACCGCTTCGCCGGGACCAGCGCCCGGCCACATTGATCGTCTGGCACCCGCTGCAATGGATTTGGGCAATTTTGGGCAATGCGCGACACCAAAGATGGTAAATGTGGCACGCCTGGCAACGAGGAGTGTGTAACTTACAGAGGCCGAGCGGGGCCCGACGGGTTCGAATCCCACCCTCACCGCCAGATTAGAATCAGCAGTTTAGCAGGAACCATCGATTTATGGTGTAATCAGGTGAGTTATTTTTGGTACAAATGCTGTTCACCGGGCCCCTCGCCCGGCAGGAGCAGTATGTCCATCTCGCTGTCTCGCCGCCATACTTTGAAATGTTCCCAACACCGGCCCCGGCATGTACGGACCTCTGAGTCCGACGAACTCCGCCGCGGACGCTGGTGAGAATCGTGGGGCAAGCGCCGCTTCAAGCAAGCGTGTACGAACTCGACCGTCTGCGCTGCAACCTGTGCGGGGAAGTGTTCACTGCCGAAGAACCGGAAGGCGTGGGCCCCGAAAAATATGACGAGACCACAGCGGCGATGATCGCGCTGCTGAAGTACGGCAGCGGAATGCCGTTTTATCGATTGGAAAAGCTGGAACATTTACTGGGGATTCCGTTATCGGCCTCCACGCAGTGGGAAATCGTGGAAGAAGCCGCGGAGGTAATAAAAGCGGCGCAAGGCGAACTTTTGCACAATGACGACACCAGCATGCGCGTGTTGCATCTGGCGCGCGAGCCATCCGATGACCGCACCGGCGTGTTCACTTCCGGCATCGTGTCGACACAACAGGGGCGCAGGATTGCCTTGTACTTTACCGGGCGCCAGCACGCGGGCGAAAATCTGCGCGATGTGCTCGAACACCGCGTAGCGGAGCTCGCCGCGCCCATTCAGATGTGTGATGCTCTATCGCGCAACACGCCGAAACTGAGTGACGGCGCCGAGATCCTGCTGGCCAACTGTCTGGCGCACGGAAGAAGACAGTTCGTGGAAGTCAGCGCGAACTTTCCAGAACAATGCCGCTACGTTCGGACAATGCCGGCATGAGCGTCGAGGACTATTTCAACGCACATCTTGTCGAGATTGAGAGTGATCCGATGACCTACGCTGGTTTTCATAAAATGATGGTGCGCCAAGCTATCGCTGAGCATCCGGCTCCCACGTTCCGCCAGCTCGTGGTCACGGCATGGCCAAAATAGCAAGCGCGGACGACGGCAATCGCAAGGTTGAAGGGGGTATTGCGGCCATAAATCTAGGTTTTGGACAAGCCTGCCGAGCCTGATACCGATTTCACGCAGGAGCACGCGCAAGTGCTGTGGCATAGCCTGCGTGGGATGCGCAACTACACCGAGGACAAGGCTGAATTATGAACAGGCCTCGCCCCAACCGGATAGGACAAAGCGATTGGAGAGTTTCGCCCTCGACGCGGTTTGAACCGTGATTGACGGAATTTCTGACGCGCAACATCAATTATGCCCGATGTCTCAGAAGGCGGTAAGTTTTGCAACGTTGCCGGGATGCCCGTAAATGAGGGCTTGGCATGTTTCAAACGTCTAGTGCAAAATGAAACCCTCAGAGGGGCTCGTCGCGGCCATGCCGTTGCTTTTGGCGCGGTTGCAGAACTCTGCCGCATGAGGTTAGGCGATATCATTTCGGCTTCATGCTCCTGAGTGTTCTGGTTCTGAGAATCCACATGAGCGAGAAGTCGGCTATGCGCCGAGGTGCCAGCGGTTTAGTGCGACAGAATTCAGGTCCCAGAGACGGCGATTACGGAATTCGACTCCGAGACGTGCCGGGCCGGGCGCATTTGACGGAAACCGGAATCTTCGAGCGGAACATTCAAATGTCCGCGGTAAGACTCGACTTCCGAGTGGCCCGTAGCCCAGCGACCCGAAATCCAGCTCTGCCTGATCAGCGGAGTGGGCAGTTATCCCCTCGCTTGGGAGAAGCGATTCTCGGCCGTTCCCGCTTACGATTAACATCTCGTCTTACGTTGAAGCTAGAGTGGCTCCGTAGTTGAATCGCGGAACTCAACGGTCCACAATTTAGCCTTCTGCTCTCCGGCTGACCTTTTAGAATGCGAGAACACGCATCACTTTCCTCGTTTTTAGGACGACAAAATGCCAGCGCTCGGCGTCAGTATCTGTATGATCTGAATAGTTGGCTGACGGTCCGTCCAGACACCTGGTCGATTCAAGAGGAAGTTGGTCGATCCGAAACCAGAGCGCTGGCCATCGCATTGCTTCGGTTTCGTGGAACCCTGGACAGTTTGATGGTGTCTGAACAAAAGGAAGGCGGTTGCGCGTGAATCACTGGGCTCCGCAGTCACAGGTGTTGCTGGCGGCGATCCCCATCTTGTTTTGTTGTGACCTGTGGGCGCAGGACGCATATCTCGCGCACTGGCAGGAATTGCGTGCGAAGCAGCCCCAAGCCGTGACCTTCGAGATAACGGCGGCGAAGAGCCAGTTCTACTTGGGCGAGCTGATCCCTTTGCAGCTCTCCTTCACGTCCACCCAGCCCAACGGTTTTCGCGCGAACTCGCGCATGCAGGATCGCGTCGGATGGATGAACGGCATCGAAGAATTTCTCGTCGATCCCGTCGCACTCACCGAAGATCCTTTGCGCGGACTTCCCGGCGAGGGTGGAGGTATGGGTGGGCTCTCGGGAGGCCCAATCGTTCTCTCCGCGAAGCAGTGTACTTTCGAGAAGCTTTTGAACGAGTGGATCCGTTTTCGAAAGCCGGGCAAATACCGGGTCGCGATCGCGAGCCACCGAGTCGTTCAAATTGCCGACCCCGCAAAAGCGGAACAGATTTCCGTCCTCGGCGCACAGGTTGAACTGGTTTCGAATATCCTCACGCTCGATATCATTCCCGCTCCCACGGACTGGATGAAGCAGCAAATCGCCGCAGCCGTCAAGATATTGGACGCCCCGGTGGATCCGAACGGAGAGGCGCGCGAGCGGCGTCTCAAGGCCGGACAAACGCTCCGTTTTCTTGACAGTCCCGAGGCGGCGATCGAGTTGGCGAAGCGCTTAGGATCTGGAGACGATCTCGATTCCTGGTCCCTCCACATGGGAGTGCTCGGGTCGCCTTATCGCAAGCAACTCCTTCCCGTGATCGAAGCGCGACTCATTGCTCCCGATCAGCCGGTATGGGATCGCTATCTCGACACACTCTCGCATTTGTCCGAGCTCGTGGCATCCGGCGGGCCCGTGGATTCCTTCCCGAAAAATCCAGCGTTCCAAAGCGGCTGGCAGGAAGAAGCCCACCGGCGCGCGGAACTCGGCGCAAACAAGCGAAAAGAATACACAGCGCGCCTGATCGCCTCTCTGCCCTCGAAGCAGCCGGAGGCCCGCGTCATTTCGATGAATACTCTGATCGATTCCGCCGGTCGGGATGGGCGTACCGACACAGCTTGGCTTCCCACAATGGCCGCTTCCATCGTCGCCGACTTTCGCAGTCTTTCTTCCAGAACGCAGATCAATCTTCTGGCAGCCCGATGGAACATCATCGGAAGTCCCGCCATGCTGCCGCTTCTTCGCGAAATCTATGCTCATCCTTCAGAACAGGCGGCCAGAGACATAGCGGTCCGCCGCATCTTCGATCTGGCGCCGGAGGAGGGCCGCCGCATCATACTCTCCCAGATTGCCCGGCCCTACAGCGAGCTTTCGATCTCGACCCTCGTGACCCTGCCGGACCGGAGTCTTCCCGAGTTGAACGACGAGCTGGCCAGCCGGGTGGAAGCGAGCCAGTCTGCCGACATGCTGATACTGCGCTACGCAACCGGCGATATCGTCGGACAAGTGGAGCAGGCGTATCTGAAGCGCAATGCAGAGTTTGATCGCCAGAAACTGCTGCATTGCGGCGGCCCACTCATTTTTTACTTCTTGAAGTACGATCCCGCATTTGGCGAGCGCGAGTTGCGCAAGGATATCGTTCAACCATCCGCGCCGCCAGCCTGTTATGACATTGGGTTCCAGTTTTCATCGCTGGATGGCAACGCGTACAGTCCCGCGCTCGAACGGCTGGCTATCGAATTTCTCGCTAGCCCCGCGGTACCGGTGAAGCGCGGCGCCGCCGAAGTGCTCGGCAAATACGGTTCGCCTGCCGCTGAGAAACCGCTTTGGGACACCCTCGAATATTTTCATTCCTGGTGGAAGGGCCACGAGGAACAACTGAAAGAACCACTTGGCCAGGAGGGCCTGCTGCTGGAACGGGCGCTGCGGATCGCGCTGGCGCAGGCCAATGGTTGGACGCTGCGAGAGGATGGCTTGAACCGAATACTCGACCTTTGTAGCAGCGGTTGGTGCAAGCAAGATGTGGGGGACTGGCTTCCGGTAGCCTCACAACCCGTCGCGATTCGGCTTGTGTCTGGTTCGGACGAGTTCCACGCATCCATTGCGCAATATGATTATCAATCGGAAGAACAAATGCGCCGGAAAATCCGCCAATTTCCCGCGGGCACCGTTTTTCGGATCGCTCCCTTCGCGCAGGGCGACAGCCGGTTTCGGGCCGCGGTCGATAAGGCCGAACAAATCGTGCGATCTGAGGGATATTCGCTCGCCACGCAATGATGCCGCGTATTTTTATGCACCGCCTCGTTGTCTTCTTTGTCCTAACTCTTTGCGCCGCGGCGCAGCAGCGCGCGGATGGGAACCAACTTCGCCTGCGCCTGAATACCGCAAATGGTCAAACGCAGTTTCGTATCGGGCAATCGATTCCGATCGTTCTCACCTTTGAATCCGACAAGGCGACGAACGATTCGGTTCTCACCGACGTGACGCCCCGCCGCATCAGGCCGCAGATGCCGGATCAATTCTCAGCCGAACCGCCGACGGGCTGGGTAGATCCACTCGAAGATCTGCAATGGACCGCGGAGGCTGGCGCCAGTTCGTTCATGCCGGGCAGAGTGACGCTGAACGCTACTCACCCGGTCTTCATCGCGCGAAGCCTGAACGAATTTGTCGTTTTTCGCGCGCCAGGTCATTATTTCGTTCACTGCACGTCTAGCCGCCTGATCGCGACCGATGGCGCGAGTCTGAAATCAAGTAGTCTTGCTCTCGATATTCTGCCTCGCGATAAAGCAGAAGACGCCCGCCAATTCGCCGCCGCGCGCGCGACGCTCGAAGCCGGCAAGCCGCCCAAAGAGCCGGGGCGAGTGATGTACATGGACAAAGAGAAGGCGCAAGCCGATGCTGTAAGCACTTTGCGCTATCTCGATACGGAAGCGGCCGTCACTTATCTGGCTTCCATCTTTGGACAGAGCCGCCGCACCGATCGCGATATCGAATACGCACTGTACGCTTCCCAGCATCGCGGGGCAATCGTCGCGGAACTGGAGCGGCGAATGTCTGATCCCGATCTGACGCTCACCCAGACCTATCTCATCGCCTTGACCGAGTTGAAGGCGCGGATCCAAGAAAAGGCCACCGGCCATGCGCTCTCCACTGCCGACTGGAATGCGCTGGACGAAGCCATCAACAAGCGCGTGTTTGAGACGGCTGCCACAAAAACACCGCAAGCGAAGGCTGACACTTACTTTTACCTGTTCGAAACCGGCTCCAGCTCGTACCGGCACACGCCGGCAATGCGCCGGTTGCTGTTGGAATCGCTTCCCGCCGTATCGCCATTCACCATTGAAATCCTCCTTTCCAATAATTGGAGCGAGATCCGAGACCCAGCTCTACAACCGTTTCTGAAACAAGCTGTCAGCCGTCAGTGGCCGCAAATCAGCCCGAGCATCGGCGGTGTGGCGCTTCTTCGTTTGGCTGAGTTCGACCCAACATCGGCGACCGATCTAGCCCGGGATGTGCTGCTTTCCGGGAACCTTTCTGTTGGCGATGCGCAGTTGCTGGAATTTTCCGTTCCACCCTCTTCGCAATTGGATCAGGCTCTGCTGTCGCAATACCGGCAAGGGATGGCCGTGGAGGCGCGAATCGCCCGTTTCGCCAGCTCCGCCGCGAAGGACGAATTTTGGAACGCGTACAACAACAGACGTGCGCCGAATCCCGGGCCGCAATGCGCATCGCCGATCCTGGCCTATTTCTTTCGGGTCGATCCGGTGGAGGCCGCGCGACGCGTCGCGGAAGCGAGAAAGGGCGGAGAGCAGAATTGCATGGCGCTGCAGTTTTACGAGGTGGAGCGCGCCCTCATGAGTCCCGGTCTGGAGCAGCAGTTAATTCGGGACACCAGGAGCACACAACCAAACGTTCGGTCCGAAGCTTTGCGTGCGCTCAGCGTGGCGGGCGCTCCGGAGTCGCTCGCCGAACTGCTTCAGACGTTGGATGAAACGCCCGGATCGCAACAGGAGATCATCGCGGCCATCCTGCAGGGGCGGAATTGGGTCTTAAAAGCGGACGATTATTCCCGGCTAGAGAAAAGCTGCGCTGGAACGCCCTTTTGCCAGGAAATCGCGCGTGTGCGGCGGGAATCGGCGCCCCCATATACACTGCAGATGTTCGATTTTGCCGGGCACCGCGGCGTCTGGCTCTCCAATCACGAAGTGGATAGCCTGGCCGATCTCGACGCCAAACTCAACCTATATCCAGCGGGCGCGACGTTCCGATGGCAAGCGGAGGGCGCTGTAATCACGGCCGACGAACGCGAGATGCGCGATCGTGTTCAGCTGCTTCTCGCTAGACATGGCATGAGGCTCATTTGAATGCATGAGGCTCGCGGAACGGACAACTCGAAAATCGTTGCCGCACGAGCGTGCCAGTAGCAAGCTGATCCGTGGCACCGACCTCAGAAAGCGTTTGATTGTTGATGGTTCCGCCAACCAGGCGCCGCCCTTTGATCGCTACTTGCCAACAAGGCGAGATCTATGTTTGTCCCGCGACCGTTGACCGCCAGTTTCCGGGAACCGGGACTCTTCGGGCGGTATTCCGCATCGTGCATCGCCCCGCTCAACTTCCGGGTAGCGTAACCCAGGACCTACGCGCGTTCTGATCAGCTCTCCGCGCCGTTTGGGACCGAAGGCTGCCACATCAGAAAGTGACTAGCAAGTACGGGTGCGGCGAAAGCGATTATTGCCCGTCGTTCGGAATCTCAATGATTACAACTGCATTCCAAGGAGTGCCGAGGCCGTACGGGAACCTCATGATTGCGCACACTGCATATACCGGCCAGCCTCAGAAAAACGGACCTCCTATTTCCGGGCCGCGGCAAGCGGCTTCTGGTAAATCCGCTGGGTCCGGTCTAGTTCGCCCGCCAACAGTCGGGCCACCTGGCCCACGTTGGGTTCTTGAAGCATCGTGAGGTGGTCGCCCGCAACTTCGTGGAACACGAACCCGGCGGGCGCGAGATGGTTCCAGCCGAAGCCCGGATCGAAATATCTTCCGTGGGGCCACTGGGCTGCCCAGATATGCACCATTCGACCGGACCAAGGCCGCGGCTGGTGGCGGGAGAGCGCCCGCGCGACTTCCCCTGTAGGGGCATCACCCTCCGCTCCGTCAGCGCCAAGAAGACGATTCCATAGGCCCGAAGGCCAATTCCAGCCGACAAAGATCCAGCGTCTCACGCGGCGCCACAATTTCACCCACAGGAGATGAGAAGCACGGAGCGGCGGTAGAAACGGGTTTCGCACATCCAAGATCGCAACGAAAGCTATCTCGCCGCCTTCTTGTTCGAGTTGGCGGGCTATCTCGAGAGCGACCACCCCGGCAGCACACCAACCCACGAGCGCATAGGGGCCGGACCTGTGAAAACGCCGCAAAAGTGGGACGCATTCTGCGGCCATCTCATTAATCGAACGCTCCGAGGGTTGCGCAGCCTCCGGAATCGAAACTCCGAACACCGGTCGGCTCTCACCGAGATGGCGCGCCAGCCGAGGGGCCTCGAACCCCGGCATGATCCAGAAGAGTGGAATGCCGTTACCATGAGGCTGAATGGGAAGAATTTCCGCCGCGCGCTCCAAACCGATTGGATCGGCAATGATTTCTGCTAGGCGTGCGACGGTCGGTGCGTAAATGAAGACCGCCGGGTTGAGCGTCTGAAGCCCAAACGCCTTGCGGAGCAAGGTCACGCACTCAGTCGCCTTAAGCGAGTCGCCGCCAAGATCGATGAAATTGTCGTGAATTCCAATGCGTTCCACGCGCAGGACCTGAGCGACCAGCGCGGCGATCCGGCGCTCGCGCTCGTCGCGCGGTGGAACGTAATGCCCGGGTGTGCCGCTCGGGTCTCCGGCGACTGTCAGATACGCCCTCATCCTGGAACGCTGCACCTTGCCGGTGGGACCCACAGGAAGACGGTCCAGAAAAACGATGCACCGCGGGACCTTGTGAGCAGCCAGCCGCGCCGCAGCGAACGCCTGCAGTTGCTCTTCCGTGGCTGGGGTGCCATCACGCAGCACCACGGCGGCAGCCACCTCTTCGCCCAGCTTGTCGTGCGGCATTGAAAATGTCACGGCTTCAGCTACAGCCCCATGTGCCATCAGGACCTGATCTACTTCCTCGGGTGAAATCTTCTCGCCGCCTCGATTGATGAACTCGCTGGCCCGGCCCGTGAGGAAGAGATGCTGGTCGGCGTCCAAGTATCCGATATCGCCCGTATGAAACCATCCGTCGCGAAATGCGGCCCGCGTGAGTTCTTTGTTGCGGAAGTATCCTTCCATTACCGTGGGTCCACGCACCACCACCTCTCCCGTCTCACCGGGGGGCATGCGACGGCCGTCGCCATCCACAATGGCCACTTCGTTACAGGTCGGGCAACCGCAAGAACCATTCCGTCGCTCTTCCGCAAAGCGGTCCATAGTTATGGTCGGACTTTCCGACAATCCGTAAACTCGCAATAGCGGAGCGCCAAACGCCGCCTCAATTCGTTCCCCCACTAGGGTAGGAACCGGCGCGCCACCGGTACGGAGAAAACGGATCGGAGAGCGATCGAGTATCGCCGCATTGTGGGCAGCGTGTTCGAGAATCTCCAACAGAATCGTCGGCACGGAAGAAAACCAGGTCGGCCGGAACTCGTCCAGCCAGCGAAAGAATTCGTGGGCGTTGAAGCCCTGCGTACAGACGATACTGCCACCGCTCCCAATGGGTATTAAAACACCACTCAGGAAACCGAGCAGGTGGAACAGGGGGGAGAAATTCAGACACCGGTCGCCGGGCGTCAGCACCAGCGCCTCAACAGCACTCCAGATGGTGTGGCATGCTGCCCGGTGTGTAAGAGGAATGAGTTTGGGGTGTGCCGTGCTGCCGGAGGTAGCGATAATGTAGGCGACGTCCCCGCTCTCGGTTGGATGTCCAGGTCTGAAGGTCCTCGCTGTGGATACAGTTTCACGAAACACAAACGCGCCCGCCTCGGCCGCCGCCACCACTTCGACCACGGGAACATTGATTGCGCGCGCCGCTTCGCGCGCGGGTTGGGCCTGGCCCGGCGGAGCCAGCACAATCCTCGGTTCGAGTTCCCGAAACAAGGATTCATATTCCGGCGCCTGGGCGTCCGGATTTAACAACGCTAGCGTCGCGTAAGGCGGGACGCACAGCGCCACCATCGCGGCATCCGGGCCGTTGGGAAGAACACTCACCACCACGTCGCCTCGGCCGACCCCCATGTCCCACAGACGCAGTCCCATCTCCCGGACCTGCTGCTGTAACTGCGTGTAGGTCAGAGGCTCGCGGCCCGGTGCAAGAATGGCCGGTTGATCGCCGCGCCAAGTCGCTTGCGCCGCCACCATTTCACCTAACCTAGTCCAGGGTAATGGCATATGACTTTTACGCAAACTGTTATGTTACACCCGATTTTGGCCCGGGCGGAAGAATCCACCGTACTGGGACCGGCTAGTGATCTAGGAGGCCGCAGCGGCCAGCCTGCCGCGATGCGGGAGTTGGTCGGCAATTAGCAGTGGAGCCCGTGATACGGCGTTCACTCCAAATGCGGATCCCTCAGGTCATCACGACCGAGCTGAGAAGGCATTTTACGGGAAGCGGACTCTTCGGGAGTTTCCCTGAATGCCCGCGCATTTCAGCTTAACTTCCGGATGCGCCGTCACTCGGGCACAATGCGAATTTTGACCCGCGAAAGGATCGAGCCAGTTCCCGGTTTGCGCGTGATACGGGATTTAGACCTTCGTGGCGATAGAATCGATCAAGCCGGTATGTCTTTGACCTCGGGTTTGGTCGCACGCCGCTAGGCGGGTGGAGGCGGCCCCACCCGCCGACGTGGCTAAAGTGCCCGAAGGAACGCGACCAAGTCCGCCTTTTCTTGCGTCGAAAGCTGGGTTTCGAGCATAAGGTTGAAGAATTCCACCGTATCCTCGAGCGTCAGCAGGCGGCCATCGTGGAGATACGGCGGGCTGTCCTTAACTC
>CABEDY010000035.1_pt1 | contig 11769 bp, 10 predicted proteins | sample 3423171 | NCBI WGS metagenome assembly CABEDY01 (sample SAMEA5534333, study PRJEB31848) | metagenome | biome: tundra; feature: field; material: soil | place: USA | collected 2013-05 | depth 0.15 m | reverse complement strand
ATACTACTTTCTTCCTTTCTTCCACGCTCTCTGGTTCTCAATCCACAGCCGAAGCCGGAGGCGAGTTAGGGATCAGACTGGCATGGTACCGGAAGAAAGTAACCTATCCTGTTGAACCACTTGGGGATCTTCTTTCCTGCGGGTGATGGAAGGAAGCGGAAAGAAGCCCCGAGCTACCAGCCTCCTGCTCCGGCCCCGAGAACCCCAAACCGGCGTTCCGATGCCTCACTCGCACGGGTCGAGCGGGGCCGAAAAATTATCGATCTCCCTAACCCACTGAAACCACACCACCCGCCCTCGCTAACTGTTGATAATCCCGTCGCGGCACTATAGTGATCCAGGCCAAAAACAGCCAAAAATCGTGATGCGGTAAAGTGTCTGATCCGTTCGCGGTAGCTCATCGACCAAGCACAAGTGCTTTAGTTTCTTACAATAACCGCCGCAACCAGACGCAACGTCGTGACGCCTTGGAATCCCGGCACCATTACAGTGGTGCAGCCGCCTGCCGTCTACCATTCGCCGCCGACCACCCCGCCCGTATCGACCGCACCGCCGATGGTGTCGTCCGAGGGTTGCTGTGCCCCCGCTGTCGTGTTGGTATCTCGACGTTCCGCGATGATCTGGACAACCTCCGTGCGGCGGTGGCTTACCTCACGAGTTGTCGCCTGGAACAACTGTAGTTTTCCATCCCAAATGCCGATCCAATGGGGGAACCATGCTGAGATCAGCCATGCCAGTGCTTGCTGTATCGTTGCTCGGTTCCGCCGGTGCTCAGGAACCTGACCCAGCATCCCGAGTCTACGCGGAGGCATCCAAAAGCGTATTCCTGATTGTCGTGAAATCCGCAACCGGAGAACCTATCGGGCAGGCAACCGGGTTCTCGATTGACGGAAATAAAATCATCACAAACGAGCACGTTGTTCGGGGTGGAACTCCCTGTCTCGACCTCGGAGCAGTGCGCGTAGGCTTGAAGGTAGTCAGGACCGATCCAGTAAACGACCTGGCAGTCTTGCTGCCGGACGGAGAGCTTTCGTCCGTGCCTCTGAAGCTTGCTGCCAGCCAGCCGAAGCCGGGTACTGCTGTTTTCGCAATCGGCAACCCATCCGGCTTGGAGAGGAGCATCAGCACCGGCGTTGTTGCCGGAATACGCACAATGCATGGCCACGAACTTCTGCAAATCTCCGCACCGATCTCGCCCGGTTCTTCGGGTAGCCCTATATTGACCGCGAACGGTGAGGTTGTGGGGGTAGCGGTTGGGATGCTGGACGATGGCCAGAATCTCAATTTCGCTGTACCATCCAGCGTTGTGCTCCGATTCTTGAACGGCGAAACGAGCAAGCCTGACATAACTTCGCTGCTTTCCAAGGCTGGTGAACTCTCAAAGAAGCGGTGGACAGAGATGGAGTACTCGTCTGAGACCGGCTCTCCGTTTCAGCGAGCAGGAGCAGAAATCGAGGATCTGCTGTTTCGAGCATTGGAAATGGCTGATTCGGATTCATCAAGCCTTGCTGCTGTATTTGACGAAGCTTTACAGGTTCGTTCACCACTAGCCGTTACAGCGTCCGAACGGTTGGTAGCTACGAAGCCGAGTGCCGACGCTTATTTTAGGCTTGCGAGAAGCCTTAAGATGCGATTCGCATCCGAGGCTGCACAGGAACCGGAAAACCCCACGCTCAAACGAGCCGAAGCAGCGATACGATTGGCTTTCAAGGAAACACGACAGCCGACGATAGAAATGTACGCCGTCCTTGCCGACATTCTTGAAGATCGTTCGCTCTTTGCTGAGTCCCGTACATCTTTTGCCAAGACTTATGAACTAGCCACCTCACGTGGCAATGAATGGGTAGTCGTCGATGCTCTTCATGGCCTTGTTCGGACGAATTACTCATTGCAGGCATTCGCGGAATCGGATCGATATTTTCAGTTGTTGGTAGAAACCGGTCAATCCAATGCGGTTGATTGGCGGGGTCAGGGTGCTCGGCAATACGCTCGGAAGGAATATAAAAACGCGGGTGACAGCTACAAACAAGCGGCACCAACTCCAGCGTTCTGGGAGAACTGGTGTCGTGCTGCAAACGCATATTCGAGAGCTGTGGGTGCTGAAGACAATACACTCGAAGCTGCTAGAGCCTGCATTAAGAATGGAGCAGATAAGAAGGATTCGGATGGGACGTTGGCGTCCGCACACTTTTTGATTGCATCGGTTCTAAACGGTCGTGGAGTCTACGAAGAGGCTCTCAGCCATTCTCGTGAGGCAGCGGCCATTGATCCAAGTGATGCCTCTTATCAAGATACCCTCGCCGACTCGTTCATGGGGCTAAGAAGATTCCAGGAAGCGATCAATGCTATCAAACAAGCAATACGACTCTCAGACGGTAAGTACGCATGGACGCACTTTACTCTCGGCTCTGCTTATTTTGAGACTGAGAATTGGCAATTAGCGGAGGACAGTTTCCAAAAGGCGGCAGAGCTTAACAAAGAAGACTATAAAGCCCCGTACAATGTTGCACTCTGTTTAGAACATCTCGGGTATCATGGTGATGCTGTCTCGTGGTACGAAGAGACCCTACGTAGGAATCCAAATCAGGAACGAAAACAGGAGATACTGAAACGCATTCAGATTATCCGCCAATAATTTCCTGCCCCATAAACACGTGTTCGGTGTCCCACAACCATCAGATTACGGGACGCGGATTCCGTCCACACGGCAAGCCTCGTTTTGAACGGTTTACCCCGTCGCTCCGGGGGTAGGTTTTTGGGACAGGAACCGATGGACGGTGCCCCGTCCGACGTGGAGGGTGGTTGCGATCTCCCGGACGGATGCTCCGGCCTCGTGCATGGCACTGACCTTGCTCCGGTCGAACACTACCCGGCGTCGTCCCAACTGTTTTCCGTTCCGGCGAGCGTTCCTCACCCCAGCACAAACCCGTTCCCGAATCATCTCCCGCTCGAACTCCGCAACGCTGGCTAGAATCTGTAACAGCAGACGGCTGGTGGGGTTGCTCTCATCCGTATCCAACGATTGGCTCGTTGCGATGAACCTAACGCCGTAGCTGGTTAGCGTTGCCAATTGCTGATTCAGGTGGAGCACTGAACGTCCGAATCGATCAATCTTGTAAACCACGATGCAATCGAACTTGCGGAGTGAGGCATCGGCCATCATCCGATCCAACGCTGGACGGCTGGATTTAGAACCGGAGAACCCGGTGTCTAGGTATTCGGCGGAGATGGTCCACCCACGACGTACTGTGTACTCCCGGAGTTCACGTACCTGCATCTCACAGTTTTGATCGGTGGTGGAAACCCGTGCGTAGATCGCAGCACGAATCGGAGCGGTAGGGGCTTCCGACGAAGCCCCGTGATTACCTTGTGTCCGCCCCATGCTACCGTCCAGCCTTTAGGATGTCGTCCGCTGCATGGAAGATCCGTTGTGCCGATCGTTCCGGTACTTCGTTCCCGTGGAACCACGATTGGATGTACCCACGGGACTCTGAAGCCCCTGGAAGCCCCAGCGATTCACAACACAGCAACGCCACGCATTCCGCTTCGAGTTCCCGGATGTCTCGGGGTGTACGGTCGGTGGAATCACTGTTAAGTGAACCCTCTGCGGTGTGGCCTAGGACGATATGCGCTACCTCGTGGAGCAAAGTGGACGCGGGTTGCTCCGCCATCGGATTGATAGCAACGCTCCGATGTTTGGCGTAGCCTTGGACGTTCCCGTCCATCATCGTGAATGGAGTACGCTCGATGTTCAGAACTGCTAACGCTCGGGTAGCGTCCCATCCCGGCAAAGGTTCCGGGATGTACTCTGCTCCGTCCGTCTGTGACAGCACGAACCAATGGGGAACGTACACGAACCCGGTGTAAGTGTGCTCGGTGTCGGGTTGGTCCTGCTCATCGTCGGGTGCCGTGGGTGCGTTCGTCTTGTACCGTACCGGCATACACAACGTCAGAGCCTTCTGGCCACGTTTCACGAACCGTCCGAGTTCCTTCCATCTCGGATACGTCGCTAGTGGCCCCGGTTCGATACCACGTTCCCGGCACTGGAACAACGCTAGGAGCTGATTGCGTACGCTGTACGCGTGGAACCGGTTGAATGCGGTGGATACGACGCCGGGTTCGGTGACTGCTCGGTGCAGGAGTTCTGCCCAACGTGGAATGACAGGAGATGTAGAATTGTTGTAGCTTCGCATCGAAATTTATCCTTTCGATCTGGAGTTAGGGAGCGTGGACGGCTGGTACCGTCTACGTTCCCATCAAGATATTAAATGGAAATGTCCCGATTTGCAAGGTTCAATTTGGATTTATTTGGATTCAATACCGCTCCTGTTTCCGCGAATTACTTTCGAGCACCGCTGATGGTACCGGAAGGATGCCGGGGGTAGTCCGATTCATTCCCGAATGGAACCGGCGTGGGTGAAGGCGTTACCGCAGCGTGTGTCCGGGACGAACGTGCGGGGGTGTGGGGGAAAATTTTTTGAGAAAAACTGTTCCGCCGGATGTTAACAGATCCCACTGCCGCACCGTCTTCCAGTCGAACGGCAACGAGGTACATTCGATGTCCATTCTTCGATCCGCAATTGTCGTGCTCGTGGTGGGCACGGTTGTGTCGGTGGCTGCTCAAGCCCAATCGGATTCTCCTCCGAGCAGTTGTCCGGTAACGACACCACCGAAGCCATTCTTCGTCCCACCTACGCCGTATCCGGCTACAACCTCCGGCGGAAGTTTTTATTTCGGCACCCCAAAGTTGTGGGCTTTAGTCTGGAAAAGTCCGTGGCGTGGGCTTGCTCTATGGAACGAAGGCTACCGACAGAAAATCTTTTGGTGGAGCGAGGGTTACGACTGGAAGCAAGATCCGCAACCAGCCCTATCGGTAACCGGCAAGCGTCTGGATGCACCTACGGCTCCCCTAGTCTCGGACGACCACGCAGACAACGGATATCGTGACGACATGAGATCGTTCATCGTGACAGGGGTGAATTTTCCGACGATCGGATGTTGGCAGATCACCGGACGATTTCATGGACAGGTACTCTCGTTTGTTGTGTGGGTGGATAAGTAGCTCCCCACACTCATCCCCGAGCAACTCGTGATAGCAACGAAAGTTTGCTATGCACCGCCTGGAGATCCGCCGTCTGAAGATTCACATACCGCCGCGTCATCTCCAACGTGCTATGCCCCAAGATTCGCTGGAGCCGGAACACGTCCCCACCGTTGCGGATGTAGTTCAATGCGAAGGTATGCCGCATCGTGTGGAAGCTGAACCTTACCCCGGTGATGTGGAGCCGGGTACCGAAGATTTTGAAAGACCGTAGGAGGTTCCGTTGGGTGAGCTTTGATCCCATTCGAGCCTGGAACACGTACGCCTCGGGTGGACCATCCTCCCTCCGCAACCACTTCCACGCAAGTTTCCTCATCTCCATCGAGATCGGCACCAGACGATGCTTCGCACCCTTGCCACGTACTCGCAGGAGCATGTTATCGAGATCCACATCCTCGCGTGTGAGGGATAGGGCTTCGTTGATACGTAACCCGGTATCAAGGAGCAAGCACGTCAGCGTGTGGATGCGGTGTTGGTACATTACCTTTGGCCGAAACTGGATGATCCGTTGCACATGCTCCGGCGTTAGCGTGGCAAGTACCTTCTGTTCTTCTTTGAGCCGTGGGATGCGGATAAGCTCGACCAGGTGACCCTCCGTGTGTGCCCATCGGAGTAACGCATTCACGGCTCGGAGATACGTGTTTACCGACGTGGCGGATACTCCCGCCTGCCGGAGTTTGGCGATACGATCACCGACGGCTGCTTTGGTATCCATCGCCCCTGCGAATGCTCGGAAGCTTTGGCGATACCACACGACAGTTGCCGGGGAGACGTTTTTGAAGTACGTCCGTTCCTGGATGAACTGCTCAACTAGGTGTTCCACTGCCCCTCCTTAGGCAAAGGGTTTATGGAATCTAGCTGTTCCCGGAGTCTTAGCGGAACGCGTTGAAAAAGAAAAGATTGGTACGCCCGGTAAGATTCGAACTTACGACCTTTTGCTCCGGAGGCAAACGCTCTATCCAGTCTGAGCTACGGGCGCATAACAAAACAAAACAAACAACTTAAATAACGACTCCCTCAGATCCTCGTCATCGCTATAGTGGAATCCCGAAGCTGCGTCTGAGCATTCTTCGGTCCCTTCCCTTGCATCAGTGTAGCAAATGTCCTCCGTGGCCGACCAAGTTCTGCCTCAGCTTCCGGAGGGAGTTCAACTGTGATTCGTCATTAGTACGTCTTTCAACAACGTACCGCTTCGCAAGTGTGAGGAGAAATATCGGCATTGTCAGTCAGCCCGCCGCTTGCCCACCGGCCTTTCTCGGCGGATAAGCGACGTCAGAGACCCGGTCGCCGGCAATGTTGCCACTACCGCGCGCCACGATATGATCTGACTACCAAGAGTGGAATAAGACAGCAACGGGGAGAGGCAATCTTGATCGGCCAGAATCTTGTCCCATTCTTGTCCCAATAAATGAGTCGCTTTCGGGACATCCAGGCGGTTTTCAGCCTTTGTTATTAATTCATGATAGCCCTCCACGAATCCAGCCCTGAAAAGGCTGGCGGCGGCGGTTTGATTCCGTCCCTGGCCACCAGTTCTCCTTTATTTGCCGGAGCTTACAAGAACCTCATCGTGAAAGAATGCCGTTCCGACTATTCCCTCCACGCCATTCATCGACACCTCAAAACACTGGGATGTCAACGAGATGAAGTTCTCCAGAGCGCAGCCCGAAGACGCTTGGCGTCTGCCGTCGGCCTTGAGGGAAGACCGCGCGGGTGCTGCCTTTCAATGCACTCGTCATCCAACCGCGGAATTGGTGATGCAACACCTTCACGATGAGTAGAACGTCAGACTGTCCGAGCCAAATTCCCCGCAAGCCAGTCCAGAAAAGTATGCACGCGACTCCGGGAAAATACGCTGGAGGCCGCCAGAAACGCAATGAGCAAATCGGGCACGAATGAACCGTTGTAATATCCTGCAACGTCTCATTGCCAATCCTGCCGCGCCGAATTTCAACCTCCCGATTCGAATACGCCGGCAGCTTTTGGCTACGCACACCGGGTTCGCAAGCACTGGTGGAAACCCATGCGAGCCTCGCTTCCAGATCGCTGCTGCGACCCACACACATTTTGCGGACTACCCGTCAATCGTTCATCGATTATTTCTCTTTAACATTGATTCGTCCGGTCGATTGGCGGTTTGCTTGCGGTTAAGAAGCTACACTAGGGAACGCGACACATGCGACGCATTCTTGTTGCCAGCACCTTGTGCTTCGTTGTCATGTGCAACGCGGCGCCGCCTGAAAAGACGCCGCCATGGCTCAACATGCAGCCCGGCGTCCGATACGTGGGCTCCAAGGTTTGCGCCGCATGTCATCGGGCGATTTACGAGACCTATCGGAGAACCGCGATGGGCCGCGCGCTCGACTTGGCCCAGAATGATCCGGGACTCAAAGTCATTACAAAGACAGTCGCGGTCTATGACCGGACTTTGGATCGTTATTATGAGGCGAGCCGGGAGGGCGATGAATTCTTCCAGTCCGAATACCAGTTGGATCGAACCGGACAAGATGTGTTTCGAGCGAAGCATAAACTGGAATACGCGATCGGCTCGGGAATCAACGGCATTGGATACGTAGTCCGGCGGGGCGCGTATCTTTTCGAAGCACCATTGACCTGGTACACGCAGCGCAAGCAGTGGGATCTCTCACCGGGCTATCAAGGCGGCGATCGCGCCTTTAGCCGCCCCATCGAGAGTGCGTGCATCTTGTGTCACAGCGGCAAGCCGGCAGTATCGACGGACCACCCTGGATTATTCGGCGATCCCGCTTTCTACGAGATGCCCATCGGATGCGAGAATTGCCACGGACCGGGCAGCCTGCACGCGCAGAAGCGGGGCAGCGGGCGTTCGGCATCCAGGCCGGATAGGACCATCGTGAACCCTGCGCACCTGTCGCCGCGTCTGGCCGAAGAGATCTGCATCAATTGTCACCAGGGCGGAGACGTGCGCGTGCTCCAGCCTGCAAAAGAAGATGCAGATTTTCGACCGGGCATGCACTCGGCCAGCATCTCCGAGCTGTTCAAGGCGCCGGTTCAGCCTGGTCAATCGCCCGAGGCAAACCTACTCGAGTACCATTTCGAGATGAAGATGAGTAAGTGCTTCCGCGCGAGCGGCGGATCGTTGAGCTGCCTCACTTGCCACGACCCTCATCAGGAGCGCTCCGGGGAAGCGGGCGCGAGGTGGTTTCGTGGGAAATGTCTGACGTGCCATGCCGTGCGGAGTTGCACAGCTTCCCGTTCCGAGCGAGAAGGCACGACACCGGCGGACAACTGCGTCGCATGCCACATGGCCCGGCGGACCAGCGAGCGAATTCCGCATTCGGCGCTGAGTGAACATCGGATTGTGCGCCGGCCGGCCCAGCCTTTTCCGGACGCGGCTTTTCATCAAACCACGCCTGATCTGCCGGATCTGATTTGGGTGAACCGGCCGGAAGGAGCCCCAGAAACAGCGCTACCGCCGGATACGCTGATTGAAGCGTACGCTTTGCTGGCGCCGCGTTTTCCGCAATATCGCGCGCACTTTCTAAAATTGCTGCTGGCGCGCATGAACGACGCCGCGCATCCGTTGAGCGAGCCGCTGTGGGAAGCGCTGGCGCGTGAGGCGGCGCTGGATGGGCAAACGGACAGCGATGGCCTGGCAATCGCGGCGATGCAACGGGCGATTGCTTTGGGTGCGAGAGGCTCCGCGGCCTACCTCGATCTGTCAGCGTGGCTGAAGAGAGAGCAATCTTTTGATGCGGCGGCCGGAGTGCTGGAGCAGGCTCGGGCCCGATTCCCCTTCGATCGCGGCGTTTCCAGATCCCTGATCGATGCCTACGGGTTGGCCGGCCGCGACGCCGATCGCAAGGCGGCGATTCAGCGTCATCTGCAACTCTTCCCTGAAGACACCGACCGGTTCAAGGCGCCTTGACGGCGCCGCGCAGCTTCTCCAGGAGTTGGTCGTGGAGATGTTGCATATCGAGAACATCAGCATCCACGGACGCTTGCGCCGTCGGGGAAACGGCTGCCAGGGCGCGCTCGCGAGCGGCTTCCGAAGTCTGTCCCAGTTCACGGTAGGCTCGTGCCAAAGCTTGATGCAGCGCGGACGAAGAGCCTGCGTGCTGCTGTACCTCATCGAGCATCAATATAGCGCGGTCTGCGTGCCCGGCGTCGATAACAACCTCCGCAAGCTGGATGCGAGCAAGTTCGCTGCGGGGCTGGATGGCTACCGCGCGCTCAAGGCATGTCAGGCTTTCGGACGTCTTGTGGCGGGCGCGCAGGATCCGGCCCAGCAGAAGATTCGTTTCGAAGCTGTCTGACGAGATGGCGAGTTCCTCTCGCGCGGACTGCTCGGCTCCGGTGGCATCGCCCGACTCGAACAGCGCGCGTGCACGCCAGTAGTGAGCTTCCGGAAGGCGCGGGTTACGTTCCATGGCGTGCGCCAGATTCGCGAGCGCAGCATCGTAGTCGCCGGCATCGATCTCCATGGAGGCAACCATGACGCGCACCTCCGCGCTATCTTCTTTTTCCAAAAGCCTCGCGATCGCGTCGCGGCCGGCCACCATCTGGCGGTCGCGAATCAACGCCAGCGCAAGCAGGTAAAGCACGTCCGGATCGTCTGGCTTCACGATTCCGCGCAGCACTTCGATTGCCGCGTGGCTGCGTCCAATACGAATCAGAATCTCGGCTAGCAGTGTGGACACGCGAATATCGTTCGCGTCTTGTTCATGCAGATGGGAAAGCGCTTCGGCGGCATCCGCGAGCCGTCCGGATTTGTACCACGTGATTGCCTGACTCAGACAGGCTTGATATTCCTGCTCACACGAACCGGCTGATTGAGCGAAAAGGGCGCCACTAGTCAACAGAAAGAATACAGAACAAACAGCGCGCGAGAACATGCTCGAGTTTCATTGTACCGAGGGTATAAAGTGGTTGTGTGGCCGGCGCTGGCCGAGCCATCGTTATGCTGCTCGTCCTCGTCTTGTTGCTCGCCCAGGCGAAAGCTGATCTGGCTCCCAGGTTGAAACGCGCTCAAGAGTATTTTGACGCTGGAAGATTCCGTGAGGCTCTCCCGCTGTGCGCCGAACTAGTGAAGGCCAACCCAGGCAACGCACATCTGCTGGCGAACCTCGGCATCGCAGAACACATGACGGGTGATCATCGAGCGGCGGAGCAAAGCTTAAGGTCGGCGTTGAAGCTTGATTCCAATCTGTACGCTGCCAATCTGTATCTCGGTCTTGCCGAGATCAGCCTCGGCCGCCCGGCAACCGCCATCCGGCCGCTGGAGAAGGCGCTCGAACTCCAACCCACCAATGCGGAGTTGCGGCAGCTTCTGGCAGGCGCATTCTATGACGCCGGGATGTACGATCGAGCCTGCGACGAATTCCGCCAGCTGACGTGGGCCGATCCTTCCAGCGCGCGCGCTTGGTATGCGCTGGGGCGGACTTGGTCGGCTCTGGCTGGAGTCGCTTACGGGCAACTTCTGAGCCTGGTTACTCCCGACTCGGCGTACGCGCTAGCTGTTCAGGCCGATGGGTTAATGCGGCGCCAACAGTTCCGGCGCGCCTTCGTGATCTTCCGCGAGGCGCTCGGGAAGGATCCGGATCTAGTGACTGCCCGCGCAGCGCTGGCCGGGATCTACCAAAGCGCCGGCCATCCAGACTGGGCGGCGAAGGAGCAGCAGTTGGTGGCCACACTGGATTGCTCAACCCATGCGATCGAGTGCGAATTGACGGCCACTCATTATGAGGCGGTCCTGGAAAGGACTCAAGTCGAACGGACGCCCGCAGCACTGTTCTGGCGCGCTCAGGCTTATACCGGGCTGGCCTACCAGGCTTTCGCGAAGCTGGAGCAGTTGCCTGCTTCCGTCGAGCTGCACCGCTTCCGCGCCGGGGTCCACTACGAAGCCGGTCGTCGAGCACAGGTGGTGGAGGAATTAAGAAGAGCTCTCGATCTGGCGCCGCAGGATCGCGGACTACGCCGGGATCTGGCCATGGCGCTCGGTGCCGCCAGCGACTATCCCGCCGCCTATCAACTTGCGCTCGAGTTGCTGCGCGACGATCCTGGGTCGCCGGAATTAAATGCTCTGGCCGGGGATGCCTTGCTGAATTCGCAGAAGCCTCGGGAGGCGTTGGCCTTCCTGAAGAGGTCCGTTGCCGCCGACCCGCACAACCTCGTAACACGTGCTTCGCTCGGCCGCGCCTACATGCAGACGGGCGCGGTGAAACTCGCTTTGCCGCATCTGGAGGCTGCCATCGCGGCGGACAAAGACGGCAGCCTGCATTACCAACTGGCACGCGCCTACAACGAGACCGGCCAGACCGAGCTGGCCCGCGAAGCCATGGCGAAGTATCAAGAGCTCTCGGCAAAGGCAGCTCGCCCGGCGGAGCCGGAGATTACAGCTCCCGAGTTCTGACCGAGCGCGAACCTGAGGAAGTTCCGATGAGCCTGCGGGCCCACCAAAGGTCATGAAGACGGCGGTGGGGCGGCCCCCCTGGAAGCTGTGAAAAAATCGGTTGGCAGGCGAAAGCGCCCAATGTCACTTAGTTTTCCCGAGATTGCTCAATTTGCATTCTTAGTGGGGCGGTCCCCCTGGACCGCAGCCGACGCCCTCGTCGGCTTGCCGGGTTTTGAAGGAAGCTGATTCCGTTGGCGAAGAGCGGGTCCAGGGGGACCCGCGCAGACCTGGGGGTCTG
>CABEDY010000034.1_pt1 | contig 11777 bp, 14 predicted proteins | sample 3423171 | NCBI WGS metagenome assembly CABEDY01 (sample SAMEA5534333, study PRJEB31848) | metagenome | biome: tundra; feature: field; material: soil | place: USA | collected 2013-05 | depth 0.15 m | reverse complement strand
CTGTACGCGTACCGAGGTGGCGTTTACAGACCCGATGGCGAAATGCTGATTCGCCAGCGTGTCAAGCATCTGCTCTTAGACTACGACGGCTCCGAGATGTGGAGCAGGGCGCTCGCGCGAGAGATCGTCGAGTTCATTGCGCTGGATGTGCCCGAATTGCCGGAACGGCCCTCAGGCGAGCTGATCAATATCGAGAATGGATTCCTGAACGTCAGAACCCGGCAGCTCTTCCCACACTCGCCCGACCTTTTATCCACCATTCGCATTCCGCTTACGTTTAACCCACAAGCGACCTGCCCTGAGATCGACAAATTCATCGGCGAGGTCTTCCCGGAGGACGCGGCCGACCTGGGTTGGGAGGTCCTCGGCGATCTGCTCACGCCCGACCGATCGGTGCAGAAGGCCATCTGCCTGCTAGGTGAGGGCGGGAACGGTAAGAGTGCATTCCTTGATCTGGCAACCCGCTTCGTCGGCGCCGAAAACGTCTGTCACCTTAGTCTCCAGCGCCTCGAGTCGGACCGCTTTTCGGCCGCGCGGTTGTATGGGAAGCTGGCGAACATCTGCACAGATCTGCCCAGTGATCGACTGTCAAGCTCCGCCATGTTCAAGGCCATTACGGGGTGCGATCGCATCACGGCGGAGATCAAATACCGCGACTCGTTCGAATTCACGCCGTTTGCGCGCCTTCTATTCTCGGCGAACCGGCTACCGGCTAGCAACGATGCATCTCAGGCGTTCTTTGACCGTTGGCTCATCGTGCCTTTCTCAAAACGTTTTCGTCATATGCGCGGCGAGACGCCCCGCCACATTCTGCATGCCCGATTGTGCGGACATAGAGAACTGAGCGGCGCCCTGAACAACGCGCTGGACGGCTTAGAGCGAGTTCGCAGGCGCTGCTGGTTTACAGAATCGAAAGAGAGTCGAATTAAGGTAAAGAGGTACCAGGCCGCAAACGACGCCCTCGCAGCTTGGCTCGACCAGCACACGGTTGCTTCTCAGGATGCAGAAGTGCCCCAGTCCGAATTGCATGCGGCTTACACGTCATCCTGCCGGCAATCCTCTCGTAGGCCAGCCTCTAAACAGCTGTTCGGGCGGCGACTTCAAATGCTCCGTCCCCAGATCGAAATGGCCCAGCGCAGTCGAGATGGTCGCCGCGTGTGGGTATACACAGGAATCGATTTGAGAGACAGAGCAGATGAGCCAACAGGCGACAAGCTGTCCATCAACCTGGAATAGTCTCTGCGCGCGATACTCGGCGGACAGTCAACTCCGGCGGGCGCAGTTCGTGGTGCAGGTACCTCTACCAGTTAAAAGGACGACATCAGAAATCGTTCAAAGCGGTGCGGCAAACTTGTGGAACTGAGCGGCCACGAGGTTCGCGAGGCGCCGCCGGGGCGTAGGGTTATGTTAGGTGGAGGCTTTTGAGGGTGAACGGCGGGTGATGAAGGCGGTGGCCCGCGCTGATTTCATTGCACTCCGGGCCCTGGTACACGGCGTGCTTCTCGTTAATAGGAAAACACTAGTGGGACCACTAAATACCATTTCCCAACTGGCACAACCCAAGTTATGATGGAATCATGAATAGCAAAGTGACCCTCGACCGAGCGGGCCGCGTCGTGCTTCCCAAGAACCTCCGGGACGAGTTGCACCTCTCCCCAGGCGACACTCTGGATGTTACGGTCCATGGCGACGAGGTCAAGTTGCGCCCCCGGCGCAGCTCCTCGCCTCTGCAAAAGAAGCAGGGCGTCTGGGTCTTCAGCACCGGCAAGCCCATGGCCTCCGACGAAACCGCGGAAGCGCTCCGCGATATCCGCGAGCAGCGCGATCGCCGGAATTCCGAGGAGACCAAGTGAAATCTTTCCTCGATACTTCCGCGCTGGTCGCCGCGTTCCACGTTGAGCACCCGCATCACCAGCCAAGCTTCGATCTTTTTGTCCGCTGCCAGAAAAGCGACGCGTGCTGTGGCCTGCACAGCCTCGCCGAAGTCTACGGCACCCTCACTGGCATGCGAGTCGCCTCCCGGCGCGCGAGCGGCGATCAGGCCCTTCTCTTCATCAGCAATATCCGCGAGCGCTTCACGCTCGTGGGTCTCGACGAGCAGGAGTATTTTCAAATGCTCGACGATTCCGCGACGGTCGGCATCCTCGGCGGGCCATCTATGACGCGATCCTCGGACATTGCGCGCTCAAGGCCGGCGCCGAAACCATCTACACCTGGAACACGAAAGATTTCCTGCGATTGCCCGCAGCGATCGCCGGCCGCGTGAAAACGCCGGATCAAGCACGGATATGACGATTAATCATTCCAGGCGGTCGGCGCCGCGTTTGCCTGCGCGGAAATTGAGATGCCCGACCTTACCGGCTTGCGCGATCGCGCGCTCGTCGGCGTCATGACCTACACCTTCGCGCGCGTGAACGCCGTGCTCCAGATGAAAGTGCGTGACTATTTCGTGCAGGGGTGCCGCGGCTGGGTGCGGCTGCACGAAAAAGGTGCCAAGGAGCGCGAGGTTCCTTGTCACCACACTATAGCAGTATCTCGACGAATACATTGCGGCTGTCGTCCCACGACTGAGCCTGTTCGTCAACCTTTCCAATCCCGTTCAGGGGGGCGAACGCACTAGAGCCTCCTTGCCAGTACGAATCGAAATACCAAATGAAAATTCTCGCCACCGCAGGCGCGGGCTTCATCGGCCCGTGCTTCATCAGCTCGCCCTCTACGATGCCTCCCTTCACATCGTCCATACTGATACCTTACCCACCGCTCGAGTTGTAGAACTCCGATTGATGCCCATAATCCCGCCGCTCAGCTTCCCCATAGCCGTCCGATGAGGTCCTTTGGGTAAGCCATCAGTACCGTGCCGAAGATTTTGGTCCATTCGGAGTAGAAGAGCGCCCGCGAGTGATCATCCATCCACCATCGATCCGCATGAAACTTGGGCTCCGGCCCCGGAACCGAAATGAAATCGATGCCTGGGCAAAACAGTCGAAACACAATTGCCGACCGGCGTGAGTGGAAATCACTGGTTACGAGAATCACCCGCTTCACATGACGTCTTCGGAGCTCGCCGCGAAGGGCAATCGCTTCCTCGATAGTGGAACGAGCGTTGTGTCCGAAACTTTCAAACAAGTGCGTTGAGTAGCCATGCGTGGCGAGGAACGCAATTGCGTAGTCGCCCTCTATTCCACGCTGATAGGGTCCGCCGCTGATCAATACCACGGGTGCGTATCCTTGCTTCGCCAATTCGGCCGCCTTGAGGACTCGGGGCCCATAGAAGTCTCCCGCCAGGACCAAAATAATGTCAGCGGATTGCGGAGGCAGAGAATAAACCAGGTAGCGCCCAAGAAACGAAAGCGTGGGTTGCCAGCGGATCAGTCCGGCCACGAACATTGCTCCCAGCAAGACCAGGAGCAAGCGAAGGAACCACTGTCGAAGCTTGCGAACGTCGATACTTTCATCTTAGCGTCTCAGACGTCCCAGCAGAGGTTCCGAGAACTGGCATTGAATCGGATCCGCGAAATCTTCGGCGTAGGGCGGCCTCCGTTCGGGCTGATATTAAGTTCTAGCCGGGGATTCCGAGATAACGGAATCCGAACCTGGTCAACCTCGCCCGATCCAATGCATGGCGCCCATCCAGCACAATGGGCGATCGCATACGCCCCGGCCAGCGCCTCCCAATCCAGCTCCAGATATTGCTGCCACTCGGTGACCAATGCCAGAGCGTCCGCGTCATCAGCTACTTCCTCATAGACGCGGGGAAACTTGCGTATGCCCAACACCACGTACCCTCTCGACACTACTTGTATCTAAAAAGATCACCTAGACGTGCAGTTTTCGTTCAGAGCTGGGATAGGATTCCGAATTAGGAGATCCGGATGAGCCGCATTCTATCGGTTGGTGTCTCGATGGGCGTCTGCTTCAGCGCTGAATTTGTTGGCAGGCCGCACACGGTCGACGTTCCTTGCAAAATGCCGGCGTCGGCTGACAGGTCAGTAACGGCCCAGCCGTACGGCGTGCCGCGGAGCAACGCGGTAATGAGGATGCGGGGATGAGTGTCAAGAAGCAGGTTGCGAACGTGTTGCGTTGCGTGCTGCCGATCCAGGCGTACCTTGACTTGGAAACGCGCTATATGCGGCGTCATGCGATTCACTGGCTTCGGCAGGAAGGCATGTTGGATCTTGCTCTGAAGGTAGCGGAACATTTCGACTACACCGTGCAAAGCGGTCCTTTTCGCGGCATGCGCTACACTCGGGCCGCGGTCTTAACGCATCACGCCACTCCCAACCTGCTTGGCACCTACGAGCGGCAGTTGTATCCGTTCCTTTAAGGAAGCCGCTACCCGTTGCGACCTGATAATCGACATCGGGGCAGCGGAGGGGTACTATGCAGTCGGTTTGGCGTGGTTGACCGGCAAGCGGGTTGTGGCGTTTGACGTGAACGGATGGGAGCGCCAGATGATCAAAGAAATTGCCGCTCTGAACCAAGTCTCGCCTCTGGTAACAATTTCGGGCTGGTGCAGTAGCGGCAAGCTGGTGGATCTGGTGCGCGGCAAGCGCGCCCTGATCTTCTGCGACATTGAGGGGGGCGAGTTCAGCCTGTTCACTCCAGAAGTGGTGGATGCACTGCTCGGCTGCGACGTGTTCATCGAATTGCATGGCACGCGGGAAGAGAATCGGAGGTTGATCGAGAGATTCGTGGGGAGGGATCCGATAATCTTGGATCACCCCAAGGAGCCCGCCGGCGCCTCGAGCCTTACTATTTTGGGTCCGGATGCGGAGCGGATGTCGGCCGAGTATCGGGGCTTCCAGCAGTGGCTCGTGCTCCGGCCGAGCGATCTGTCATCACTTCAACAGCTCGGAGAGAGCCTCCAAAACTCCGCCTCTGTGAGGGAGCAAGATTCGGTTATTATGAAGTAATTAGTGAAGTCGGGCGCTGCCGGTGAGGTGAAGGTGAAAGCGATCGCGATTTAGGTCCATCTTCGGAACACCTTGAGTTAGCGAGGGTTCGGCGTCGGGGCATTCACAGTACTTATGGTACTAAAGCCCCATTTGGACGATTCTAACTTTAAGGTTACAATTTGGTAAATGCATGTGCCGGGCCGGGTATTTTGGATTACGGGACTATCTGGATCGGGGAAGACCAGCATCGGCCGGGCCTTGGCATCGCACCTGCGAGCTTCGGGTGGCCGGGTAATTTTTCTTGACGGAGATACGCTGCGCGCGGCCGTCTCGAGCGATTTAGGCTATAGTGCCGAGGACCGGCGATCGGTTGCGATGCGGAACGGCATGCTCTGCCGTATGTTGGCGGAGCAGGGGTTCGATATTGTTTGCTCCACGATTTCTCTGTTCCACGAGGTGCAACACTGGAATCGCGAGAACATAGCCCGGTACAACGAGATTTTCGTCCGTGTTCCATTGGCAGAGCTCAAGCGTCGCGATATCAAAGGAATATACGGAGATGACCAGCGGGCGACAAATGTTGTCGGGCTCGACATTCCGGCCGAGACTCCAGAGGCGCCCGACCTGATCCTGGACAATCACGACTCGCTCGAGCCGGAGGAGGCAGTGCGGCTGATTCTGGATCGGGCATCGGTGTTGGAGCACCAGCGGGGGGCCGCGAATCGGAAGGTGGTCCAATTTGGGACGAAAGCTGAAACACTGGAGCGGCTCGCTCCACTATTGCGTAGCGCGGTAATTCTGCCCCAGGTCCGCTTTTCGGTTGCCGAGTGGAGGAGCGATGCGCAAGGCGTGCTGGAGCGCATCTCCAAATCCCGGTGGGGATCGGAAGCGCTAATCGTCCGTAGCAGCGCCAAGTGCGAGGATTCAAGCTCCGAGTCGCAGGCTGGAAAGTTTACGTCGGTAGCCGGCGTGGAAGGTGTCGCTGCAATCGAGCCCGCGGTCGAGCGGGTTATAGCGTCGTACGCAGGCAACGATAGCCAGGACGATCAGGTTTTCGTGCAGCCGATGTTGGATGAAGTGGCTATGGCCGGCGTGGCCGTTACGCGCGAACCACATGGCGGGGGGCCCTACTTCGTCCTCAATTATGACGATTTCTCCGGCCGCTCCGATCTGGTCACGTCCGGAGCCGCTGGAAAGCTCAAGACTTTTATCTGTCTCAAGTCACACCGGGAGGGAATTCCGAGCCAGCTCCTGCCAGTTCTGGATCTGTTACAAGAACTTGAGTCTCTACTGGACTCGGACGGCATTGACGTGGAATTCGCAGTGGACAAGAAGGGCGCTCTGTATCTTCTACAGGTGCGCCCGCTTGCGCACAACCAGCCATTGACAGATGCCGAAGCGACTATTGAGGCCACTACCGAGATTGCGCAAAAAGTGGCGCTCTTAACCAAGCCGCACCCCTACCTGCATGGCAATCGATCGGTGTTTGGGGTGATGCCCGACTGGAATCCCGCCGAAATAGTTGGACTGAAGCCACGACCTTTGGCGCTCTCACTGTATAGAGAACTGATCACTGATTCGATCTGGGCTTACCAGCGGGACAATTACGGATACAAAAATCTGCGGAGCTTTCCGCTGCTGGTGAGCTTTCACGGATTGCCATACATAGACGTCCGGGTGAGCTTCAATTCATTCATACCCAGTGACATGAAGCCGGATTTGGCGGAGCGGCTGGTCAACTATTACATTGAGCGGTTGCTGGCGCAACCCACCCTGCACGACAAGGTTGAATTCGAGATCATTTTTTCCTGCTACACGCTGGATCTCCCAGAGCGGCTTCAGGCGCTGACGAAGCACGGCTTTTCGCAGGATGACATTGCCGACATTACCACTTTGCTCCGCAACCTGACCAACAAGATCATCAATCAGAACGGCCTCTGGCATCGTGATCGCGAAAAGGTCGATAAGCTTGTGGAGCGCCTTCCAACCATCCGGGACGCTTCTATCGACAAGATTTCCCGCGTATATTGGCTGCTGGAAGACTGCAAACGGTACGGGACTCTTCCATTTGCCGGATTGGCGCGAGCGGGCTTTATTGCCACGCAGTTTCTGAATTCGCTGGTAGCGGCGGGAGTATTAGACAGGACCGGGCATGCGGCGTTCATGTCAGATCTCGAAACGGTGGGCTCACAGATCGGCCGGGACTTCGCGCACCAAACCAAAGACGATTTCTTGGCGTGCTACGGACATCTTCGTCCCGGAACCTATGATATTCTGTCGCCGCGTTACGACGAGGCGCCCGATCTGTACTTCGATTGGTCAACTCGCCGTCAGCACCACTCAAACGGGTCGCGATTTTTGTTGTCCGTCAGCCAGTTGCGTCTAATTGAGCGTTTACTGAAAGAACACAGTATAGAGCACGATATCCTGAGCCTGATTCAGTTTATCAAGGGTGGAATCGAGGGGCGCGAATACGCCAAGTTCGTCTTTACGCGGAGCCTGAGTGATGCTCTCTCGCTGGTCAAGCAGATCGGAGAGGAGAATGGACTTTCGACCGAGGATTGCTCTTTCCTGGACATCGCGGATGTCCGTGCACTGTATTCGGAGAGTGGCAACGTAGCGGCCCGGCTCAAAGCCAGCGTCGCGGAGGGCAAGCGCCGGTATGAACTCACACGCCGGATCGTGCTGCCGCCTCTGATCTCTTCACCAGAGGATGCACTGGCATTTCACCTGCCGTCCATTCATCCTAATTTCATAACCAAACAGTGTGTAACGGCGCCAGTCAGCACCATCGACGATTCACCGGAAGAGCTGAAAGATACGATTTTATTCGTTCCGAGCGCCGATCCCGGATTCGATTGGATCTTCAGCCGCGGCATTGCCGGGTTTGTCACGCAATTCGGCGGCGTTAATTCTCACATGGCGATCCGCGCCAATGAACTAGCCATGCCGGCCGTTATCGGCGCGGGAGAAACGTTATTCGGGCACTGGAAGAGGGCGGACAAGATTTGCCTCGACTGCGGTAACCAGCAAGTTCAGGTCATATCATGAAGACGGTTGCGGTCACGCAGCGGGTGGTAGTGGATCCCCCGCATGGAACGCGCCGCGACTGTCTGGATCAGGTTTGGGTAAAATTCCTGCTCGGGTGCGGGTTGATTCCAATTCCGATTCCCAATTCCGTGGACGCCGCATTGCCGATCTGCGAAAAAGTGAGCGGCATCGTTCTTACCGGGGGGAACGATTTGACGGTGTGTGGCGGCGATGCTCCGGAAAGGGACGAAACCGAGACTGCGCTTCTGGATCTGGCCGAGCGGCGAGACTTGCCCGTATTGGGCGTTTGCCGGGGAATGCAAATGATTCTCCACCGCTTTGGCAGCCGGCTGGAGCAGGTTCACGGACATGTGGCTCCCCGCCAGTCGATTTCGATGGATGGCCGGCGCGTGGAAGTGAATAGCTTTCATAATTTCGGAGCGACGGAGGTTCACCCCCCACTCAGGACTTGGGCAATTGCCGACGATGGAGTAATTGAGGCGGTCAAGCACACCGGCCGCCGTATAATCGGCGTGATGTGGCATCCGGAACGTCTCGAACCATTCGCCGCGGATGACGTCGCGCTGTTTTCGGGGTTTTTCGAGGCCTAAATTATGCGCGCTGTCATACTCGCCGCTGGACGCGGTAGCCGCATGAGCGCTTTGACCGAGGATCGGCCGAAATGCATGGTCGAACTCGCCCAGAAGCCGCTCATCCGGCGTCAAATTGCGGCGCTCCGCGGGGGCGGCGTTTCGAGCGTCGGAATCGTGCGCGGCTATCTTGGAACTGCGATAAACATCGAGGACGCCACGTATTTCGAAAATCCCCGCTGGGCGGAAACGAATATGGTCATGTCGCTCCGGGCGGCGGCAACCTGGCTACAATCCGACTTTGTTGTCGTCAGCTATGCCGATATTTTTTATGGGCGCGACGTTGTGCGGGCTCTGGCAGACTCATCCGGCGATCTGGTGGTAGCCTATGATCGCAATTGGCGAGGCTTGTGGACCCGGCGTTTTGCCGATCCGTTGAGTGACGCGGAGACCTTTCGGACGGATGCGCGCGGGAACCTGATCGAGATCGGAAGACGGGCAAAGCACCTTGACGATGTCGAAGGGCAGTATATGGGGTTGCTAAAATTCACGCCCCAGGCATGGCATGCGGTGGAGGCCGTGCTGGCGGCCGTGGATGCGAAGACTCGCGACGCCATGGACATGACTACACTGCTCCGCGCATTGCTTGACTCCGGCTTTCCTATCAAAACTGTCGGTATTGCCGGGCAATGGGGCGAGATTGACAGCTCGGACGACTTGGAACTCTACGAAAAAATGATCCGGGAGGGCGACCTTTGCCTCGAGAACTGAAGTTTATCCGGTCGCTGGCCGAATACCTATTGGGCGACCAGCCCACCAACAGCTTCTCGCAAGATAAATTCAAACGGAGTATTACTCAATGACTGAAACAGTGATCAAGCACGGTAATTTCGACAGCCTCGCGGGCGACTATGACCAGTTTCGTCCCGGCTATGCCCCGAGTATCGTTGCAGCAGTCCTTTCGCTGGTTGGACGTCCGGCCAACGACGTGGACGCTGTCGATATCGGTGCTGGAACCGGCATTTGGACCAGGATGCTGGCCGCGCAACACCTGCATTCGGTCACCGCGATAGAGCCGAGCGACGAGATGCGCCGGCATGGCGCCCAGCGAGGCCAAGAGCTTGGAATCGTGTGGCACCGCGGCAAGGCCGAGGAAACCGGGCTGCCCTCAGGCTCCTACGATCTGGTCTCAATGGCCTCGTCTTTTCATTGGACCGATTTCGACAAGGCCTGCGCGGAGTTCCAACGAATATTGCGGCCCGGCGGACGTTTCGTCGCCCTGTGGAATCCGCGAATGATCGAGCTTAACCCGCTGCTGGTCGAAATCGAGCAGGAAATCACGCGGCTGAACCCGGAAGTGAAGCGCGTTTCCTCGGGACGCTCCGGCCTTACCGAAAGACTGACCGGCTTGTTGTGGGCCAAGCCAGGCTTCGACGACGTGGTCTACCTGGAAGGGCGGCACGTAGCCACTCAAACTATCGAGCAATATTTGGGCGCCTGGCGCTCGGTCAACGATCTGCGGGTACAACTGGGGCTGGACCTGTTCAACGGGTTTCTGCGGTTCGTGGAGCGCAAGACCGCCGGTCTCGCGGAAATCGAGACTACCTATCTGACCCGCGCCTGGGCAGCGCGGCGCACCGAATGGCTACAGGCGGATTCGCATGATCGTGGACATGAAAGCCCGGAGGAATAGCGCTCGGTGACTTTAGGAGGACGAACGAGGACAGCGGAGCCGGAAGAAATCCTGGTGCGCGCCCGTGCTTTATTTCGCGCGGATGAGTCGAAGGATTTACGGAGCGTCATTGCGGAAAAAATAGAGGAGCTTCGGCACTACGATGTCCTGGCGATGGACAGAGTGGCGGCGATCCTGATGTGGGGCAGAAGTGGTTCTCTTCTGCTCTCCAGTTATCTCGACGGACATGAAGACGTTATGCTGCTCCCGGAAACTTCCGGCCAGGGACTGTACCACTTTTTTGAGCGCTACCAGTGGTTGCCATTGCGCGACAAATTAATCGCATACGCTGCCTTCGACCCGAAGAACCACCGGCTCTTCGAGGGCGACTTCGCGATCTCGTCTGCTCAATACTATGCCGCGGTACAAGCCATTCTGGAGTTCTACGGTAAATGGCCGGCGGAATTCCTGGAGTCGCGCCGCGCGTTCTTTCTATTCGTGCATATCGCGTACAATCTGGCGCTTGGCCGGCGGCCTGCGAACCCGTGTCCGTTGATAGTTTATTCGCAACACGCGTGGGACGATGTGGTGGCAAGACATTTGGTTGAGGACTTTCCGCGGACCAAATTCGTCCACACCATTCGTGATCCCATCTCTTCCTGCAACGGGGTCTTTCATTCGCATTTTACGTTTGCGGAGAAGCATGGCCCGGCCCGCGGTTTCCTTCCGATAATTCCTTATATAGCGGTGTGCTGTCTGACCAATAAAGATCGGCCTCATTCCGGTATGGAATCCCGAACGCGGACGGTACGCTTCGAAGATCTGCACCGTGATTCTGCCCAAATCATGCGCGATCTTTCCGGTTGGCTTGGGCTTCCCTATCGGGCGGCATTACTCGACAGCACTTTCAACGGAATTCCATATGTCGTCATGCGCGACGGCGAAGCATGGTCGGGCTCGCGTTTGGAGCAGATTCAACGACGCTCGTCCCATTTTTCACTCAAGGATCGAGCGCTCCTGTTCGCCTGTTTTTATGAAAACTTCGTGGACTGGGACTATCCCTGTCCAAGGATCTTTAGACATCCGATGGTCCGCTATCTGGTGTTTGTTTCGCTCTGTCCTTTTCCGATGAAAATGGAGATCATTGCCGCACGGGCCGCCTTCAGGCTCAGTGTGCTGCCATGGTTGCGCCACGGAAACATTTTGCCGGCGATAAAGTCGCTGCTTGAAATCGGGTTCTGCCGCCTGAAGATTACTTGGCGCTTGGCGTCTGTGGTTTTTCGCCGATGCTTTTACGGAACAACCCTGCTGCAGGTCGACCCTGCTGGGCGGGCAGTGGCGAACCCGCGCCCCTCCGCTGGATCAACCAGCGGTGGAAGCCCTGGTTATGTGCTAGACCACACTCGAGCGCTCGAACACGGTGGCGCCGATACGCCGGACTACATGCAGTGGCAAACACGCGAGGAAGCTAAAGCCAAAGACAAAACCGAATAGGCGGCGTGGGCTGTCCGCGCAAGAACTTTAGTATGGAAATCCCATTGCGTTCGCATGAGTGCGAACGCAGCAAAGTGTGCTGGGCATGTCCAGCAG
>CABEDY010000033.1_pt1 | contig 11815 bp, 8 predicted proteins | sample 3423171 | NCBI WGS metagenome assembly CABEDY01 (sample SAMEA5534333, study PRJEB31848) | metagenome | biome: tundra; feature: field; material: soil | place: USA | collected 2013-05 | depth 0.15 m | reverse complement strand
GAGCCGCGACCGGCAGGAAGCGCTATCCGAACTCGAGAACTAGCGGCACTCGTGGTATCGCTCCCTGCCGGTCGCGGCTCGGCTACACCCTCGAAAGGTTCCACATTTATGTCGCACACCCCTAGAAGACATTCTAGTAGACAAGCGGCAAATCTTCTAGTAGACTGTCTTCTAGACACGATGCCCAAGAATGCGCCTAACGAAAATCATATCGAGTTGCTCCAGGGCACTCTCGACATGCTGATATTGCGGACTCTCCAGTGGGGACCGCAGCATGGACACGGTGTCGGCCAAGCCATCCGGCAGAGTTCGGCGGATCTGCTGCTCATCGAGCGCGGGTCATTATATCCCGCGCTGCATCGGCTGGAGTCCCGGGGCCTGATCGAATCGGAATGGAAGGCTTCGGATCTAAACCGGCGCGCGAAGTATTACAAACTCACCGCGGCGGGCAGAGAGCAACTGGTGGCTGAGCAGTCGAAGTGGAAGCTTCTAGTCAAGACCATCACGCGAGTGATGCGTCCGGCGTGAAGCCAGCGTAAGGGAGGATCAATTATGCGGTGGGACTTTTGGCGGCGGAAACGACGTAACACTGATCTCGATGACGAGATCGCCCACGATCTGGCGCTGGAGACCGAGGAGCAAATTCGCTCCGGCGTCACACGCCAGGAAGCCGAACACGCCAGTCGTCGCGATTTCGGCAATGTGGGGCTGCTGAAAGAAGGCATTCGCGAAACGTGGGGCTGGACATCGCTCGAACGGTTGGGCCGGGATCTTCGATATGGATGGCGCAGCTTGCGCAAGAGCCCGCTGTTCGCCAGCATGGCCGTGCTGTCGCTTGCACTGGGTATCGGCGCAAACGCATCCATCTTCAGCGTGATCAACGCGATTCTCTTCCGGCCTTTACCGGGCGTGGAGCGCGCCTCGGAGCTGGTCTCTCTCAACGAGTCGCTGGGCGGTAATAACCCTCTCCCTCTTATCTCGTACCCGAACTATCTCGATTTTCGCGACCGCAATTCCGTGCTGACGGGGTTGGCCGGTATCGGCTTTGTCCCGGCCAGCGTTGGTCCAAAGGGGAACTGCCAGCGGGTGTGGGCCATTACGGTGAGCGGGAACTACTTCGAGTTGCTGGGAGTCAAACCGCAGGCCGGCCGCCTGCTCCAACCTGAGGACGACAAAGTTCGCGGCGGTCATCCGGTGATGGTTCTGAGCTACACGGGTTGGCAAAAGCGCTTTGGAGGAGATCCCAATATTGTTGGCGCAAAGGCTCTAGTCAACGGCCGGGAGTTCACGGTATTGGGCGTAACTGCGAAAGGGTTCCACGGTACCGAGCTTTTCGTGGCTCCGGACGTTTTCTTCTCCATAGCCATGCAGCAAGAGTTGCAGGGCGGTAGCGGCGATCTGGACCGCCGCTCCAACCGCGGGTTCTTCGCAGTGGGGCGTTTGAAGCCAGGCGTCAGCATGCTGCAGGCTGAGTCGGCTCTCAACGCGATCGGACGGCAGTTGGCGCAAGTATATCCACAGGACGACGGCGGTATGAAGGTTACGCTCACTCCTCCGGGGTTGCTGGGAGCGTTCCTGCGGAATCCTATCATCGGGTTCGTCGCTGTGATGTTCGGCGTTTCCTGTCTGGTGTTGTTGGTGGCCTGTGTGAACCTGGCCAGCATGTTGCTTGCCCGCGCCGGCGACAAACGGAAAGAGACCGCGATCCGGCTTGCCCTTGGCGCGGGTCGAGGCGTCCTGATCCGGCAACAACTGACCGAGAATCTCATGGTGGCTCTCGCGGGAGGCTTGGGCGGCGCGCTGTTGGCTCTCTGGATCACGAGTGCGCTGGCAGCCTGGCGGCCTCCGGTGGATGTCCCGTTGGTTGTTAGCGCTAACGTAGATCTCCGCGTGTTCCTGTTCGCCTTGCTGGTCTCCTCCGTCACAGCGCTGTTGTTCGGTCTGCTACCGGCTTTGCAGGCCACTAAAACGGACCTGGTCCCGGCATTGAAGAATGAAGCCGTCACCGGGCGATTCCGCTACTGGCATTTGCGCGATTACATGGTGGCAGCCCAGGTTTGCCTGTCGGTGCTGTTGCTTTTTTGTTCCGTGCTGGTGGTCAAGAGTTTGCAAAGGTCGCTGGACGCGCCTATCGGCTTCCAGCCCCGTGGTGTCGCTACGGTTTCCTTCGATCTGAACATGCAAGGCTATGACGAGCCGCGCGGCCGCGACTTCCAGCGGCGCATTCTGGATAAGGTCCGCCAACTGCCGGGCGTGGAGTCCGCAGCACTGGCGGATAATATCCCGCTAACTTTGACCGTCCCCTGGAGTCCCGTCTATATCGAAGGCAAACCCGTTCCCAAACGCGCCTCCGACGTGCCTACCGCTTACTTCTTTGCCGTCGGCCCCGATTATTTTCGCACCATGCGAACGCGCTTGATTTCCGGCCGCGAGTTCGACGACAGGGACAAGCAAGGCGGGCAGCGCGTGGCCATTGTGAATAGTGCATTCGCGGCGCAATTGCTGGATGGAGCGAACCCGCTGGGTCGCCGCTTCTCTACCGGCCCAACTGAGAAGCCGATCGAGATTGTGGGTGTTGTGGAGAGTGGGAAATATTACAATCTCAACGAAAAGCCTCAAGACGCCTTCTGGACGCCGCTCGAAATCTCTTATCAGCCAAAAGCTTCCTTAGTGGTTCGCACGCAAATGACTCCTCCCGAATCTCTGGTGCCGTCACTACGCGCCGCGGTACGCGAAATCGATCCATCCATCGCGCTGTTCTCCGCCGGGAGCATGGAGGATCAACTATCCTGGACTTTCTTCGCTCCCCGCGTAGCCGCAATCGCCCTGAGTGCGTTTGGGATTCTGGCGCTGGTGCTCTCCGCCACGGGAATTTACGGCGTGATGGCCTACGCGGTCTCGCGCCGGACGCGGGAAATCGGCATCCGCATGGCGATCGGCGCAACCCAGGCTCAGGTGCTCTCCTCCGTTGCCCGCAGCGCCGCCATTTTGATCGGTACCGGACTCGTTCTCGGCTTCGCAATGGCATTGGGCGCCGGACGATTGTTGGAGCGAATTCTTTATGGCGTGAAGCCCAGCGATCCGCTGACGTTCGCGACGGTATTCGGAATCATGCTCGGCGTAGGCGCGGCCGCAACCTTTCTACCCGCCCGGCGGGCAACCCGCATCGACCCCATGCAGGCGTTGCGGCAAGAATAGCTCGCAACGTTACCGAACCGCGACCGTAAGGGAGTCGGTGCCCCGTGAATTTTTTCACGGCTTCCAGGGAGGAACGAGGAACAATAATGCGGTGGGACTTTTGGCGGCGCAAAAGACGTAACACTGACCTCGACGATGAGATCGCCTACGACCTGGCGCTGGACGCCGAGGAGCGAATTCGCTCCGGCGCCACTCCGCAAGAAGCCGAACAGGCCAGCCGTCGCGATTTCGGCAATGTGGGGCTGCTCAAAGAAGGCATTCGCGAAATGTGGGGCTGGACATCGCTCGAACGGCTGGGCCGGGATCTTCGATATGGATGGCGCACCTTGCGCAAGAGCCCACTGTTCGCCAGTATGGCCGTGCTCTCGCTGGCGCTTGGTATCGGCGCAAACGCATCCATCTTCAGCGTGATCAACGCTATTCTCTTACGGCCTTTGCCGGGCGTGGAGCGCGCCTCGGAACTAGTTGTTATCAACGAGAAGTTCGGCGCCGGCAACGGTCCGCCGATGGTCTCCTATCCCGACTACCGCGATTTTCGCGACCGCAATTCCGTGCTGACTGGGTTGGCCGCGATCGGCTTTGTCCCGGCCAGCGTTGGTCCAAAGGGTGACTGCCAGCGGGTGTTTGCCTATACGGTGAGCGGGAACTACTTCGAGCTACTGGGAGTGAAACCGCTGGCCGGCCGCCTGATCCAACCGGAAGACGACAAAGTTCGCGGAGGGCACCCGGTGATGGTTCTGAGCTATACGGGTTGGCAAAGGTTTGGAGGAGATCCCAATATTGTTGGCGCGAAGCTCCAGGTCAACGGCCGGGAGTTCACCGTGTTAGGCGTGACGCCCAAAGGGTTTGTCGGTACGGAGCTTTTCTTTGCTCCGGACGCCTTCTTCTCCATCGCCATGCATCAAGCGGTGCAGAGTGAGGGCGCCGATCTCGACAGCCGATCGGGCAACGGCTTCTTCGCCGTCGGGCGCTTGAAGCGAGGCTTCACCATAGCGCAGGCTGAGTCGGCTCTCGACGCCATCGGAAGGCAATTGGCGCAGGAATATCCTCGGGTTGACGGCGGTATGCGGATCAAGCTCAGTCCTCCGGGATTGGCCGGAGCTTGGCTGCGGAAACCCATCATCGGGTTCACCGCTGCGCTGTTCGGCGTTTCCTGTCTGGTATTGTTGGTAGCCTCGGTGAACCTGGCCAGCATGTTGCTTGCCCGCGCCGGCGATAAGAGGAAAGAGACCGCGATCCGCCTTGCTTTGGGCGCTGGACGAGGCGTGCTGATCCGGCAACTGCTCACGGAAAATCTCATGGTGTCTCTCGCAGGAGGCGCTGGTGGTGCGCTGTTGGCTGTCTGGATTACGAGCGCGCTGGCGGCCTGGAATCCTCCCGGAGATATGCCCGTGATCGTTAACACACCTGCAGACTTCCGCGTGTTCCTGTTCGCGCTGGTTGTCTCCACCGTCACGGCGCTGTTGTTCGGTCTGCTACCGGCTTTTCAGGCCACTAAAACGGACCTGGTCCCGGCATTGAAGAACGAAGCCGCCGCAGCAATATTCCGTTACTGGCATTTGCGCGATTACATGGTGGCAGCTCAGGTCTCGATGTCGGTGCTGCTGCTTTTTTGTTCGGTGCTGGCGGTCAAGAGTCTCGAGCGGTCGCTGGACGCTCCCATCGGCTTTGAACCGCATGGGGTCGCTACGGTCTCCTTCGATCTGAACATGCAGGGCTATGACGAGCCGCGCGGCCGTGACTTCCAGAAGCGCCTGCTGGACAAAGTCCGCCAACTGCCGGGAGTGGAGTCGGCCGCACTAGTGGATCGTGTCCCGTTAACTTTGAGCGTCCAAACGAGTCCAGTCTATATCGAAGGCAAGCCCGTGCCCAAGCGCCCGGCCGACCTGCCGAGCGCGTACGCGTTTACCGTCAGCCCGGATTATTTCCACACCATGCGAACGCGCTTGATTTCCGGTCGCGAGTTCGACGACCGGGACAAGGAAAGCGGCCATCACGTAGCGATTGTGAGTAGCTCATTTGCTGCGAAATTGCTGGATGGAAGCAACCCACTGGGACGCCGCTTCTCCACCGGCCAAAATGAGAAACCGATCGAGATTGTGGGCGTTGTGGAACCCGGGAAATACTACAACATAACCGATCAGGCCCCACAGGCCTTTTGGACGCCACTGGAGATCGGGTATAAGCCAAAGGCTTCTTTAGTGGCTCGCACGCGAATGACTCCCCCTGAGTCTCTCGTGCCGTCAATCCGCGCTGCGGTACGCGAAATCGATCCGTCCATCGCGCTATTCTCCGCCGGTAGCATGGAGGACCAATTATCCTTGACTCTCTTCCCTGCCCGCATCGCAGCCATCGCCCTGAGTGCGTTTGGGATGCTGGCGCTGGTGCTCTCGGCAACGGGAATTTACGGCGTTATGGCCTACGCGGTCTCGCGCCGGACGCGGGAAATCGGCATCCGTATGGCCATCGGTGCAACCCAGGCGCACGTGCTCGCCTCAGTTGCCCGCAGTGCCGGTATTTTGATCGGTACGGGTCTTGTTCTCGGCCTGGGAATGGCTTTAGGCGCCGGGCAATTGTTGGAGCGAATTCTTTATGGCGTGACGCCCAGCGATCCGCTGACGTTCGCGACGGTATTCGGAATCATGCTCGGCGTAGGCGCGGCCGCCACGTTTATTCCCGCCCGGCGCGCCACGCGCATCGATCCCATGCAGGCGTTGCGGCAAGAATAGCCCCGGCCGCCTAAATTTCGCTCATTGCCGCCACCAGCGCGCCTCGAGCAGTGGAATGCTGAGGGTTCGGCGCCAACCGTACTTCTGCGATCGCTACCGGCAACTCCGTCTCGCGCAGCTGCTTCTCGAACCGGTCGCGGAAACCGGACACCAGAACGCTTCCGCCGGCTAGAACCAGTGGGATCGGACGATTGAGCTTAGGCATGCTCTGTACGCTGGCCAAAGTATCCCGGATGGCGGCCACCAGCGCGTGAATCATCTCGTCGTAATACTCGCCAATGGCCTGGTGAATCTTGGAGGCGAAATGACCGTTGAAGCAGAACGACTCCTCTTTGATCGCGCGGATGCGGGTAGCCGACTCACCCCGCGCGTTCGCGGCGCTGATGTCGATGAAGTCTCCCGCCTTGGGGATGCTGAAACTGAATACCGGCACCGAGAGATAACTCAGGCATACGTTGCACAATCCTCCGCCGCAACTGACGCCGATGCCTGTGTAATTAGAGCTCTCCATCTCGCCATACACCACCGCCAGCCCCTCCGGGATGCTGCGCACTTCGTAGCCGAGATCGCTGAGCATCCTCATCATCTGGCTTTGGTGTGTGGCTACTGCTTCGCCGGCGCCTAACGGAGCCGCGGGAATACTGAAGCAAAGCTTCTGCCCCCGGCCGTTCTTTTCGCCGGTCACCAACATAACGATCTCGCGCACCATAGTGGCGCTGGTCAGTTCATCTGGATTCAGGACGCCGCGCCGCATCGGCCTCCGGGTTTCTGTGTGGAAAAGATTGGCGAAGCGATCCGACTCATCGCCATAGACGGTGATCTCGGAATCCTGCAGAACGTAAGGAATCCGCTCCTTCTTGAGCACGCCTTCCGTCAATTTAGAGAACGGAATCGTCGTGAATGCGTTCAGTTGTGTCCCGAACAGAATGTCGGTGTCCTGACATTGCGCCGAGACGATGCGGCTGGTGCCCAGATCGAGCCCGACCGCCCTTGACCCTTGCGGATCCGTTTCCATCATTGACTCTCTCTCCGGGAATGTCCCCTGTTCGGTACCTCGCATCGCAGCGAGGACTATCCCGGAGAGTAGTGGCAGTAAGGGAGAAACACTCTCAGACAAATAGTGGCCGAGGAGTGTAAGCAGGCAATCAGTTCAGATTGCAAGAAGGATTCCATTAGCTGGAAGTATGAATTCTTTTGTGCCATTAGGCCAATTTCCCGCGCTTTGCTATTTGCATTTGTGATAATATCGTCCCACCACCTATTAAAGGGAGGGTTGACGTGTTCAAACGTATGTTACAAGCGTCTTCAGGTCTAGGCCGGACTTCGGCTACTCCTGAAGAAACAAATACGGGCCTGTCAACGCCCATCATCAGCGAGCCGCCTCGGACCGATCCGGTGCCGAAGGCCGGCAATGCGAAGCTGGCAGCCTTCGACGAAATCTATAGCAAATCGAGTTTTAAGTCCACCATCGGACCCACTGAATACAACATTCTCAAGGTGGCTGAGATGGCGACGAGCGAGCAACTGCACGGCCTATCGGCGACGGCCAAACACAGCGCGCTGATGATGGCCCTTGAGGCGGCGGGCGTAGCAGTTGAGGATATCCTGCAGGATGCCATGCAAAGGCAACGCGCCTTGGAAGCCTACGATGAGGAGCAGCAGCGTCGGCTCCAGGACTTCGAGAGCAGCAAGCTGAAGGACAACGAGCGGCTGTCGGCCGAAATGGAATCGATTGCCGCTCAGTACCGGACCAAGATTGCCGTCGCGGTGGAAGAAATCGAGCGGGAACGATCCGCGTTTCGCGACTGGCAGGAACGCAAGCTGCGGGAGGAGCGCCGCATTGCGGAGGCGGCCTCACTGTGCGTGAACGATCCTGGCGCAGCATCGAGCGAAGCCAGCGTCACTCGCTTGCTCGAGAAGAACGCCGCCACGCTGCGGCAATCGGCCTGATCAAGCTGTAACTTTGATCCTATTGGCGCGCGGGCATTTCTCTGCCCGCGTCCAGGAGGATGTGTGTCCACGCTCGCTCAATAAATGACCAGTTCCACTGGTGACCCCGCTCCGCAGCCTAGCGCCTTCGCCGCCGATCCCTGATTGGTCGCCACCTCCAAATAACCGGAACTTCCCACCAGAACAAAAAGCTCTCCGGATGCGCATTCGGTAAAAGTCAGCGCTAAACGCGAGACCGTCTGCAATCCTACGTTCAGCCCGAAAGCGCGCGTTGTTACGTTGGGGAATTCGTCGACATGCAGATTCGTAATCAGGTTGCCGAACCGGTCCACCTTCAGGATGCTTCCGGTCCAAGCGCGCTTACCGGTTCGCGAGGGCTGCTGAAAAGTAAGCCGCAGATGATCCTCGATCAGCTTGCCGAATCTCGCCGGCGGCACTCCCGAAGCCAGATGAGCCGCTACCGGCGCAAAAACGTCGCGGCCGTGAAATGTTCGGTTGACAGGCTTCAGAAAATACCGGTCATTAGCGATATGCCGCACTTTCGCCCGTTCGCGCGCGAAGATCATGGAAAGCACTCCGTTGTCCGGAGCGATGAAATATTGCCCGGCCATCTCCGCCAGCAAGGGACGCCGCGTGGAACCTACTCCTGGATCGACGACAACGACGTGAATGGTCTTTTTGGGGAAATAGGAATATGCTTGCGCGATAGTGAAAGCGCCGTCGGTCACCTCGAACGCTTGCACCTCATGCGAAATGTCCACGATTTGAGCCGCAGGCGCAATCCCCAAAATCACGCCTTTCATGGTCCCGGCAAAGTGATCGATGGTTCCGAAGTCGGTAGTTAGGGTGATGAGCGGTTTCGGCATGCGTTTCGTTTTAGTGGGCTAACCAATGTTAATTCTTTGAGCAGGAAAGTGGGGCGGACCCCCTGGTCCGCAGCCGACCCCCAGGTCGGCTCATCTGTTTACACCGAGAATTCTGCTGGCGGCGAAACACTATCCAGCTTGACGTTCTACCGCCGTCGGCTCCCACACCTCTCATCACAGGACCAACCAGTGTTCGTCACATGGCGTCTCCATGACAGCCTTCCCCCGAACCGATGCTTTCCGGCAGCCGCGCTCAGCTCGGGACAGGCCTTCGCCGTCATGGATCGGTTGCTCGACGCAGCAACCAGTGGCTGCTTCTATCTTCGCCAGCTGAATATTGCCGACATGGTGGTAGAAGCCATCCGCTACAACGCCAAGACTCTGGGACAGTATGAACTGCATGCATTCGTGGTCATGCCAAACCATGTTCATTTATTGGTGACCCCAGCGATAGAATTGCCCAAAATCATGAAATCGCTCAAGAGCATTACCGCCAGGCGTGCTAACGCGATGTTATCGTTGACAGGTAATCGCTTCTGGCAGGAAGAAAGCTACGATCATCTGGTGCGGGATCGGAAAGAGTTTGAAAACATCCGGAAGTACATCGAAGAGAATCCAGTGCGGGCAGGATTAGTCAAAGACTCCTGCGAGTATCGATGGACCAGCGCGGCAGAGGCGACCTGGGGGTCGCCTGCGGACCAGGGGGTCCGCCCGAGGGGTCCGCCCCACTTGTCTCTAAGCTCATCTGTCAAAGTCTACAAAGCTGTAATCGGGTAAAAAACAAAAGTCCGCTGACTTGTTAAACTTGTGGTTGAAGTGCAACGTTTCTACTTCGACCACAACGCCACCACGCCCGTATCTCCAGCGGTACTCGAAGTGCTGGTTCCAGCGCTACTTGAAGTGTATGGAAACGCGTCTAGCATCCACCAGCATGGCCAGATGGCCAAGCAAAAGCTCGAAATAGCGCGCTGCCAGGTAGCTGGACTGATCGGCTGCGATCCCAAGGATCTGGTCTTTTTGAGCGGCGGCACTGAGGCCGACAATCTGGCGATTTTGGGAACGGTGCGCGCCAATTCAGCCGCGCGGAAACACGTCGTAACCACCACTATTGAGCACCCAGCGGTACTGAATACTTGCCGCCAACTGGAGCGCGAGGGCGTGGAAGTAAGCTATGTTCGCACGGGCTCGGACGGACTGGTGGATCCCGCGGATGTCCATCGCGCGTTGCGCCCCGAAACGATCTTGATTTCAGTGATGCACGCTAATAACGAACTGGGCACTATTCAACCTATCCGGGAGATCGCGACCTTGGCGCGCGAGGCCGGCATTCTGCTCCATGCGGACGGCGTACAGGCGGCGGGGAAAATTCCCGTGGATGTAAAGTCGCTGGGCGTGGATCTATATTCCATCAGCGGTCACAAATTCCATGCGCCGAAAGGAATTGGCGCACTCTACGTCAAGCATGGAACCCGCCTGGGGCCGATTCAATACGGTGGACGTCACGAGCGGGAACGGCGTCCCGGTACTGAAAACGTTCCGGGCGCGGTGGCGCTTGGACAAGCGGCGGCCTCAGCGATCGAAAACCTCGCTACCGAGACTGCGCGACTGGCCGCATTACGGGATCGCCTGGAAGCCGGCATTCTGGAACGACTACCAGCCTGCGGCGTCAATGCGGGACGCTCGCCGCGCACGCCCAACACGACCAATATTTTCTTCGACGGCCTGGAGGGTGAGGCGATGGTAATCTCGCTCGACCTTAAGGGATTCGCGGTATCCAGCGGTTCAGCGTGCTCGAGCGGCGCAGTGGAACCATCGCACGTACTGCTCGCTATCGGATTGTCGCGGGAACGCGCGCGAGCCAGCCTGCGATTCTCGCTCGGGCATTCCAATACAGAAGAGCAAGTGGATGCTTTAGTCGACGCGGTGGCCGAATCCGCGGCTCATTTACGAAAGCTGTCGCCCACATACACCGCCAGTGTCTAACCATCCACTCCCAATTGCGAGTTCCCTCACCACCGCTGTCGCCATGTCGGGCGGCGTGGACAGCTCCGTTGTGGCGGGAATGCTGCATCGAAGCGGCCGGCGGGTTGTCGGGCTGACCATGCAGCTCTGGAACCAGCGGCGCTTGCCGGAGTTGACTCCAGAGAGCGGACCCACTGGCCGTTGCTGTTCGCTCGACGACGTGTACGATGCGCGCTTCGTCGCTCAGCAATTGGGCATTCCTTACTATGTGATCAACTTCGAGGATCGGTTCGAGGAACAAGTCGTAAAGCCGTTCATCAGCGAGTACTTAGCCGGACGGACTCCCATCCCCTGCACGCTCTGCAACAATTTCATCAAGTTCGATCAGTTTCTGGAGATGGCCGCGGGCGTGGGAGCCGAGCGCATCGCCACCGGCCATTACGCGCGCCTGGGTCAGGATGAAGAAACGGGCCGCTACCAATTGCGTACCAGCGTGGATCGCGGCAAGGACCAGACCTATTTCCTGTTCGGCCTGAAGCAGGACCAACTGGCGCGAACGCAATTCCCTTTAGGCGAATACACCAAGCCGCAGGTGCGCGAGCTGGCGCGCGAGCTCGGTCTGCCAGTGGCCGAAAAGCCGGATAGCCAGGAGATCTGCTTCGTCCCGAATGGAGACTACGCGGCTTTCATCGACGGATATTTTCGCGAACAAGGCATCGCGCGGGAGCAAACCGAGGGCGATATCGTAGATACTGACGGACACGTTTTAGGCAATCACGCGGGCGTGCATCACTTCACGGTGGGCCAACGCCGTGGCATTGGTATCGCCGCGCGCGAGCCTCTGTACGTGATCTCCACCGAGCCCGCCTCACAGCGCGTGATCGTCGGACGCAATGACGACCTGCTGCGCGCGCGGATGTCCGTGAAGGAAATGAACTGGATCTCCATCGCGCCGATTGTCGCGCCCGTGCGCGCGCACGTCCGGATTCGCAACAAACATTTGCCCGCCCCGGCTATGATTTCTCCCACTCCCGACCCCACCCGCGTAGAGGTCCATTTTGATGAGCCGCAACGCGCGGTAACGCCCGGCCAAGGCGCCGTGTTTTACTC
>CABEDY010000030.1_pt1 | contig 11946 bp, 10 predicted proteins | sample 3423171 | NCBI WGS metagenome assembly CABEDY01 (sample SAMEA5534333, study PRJEB31848) | metagenome | biome: tundra; feature: field; material: soil | place: USA | collected 2013-05 | depth 0.15 m | reverse complement strand
AATCGAGCGTGCAAGGTGTTTCGGATGACCCGGCGATACAGTTTCTCTCGGGCCCCTTGCGCCAGGCCACCGTGACAATTTCTCCGGGCGACACAACAGCCATGTTCGACGGTGGCCAATCCGATCTTGCGTTCCAGACCGGAGCCACGGCCGGAACCATTACGTTTACCCTGACTCTGAGTGGAAACGCAACCCCAGCCGCGCAGGCCAGCTTGACCATTGCCCCTGCACCCGTGAGCTTTGCTAGCGCAACCAGCATCCGGCTTTTGGGAGGGGTCATCGTTAACGGGGAACCAGCGGGGGTTCCTGTGGGTGGTGAGGTGGATATCAGCATCGTGGCGTCCGACAATACCTACTCGGCGTCGCAGCTCGCCTTCACGTTCTTCGACAAGAGCGGGGCCACCATGCAGCCGGGGATCCGGGTGGATGCGACTTCCGATTTCCAGGCATACTTCAACTCAACCACCACTGGCGGCGCGTTTGCTTTGCTGGCAAAATTCACGGTAACGGGCGACGTGACGCAAATCATAAGCACCGACATCGCGATCACCAATTCGGTGGGCGTCACTACGACGCAGCACATACTCATAGGGAACTAGCTCATCCGTGGGACAAGACTCTGTCTTGTCCGGACAAGCCAGAGGCTTGTCCTACGCTCGCAACCGAAGAACGGTTTTCGTTACCATACAATCGTGGTTTCCCGCGCGTTCCTGTGTCTTTTCCTTGCTGTTCTGCTACACGCCGACGACCACTGGATTGGGCTGAAATCTGGGCCGTTTGAAGTGTTCTCGAGCGTGGGCGAAAAGCCGGCGCGCGAGACCCTGATGTACCTCGAGCAGTTTCGCGAAACGCTTCGCATCATTACTGGCAAAGAGGAAATGAAAATGGTTTGGCCGGTGCGTGTGCTGATTTTTAAGAGGACACCTCCCGCACAGCCAAACTTGGCTTTGGGCCGCGACGGGCGGATGTTAGCGATCTCCGAATCCGGCGGCTTCCCCCGCGACAGCTTGAAGGAACTGGCGAGACTTCTTCTGTACGAAAACACAACACAGCTTCCACAGGCCATTGAAACGGGTCTCATCGAGCTAGTTTCGACGCTCGAAGTGAACGGCACGCGCGTCACCTTAGGTGCGCCGGTCCCGGAAGCGGAGCGTACTCATGGTTGGGCGTTGATGCAATTGGTGACCACCGATCCTAACTATGCCGGCCGGAGCCGCGTGATGGTTTCGAACCTGGAGCACAGCGGCGATTTCGAGGCGGCGTGCCACAATGCTTTCGAAAAGACCGCTAAACAGATCAACGACCAGGCGGACGCTTATCTGAAGAGCGGGAATTTCGCGACCACGTCGGTGTCCGGCCGCGCGCTCAGCCTGGTCCGCGATTTCAAAGGAATGCAGCTCGATGCGGACGACGGGAAAATCGCCGTCGCGGATCTTTTGCTCGCGGCCGGATCGAAGCAAGCTGAAGCGGCGTACACTTCTATGCAAGGAGCTCGCGCAGCCGAGGGTCTGGCATTGATCGCAATCAAAGAGCACAAAGACAATCAAGCACGGAGCCTCGTTCAGAGCGCCATCGAATCCAAGAGCGAGAGCGCGCGAGCGTGGCTGGAGCTGGGACGCTTGGAGCCCGATGCCGCCAAGGCCGTTAAGGATCTGAAGAAATCGAGCGAGCTGAATCCGAATTGGGCCGAGCCGTATCTGCGTATGGCCGAGCGGCAGGAGGATCTCACGCAGAAAGCCGAACTGCTGAAGAAAGCAGCCAATCTGGATGCGCGCAACATCGACTATTGGCAGTTGCTCGCAAAAACCGAAACAGCCGCCAAGGATTATCCAGCGGCGCAAAAAGCCTGGGCCGGTGCCGAGCGCGCGGCTGCTAACGACGAAGAACGCGCCCGCATTCATCAAGTGCGCCTACAAGCCGAGCAGGAGCGCGCCGATTTTGAAGCTGCCGAGAAAAAGCGCATCGCCGAAGAGCGCGAGCAGGACCGACAGCGCGTGAAAGGGCAAAGCGATGCCGCCATCCGCGCGGCCGAAGAGGCGGCCAGCAAGAGACTCAACCCCGAGGGAAAGGCGCTTCCCAAGCCCGAAGGTTGGTATGAGGCGACGCAGGGCGGCGACGCAACTGTGGAAGGCGTGCTCGCGCGCCTGGATTGCCTGGGGAAACAGGCCAAGCTCGTAATTCAGACTGCCGATGGGAAAACGATCCAACTTCTGGTGGGCGACCCTTCCCAGATCGTGATCGCGGGCGGCGGTGAAAAAGCGCTGGCCTGCGGCATACAAAAGTCCTCGCGTAAGGTATCGGTTCAATACAAGGCCAAGCCGAACGCCAAACTCAAAACGGCGGGTGTCGCCACCACTATCGAATTCCGTTGAGGCCAGCGCTCAAGCAGTTCATCTTCCGGATGTTTGGCAAGGACCCGGAGGCGATCGTCGTTTCTTTCGCCTCGGGCGACCCGGAGCTGGTTCGCCGGATGCACGAAGAGATCCGGCAATTGGAGCCGCAGCGCCGCCACTTCCTGGTAACAGTGGATGAGTTTTCCAGCTACTGGCAGCTTCGGAAGCGGTTCCGCGCTTATCGCATCGGCCTTGCGCCGGTGTTGTTCACCCAGGATTCGCGCTATGGTGGACTGCGGCGCGCGGCGTTTCTGCTCGCGCCCACCAAGATCCTGGCGTACAACCAGCGCCTGGAGCGCCACCATCTGCGCCCTAGTACCGCTATCGCGTCCTGGCTGTTTCTCAAAGGTGTTCCACTGGACCGTATTTTTCTGCGTCCGAAGTGGTTAGCGCCGTGGAAAAAGGATCGTTCGGTTTATCCCACAGGGGTCCAAGAAATCGCAGGACGGCCGCTTGCCGCACGCCGGCGGCGCATCGCGGTCCTGAGCCCCTATTTCCCATACCCGTTGTCGCATGGCGGCGCGGTCCGAATCTTCAATTTGCTGCGCGAGATGGCGGAGGAGTCCGACATTTTCCTGTTCGCCTTTCGCGATCGCGAAATCGATGCCGACTTCAGACCGGTTCTCGAGCATTGTGCGCGGGTGATTCTGGTTGGAAAATCGCGTTATCGCGAGCCGCGCTGGTCCACACTGCTGCCTCCTGAAGTGCACGAGTTCCGATCTCGTACCATGCTCGCCGCGCTCGATCGAATCCGGAGCGAGTGCAAGATCGAAGCCGTGCAGGTGGAATACACAATGCTCGCGCCGTATGCGGGCGACGTGTTGGTGGAGCACGACATCACGTTTGAGTTATACCGGCAGGTCTGGGAAAAAACACGCCGGGGATGGTGGGATTATTGGCGCTGGCGGCGATTTGAAAAGAAATGGATCGGGCATTACCGCCGCGTGGTGGTTATGTCGGAACAGGATCGTGCGCTGCTCGGCCGGCCGCAAGTGGTGGTGATCCCAAATGGTGTGGATCTGGCGCGCTTCACACCCGAGATCGAGCGGCCCTGGCAACGATTGCTGTTCATAGGTTCGTTTCGCCACTTCCCCAACATCGTCGCGTACCGCTTTTTCATCGAACAGGTTTGGCCGGCACTCCGCGAACGCCTGCCGGAGATTCAACTGACGATGGTGGCCGGGCCCGATCCGTTGATTTACTGGCGCGAGCATACGGGATTGCCATCGATCCCCACCGGCGACCGCGTCCGGTTGCTCGAGTTCGTCGCCGACGTCCGGCCGCTCTATGTCGAGACTAATATCGCCGTCGTTCCCACACTGGTCTCCGCAGGCACCAATCTGAAAGTGCTGGAGGCGATGGCCATGGATCGCGCCGTGGTGTCCACGTCTTCTGGATGCGCCGGATTGGGGCTCCAGCACGGCGTCAATGTTTGGATCGCCGATACGCCGCAGGGCTTCGCGCAAGCGATCGAGACTTTGCTAGGAGATCGCGATCTGCGGGTGCGCATTTCCGCAGCAGGGCGCGCCCACGTGGAGCGCAATTTCGATTGGAGAACCGTGGGCGAAAGGCAGCGCGCGTTAATCCGCGAGTTGCTGCCGGCGCGGATCAAAATTCGTCAGGCTGAAGCGAACGATCTCGATCAGATCACCGCCATCCAGGCCACGGCTCCCGAGGCATCGCAATGGCAAACGCCCGACTATCTCACTTTCGATTGCCAGGTAGCCACACTGGATGGCCAGATCGCCGGCTTCGTGGTATCGCGAACAGTGGGCGATCTGGAACGGGAAATCCTGAATGTGGCCGTCCGTCCCGACCTTCGCCGCCTTCGCATCGCAACCGAACTTCTGCGTGCCGAGATGACGCGTTGGCCGGGTGCTCACTTCCTGGAAGTACGGGAGTCGAACACCGGCGCGCGACAGCTCTATGAACGGTTGGGATTCGAAGCTGTCGGTTCCAGACCGGGGTACTACGAGAATCCATCCGAAGCGGGGATTGTCATGAGGGTTTTTTCATGATACTGTCACAAATGAAGGGGGCCGTCGGTGACCCCCGGCTAGAAGAATGTTAGAACTGACAATCTATCCCACCGAGCAAGCCGTTCCTACCAACTCGGCGTGGTTACTCAAGATGGTTACCTCACAAGGAGACAAGACCCTGATGGAGAACACGCAGGATGAACTCAAAGCGCACCTGATGAAGACGGACGAAGAGTTCCGGCATTTGGCCGAGCAGCACGCGCAATATCATACGCAGCTTGAGGCCCTGGAAGCCAAGCCGCGACTCACTCCCGAAGAGGAGTTAGAAGAGCATCGGCTGAAGAAATTGAAACTTCGTTTGAAAGACCAGATGAACGGGATTGTTAGCCGTCACCGGGCGCAGCACGTCGCCTGACATCTGGTGCGCTGAATTTTTTGGGCCGCGGATGAACGCGGATGAACGCAGATAAGAAATAATATTTTATCCGCGTTTATCAGCGTTCATCCGCGGCTAAGAAGTTTTTGATCCTCTCACTCGCTTCCATCAATTTCTCATACGAATTCGCAATACTGAACCGCAGATAGCCTTCCCCGTACCTTCCAAAAGACGTCCCACTCAAACACGCAACACCCGCCGTCTCTAGCAGTGCGTCGGCTAGCGCCTCCGAGCTCCAGCCGGTGCCGGTAATATTGGGGAACGCGTAGAACGCCCCGCCGGGGATACTGCACCGGAATCCGGGCAACGAATTCAATCCTGCGCAGAACGCATCGCGGCGCCGGCGGAACTCCGCTACCATCTTGGCAGTGCCGTCCTGGGGACACGTGAGCGCAGCGATCCCGGCACGCTGCGTGAACGTCGCGGTGCATGAGTTCGAATTCACCATCAGCTTGGTTACTGCTTCTACCATCCACTCCGGCATCACACCGTAGCCCATGCGCCACCCGGTCATCGCGTAAGTTTTGGAGAATCCATCCAGGATGATGGTTTTTTCGAGCATGCCGGGAATGGCGGCGATGGAAAGCGGAGGCTGGTCGAAATAAATCTGCGAGTAGATCTCGTCTGACAAGACCATCAGGTCGCGATCGCGAACCATTTCGGCGATGGCACGGATATCGGCTGCCGGAATGACGCCGCCAGTCGGATTGTGGGGCGAATTCAGAATCAGCATCTTGGTTTTCGCTGAGAGCTTTTCCTGCAGCAGATTCAAGTCGAACGAAAAGCCTCGCTCTTCGACCAGCGGAATGGGCACCGGCGTCGCGCCCAGAAAATTGATCATCGACTCGTAAATAGGGAATCCGGGGTCGGGATAGATCACCTCGTCGCCGGGCTCGATCAAGGCCAGCATGGGAAAAAAGATCATGGGCTTGCCGCCCGGGACCACGGAGACGTGCTCCGGCCCAACGCGAATGCCGCGCGTGTGGGATGTGTGCGACGCGATGGCCTGGCGGAGCTCCGGTAATCCTGGCGTGGGGGCGTAACGCGTAAAGCCTTCGTCGAGCGCGCGCTTCGCAGCTTCCACGATGTGCGCCGGCGTGTCGAAATCCGGCTCGCCGATCTCCAGATGGATGATGTCGCGGCCTTGGGCCTCGAGCTCTCGCGCGCGCGACAGCACTTTGAAGGCGCCCTCTACGCCGATGCGGCTCATCCGCTCGGCGAGCTTCATGTTAGTTGTCCCCTTGCTGACGCGCGGGACTACAATCCCAGCCCCCGGCAGCCCCGCGCGTAAGCAAGGGGACGCACCCGGTCATAGACCTTGTTTTTGGAAGAACGGAACCTCGTTGCGGAACTGGACGAAGGAAACCCGATCGCCGATGTGAGCGCGCTCGCCTTCGATGCGTCCCGTGAGGCGCCGGCCGCCTTCGAGTTCGACGATCGCCAATTGATAAGGCACGTCGTTGACGTACGCTTCGGGCGGTGAATAGACGACAGTTTCGGTATAGACGATGCCGTTTCCGGGATTGTTCAATGTGTTGTTCATGCAGCCCCCAGTATCGTCACGACGCTGGTGGCGCCCGATCCACCGAGATTTTGCGCCAGGCCGAGAGAATTCCGTTTGACCTGCCGCTCGCCTGCTTCGCCCCGAATCTGCTGCGCGACGTCACAGATCTGCCCTACGCCCGTGGCGCCCACAGGATGACCCTTGGACTTCAGACCGCCACTGGTATTTACCGGCCGCTCGCCCTGAATGCACGTCCCCCCGGCCAACGTGTATGGCCCGCCTTCGCCTTTCTTCACGAAACCCAGATCTTCGATAGCGACGATCTCCGCGATGGTGAAACAGTCGTGCACTTCGGCGAACTGTATGTCCGTTGGCTTCACGCCGGCCATCTTGTAAGCCTTCTCGGCCGAAGTCTGGACGGCGCGGAATGTGGTGATGTCAGCTTTTTCATCCAGGGCAACGTGGTCGGAGGTCTGCGAAATTCCAAGCACGCGGATGGGCTTGTCGGTGAACTCCGAGGCGCGCTCGAATGGCGCGATCAACACCGCAGCCGCTCCATCGCTGATGAGCGAGCAATCGTAAACCGTCAGCGGCTCTGAGATAGGCTTTCCGCTGAGGGCTTGTTCCATGGTGATGATCTTTCGCATGTGCGCCAACGGATTCTTGGCGCCGTTCTGATGGTTCTTCACGGCCACGGCGGCCATATGCTCGCGCGTGGTTCCGTATTGATACATGTGACGCCGCGCGATCATCGCGAATAGCGCCGGGAACGTGGCGCCCGCCCGGACTTCGCCGCACACGTCGCCCGCGCCCGCCAAAATTTCAGTGACCTTAGGCGTGGATTGCGATGTCATCTTCTCGACGCCCGTCACCAGGATCACATCGTAAAGCCCGGCCGCAACCGCGGACACCGCGTGGAAGAATGCCGCACCGCTCGATGCGCACGCCGCTTCAAAGCGCGTGGCCGGGATTCCGGTCATCCCCATTCCACCGGCCACATAGGGCGCCAGGTGATTCTGCCCGACAAACGACGGCCCGGCAAAATTGCCCAGATAGAAAGCTTCCACCTGCGACGTTGTCGCGTGCGCGTTCTCCAACGCTTTTTGACCAGCCTCCACCGCGAGCGAACGCAGGTCGCGGTCCGGAAACGCACCGAAAGCAGTTTTGCCGATGCCGACGACGGCCACTTGTCTCATGCTTTCAGGATAACGTGACGGGCAACTCGCGCAAGAGATGTCAACGCTGGCGGTCTTCGCGCAGTAATCCTTCGCTGGTTGGTCCGGGCCTGGTCTCCTCCTTTCTAGAACGAAGACGCTGTATCCGCTGGTAGAAGGCAGCCCGGCGACGCACTTTGGTCGCAGTAGGTAGCAACTGCTCGATCAAGGATAATGCCTCGGCGGAGATAGAGCGCCGGTCGGAGCGAGCTCGCTCCCGCAACGATTCGTATAGATCGTTCGGCACGTTCCCCAAATGAAGCTTCGCCATAGAAATTCTAGGATGCCATCTGCTGGAAGCATGGCGACGTCCTCCGCCGTGCCGGTTGAAGAATATCTCCGCACGACTTACCACCCTGACATGGAGTATCTGGAGGGGCAACTTGTGGAGCGGCGCGTGGGGGAATATTTTCATAGCTGGCTGCAGGCCCTGCTTGGAGCGACGTTGGTATCGCAAGAAAGGCATCGCCGGTTTCGAGTCTTCATCGCGCAGCGGGTGCAGGTGAGCGATCGGCCGCGCTACCGGATACCCGATATCTGCGTCAAAGCTCTACCTCACCAGATCACGCCGATTTTGCTGAAGCCCGACCTGGCGATTGAGATAGTATCGCCCGACGACGAAGCGGCGGAAATGCTGGCGAAAATCGGTGACTATCTCGCGGCAGGCATTCCGCACATTTGGGTTGTCGATCCCTACAAACGCACGCTGGTCGAAGCAGATCAAAACGGCATCCGGCAACCTGAGACGCTGGTACTTGCTACGCCCCTGGTCGGTGAAATCGACTTCGCGTCGTTGTTCCAGCAGCTCGATGAGCCTGCGGAATAGCGGTTCGCTATCATGGAGTTGATTGCCTATTGGCAGAGGAGGTGAATGCTCAATTGGCTGAAGTCCAAATACCCGGTGATGAGACCCTAGAAGGCGCCCTGCGCCGGTTCAAGCGCAAGGTGCTGCAGGAAGACATCATCAAAGAGATCAGGCGTCACTCCTTATTATCTGAAGCCTGGCGAAAAAAAACGCACCAAAGAAGCGCTGGCGCTCAAGCGGAATCGAAAAAAGAGAAGTAAAGACATCGAGTAGCCCCCTCCTTCAATGGATGCCCGATACTCAAACAGTGCCGGGCGCTTTCAACTTCCCGCAATGTACAATGGGCGTCTTATGGATCTGGCTGGACGTGTAGCTGTTATCACCGGCGCGAGCCGCGGTTTAGGCAAGGCGATGGCTTTGGCATTGGCGCCGGCGGGTGCGCGCCTGGCGCTGGTGGCGCGCGACGTGGAGCGGCTGTCTTCAGTGGCTGCGGAAGCACGGCAGGTTGGCGCAGAAGCCGAAATCTTCCAGGCCGATATCGCCGACGAGGCGCAGGTGCTGCAGCTCGAGCAGCAGGTGAAAAGCAAACTCGGCCCAGCCGATATTCTCATCAACAACGCCGGCATCAATATCCGGAAATTGTGCGTCGACTACACGCTCGCGGAATGGAACAGCGTGCTCACGGTCAACCTCACCAGCGTGTTTTTGATGTGCCGGTCTTTCGTGCCTCATATGCAAGGCCGCGGTTATGGCCGGGTGATAAATATCACGTCCATCATGGCGCACATCTCGCTTCCGCAACGAACGGCGTACTCGGCCAGCAAAGCCGGATTGCTTGGCTTCACGCGATCGCTCGCGCTCGAGCTGGCGCGCGAAGGAATCACGGTGGTGGCCATCAGTCCCGGCCCGTTTGCCACTGAAATGACGGAACCGATTATCAACGATCCGCAAAAGAGCGAGCAGTTCATGTCGCACACACCGATGCGCCGGTGGGGCGATCCGAAAGATATCGGGAAGCTGGCGCTGTTCCTGTGCTCCGAAGACGCATCCTTCATCACCGGCACCGATATCTTGATCGACGGGGGTTGGTGTGCGGAGTAAGCTGGCCGCGGCACTGGCCGCGATCGTGCTGCTCACAGGCGCCTGCAATTCCAGCAAGAAGAGACGAATCGCAGTAATTCCCAAAGCGACCTCGCACATTTTTTGGCTCACCGTGCACTCGGGTGCGGAAGCGGCGGGGCAAAAATTCGGGGTCGACATTATTTGGAACGGACCTCCCGCCGAGACCGAGTACGATCGACAGATGCAGATCGTGGACTCGATGATCGCGCAACACGTGGACGGACTCGCGGTAGCGGCGGCGGAACGTAACGCGCTCAATCGCTCGCTCGATAGGGCTGCGGAACTCGGCATTCCCGTGACGGTGTTCGATTCGGGCGTGGATTCCAGCAACTACATGACGTTCCTGGCCACCGATAACTATGAGGCCGGACGCATGGGTGCGCGCGAGCTGGCGCGTCTGGTGGGAGCGAAAGGCACAGTCGCGATCCTGATGCATGCCCCAGGAAGCGCCTCCACCATGGATCGCGAGCGCGGCTTTGACGACGTCATGAAGGCCGAGTTTCCTCAGATCCAGGTGGTGGCGCGCCAGTTCGGAATGTCAGACCGTTCCAAGGCCATGGGCGCGGCGGAAAATATCCTGACGGCGCATCCGGATTTGAACGGCATCTTCGCTTCGTCAGAACCCTCGAGCATTGGTGTGTCCCTGGCGCTCAAATCGCGTAGCCTCTCGGGAAAAGTGAAGTTCGTAGCTTTCGATTCGAGCGATTCGTTGATCGCGGACTTGAAGGGCGGCACCATCGACGCCATGGTAGTTCAAGATCCGTTCAAGATGGGCTTCGAAGCTGTGAAGACACTGGTAGATAAACTCAACGGTGCTACGCCGCCGAAGCGTATCGATCTCCCGGCGCGCGTGGTTCACAAAGCCGATTTGGATAAACCGGACGTGCATGAGTTGTTGTTTCCGGGCAAAACATAATTAGCCGCGGATGAACGCTGATGAACGCGAATAAAACAATCTTGCTTATCTGCGTTTATCCGCGTTCATCTGCGGCTTAATAGTTTTTCCTCTCACTCCACCGCGACCGTAGTCACATTGCTGCTCCGCACCCCGGCAGTGACGATTAGAACCGCGGCTGGGTTCGCGGCCAACCCCGAAGGAACCTGGCAATTGATCTGATCCAGGCCCACAAAGCCAGGCGCCGGGCCCGCGTAAGTCACCGGACAACTGGAGCCGCCGATGGTCACGACAGGTTGAGTGGCCGCACCGAGTCCCGTCAGGAACAGTTCCATGTAATCGCTCGCGTGGAGCGGATTGCTGCTCGACACCGGCTTTCCATCGCTCGCATTGATCGCAGCCGCAGGGCCCGCGCCGGTGCTGTCTTCGGTGAATACGGCCGGATGTGCGGCCTCCACTACAACATTCACAGTGCTCGCGCCGGACGAATTCTGGACCGCTACTGTCATGAATCCCGCTGCGGTATCAGGCAGAACGGCGTTGATCTGTTTGGGAGAAACATAGAACAGTTCCAGCGCCGAGCCGTTCAGCATCACTTGAGCGTCGCTCAAAGTTGTGGGCAGCGGAACGGATCCCGCTTGAACGGTAGACTGCGCCAGCGCGTCGCCAAAAATCGAGACGATCATGCGTGGCGCAACGGACAGAGGAAACACGGCGGCAGCGGCCGGCTGCACCCGCACGATGTTTGGGCCAGGTTTCATGGTAACTGGCAGGTCCGTGCCGGCGGGAAGAGTGACAACCTTGCTCAGATTGCCCGCGGAAGTATCCGCGCCGATGGTCACTTGCCCAGCCGCGAACGAATTTGTGTAGGCGACCTCGCCGTTCGACATGCCCAAGCTCTTCGCGCTGCCGTTGGGCTTGGCCACTGTGGCTGAATTCAACTGTTCAAGCATCCCAGAGGCAGTGCGCGGCCGCACGTATAATCCCCCCAGCGTCGCGAGCAAACTGTTCTGCTCGGCTGCCTGTCCCACCGTCTGCCACACCATGGTGCCGTTCAAAAATGACACCATGATCTTCGCCGTGGGATCGCTGGCCGATCTTATGATGGCTATGCCCTTCGCATCCGCCGAGCACAACCCAGCCAAGGTGATCAACCCGCCGCCATCGACATGGCAAAACGGAACCACGCGCGTCCGTCCCGGCCGATAGAAGCCGAGCGAAGCGCTAGTCAGCGGCACCACTCCATCGTCGAAACCCGGCATGGTGGCCTGGCCGGTGCCTCCATTGCCAGCCACCGCGACAGCATCGATGCCGCGCAAATCATCGGTGCCGGTATTCCAAGTTGCCAGATCGAAAATGAAGTAGCTTCCGCTGGTGAGTTCATCCAACTGGCTGTTCAGGCCGAACCCGAACGCCGCGATTCCAGTGCCGAAGTTCGGTGAGGCAATGAAAACGGCTTTTCGGATGCGGATTGTCGCGGGAGGCGAGAACACACCGTCCTGTTCCTGCTTGCCGGTTAAGTAACTGCGCACGATGAGCCCACCCATGCTGTGCGAGACCACGTCGACAATGTCTACGGGTGTGCCGTCGTCATATTT
>CABEDY010000027.1_pt1 | contig 12064 bp, 6 predicted proteins | sample 3423171 | NCBI WGS metagenome assembly CABEDY01 (sample SAMEA5534333, study PRJEB31848) | metagenome | biome: tundra; feature: field; material: soil | place: USA | collected 2013-05 | depth 0.15 m | reverse complement strand
CGAATACGGTCGTTGGCGCCGAGCACGCCTTTGGGGGACGCGAGCGTGGTGGCGAGGCCGGTGGCCATGGTGCCGATGAATTTGCGGCGGGAATCGATCATTCGGAGTTGATTCTCATGTTAACATTTCGAATCAACTCCGGTTCTTCGGTTCTTCAGTTCATCGGTTCTTCGGTTCGGTTGGCTGGCCTATTCGTGACGGAGGGCGTCCATTGGGTCTACCCGTGTGGCGCGGCGGGCTGGGATGTAGGTTGCTAGAAGCGCTGCCGCGATCAGGATTAGAGCGGTTGCGGTGAACGTTAATGGATCGAAGGCGCTTACCTGGAATAGTTGATTTTTCAGGAGGCGGCTGAAAGCTAGCGATGCGATCAGGCCGATGGCGGCGCCGATTCCGGCTAATTGCATGCCTTGGCCGATGACCAGGCTTAACACCCCGCTTGCTTGCGCGCCTAGGGCCATGCGAATGCCGATTTCTTGCGTTCGTTGGGTGACTGAATAACTGATGACGCCGTATAGTCCGATGACCGCCATCAGCAGCGCCAGTCCGGCGAAAATCCCGAGTAGGGTTACTACGAAGCGGCGGGATGCTAGCGAAGCGGAGACCAGGTCAGACATCAGCTTGATCCTGGAGACGGCGAGTGATGGATCGACGCTGCGGACTGCTTCGCGGAGGGCTGCGGTGAGACGCGCCGGGTCGGAATCGGTGCGCGCGATGAAGCTGGTGAAGGGGAAGGCGTAGGACTGCTGGAGGATCGGGAAGTAATATTTGCCTTTCACGATATCTCCAGCGAGATCGGAATTCTTGGTGTGGCCGACCACGCCCACAATGGTCGCCCAGGGTAGGCTGGAATCATTGCGCATGTGCTTGCCGATGGGATCCTGATTGGGCCAGTACTCGCGGGCCAGGGTTTCGTCGATCATGGCGACGCGAGCGGTGTTGGAGCGATCCTGGCCGGTGAACGGGCGGCCGCTCTTCAATGGAATCTTCATAGCGGCGAAATAACTGGGGCTGACGAAACCGATGTCGCCATGTGGACCAGGATCGCCTGGGGGTGACGGGCGGCCTTCAATTGAGAATGAGGCGGAGCCGGATTGCCCGATAAATGGAACCGGCACGGCGGCGGCGACGTTCGACACGCCGGGGAGAGTGGAGAGGCGATCGAGAACGGCGCGATAGAATGCGATCTGTTTGGCGGCATCGCCATATTGCGTTTGGGGCAGATTGACGGAGCCGGTGATCAGTCCCTTGGGTTGGAATCCGGGATTCACATCCTGGAGCGAGGCCAGGCTGCGGAGGAACAGGCCGGCGCCGACCAGCAGGACCAGCGCGAGGGCCACTTCACCGATGACGAGCCCGGAGCGCAGTTTCTGGCGGCGGAGTCCCGCGGCGCCGGAGCGGCCGCCTTCGCGCAAGGCATCAAAACGATCGAGCCGCGATATTTGCCAAGCTGGTGCGATGCCGAAGAGTATGCCGGCTGCGATGGCGGCGAAGGCGGTGAACAGCAGGACGGTTGGATCCAAGCGAACATCCAAGGCAACTGTGGAGTTTTCGGGCGCGAGCGCGAGTAGTCCACGAATGCCGGCAAAGGAAAGCGCGAGTCCAATAATCGCGCCGGCGAAGGAGAGGATCAGGCTCTCGGCGAGAGTTTGGCGAATCAGGTTCCAGCGGCTGGCTCCGAGGGCGGCGCGAACGGCGATCTCGCGAGAGCGGCCGGAAGCACGCGCCAGCATGAGTCCGGCGATGTTCGAACAAGCGATCAGCAGCACGAATCCGACGGAGGCGAGCAGCACCAGCATGGGGGTTTTGGTGTCGCCGGCGATGTAGTCAGTGAAGGGGACCAGGAACATGCCCCACGCGGAATTCTTCGCGTAGCTACCGTATCCAGTGCCGTCGTTGCGGACTCGATTGTTGAGAATCTGCATGTAGGCGCTGGCTTGTTGGAACGTGACGCCGGGTTTCAGGCGAACTACCGCGTCGTAGTTTTCGTTGAAGCGATTTCCGGTATTGTAGGCGTCGGAAGGAAGGCCGAGCGGCACCCAGAGATCCGTGGCGGCAGGCCAGCAGAACTCAGGGCCCATGACGCCGATCACGCGGTAGGGCGTCCGGTTCAACTCGATGGTCCGGCCAAGGACGGTAGCATCCTGGCCGAAGAGCCGCTTCCAGGCGGCATAGGACAATACGACCACCTGGTTGGCCTTGGGCTGGTCTTCCTCGGGCTGGAAAAGGCGGCCGAGGCGCGGTTTGGCACCGAAGACATCGAACCATTGCAGGGACACGGAGGCGCCTTGCAACCGCTCCGCCATCCCGGAGCCGGTGTAATTGTAATCGCCCTGGCCGAGGACTGCGCCCGACTCGAACAGTTGGTTGCTCTTCTGGACGTCGGAGAAATCGGGAACCGAGACAGGGATGCTTTTCAATGCCAGCTTGTCGTATTTGACGCGGAGCGCGACGATGCGCTCGGGGTGCGAAACGCCGGCGGGGTTCAAGAGCACCTGGTTCACGACGCTGAAGATGGCGGTGTTAGCGCCGATGCCGAGGGCAAGCGCGGCGATGGCGGTGAGGCTGAAGGCGGGGCTTTTGGCCAGGGTTCGGCAAGTGATGCGGAGAGTGGGTGTCATGGGCGCGGTCCTCTCAGGTAGATACGCAGGCGAAGTGGCAGGAGATGCATGAATCTATATACTGGGGCGGGGGGGAAGGTAACGTCGGAGGCAGGAGGCAGGAGGCAGAAGGCAGAAGGCAGAAAGCAGAAAGCAGAAGCAGAAGGCAGAAGGCAGGACCGTTGTCGCCGCTGGACGGGCCGCTCCCGGCGAAAGTTCTTTTCCCGAGGTTCGGCTATAGTTGCTCAAAGCGGAAGATGTTCATGAGCTTTGTTGCGTTCACATGGATCTTTGTTCTGGTGGTTGCGGCTCATAATCTCGAAGAGGCGATCTGGCTTCCGGCTTGGTCGCGAACAGTGGTTCGCTGGCACCAGGCAGTGGGGAACACTGAGTTCAGATTTGCTGTTATCGTAATGACCCTCGTCGCGATAATTTCTGCGTGGCTCGCGACGGTTCAAGGCCGAAGGAGTTTGGGCGCATATCTGGTCACCGGATATGCCCTTGGGTTGTTGCTGAATGTGCTGTTTCCGCATGTAGTGGCGAGCCTGGCGTTACGCCGCTACATGCCGGGAACCGCGACGGCGGTGCTGCTCAACCTTCCTGTGACGATTGGGCTGTTACTGCGAGCATTTCGCGAGGGCTACGTTGAGCCACGTGCCTTTCTCATCTTTGGGCCAATGGTTGTCATCGGTGGGGTTGCGTCCGTTCCGCTTCTGTTTTGGATGGGGCGCATGGTGAGCGTGAGGCGGTAGGGCAGGAGGCGGAAGGCAGAAGGCAGAAAGCAGAAAGCAGATGGCAGAAGGCAGAAAGCAGATGGCAGAAAGCTGGGATCGGTGTCACGAACCGCACTTTAGAATCACTATTAGGATAGGAGACGAACGCTGGGGCGGAATCGGAGGTCGAACCTTGGTGGACAGCCGACCGGCTGCTTACTGCCTTCTGCCTATTGCTTTCTGCCTACTGCTTCCTGCCGCCTGGGCTTCCGGTACTCCCGGTACGCCGTACGGCCGGGTGTATCTAAGTGCGGGCGAAAACTGATATCCTGATTTGCACACGGCGTTTGTAAGACAAGCAATGATTGCGCAGTCCCTAGTCGCCGACCGGTACGAGATCAAAGAGCTTCTCGGTGAAGGCGGGATGGGTGTAGTTTATCGCGCCATTGACGTCAAAACCAAGAGTTCGGTGGCGTTCAAGACCATGCGGGATGTCTCCGATCCCCTTGCGGTTGAGTTGTTTAGCAAGGAATGGAGCGTGCTGGCCAGCATCAGCCATCCCAACATCGTCGACATTCGCGATGTCGGGGAAATCGACGAACACGGCATGAAGAAGCCCTTCTTCGTGATGCCGCTGCTTCCGGGAGCTACGCTTGCCAAATTGATTGAAACTTCCAGCTCACGACTCACTGTGGAGCGGGTGGTGGCCATCATCACGCAGGTTTGCCGGGGTTTGCAGGCCGCGCATGAGAAGGGGCTGGTTCACCGCGATATCAAGCCGAGCAACATCTTTGTCATGGAGGATGACACCGCCAAGATCATCGATTTCGGCGTCGTTTATTTGGCGGGCTCCCATTCGGTGACCGGGCAGAAGGGAACCTGGCAGTACATGGCGCCGGAGCAGATCGAGATGAAGCCGGCGTCACCGGTTTCTGATATTTTCTCGCTGGGCGTGGTTTGTTACGAAGCCTTGACGGGCCGCAAGCCGTTCGCTTGCAAAACTCCGGCGGAAACGGCCGAGGCCGTGCGGCGGCGCATTCCTCCGCCCATCACGGAAATCAATCCGGCAGTTTCGCAGATTGTCAGCATGGTCATCCATAAGGCCATGGCCAAGGCGCCGATACATCGCTTCTCGAGCGCGCGCGATTTCGGGGACATACTGCAAAAGGCGTACCACAATCAGCCGATCGATCGTTTCGATTCTTCGAAGATTCAACCACGGATTGAGCGCGCTAAGAAAACATTTGCGGAAGGCGACAGCGAGTTTGCTTCCGAGATCTTGATTGAGCTCGAGACCGAAGGGCATATCGATCCGGAAATTGCGCTGTTGCGTTTGAAGATCGATCAAGCCACGCGACAGAAGAAGATTCGGCAGCTTCTGGAAGCGGCCCGAACTCGCGTGGAACAGGACGAGATTCCGCTGGCGCTCGAAAAACTGCAAGAGATCCTGGAAATAGATCCGGAAAACGCCGATGCGCATGCCATGCGCGGATCCATTGAGAAGCAGCGCAACGAGCGGCAGATCGAGAGCTGGATGAGTCTGGCGAGGCGTCACCTGGAGCGCCACGACTTCACGGAAGCGCGGCAGGCGTTGAACGAGGTATTCAAAATCCGTCAATCCGATCCGAGCGCGCGGGAACTGCTCAACGAAACCGATCGGCGCGAAAAGGATGCGAGCCGCATTCAGACGGAAAAAGAGCAGCTTTACGGCTCGGCGTTGAAAGCTTACAACAACGGCGAGATCAGCACCGCGCTGAGCAAACTGGAGCGTCTGCTGGATGTTGGCCGGCATACGCCGGACGCATCGGTGCCGGACCGCGACTCGGTGTATCAAGGTTTTTACAACCAGATCCGCTCGGAGCGCGACAGCATCCACAATGCCTATGAAGAGGCCCGCCGCAATCTATCCGAGAAGAATTTCGACCGCGCTCTGGAGATTTGCGATGAATTTGTCGCTAAATATCCTGGAGACGCGATTTTTCAGGCACTCAAGCTGGAAGCGGTGGAACAGGGGCGGCAGGAATTATCGGCGTATATCGCCGAAATCGGCAAACGCGTGGATGCGGAGCCGGATCTGGACCGCAAGGTAAATATCTTCAAAGAAGCCTGCGAGCGCTATCCCAATGAGCTGCAGTTCCAGCAATCGCTGAAGCTGACGAGGGAGCGGCGTGACCTGGTGCAGTCCATTGTCGCCAAGGCACGGCATTACGAAGAGAAGAATCTGTTCACAGAAGCCGTGGGCCAGTGGGATATTTTGCGCAATATTTATCCGAAGTATCCCGGAATTGAAGTGGAAGTCGCGCAACTTATGAAGCGGCGCGATGAACAATCCAAGGAAGAATCCAAAGCGCGGGCGATTGAGGAGATCGACCGGTCATTGGATGCGGGCGATTTCGAACGCGCTCGCGACCTGTCTCGAAACGCCCTGGCCGAATATCCGCAAGACCACGAGCTCACTGGCTTGGAGCGTCTGGCACGGCAGGGGTTGGAACGGAGCTCGGAAGCGCGGACGCTAGCCATTGACGCACAGACCCTTTGCGCGGAGGGCCATTTCGAAGAAGCCGTTACGAGTCTGCGCCGCGCTCTGGAGCTGGATCCTAAGAATCGCGGCACTCGCGAAGCACTGGTGAATGCGCTGATCGGCCAGGCGCAGCCTCTGATGGATGTGGATTGGCATGCCGCCGAGCCGCTGATTCAGCAGGCTACCGATCTGGACCCAGGGCACGCCGGAGCTCGCAGCTTGCGCACCTTGATTGTGGATATCAAGCGCAAGGAATTTGTGTCGCACTGTCTGGCCGAGGCGCGGGATCTTCAGGCCGCCGGCGATCCGGATGGATCGCTTGCCAAAGTGGAAGCCGGGTTGGGAGTGTATCCGAACGAAGGCCGCCTGGCGCAATTGCAAACGACGCTGAAGAACTCCGCACGGGAGGCACGGCGCAGCAAGGAACGCGCGGGCGACGTGGAGGCATTGCGCGGGATACGGCAAAGAGTGGAGCAGCCGGGTAACTCCGAGGAATTGGGTGCGTTGATAGACCAGTCCGCGGCGATTCTCGCAAAACATCCCGACGATCCCGAGATCGGCTCGCTGGCCGCTGAAATACAGCACTGGGCCAGCGCATCGGCCGCGACTCGAGTTATCGGGCCTCCCAAGCCCCCGGCCGATTCCGCGGCTACCGTCATTCTGGAACCCGGCGCGGTGAAGCACAGTGCGAGCGCAGCCGTGGCGGGTGCTTCCGCGTCTGCGGCGCCTCCAGTGCAGGAACCGCCTCGAGGTGATGCGAAGCCTTCCGATACATCGACCCCTACGGCGAAACCGGCCGGGCCTCCCGGTAAAGAAAAAGATACGGCCGTGAAGGAAAAGGCGGAGCAGCCTTCGTCACCAGCCAAGGGGCTTTCCCGCTTCCACGTTGCGATCATCCTGGGTGTGTTGGTGTTGGCTGGGGCTGCCATCATTTTTACGTATATCCGAAATCGTGCCAAGCCTCAGCCGGCGACGGCGACGGAGATTGTGAAGATCGCAGCCAGCATCCAGACCACGCCGGCGGATGCCACGGTGACAGTGAATGGCGAAACGCGCTCCGGAACTGTGGATCTGGATTCCAACGCTACATACGATGTTGTGGTTTCACGCGCCGGGTACAAGACAGTGCATGAAGCGGCCAAGCATCCGGAGGCTCAGTGGAAATTTATCTTGGACCCTGAACCGGTCCGTCTGCATTTATCGACGTCCGAAAAGTCCGGTACGATCTTGGTCGATAACGTGGAGAAGGGCGCGCTGACGGAGGGGATGCCGGATATGGAAATCCCGGCGGACGGAGCTGGGCATGTGATCGCCCTCCGGAACGGGACCAAGGAGATTCTGTCATTCAATTTCACCGCGAAGCCGGGCCAGACGCCGCTCGTGAGTGCGCCGAAACCCAGTGACCTGATTATCGTGAGCAGCCTGGGGAGCGAGACTTCCGTGTATAGCGGATCAACAGATTTGCGCGCGAATCTGGCGGGCCAGGAACCTCAGCCGATTCCAGCCGAAGGGCTGAAGCTCAACGGAGTGAGCACCACCAACAACGAGCTTGCATTCAGCAACAAGGATCTTCCCAAGATCCTCATCGATCTGGGCAACGCGCCGGTTCTATACGTGGGGCTCAATGCAGACACGAACGTCGCGTATATGGCTGTTCAATCGAATATACAAACGGCCCGGCTATTCGTGGATGGCCGCGAGGTAAGGTCGAACAAGCCGGGGAACTGGCCGGCCGTGGTACGCAAGCCTGGACAGCACACGGTGAAAGTGACCGCCGACGGATACGACGATGTTACGCAGCAAGTTGGATTCGTCAAGGATCAGCCGGTGCAACTGGCAGTGGAACTGAAGCCGAATGTGATAGCGACCTCCGCGTTTCTGAGCATTGAAGGAGGCACGCCCGGCGCGGAGGTTCTGGTGGATGGCGTGTCCGTTAAGACGCTGGATACGTCTGGCGCCGCCAGGATCGACGTTACGCCGCAATCGCACAAGATCGGATTCCGGAGGGACCATTTTGAATCACCCGACGCAATAGCGCGGGTGTTTACGCGCGGGCAAGAGATAAAGCTTGGAGCGAATGAATCGAAGTTGAAAGAGATGGGCCGGTTACAGTTTCAGGTGACGCCTCAGGACGCTCAAGTGAGCTACCACAGGAGCGATCATCCGGAGCTTCAGCACGCGAAGGGTCGCGACGTAGTGTGGGTACCGGAAGGTAAATATACGATCACGGCGGAGGCTGCCGGATATGCTGCGCAATCGAAAAATGATGTTGCGGTTACGCCGGGTCAGGTGGGAACGGTCGAGTTGAAGCTACAACCGGAAGCAGCGAACAAGAAATCCGCCGATGCTCCGCAGGAGCCGGGCGCCAAATCGCTGTTCGAAGACCCGTCCCAAGTGAAGTCGGAAGGGGGTTGGTTGAAAGCTACCGGCGTGGCTGAATTCGTATATCTGAAGGCGGGGGCTCCGCACAGTTTTAATCTGACCTTCGCGGATCCCGGCAAGAACGTTTTCGGCAAGCAAAAGAAAATGGAATGGGTGGTGGACTACGAAAGCGACAAGCAGAAAGTGGTCTACCAATTTGATGGAAACAAGTTCGAACGCAAGGCCACTTCGGGCGGAAAGCATTTCAACACTTCCACAGCGTGCAAGGCCACGGACCAGGCGTTTCAATTCTTTGTGGTTATCGAGGCGGGAAGCGTAGAGGTGAAATCGCCGAGCTGTGAGAAGGCGGATACGTATGAGTCTCCTGATCACGATCTTACTAAAGGCAAGATTGGGATCAAGCGGGATATTGAGTTTGTGATTCGCTAGGCGGAGCCGGACCTGGGGGTCCGGCGCGGACGAGGGCGTCCGCCCCACAATTCTCAGTGCACGACTACGCTAGTTTTAGGCGCCGGACGTCGATTTTCTGGTCATCGAAAACGCCCAGGCCCAGTTGGCCGGCAATTTCGATGTGCTCCACCTGGCAGTTCAGGAAGCCACTTGCAGGATCCGGCTTGGACAGCGCTATGGAAGGCATCCCCATGGCAGCCCGTTTGGCATCAATGGTTTTCAAACCGGTTTTATCGAGCGCGACGGGATCGGTCGAGAAGTACATGGTTTTGTGCTCCCACATGTACTTCGGACGGGCGCCGGGGCCACCGTGATAGGAGGCTTTCACGCCGTCGCAGATGTGGAGGACGGCCTTTTCGCGGATCACCGGCAGGCTCACCACGGACGGAATAAAAACGCCGCAGGCATTCAAAGTGGGAGTGAGATGGCTTCGATTCACGTTGTTCACCATGCCATGCGACATGTTCTTGAGAGCGATAGTGACGCCCGCGGACTGGTGATGTTTCAAGACCGGCAGGTTGATCAGCTTGTTGATCTTGCTGGTAACGACTTTGCACACATAGGAGCGGCGGAAATGGGGATCGGTGAGATTCTCGCCCGGTTTGATCAGGGCCATTTCCATAAAGTGGTCGGGATCGTAGCCACCCATGTCCAATTGAATCTCGTCGTACTTTGCGCTCGCGAATTCGAAACGCACGCCTGCCGGAATCCACTTGTCGATACCGGCTTCGTAGGCCTCATCGTGATAGCGGTTGAATACGATGACGTCGCTGGCCGGCACGCCGGCTTGCTTGAGACCATCCAGGATGTTGTGCAGCACCGTGGCGTCGGAGCACAGGTTCTTGCCACCCACTGGGCTCACCTTGATGCCCACGACGTCGCCTTTTTCAAACAGGAAGCGCCACGCGTCGGTCCAAGCGGGCGCGCCGGTGAGCGAGGTCATGCCTTTTTCCATCATCTGCCGGATGGGCTGTGGTTGGTAGATGTTTTGCGCGATGCAGCCTGAGTGTTCCACCGCGACGACGCGGCCTGGGAAAGGGCCGGGCATGCCGGGCTTTGAGGTGGAGGCTTTGCTGTGCACCTGGCCGAGGGCGGCGGCGCCGGCGAGTGCGGCGGATCGGAGAAAGTCGCGGCGGCGAGTGGTCATGGTCTATTTTACTGGAAAACGAATTGGTGGAAACGAATTCGAGGGATTCATGAATTCAGGAAGTCGAGGAAGGTGGAACGCGTGCCTGCGGGCACGCATCCTTTATTCTTTGGCTTCCTTGACTTCATCGGCTTCCTTGGATTCCGTGAGGTGCAGGGCCTAGCGCGAACGGGCGGCGCTGGCGTTAGCAGATTTGGGAGTTTCCACGACAGGCGCGACGGCCGGCACGGGATCTTTGCGGATCATGCCGAGTGTTTTGCGCAGCTCGGTATCGAGTTGTTGGCGGATATCCGGATTGTCCTTCAGAAACTGGCGGGCGTTTTCGCGGCCCTGGCCGATGCGGTCGCCTTTGTAGCTGTACCAAGAGCCGCTTTTCTCGACCAGGTTCTGCGCCACGCCCAGATCGATGAGGTCGCCTTCGCGCGAGATGCCTTCGCCATAGATGATGTCAAACTCGGCTTCCCGGAACGGCGGCGCGACCTTGTTCTTGACGATCTTCACCTTGGTGCGATTGCCGACTACTACTTCGCCTTCCTTGATGGCGGCGATGCGGCGGATGTCGGCGCGAACGGAGGAATAGAATTTCAACGCGCGGCCACCCGTGGTGGTTTCGGGATTACCAAACATCACTCCGATTTTTTCGCGGATCTGGTTAATGAAGACCAGACAGGTATTCGATTTCGAAACGTGGCCGGTGAGTTTGCGCATGGCTTGCGACATCAGGCGCGCCTGCAAACCCATGTGGCTGTCACCCATTTCGCCGTCGAGCTCGGATTTCGGTACCAGTGCCGCCACGGAGTCCACTACCAGCACGTCGATTGAACCGGAGACAATGAGCGCGCTCGTAATTTCGAGCGCCTGCTCGGCGTAATCGGGCTGCGAGACCAGCAGGTTGTCCACATCCACGCCGAGCTTGCGCGCGTAGCCTGGGTCGAGCGCGTGCTCGACATCGATGAACGCGGCCATTCCGCCCACTTTCTGCGCTTCGGCGATGATTTGCAAGGCGATGGTTGTCTTGCCGGATGATTCCGGGCCGAAGATTTCGATGATCCGTCCGCGCGGGAATCCGCCGACGCCGAGGGCATGATCGAGTGAGATGGAACCGGAGGAGATAGCGGCCACCTGTACGACGGCCTCCTTCGATCCCAGTCGAACGATGGAGCCTTTTCCGAACTGCTTTTCGATCTGGGCGAGGGTGAGTCCTAGAGTGCGGGCGCGTTCTTTTTCATCCATGATGCAGTCCTATTGTAGCGGGTTTCAGCCAACGAGAAACGAGAAACGAGAAACCAGAAAATGGTCTACATCTTCGGCGCGTAGTAGCCTTTGCGGCAGCGCACCAGCAGATCTTTGCGGCCCTTCACGCGGATCTCGACGCTGTGATAGAGTCCGTCGGCTTTAAGAGGCTCCGGGCGATAGAAGATGTTGTATTGATGGCGCAGTTCGTTCGAAATATTTTCAAAAGACTGATTCAAGTCGGACGCCTGGAAGGGAAAAAAGGCCTGACCGCCAGTTTCGGCAGCGAAATAGCGCATCACTTTGTCACCATCAGTTGGGATGCGCGAGATGTTGGTGGAAATGGTGTAGACGGTTACGTCGGCCTTCTGCGCCATCTCGAGCGCCTGATCGCGCGTGTAGCGGCTCTGGTTGTCTTCGCCATCGCTCAGGATCACCATGGCGCGGCGAAATTTGTAGAGCGGCTGATCCTGCATCAGCTTGTCGTGGCTGGCGAAGAAGATGGCGTCGTAGAGAGAGGTTCCACCGCCTGGGCGCAAACTTTGGACGGCTTTCTCGAGAGCGGGGATGTCGTCGGTAAGATCGGCGGCCAGTTCGGCGGCGGTATCGAAGCTCACCACTAGAGCTTTATCCTGATGCGGGCGGACGGTGCTGTCGATGAACGCGATGGCCGCTTCTTGTTGAAACCGGAATCGGTCGCGGATGCTGTTGCTGGTATCGATGAGGATGGCCAGCCGCAAGGGCAGATCCGTCTCGGCGGTAAATTCGATGATTGGCTGCGGCTTTTTGGCCTCGATGACTTGGAAATCGTCCTTGGCGAGGTCGGTGACGAAGCGGCCCTTCTTATCCGAAACGGTGAAGAGCATGTTAACGCGCGAGACATCCAGGATGATGCGAGTATCCCGCGAATCTTGCTGCGGGGCCTTGTCGTTCTTTTGACCGGTTAGGGCGAGGGTGAACGCGCAGAGGGCTACTGCGGAGAGAACAGCAGGTTTCATTGACGTAACTCCATTATAGGGAC
>CABEDY010000026.1_pt1 | contig 12077 bp, 10 predicted proteins | sample 3423171 | NCBI WGS metagenome assembly CABEDY01 (sample SAMEA5534333, study PRJEB31848) | metagenome | biome: tundra; feature: field; material: soil | place: USA | collected 2013-05 | depth 0.15 m | reverse complement strand
GTAAAGGCTTGCCAAGTGGGAGAGCAGGGTTTGTCCATGGTATTTGCTGCTGATGATTGTGGTGTAGGCATAGCCCCGGTTGAGCATGTAGTTTGAGTGTAAGCTATGGCATCTGCGGCGCGTATGCACTGTACGGCGGCGTCTAGCGCTTGTTCAAGGTTGATGCTTTGATGGGCGCTCTTCGTCTGGCTGTCCCAGGAAATTGAGAGGCTGAACTTTGGCAGGAAGGATTCTCGCGTGCTCCGGTTGCTGCATAGAGAGCTTGCCGCTGCAGAAGATGTGGCGGCGGCGTTGCTCAAGGAATAATCCGCAGTTGTCAATCTCGCCCCCCAGACTCGCCATGCACCAAGCGGGCTAGAAGTCCCGTTGTGGGAAGTCCAGAGGAATGTGGCTGATTATTTCCTCGGGAACGAAAACTCGCCGCTCGGGTCCGTTTGCTTAAGCGCCTTGACTTGGCCATTTTCCATGACGAACTCGAAGATTACGTCGGAGAATTGCGGGGTGCGGAATCGAAGACCCTTCACCTGATTGAGGGGTAGAGGCGGGGCGCCGGGCTCTATGATTGCCAGGCCGCTGTTTTCCTGATATTTCACTTGGATCTTTACGCCGGTGGGCGTATCGTAGGTGCCGGCTAGTTGAGAAAGCACCTTGGCGTCCAGCGTTTCGGGCTTGCGCGTGAACACTGCCTCGGCTTCGTCCAGCGACATGAGAGCTTGCTCCACATCGCCCTGCGGATTGGTGCGGAAGCTCACGGACCACTTTCCGTCCTGCTCGTCATCGGCGGTGTCGAAGCGGTCGTAGTGGAAATGCGTCATCGGCATTTTGATCTTGTGGAAATCGAACTGGAGCTGATTGTCTTTGAGCGCAATTTTCATTACGCCGTATGCGGGATTCTCGTAATCGCCGGCGTAATCGGCCAGCGGGTGCGAGGGGTGGGTGTTCGGTACGCGATCCTCGCCGGCTTTCTTGCGCGCTTCGGTTCCCGCCTGCTTGCCCTTAAGGCGAATCTCGAGCACGCGTTGTATCCACGGTGTCTGATCCATTCCGAGCAGCCGCTCGTACACGTTGTAGGTGACTAGATTGTACAGCGGCGCCGTGTGATTTCCGATCACGAACACCAGCACGCCGATGTGTTCCTTCGGCATAAATGAAACTTGCGTATGGAAGCCGGGCAGGTCGCCGCCGTGGAACGTGATCAGGTGCCCGCGGTAAACGCTGGTCTGGCGTCCCATGCCATAGGCGGCGTTGAGCGACTCCCACCAGCCGCGCTGTTCGACGGCAGTGTTGGGCAGCGCGATGGCTGGCTGCAGCGTCTGCTTCAGGACATCTGATGGAAGCACGTGCTTCGCCTGGTACTGGCCATCATTCATCAGCGCGATCAGCCAGTGCGACATATCGTTGATGTTCGACACAATGGCACCGCAGGGCGCCACGCCGGTGATGTCTTCGTAGTAAGGAATTTTGTAGAGATCGAACGAATCGCGTTTTTCGGTGAAACCGACGCCGTGTTCCGGCTGCTTCAGCATGTCAACAATGCTGTAGCTGGTGGATTTCATATCCAGCGGATCCAAAATCCGATCGCGCACGAACTGCTCCCAGGTTTTCCCGGACTGCAGCTCGATCATGTAGCCGACGGCCGCATACATGAGGTTGTTGTAGAGGAAGGTCTGGCGCATGGGCTCCTGCGGCTCCAGATATTTCAGCCGGTCGAATAGCTCCTTACGCGTAAAATCGGACTTATACCAAATGGTGTCGTGGCGCGTGATTCCGGTGCGATGCGACAGCATGTCGCGCAGCGTTACGGAATTGTTGAGCTGCTCATTGTAGAAGCGGACGGAGGGCACGGACTCGCGCACTGGCTTGTCCCACGTCAATTTGCCTTCTTCCACCAGCATGCCGGCCGAGATGGCAGTGAACAGCTTGGTGTTGGACGCGATGGGGCACACCGTTCCGGGCGTGAAAGGCAGCTTGTGTTCGTAATCGCGATAGCCATATCCTTTGGCGAAAACCAGCTTGTCGCCCACTACGATGCCAACGCCGATGCCGGGGCCGTTCCAATCCTTAAGGACCTTGGCCATGTAGTCATCGAAGCCGTCGAGCTTTTTGGTGACGTCGATGTCCTGGGGGTGAGCGGCCGGTGCCAGGAAGAGGCACAGCATAGCGATTACTACATGAACCCGTTTCGGCATGGATGTCCTTTCGAGCGTACCTGCATAGCTTATCGCGGATTGATTCGCTAAGCTAGATCTCATGGCTGGCGTTGCGCCACAATTCGATCCTCGCGAGTTGTTGATCCACACACCGGACGGAAAGACTCGCACACTCCCCTTGGAACGCGACCGCTACACGCTGGGGCGGTCGAGCGCGAGCGAACTTTGCTACGCGGATGACGCGGGGCTTTCCCGGCAGCACATGGTGCTGGAGAAGAGCGGCGACACTTGGACGGTGCAGGACTTGAACAGCAAGAACGGCACGTTCGTCAACGGAGTTCGGATTGAAGCCGCGCGCCCGTTGGGTCCAAGCGACCGCATCACGGCCGGCCACTTGACGCTGGAATTCGCGGAGAAGCTGGCCCCGGCCGCGAATACGGTGATCTTCGTCGAACCCAATGCTCCCAGCACCCAGGTTTCCACCACGGTCGCGACCAGTCTCGAAGGATTGCTGAGCGACGAGAAAAAGATTGAGGGTGGGGCGGCCATGAAGGCGCTGATCCGCGCCGGACGGGAACTGGCGGGCAACATGCCGCTGGACGACCTGTTCAAGCTGATCATGGATCTTTCGATCGACGCCGTGGGCGCGGCGCGCGGCGTATTGATGACGGTGGAAGGGGACGATCTGGTGGTGCGGGCGGCGCGGGGGGAAGGATTCCGAATCAGCCGCATGGTGCGCGATCGCGTGATCAACGAGAAAACGTCGCTGCTGGTACGTGACGCCCGGCTGGACCAGGCTTTCGCCGAGCGCATGAGCATCGTGCAGCAGCAGATTCGCAGCATGCTGGCGGTGCCGCTGCAGACCGACGATCGCGTGATTGGATTGATCTATCTGGATTCGCCGCATTTCGTCCACGAGTTCACCAGGGACGATCTCAACCTGCTGACTGTGATGGCGAACGTGGCCGCGATCCGCATTGAGCACACGCGGCTGGCTGAAGTGGAGCAGGCCGAGCGTCTGCTGGCCAAAGACCTGGCGCAAGCGGCCGAGATTCAAAGCCGACTGCTGCCCGCCAACGCTCCGGAGGTGCCGGGGGTAGATCTGGCGGGATACAACGCGGCTTGCAGGACAGTGGGAGGCGACTACTACGATTTTCTGTCGTATCCGGATGGGCGCGTGGCTTTGATTGTCGCCGACGTTTCGGGCAAAGGGATGCCGGCCGCGCTGCTGATGTCGAGCTTGCAGGCGCGCGTGCAGGTTCTATTCGACGACCCAACCGAGCTGGCCGCGCTGGTGACTCGCCTCAATCGAATCGTTGTCACCAATTCGCCTACCAACCGATTCATCAGTTTCTTTATCGGTGTGTTGGATCCGCACAGCGATCAAATCACCTACGTCAACGCCGGCCACAATCCGCCGTTGCTGGTGCATCATAACGGCACGGTAGAAAAGTTGGAAGGCGGGGGCCTGCTGCTGGGCATTCTGGCGACTGCGCAATATGAACAGCGAACCTGCCAACTGGAACAGGGTGATGTGGTGGTGTTGTACAGCGATGGCGTCACCGAGGCGTGCCGTCCGGATGTGGACGAAGAGTTTGGCGAAGACCGGCTGGCAGCGACGCTGGCGGAGTTGAGTCGCGATTCGGCGAAATCGATTATTGAATCTATCAACCAGCGGGTGCAGGAGTTCACGAATGGGGCGCCGCCGGCGGATGATATTACGTTGGTCGTGGCGAGGCGGGTGGGGTAGATATTTTAGGCCGCGGATGAACGCCGATAAACGCGGATGCTGTGAATGAGCTGGGCGCAAGGCACCGACTCCCTTACGGTCGCGGTTCGGTAACTTACCGGTAGGTCAACAGGTCTTCGTTTTCCAGGTGGGGATGATTGTTGAAGCTGGCTAGAGAGAAGCGCTCGGGGGAGAATAGCAGTTCGGTGTAGCTGGCGTTGCGGGAGGTCCAGCTCAGTTCCAGGGTTTTCTGCGGCGCCAGATCGAGCGCCTTGCGAACCGTGGCGGCAATCACTCCGCCGGAGGTGAACACGGCGATGCGCGCGTTCTTGCCGGCGGCGTCGCGGATGAGCGCTAGGCCGCGATCGATGCGCGCGCAGAAATCCTTCCAGGGCTCAACGTCGGGTGAGTCCAGCTCTTCTGCCACCCACATGCGCGTGATGCGCGCGAAAAGCTTGTCGAAGAGACGGAATGCTACGTCCTGTTCGCCCGCTTGGCGGAACTCGGCGTCGAGAGCGCGGATGTCTTCGTGCGTTTCCATGAGGCCGGGCAGGAAGGTGCGCACGACCTCGATGCCGGGATACTCATCGAGCTCAGGCAGCGTGACCGGCTGCGGCCAAGCGACGCCGGCCTGGCGATAGACCTCGGCCACGATTTCGCCGGTGCGGAGGTGCCGGCACGCGGGGCCGTAGTAGATCTGGCCGAACCGAGCTCCGGTGCGCAACCAATATTCGCCCAGGATGCGGGATTGCGATTCACCGCGTTCGGAGAGCTTGTCGTAGTTTTGCTGGAGGAAGGAAGCTTGTCCGTGGCGGACCAGTGTGAGAAGAGCCATTCCGTTTCTCGTTTCTCGTTTCTCGTTTCTCGTTCGTGACTACGAGCCGATTTTCCGTTTCTTGAGCCATTTGAAGATTTGGGGCCAGAGTTTGGACATTTCGCCTGGCACGGTGATCAGTTCGGCATCGTCTCCCGCTTCTTTCAGTGCTTTGGTCAGGCGCTCACCCTGATCGTCCGCATCGCCATGAATGCTTAGGATAGGCGGGAGCCCTCTACGGATGTAGGCGGCGTAAGGCTGTTCCAGTTGATCAACGCCGTAAAAATTGATCACCGCAACGATTCTGGTAACGGGACCGAGACCGGCGGAAGCGGGCGTCATGGCAAGCATCAGCGCCAAGGTCCCTCCGGAAGCCTCGCCCAGCACCAGGATCTGGTTAGGATCCACTTTGAAGCGCGCGGCGTGATTGTGAAACCATTGCGCCGCTGCCATGACATCACTGATTGGGGTGGGCGCGGGCTCTGACGACCGATACTCCACATTCGCGACGACGAAGTCGTGCTGCACCAGCGGCACACAGAATTGTTCAATGGTGCGCTCCTTGGCGCCGTCGCCGTGAATCACGATCACACCGGGGCGGTTCTTCAAGGCCGGGGCCGGCGACTGGACGATGTCCAAAACGTTCTCCGGATATTGCCCGTAGCGGATGTTCGCTTCGATCTGGTAGTCCGCGCAGAAGGCGAGCGAGGAAAATAGAGAAAAGAATATGAGTCGACTGGCCGGGAACATCAAGGAGGGGATCAAGTTCGGGGAGCGGTCCAAACGGCTTCGCTCCCCGTATTTTATTAAAGTCCAGCGGACTTCAGATAGGAGCTACTACGACTTTTTCGGAGGAACTGCGCAACCGCCCTTGCCCTTGCAGGAGTTCTTTCCTGAGCAACCGTTGTCGCCCGTCTTGCAGCCGCCCTGTCCCTTACAGGTGTTCTTTCCGGCGCAATCGTGCTTGGCTTTCTTCTTTGCCTTTGTTGTTGTTGCATCCTGCCCGAACAGCGCGGATCCGGCAACCAAACCCGCGGTCGCGGTTCCGAGAGCGATGGTAAATTTTCTGCGATTCATCAAACTGCCTCCCTTGATAGACTTGTTTTTCTCGATGAGCATACTGCATAGCCCACCGCTGCGTTCAAGCTTACCCAGTTGTCCGTCTCGAATCAAGAGGCTTGGAGGCCTTACGCCCATTAAGACTAATTAACATCCGTTGAGGCCGCCAGTTGCGTACCATAAAGGATATGGCGGCAATAAACCGAGTCCCGGCGCTAGTATTTCTACTGGTTTGTTGCAGTTTGCTGGGGCGCGACTATGGCCCGGCGGTAGGCGCCAAGATGGCTGGGTTCGAATTACAGGATCAGGATGGTAAGCTGCGTAACTTGGGGAGTCTCGCGGGTCCCAAGGGCGTCGTCATTCTGTTCTACCGGTCCGCGGATTGGTGACCATATTGCAAAGCCCAGCTGGTCGAGCTGGATCAGAATCAGACTGAATTCCGAAGGCTCGGTTTGGGAGTAGCGGCCATCAGTTACGACAGCGTGGAGGTGCTGCACAACTTTGCCGAACGGCGCGGCATTCACTTTCCGCTGTTGTCGGACCCGGATTCGAAGGTGATACGGGAGTTAGGAATTCTGAATGAAACAGTGCCGAAGGACAGTCCATTTTTCGGGGTTCCGTATCCCGGATCTTTCGTGCTGAACGCGCAGGCTGTAATCACGGCGAAATATTTCGAAGACAGCTATCGCGAGCGCTACACTTCCGCCAATATTCTGATGCGTCAGTTTGGCATGAAGCCGGAGGCGGCACGGAGCGAAGTGGAAGGTAAGCAGCTCAAGCTTGAGGCGGCGTCGAGTAATTCGATTGTGGCGGCGGGGCAGCGGGTGACGCTCACTCTCGACATCGAAATGAAACCGAACATGCACGTGTATGCTCCGGGCGTGGAAGGCTACATTCCGATCGACTGGAAGATGAAGGAATCAGAGGCGGTGGCCGCGCATGACGTGACCTATCCGCCCTCCGAGAAACTGCACTTGGCCGCAATCGACGAAACCGTGCCGGTGTATCGCGATCATTTCCTGCTGACGCGGGACATAACCATCGGGCCGGAGGCGAAGGTGCGGCCGACGCTCGACAGTTCCGGAAGATTCACCGTGGAGGGAACGTTGCGGTATCAGGCCTGCGACGACCGGATTTGCTATATCCCGCAGGAGCTTCCGGTGAAGTGGGTGTTTCAGTATGCGGAGTTTGATAAGCAGAGGGTACCGGTTGAGTTGAGGCGCAAGTAGCGAGAGAATCCAGGAGCCAGAACTCAGAATTCGGAATGAGGAACCCGGCGCCTGGCGCCAGCACATTCTTCTGACTCCTGACTTCTGGATTCTGGATTCTAGCTGGGGTCCTTCTGCACCACCACGAGGGCAAACATGGCCCAGTTGTTCATCCAAGGCTTCAACCCGGTTTCCAGCATCTCCCAGAGCCGGAACGTAATTCCCGGCATCAGTGAGCGCATGGTGACTCCGCCTGAAACGAGGTATCGAAACGGCATCAACGGTTCTGTTTTAGCAACTCGAAGGCCGGGGAATTGCGTTTCAAATAGCGAGCGGTCCCGGTGCAGAATAATCCAGGGAAGGGCGCCGTTGGCACCCGATAAAGGGCCGGCCAAGGTATGATTCCAGCTAGGTTCATCGGGTAAGAATGGTTCGTGGTGAAAATGCGGATAGATCAGACGCGACCAGGGGGACACCCAAGGCTCGACAAGAACCGCGGCTCCGCCGGGGCGCAGGCAGCGGGCCGCCTCTTCGAAGAATGCCCGCGGTTCGGGCATATGATGCAGGACGTTCGTCATCACGATGCCTCTGAGCGATCCGGTGGCGAACGGAAGTGCGCTTCCGTCCAGCACGCAGCGCACTCCCGGCAAAGTGAAAATGTCAGAGGTGACCAAGTCGAGGATATAATCGGCCAGGAAACCAGGGCCTGAGCCAATTTCCAGCACATTGCCGGGGACATCGGGAAGGTGGTCGACAATTTTTCGATACCACTCATCGTAGATGCGTCTCACGAACGGCTTACTTTGAACAATCGTCCGCCGCAGGGTGGTGGTGACGGGATCGTTGATGTCGCACCCGCGGGTCAGGGGATGCGAAAGAAGCCGCTCGAAGCGAGACGGCGCGGCCGGCGCGCTTTTCATTCGCGATCGGGTGGAGGGGAGGTTGTTACTCTCGCCACGTACATCAGTTGGTAGCCAAATAGACCGGGAAACATCCAAGTCGCCGCCGCCAGAACGCGGTTCAGCACCCGCATTACCGAGTTGTCCGGCGACCATCCGAAAACCAATTCCATTGGAATTACAGTTTGTTCTTCTTGCACAATCGAGTATCCGTTTGATTCTAGCAGGCGCCTGGCGGTTTTCCTGGTGAAGAACCGGAGGTGGGTTTTATCCAGCAAGCCTCGCTCGGAGTAGTCGAACCGGCCGAGCAGCAACGTCAGCCGGACGTAAATGTTCGCGATGTTTGGCAGCGAGACGATCAACAGGCCCTCGCGTTTCAAAACCTCATGCGTCTGCCGCAGGATCTGTTCCGGGCGCCGGAGATGCTCCAGCACGTCCAACAACAAAACCCGGTCGAAGCGTTGGCCGTCCAACTGCCGAATGACACCGGCGATGCCCTCTTCCAGGTCCGCCGTAAAATATCGTTCGAATCGAGAAGTCTCCGCGGGCCGCAGACGGTTGTCAATGCCCGTGACCCGGTTTCCATTCGCGGCCAGTTCTCCCGCGAAGAAGCCTTCTCCAGCGCCGATATCCAGCACCTCCTGATTCGATCCCACCATCTGGTGCGCGTAATAATGACTGGACGCCTTGCTGTGCTTGATCGGGTAATGAACGAAGTACTCTTGGAATTCCGGGAAGCACTGGATGGAACGGCGAGTCTGCTTGTACCGTCGCACGGCGCGAGCGACGTCGCGGGCGTATCGCATCCCGTTCACATAACAAATCTCATCGCCGTAGTAGGTTGGGATAGGCACTTCTTTGATTCGGTAGCGTTGATGCTGCAGCTTGATGATAATTTCCGTATCGAAGTGAAAATCATCTGTCATGTGCGAGAAATCGATATTTCGCAAAGCATGCAGGCTATAGGCGCGATAGCCGCTATGAAACTCCGTGAGATTCATTTTCAACGCGTGGTTCTCGAAGGTGGTCAGGATTCTATTGCCTGCATACTTATAGAGCGGCATGCCGCCCTGGAGCGGTCCGCCGTACGTTTTCAGCATGCGAGAACCAAATACGGCGTCCGCTTCAGCGGCAACAATGGGGTGGTAGAGATGCGATAGAATTTCCGGGGCGTATTGTCCATCTCCGTGAAGGAGCACCACTATATCGAAGCCCTTTTCCATGAAATAGCGGTAGCCGGCCTTCTGATTGCCGCCATAACCCAGGTTCTTCGAATTCGACAGCACTTGAAGTTTCTCAAGCTGGCGAAAAGTCTTTAGGCCCATGGCCAGTTCATAAGTGGCATCCTGGCTGGCATCGTCGAAGATTGCAATCTCTTCGACGTTTTTCCAGACGTTAGGCGTGATGCGTTTCAATACCTTGGTAAGGGTGGTGACGGCGTTGAAGGTGACGATCAAGATCCCGATGCGCTTGCCGCGGCTGTCGGCAAGAGAGCCATCATCCAACAGCGCGCTGGAGCGGAGAGCGGGGAGGGGTTCAAACGGCAGCAGCTCAATAGCCGGTTGCGTTTCCGATATTCCTGGCTGGGCCCGTGACTCCATTGCCAGCTATCACTTTGCCACCTTCCGATGGACGAATGCAAAGTGGGGCGGCCCCCCCTGGTCCGCGGTCGACGCCCACGTCGGCCTGTTTGGTATTTGTCAATGCTTGAGGCAGCGGGTCCAGGGGGACCCGCGCGGACCAGGGGGTCCGCCCCACCACTCATCGAAGTCGCGGTTTGGGTTGGGTTGGATATAATGAAACTTAGCAAAGCCCACCGTCTTTTCTTAGGAGCTCTCACGAATGTTTGATTTGTTTCGCGGCAGTCAGAAAGGCAAAAAGATAATGCTGAGCGTAGTGCTCGGCGTGGTTGCGCTGTCCATGCTGCTATATCTAATTCCTGGAACCGGCGCACCAACTGGCGGCGGAGCCAATGACCAGATTGTGGCTGAGATCGGATCGGAGACAGTTACTGTTCGGCAAGTGGAACAGGGCATCAGAGTCGCTTTCCGGGGCGGCCAGGTTTCACCTGAAGTGGCGTCCGCGATCGTTCCACAAATCGTGGAGCAGGTCATTACCGATCGTGCCCTGGCGTATGAAGCTAAGCGGCTCGGTTTTGAGGTAACCGACGGGGACCTGGCCACCACCATCCGATCCTTTGGCGAGTTGGGTACGCTCTCTCCGCAACAGTACCGCACGACGATCGAACAGCAGCAGAACCTGACCGTTCCGGAATTCGAGGGCAACCTTCGCCTGGGCCTTCTCTCTGAGGACATTCGGGAGATTGCGATGCGAGGCGCCTTCGTCTCACCGGCGGAAGTGGAGGCAGAGTACCGGCGCCGAAATGAAATGGCGAAGGTGGAATACATTGCATTCGATCCGGCCAGGCTGGCTAGCGAGGCCAAAGTCCCTCCCGAGGAGTTGAAGGCTTACTTCGAGAAAAACAAGGCTTTCTTCCCAGCGCCCGAATCGCGCGCGGCGCAGTTGATTGTGGCCGATCAAGTCAAAGTTGGCGAATCCATTCAGGTTTCAGACACGCAAGTGGAAAGCTACTACAACTCCCACAAAGACCAGTTCCGCACCAAGGAGCGAGTAAAGGCCCGGCACATCCTGATTTCGATTCTGAACAAACCGCCGGCTGAGGTCCCCAAGCAAAAGGCCAAGGCGGAGGATCTTTTGAAACAGATCAAAGCCGGCGCGGATTTCGCCAAACTTGCCGAGCAGAACTCCGATGACAAGACCAACGCTTCCAAGGGTGGCGATCTGGGTTGGGTTATGAAAGGCCAGATGGTGCCGGAATTTGAAAAGGCCACCTTTGCTCTGAAGCAGGGCCAGATCAGCGATGTCGTCACTACCAACTACGGTTTCCATATCGTGCAGGTGATGGAGAAAGAGGACGCCCACTTGCATCCGCTCGACGAGGTCAGAAGTGAAGTCGTGACCGCCATCAAGAGCCAAAGCCTCAATGATCGCATGCAGGCTCTGGCGGATCAGGCTCATGCGGAACTGGTGAAATCCCCCCAAAACGCGCAGCAAATTGCCAGCAAGCTGGGCCTGCTTTTTGTCAAGGTAGACAATCTCAAGGCTGGCGATACTGTTCCTGAGTTAGGAAACGATGTCCAGGTGGGTGGCGCCATCACTTCCATGCAGAAAGGCGCTGTCAGCCAAGTGATACAGTCCGGCGAGAAGCTGGCCATTGCCGTGGTGACCCAAGTGAACCCGCCGCATACCGCCGATTTTGCGGAAGTGGAAGCGCAGGTACGCAATCGTTACGACCAGGAGAAGGGTGTGCAGTTGGCTACCGAAAAGTCGAACAAGGCGGCCGATATTGCGAAAGCGAATGGAGGCGATATGAAGGCCGCCGCCAAAGCCGTGGGGCTGGAAGTGAAGACCAGCACGCCGTTTAATCGCACCGGAGCAGTGGAGGGTCTTGGAGACGCGCGCTATATGGGTGATTCGTTCGATAAGCCGGTGGGGACTGTCATCGGACCGCTCAACGTCGGGACTCAAACAGTTCTGGTGAAAATCATCGACCGGTCTACCGCGGACCTGAGCAAGATTGGACAAGAGCGGGAGACGATTGTAAAGCAATTGAAAGACAAGAAAAGTCGCGAGCACTTCGAACTGGTGCGTGATAGCGTGGTCAGCTATCTCTCGCAAAAGGGCAAAGTCAAGATCCATCAGGATGTGATCGAACGGTTGCAAGCTCGCTACCGCAGCTAGCGCTTTTGCGGCATGATCCACACCTTACTGGATTTTCTTCGGACGCTCACCACTCCGGAGCGTCTAATTCAACTGCTGTCCACGGCGATGTCGGGGTGGCTGGGCTATGCGATGTTGACCGGTATCGTTTTCGCGGAGACCGGTCTACTGGTCGGCTTCGTGCTCCCGGGTGACTCGCTGCTGTTCACCATTGGAGTGGTTGCGGGCGCCGGACAGCTCAACCTCGGAATCATTATGCTGCTGCTCACCTGTGCCTGCCTCGCGGGGGATTGGTGTGGTTATCTGCTGGGGCGCCGGGCAGGGCCAGCCATCTTCAATCGCCCGGACTCGCATTTCTTCAAGCAGGAACACCTGCAGCGCACGCACGCTTTCTACGAGAAGCACGGCGGCAAGACCATCATCTACGCCAAGTTCGTGCCCATTATCCGGACTTTCGCTCCGTTTGTGGCAGGCGTC
>CABEDY010000024.1_pt1 | contig 12129 bp, 8 predicted proteins | sample 3423171 | NCBI WGS metagenome assembly CABEDY01 (sample SAMEA5534333, study PRJEB31848) | metagenome | biome: tundra; feature: field; material: soil | place: USA | collected 2013-05 | depth 0.15 m | reverse complement strand
GCATGATCCGTCAGAATCAGTCCCGCCACGTAGCATTTGCACGCTTCGAAATGCCCTATCGGCCAATACCTTACGGGGAGCAGCCACACCAAGATTAGGCCATGACGCATCTTTGTCAGCGGCCAAATTGCGGACACCCATTCCCAATAGCGAACAGACCCTGCCTACAATTGCCTGATTCTGCTGCGATCGGAGTGGCAGCCGGGCTGCATTAAGAAAGCGATATGCGCACGATTCTTCAGGATGTTCGTTACGGATTCCGCATGCTGGCCAAGAGTCCCGGTTTCACCGCGGCGGCGTTGCTCACGCTAATGCTAGGCATCGGGGCAACCGCAGCCATCTTCAGCGTGGTGGATGCCGTATTGCTGCGCGCGCTGCCGTTCCGCGATCCCAGTCGTCTGGTAGCGGTGTATGAGGACATCAGCCATTGGGGATTTCCGCGCAATACCCCGGCCGCCGGCAACTACGCCGACTGGAAGGCTCAGACCCGAGTTTTTGAGGACGTCGCCGCCACTGCCTTCCAGGTCTACAATCTGAGCGGCAAGGGTGAGGATCCCGAGAAGCTGGAGGGTGAGAAGGCCACTCAAAATCTGTTCTCCGTTCTTGGCGTGACTCCGGAACTGGGGCGCTTATTCACTGCCGATGAGGACCGTCCGGGATTTCAGCACGTAGCCCTGATCTCCCACGAGCTGTGGACGCGAAGGTTCGGCGCGGACCGCAAAGTCGTCGGCCGCGAGATCCTCCTGAACAACGAAAAATATACAGTGATTGGCGTGCTTCCGCCCGGTTTTCATTTCGAGGCGAAGAACGGCGACATCTGGACGCCCATGGCCTTTACGCCCGAGCAGTTGACAAATCGTGGAGCTCACTATTTGAATGTGGTGGCTCGTTTGCAGCCCGGCGTGACGGTGGAAAAAGCGAACGCCGCCCTACAGGTGCTGCTGAAGGTGCGGATGCAACAGCGTTTGGAAGATATGGACGTCATGGATCGCTTCTTCGCTGAACCCTTGCAGTTGAGCTATACCTTCGAAGTGCGGAGAGGGCTGATCGTGCTGATGGCGGCCGTCGGATTTATTCTGCTGATCGCCTGCGCCAACATCGCGAACCTGCTGCTTTCCCGCGCCGCAGGCCGGCGGCGCGAACTGGCCGTGCGCACCGCTCTGGGTGCTAACCGTGCTCGCCTGGTGCGCCAGTTACTGACCGAGAGCGCATTGATGGCCATCGGCGGTGGCGCGCTTGGGGTTCTGTTGGCAGACTGGTGTTTTGTCTTTCTGAAAAACCTGGTCCCCGAAGAACTGTCACGCATGGTCGCCCTCTCGATGGACTTTCGCGTGTTGGCTTTCACCGTGGCTGTTTCCCTGGCTTGCAGTATCATGTTCGGGCTGGCGCCAGCCCTTCAGATCTCGGGAATCGACCTCAATGAGGTCCTGAAACAGGGCGGCCGCGGCAACACCGGACCGCGCCGCAGCCTGTTTCGGAGCCTTCTTGTAATCGGCGAGGTCGCCCTCTCGCTGGTATTGCTGGTCGGTTCCGGACTGATGATCGAAAGCTTCTCCAACATGCGCGGACTCAATCCAGGCTTCCGCGCGGACCACGTTCTGACCTTGCGCCTGGAGGTCCCCGGGACCAAGTACGGCAATTTCGCCAGTCGCACCGAGTTCTTCCAAACTGTGCTCGAGCGAGTTCGAACCATTCCCGGCGTGAAGGCGGCCGGGTTCACCAGCGCATTGCCATTGACATGGAAGGGCGGAACCAGCAGCTTCACTCCGGAACACGTTGTACTCCCGAAGGGGCTCCCCAACGATGCCAACGATCGCGTTGTTTCCCCAGGCTATTTCGAAGCCATGCGGATTCCCCTTCGCAAAGGGCGCTTCTTCGACGAACACGATGGCGCACAAGCTGCACCCGTTGTCATGATCAACGAAACCATGGCCAGAAAATTCTGGCAGAATCAGGACGCGCTTGGCAGGCGCATGCAATACCATCACGACGGCCCGTGGTTTCAGATCATTGGCATCGTAGGAGACGTCCGGCAGATGGGTCTCAATGAGCCACCGCGCCAGGAGATGTACTTCCCCTATTGGCAGGCGGAGAAAAACTGGATGGTCCCGCGCGATTTGGCGATTCGCACCGATGGCGATCCGATGGCGCTGGTAGCGTCCGTGAAGCGAACCATCGCGTCCATCGACCACGATCAGCCCATCTCCGACATCAAGACCATGGATCAATGGCTGGATGAAGAAGTATCCAGCCGTCACGTCCAGACCATATTGCTGGGTGGTTTTGCCGCACTGGCATTAGTCCTGGCCTGCATCGGCATTTACGGAGTGCTGGCGTACGTAGTGACGCAAAGAACTCCCGAGATCGGACTGCGCGTAGCGCTAGGCGCGGACGCACGCAGCGTTTTCCTAGCGGTTGCCAAGCAAGGAATGAGCCTGGCTGGAATTGGAATCGCCTTGGGCATTGCCGCGTCGCTGGTCTTATCGAGCGTGCTTCAAAGCCTGTTGTTCGACGTGAAGCCCACCGATCCAGTCACGTACCTGGCGGCCGCGCTGGTCTTCGCCTTAGTCGCCCTGCTGGCCTGCTACATCCCAGCGCGCCGCGCAGCCAAAGTGGATCCGCTAGTCGCTCTTCGGTACGAATAGCGCGTTCATCTCCTGATAGGCGATGGTCAACTCGAACATCGCATCGTAGGGGACTTCCTCGGCTGGGTAGTGTCGGCCATGCCGTTTGATGTTGCAACGGAACGGCGCGATCTGTCTCGCGGTTTTCGGACGTCGTCAAAAAGCACCGACTCCCTGACGGTCGCGGTTCAGAATGCGCTTACCGAACCGCGACCGTGAGGGAGTCGGTGCCGTTTTTAATTAGATAGCCGGTTGTATTTCTTCAAGACCTGCTGCAATCCATCGTGCGGCAACGCAGTGACTTTGTGCCCTTTCACGCCGGTCATATCCTCGGCTGCCACCAGCGCATTCACGATGGCTTCTTCGGTGGCCTGCACTGTAGCCTCGAAGATCGGATTCAGCGTGTCGTTCGTGAGCATCGAAACAGTGGCAGCCGGACCGGACGGCTTCGCGGCGTTCGCGTTGGCTGTGGAGAATGCGATGAAAATGTCACCCGACCCGTTGCCAGAGATTGCTCCCAGGCGAGCCAGCCCCAGCGTCGCGCGACGTGCCAGCCGCTTCAATTGCGTGGGAAGCAGCGGAGCATCCGTTGCCACCACGATGATGATGGATCCCGTATCTTCTCTCGGGATAATGGCTGAGGCGGTGGCTGGGCCCGCCAACTCCGGGCCCACCGGCGCGCCGGCAATTCGCAACTGCCGCTTCGCACCGCAATTGCATTGCACCAGCGCCGCCACGCGATAGGAACCAGCCACGCGGGACGACGTTCCAATGCCGCCTTTGAATCCAAAGCAAACCATTCCGGTGCCGCCGCCGACGTTGCCTTCCGCCACGCGTCCGGACACCGCGCCATCCATGGCCTGGAACACATGCGCGGGCTTTACGTGAAATCCGTTGATGTCGTTTAGAAAGCCGTCCCACGTTTCCGCAACAACTGGAAGAGACCAGAAATCATCGCCGGCGCCGTTGGCGGGCCCGCGTTTGTGTTCCACCTGCCAGGCGATGGAAGCATCGCGCACCACGCCCACGCTGTGAGTGTTGGTAATGAAGACGGCGCCTGCCAGGAACCCGGATTCTTCGAGCCAGGTGGTCCCGGTCATCTCACCGTTACCGTTCTGCGCGAACCAGCCGCCGAACGTAGGATCGTCCGACTGCTTGCCGCGCGGCCAGATCACAGTAACACCGGTGCGCACGGAGTCGCCTTCAATCAGGGTGGTGTGCCCAACTTCGACACCTGCGACGTCGGTAATAGCGTTCCAAGTTCCAGGCGTGCCGTCGAATGGGACGCCCAGATCGCGAGCCCGTTTCGGCTGGGCCAGCAGCGGAACAGCGAGCAAGAGCACAGCAACCAGGGATCTCATTTGCGCAAGTCCCGTCCGGTCATTTCCTTCGGTTGTTTCTCGCCCAGAAATTCCAAAATCGTCGGCGAGATATCCTGCAGCGCGCCACCCGGCCGCAAAGGCGCGCGCGTTTCATCCACAAGAATGAATGGCACCGGATTAGTAGTGTGGTAGGTGTGCGGCCCTTTGGTGATCGGATCGATGAGCGTCTCCGCATTGCCATGATCGGCCGTAATCATCCAGGATCCGCCCGAACGTTTCAGCGCCGCGTAAATCTCGCCCAGACCCGCATCCACGGCCTCCACCGCCAGTACTGTCGGCGCCATTTTGCCGGAATGGCCCACCATATCGGCGTTCGCGTAATTCATCACAATCACATCGAAGGCGCCTTGTTCGATGGCTTTCACAACCACTGCAGTGATGCCAGGCGCGCTCATTTCCGGCTTCAGATCGTAAGTGGCGACCTTCGGCGATGGCACCAGTTCCCGGCTCTCGCCCGGATACGGTTTTTCATTTCCGCCATTGAAAAAATACGTTACGTGGGCGTACTTCTCGGTCTCGGCAACGCGTAGATTCTTCCAATTCAACTGTGCCATCACGTCCGCCAGGATATTATTGGGATGCTCTCGCGGAAGCACGAACGGGACCGTGAAGCTTTTGTCGTACTGGGTCATCGTGGTGTAGTGCAAGTTTTTCGGCCCGTGCGCGAACTGGGCCAGGCTGGAGTCCGTTCCCATGAGCGCCATGGTCATCTCGCGCCCACGATCGGCGCGGTAATTGAAAAAGATGCAAGCATCGTCATCGCGGATCAGCCCAACGGGATCGCCGCGATCATCCACAATGGTCACCGGTGCGATGAATTCGTCCGTGACCCCGCGCTCATAAGAGCGCTTCACCGCCGCCACCGGATCCGTGGATTTCTCCCCGCTGCCGTAAACCAGCGCGCCAAACGCACGTTCAATGCGGTCCCAGCGCTTGTCGCGATCCATGGCGTAATAGCGTCCGGAGACCGAAGCTATCTTCCCGACACCGATCTGGCGCGCTTCCTTCTGAATCTGCTCGACAAAAGCCGCGCCGCTTTCAGGCGGCGTGTCGCGGCCATCCATGAAGCAGTGGATAAAAACTTGCTGCACACCCTCCTGCTTGGCCATTTTGAGCAGCGCATAAAGATGCGTGAGCAGCGAGTGGACGCCGCCGTCGCTCGCCAGACCCATCAGATGCAGGCGATGCGTCCGGGCGTGACGCATGGCGTCCAACAATATCGGATTTTTGAAGAACTCGCCGTTAGCAATCATTAGATCGATGCGCGTGACGTCCATGTAAATCACGCGCCCTGCGCCAATGTTCAAATGGCCAACCTCGCTGTTGCCCATCTGCCCCTCCGGGAGCCCGACATAGGGACCGGAGGTGTGCACCAACGTGTTCGGATAATCGCGCAGCAGCGAATCGTAAGTGGGTTTGCGCGCGGCGGCGATCGCGTTGCCTTCCGTGGCGGCTGAGTAGCCCCAACCGTCCAGGATGGTCAATAGCAGCGGCTTCTTTTTGCCTTGCATTATTGATGGAAGGCCTTCCTCGCGGCGAACTTCGCGGAATCACCTAGCTCCTCTTCGATGCGCAGAAGCTGGTTGTATTTCGCGATGCGGTCCGTCCGGCTAGCCGATCCGGTCTTGATCTGCCCGCCGCGCGTCGCCACCACGAAATCGGCGATGAAGGGATCTTCGGTTTCCCCCGAGCGGTGCGACACCACGCAAGTGTAATTCGCGTTCGCAGCCATTTGCATGGCTTCCAGCGTCTCCGACACCGTGCCGATCTGGTTCAACTTAATCAGAATCGAATTCCCAATTCCCTTCTCGATTCCTTTCGCAAAGATCTCGGTGTTCGTCACGAAAATATCGTCGCCCACTAGCTGGATCTTCTTGCCGAGCACATCGGTGAGGAGCTTCCAGCCTTCCCAATCGTTCTCGGCCATGCCGTCTTCGAGCGAAACGATCGGATACTGCTCTACCCATTTCGCCCAGAACTTCACCATCTGCTCGGAGGTCCGCTGGCTCTTGTCCGACTTCTTGAATACGTACTTGCCGCTTTCGCTGTCGTAGAACTCGCTGGCGGCGGGATCGATCGAAATACCGATCTGCGCTCCCGGCTTGTAACCGGCCTTGGTGATGGCTTCCAGAACCGACTCTACTGCTTCTTCGTTGGACTTCAAGTTCGGCGCAAAACCACCCTCATCGCCGACGGAAGTGGAGTAGCCCCGCTTCTTCAACACGCCCTTCAACGTGTGAAACACCTCCACGCCCATGCGCAGCGCTTCGGCGAACGACGGCGCGCCGTAAGGGACAATCATGAATTCCTGAGGATCGACGGAGTTGTCGGCGTGCACGCCTCCGTTGAGAATATTCATCTGTGGAACCGGCAGCAGGTTCGCGGCGACTCCACCCAAGTAGCGATAAAGCGGCGTCATTTGCGATTGCGCGGCAGCGCGCGCTGAGGCCATCGAAACAGCCAGGATCGCATTCGCCCCCAGTTTGGCCTTGTTAGGCGTGCCATCCAGCTCAATCATCTTGTGATCGATGGCGGATTGTTGTTCCGCCTCCATGCCGACGACAGCCGGTGCGATTTTCTTGTTGATATTTTGAACTGCCTTGCGCGTCCCTTTACCCAAGTAACGCTTGGGATCGTTGTCGCGCAACTCAACCGCCTCATGCTCGCCGGTGGATGCGCCCGAGGGCACGGCGGCCCGTCCAACAGTTCCATCGGCGAGGTGCACATCGGCCTCAACCGTGGGATTGCCGCGGGAATCCAAGATCTCGCGGCCAATGACTTTGGTGATTTCCATATGTGTTTATTGCAACACATTTGGCCGCGGATGCACGCGGATGCACGCGGATTAAGATATGGTAAGCGCGGCTTTGCCGAGAATCTTACGATTCGCCAGATCCCGCAACGCCGCCGGGGCTTGATCCAGCGGATAACACCGAGGCTTCGGCGGTAGGACTAAGCCAGCGAGAGCCCGTTGCGCCTTGGCCAAATATTCCGGATGCGCGGCGGCGTACGTTCCCCACAGCGCGCCCACAATCGCAATATCCTTGATCAGAATCCGATTCGCCGCGATGGTCGGGATTCGGCCGCTTGCAAAACCGATCACCAGTAACCGTCCGCCGGGTGCGATGCACTTGGTGGATAGATCGAAAATGTCACCGCCGACCGGATCGTAGATAACATCGGCACCGCGGCCGCCAGTTAGCTGCTTCACTTGATCCACCCACGTGGCATCGCTGTAATTGATCACGTGCTCCGCGCCCAGGGATCGTGCGAAGTCGAGCTTCTCGCTGCTTCCAGCCGTGGCAATCACGTGTGCACCGAATGCGCGGCCAAGCTGGATGGCCGACATCCCTACGCCGCTTGCTCCGGCATGCACCAGCAACCATTCGCCCGCTTGCAGCGTGGCCCGTTTCCGCAGCGCGAAGTATGAGGTGTGATACACGATTGGGAATGCCGCCGCTTCCGGAAAATCCATGCCGGATGGGATCGCGAACGTCATGCCGATGCGCCCAATTGAATACTCCGCCATCGCGCCGCCATGCGTGATGGAAAGGACGCGGTCCCCGGCCGAGAACTCGGTGACGCCTGCTCCGACGGCGTCCACGACACCTGCGACTTCCGCGCCCGGCGTGAATGGAAATGGAGGTTTGATCTGATACTTGCCCTGGACCTGCAGAATATCGAAGAAGTTCAATCCCGCGGCATGGTTGTGGATTCGCACCTGGCCCGGTCCACACTCCGGCGCCGCAATGTCATCGAACGACATGGTCTCTGGTTCGCCCCAGGCATGTACGCGCCAGGCTTTCATGGTCGGCAGGTCCTCGCTTTCGGCCCCAATTCCGCGGGCCGCATCCGGTACGCGCCCTCCACCCACTCACACAGCAGCGTACGCGTGTCGCGCGGATCGATGATCTCTTCGATCCCAAATGCCTCGGCGGTTCTGAGCGGCGAGCGGAAGCGGTGGAGTTTTTCTTCGATCTCACGCCGGCGTGCATCGGGATCCGGCGAGGCTTCAATCTCACGCCGATAGGCCGCTTGCACGCCGCCTTCGATGGGCAACGAGCCCCAGTCGCCCGACGGCCACGCGTACCGCAAATTGAGCGCCTGCGCGTTGCCGTGGCCGGCGCCCGCGACTCCATAGCAGCGGCGGATCAGAATTGATACCCACGGCATGCTGGCCTGGTACACGGCCACCAGCGCGCGAGCTCCGGCGCGGACCGTTCCAGCGCGCTCAGCCGCGCTGCCGATTAGAAAACCAGGATTGTCGACGAAGTTCACTACCGGAATGTGGAACGTGTCGCAAGTGTCGACCAGCCGAATCATTTTGTCGCACGCGGGAGCGTTGGGCGCGCCGCCGCCGTGGCGCGGATCGTTGGCGATCACGCCCACCGGATAGCCGTTCAATCGCGCGAGCCCCGATACCAGCGGGCGGCCATAGTAGTGGCCGATTTCGAAGAACGAATCGCGATCGAAGACCGCCGTGAGAATCCGCCGTATGTCGTACGCCCGCCGCCGGTCGCGCGGGATGATGGAGATCAGCTCTTCTTCGCGGCGCTTCGGATCGTCGTCAGAAGCCGCACGAGGCGGCGGCTGCCACACACTCGGGGGTAAATACGAAAGGAACTGGCGTATGGCCTGAAACGCATCTTCCTCGCTCGCGACTTCGTTATCCACCGCGCCGCTTCCGCGTGCGTGGATCTCATAGCCGCCAAGGTCCTCCTTGGAAACCTTTTCGCCGACGCCGCGCTCCACTACCGGCGGACCAGCTACGAAGAGCTGGCTCGACCCTCTCACCATCAGCGAGAAATGTGACGTAACCACGCGCACCGCGCCCAGCCCAGCCACGGGACCGAGACAAGCACCGACCACCGGAACTTCGCCGAGCATCGCGGTGATGGTGTCCCAGGCCGGATTCGCAGGAACATAGGTCCGTCCGATTTGCTCGATGGTTTTGACGCTGCCGCCACCACCGGTGCCGTCCACCAGCCGGACCATCGGAATGCGCAAGCCGCGCGCCAGTTTTTCGCCGTGACCCATCTTGTCGCCGATGGCAGCATCGTGCGCCCCGCCACGCACGGTGAAGTCGTCGCCGCCCACCACCACTGGCCGGCCGTCGATCCTTCCTGTGCCAGTGACGAAGTTGGATGGAGTGAACGAGCTGAGCTGGCCGCTCTCGTCGTAGATAGCTCGCCCGGTGAGCGACCCGATTTCGTGGAACGAATCCGAATCGAGGAGCCTCGCGATTCGCTCCCGAACAGTCAGACGGCCGGCTTTATGTTGCCGCTCGACGTTGGCCGCGCCGCCCATCTCCCGCGCGATGGCCTCGCGCCGCCGAATCTCGTCGATCTCTGGTTGCCAGCTCACTCCGTTACATTGTGCCACGGCTCTTGCCGCGCCACTGGCGGCGGACCATCGACGGCGAGCAGGATTCCCCTTCATCCTTCTCAACCGTCGGGCCGCGGCCAGTCTCAGCATTCTTGAGGTAGAAGGGGACAATCTCCAAGAGAAGTCCTTGGCGGGTGTGCGGGATAAATATGGAGCCTTTCGAGGGTGTAGCCGAGCGCGACCGGCAGGGAGCGATGCACACGAGTGCCGCTAGTTCTCGGGTTCGGATAGCGCTTCCTGCCGGTCGCGGCTCGGTTTTCGTCCCCGACTCAACCTCCCAGCTCTAGAAGTTCGCCAGTAGTTGCATAATGTAACTACCTCCAGTAAAATGAAGTCGTGCCTAGCCTTACCATCCGCGAGATTCCTGAAGACGTCCTGAAGAAAATGCGCCGTGCCGCAAAGGAGCAGCGGCGCTCACTCAACTCGCAGGCCCTTGAATGGTTGGAGCAGAGTGCAAATCAATGGCGAAGAGAGACTGATCTTCACGGCTTACTGGAGTCAATCCGAATCACACGCGAATCCATTGGCCGGCGATATGGCCGCGGAACCGACAGCGTAGAGCTTGTCCGAGCGATGAGGCAGCGTGGCAGCTCTTGAGAGCCGGTTCGTCGTTGACACGAACGTGATCCTCAAGTTGTTCTTCCCGGAGGAGGATTCCGATCAGGCTGTCTCGCTGTTTCAGCGTCTGGAATCCGGCATGATCCATATCTTCGTTCCCGACCTCCTTCCAGTCGAATTCATCAATATTCTGTGGGTCAAACAACGGCAGGGGAAAGCGGGCCCAGCCGACTGCCAGACCATCTTGGGAAAGTTTCTCGATCTCCTGGGCAAACTGACGACTGTCGCGTCCGTGGTGCTTGCCGAAGAGATCCTGGACGCCAGCATCCGGCATAACCACCCTGCTTATGACATGGCCTTCCTGGTGCTGGCGGATAGCCTGGGGATTCCCTTCATTACCGCCGATGCAAGTTTGTGCCGAAAGATATCTTCACATTCGCGAACACCGATACTACTTAGGGACCTCGCAATATAGCTTTAACCCTGCATTTCCGTTTTGAGTACTTATTCATAACCTCCTGATGGCCTGCGACGCCTTTATTTCATGCGGGCTTCAACGCGATGAAGACACGTCGGAGGCCAACACCCAATGGGTGAGAAACAAAATCAGCCATTCCAGCTCTCGTTTAACGCTGCGCTGAAGATCGATTTCCAGGGATCGCGCATTACCTCGGACGGTGGACTCGTTCTGGTGCGTGAACTGGATGAACGTCTGGGCTTCGGCGATCTCATCGCCCAGCACCTGATCGATTCGCGGCGCGGGAAGAACACCCAGTTTCCACTGGCCGACCTGTTCCGCCAGTCGGTCTACAGCCGCATCGCGGGCTATGAGGATGTCAACGATGCCGAGCGGCTCTCGCAGGACCCGACATTCCGGCTGATCGGTTCCGAGAAAACCTGGGATCGTGGCGCGGCGCTTACCTCCCGCTTGCAGACGTTTGAGACGGAGATGCTGGCGGAGGAGGAGAACTTCGGCAGCCTGGCCCGCATCAACCGCGAACTCATCGGCAAGGCGGAAGCGCTCGATTCACCGCAGCGGGTAGTTCTGGATATGGATTCGACCGAGATTCCGGTATACGGCCAGCAGGAGAACAGCGCGTACAACGGCCACTTCGAGTCCACCTGCTATCACCCGCTGCTGCTGTTCAATCGCGAGGGAGACTGTCTGGCGGCGAAGTTGCGGCCCGGCAACGTCCACAGCGCCGACGACTGGGAAGAACTGCTGGTTCCCGAGATCGAGCGACAGCAGAAGCTGGGCAAGGAGGTGGTCTTCCGCGCCGACGCAGCATTCGCCAGACCAGAGATCTACGAGGCACTGGAACAGCGTGGCGTAAAGTACGCCATCCGCATCCCGGCGAACCAGAATCTGGAGCGCGACATTGCAGAGTTGCTGGCCCGCCCGGTGGGACGCCCAAGCCACAAGCCAGTGGTCTGGTACAAGAGCTTCCTGTACGAAGCGGCCAGTTGGAAGACGGCGCGTCGCGTGGTCGCGAAGGTGGAGTTCCACTTTGGCGAACTGTTCCCGCGTGTCGGCTTCATCGTGACGAATCTGGAGACTGTCAGCCGGGCGGTGGTGCGGTTTTACAACAAGCGGGGCACCGCCGAGCAGTGGATCAAGGAAGGCAAGCAGGCGGTCAAGATGACGCGGCTCAGTTGCCACCGGTTCCGCTCCAACGAGGTTCGGTTATGGCTGAGTCTGATCGCCTACAACCTGGGAAACCTCTGGCGGCGGCTGGTGCTGCCGAAGAAAATCGGCAACTGGTCGCTGACCAGCTTGCAGCAACGGCTGGTGAAGACCGGCGGCAGGCTGGTCAAGCACGCCCGCTACTACTGGCTGATGCTGGCCGAAAGCCATCTCACACGGCGGCTGTTTGGGAGCATGGCACGGCGAATCGGCGCGCTGACGGTGGCGAGCGGGTAAAGAGAGGCGATGGGCCGAGCGAATTATGAGGTCGGGGAGGTGAGGGTCGGAGAGGTGTTTGTGGAATGCACTGAAAATACGGAGTTTCCCGGTTTTGGGTTTTTGCGGCAGGCGAAAACTGCGCCTTGGGGAGACGAACACAGCTCCCCGAAGAAAGAAACCGAGCCCGGAGGATCGAAGGAAGGCGATCGGGGGGTATACTGGCCTCATGCCGGGTGGCAAAATAGAAATCCCGGTTAAAAAGTCCACAGAATTTATC
>CABEDY010000019.1_pt1 | contig 12190 bp, 7 predicted proteins | sample 3423171 | NCBI WGS metagenome assembly CABEDY01 (sample SAMEA5534333, study PRJEB31848) | metagenome | biome: tundra; feature: field; material: soil | place: USA | collected 2013-05 | depth 0.15 m | reverse complement strand
GAGGCGCTTTCCAATCCGTTTCACGAGAGGGTGACCATCACGCGCGATTTCCTGCATGTGCCGCTATTCGATAGCAAAATCACCGACAGCCATTTCGTCGCGCGCGACCGTATGGGGCGCCTGATCGTGTTTCTGGCGCGGATCATAACCGATGGCTGGAGTCGTGCGCCGTTCGGGATCGGCATCGACGAAAAGACGGCGGTTCTTGTGGATGCCGACGGCAGCGCGCGGGTAACTGGTGCGGGCGCCGCTTATTTTCTTCGCACCCCGGGTCCGCCTGAGCGATGTGCTGCGAATGCTGCGCTTACTTATCGAAATATCTCGGTTTATCGATTGACGGCTGCGGCGGGACGATTCAACGTAAAGTCGTGGACCGGCAATGGCGGACTGGAATACACGCTCTCGGCTGAGAATGGTGTGCTGAAGTCCAGTCTCGCAGGCAATCAGATTTATTGAGTCCCCTTGCTTACGCGCGGGGCTACGATCCAAACCGCTGACGCCGCATTTGTAGCCCCGCGCGTAAGCAAGGGGACCTTACGATCCAACGTGAAATGTCCCGGCCAGCGTTAGATTCGTCATGCTGGATGAGTTGCCGGCATACACCGCATAGTCGCCCGTTGCGATTTGCCAACTGTTGGACGTGACATCCCACCACGACAGCGGATGCGATGGGTCATCCGCATTGATTGCGATTGTCACATGCTGCTGTGCGCCGGGCTGAAGCAGGACTTTCTGCCATCCAGCCAGACGCTTGGGAGGCTCCCCGGTGCTGGCGGGCAGGCCAACGTAAACCTGCGCAACTTCGGCACCAGCAACAGGACCGGTATTCGTCACGTCGAACGTCACCTGAAAACCCGACGAGCCGCTGACGATGTTGAAATTCGAGAATGAGAACGTTGTGTAAGACAAGCCGAAGCCGAAAGGAAATGCAGGCGTAATATTCTTGGCGTCGTACCATTTGTAGCCCACCAGAAGCCCTTCGGAGTAGTCCACGGGGAACGGGCTGCTCGCGCCGGGCGAACCGGCGATCACCGGATGCGGCAGGTCAGATTCGCTGGCGGGAAACGTGATCGGGAGCTTTCCCGAGGGATTAACGGCGCCGAACAAAATATTTGCGATAGCTTCGCCGCCGCGCTGCCCTGGATACCACACCTCCAGTACGGCGCTGACCGCACCGAGCCATGGCATCACTTGAACGCCGCCATTCTCCATGACCACGATGGTATGCGGATTGGCCGCGGCCACTGCGGCAACCAGAGCGTCCTGATCGATGGGCGTACTGTGAATCACATCCGTGAAATTGAGGCTGGGCAGATCCATTCCCTCGCTGGCCCACTGGCTGACGAACACAATCGCAACCGAGGAGGAAGCTGCTAGCGACGCTGCGCTCGCGGCATTCGTTCCGGGATCGAATTTCATGGTCGCGCGGGGCGCCATGGCCTGGATGGCTTGGAGCGGCGACGACGGATCCCATATCACCTTTGCCCAGCAAGGCTGGCATGGATAGCCTTCAGTCAGCGCCGGACCGCCTGTAGGATGGACCTGCGCTGAACCACCTCCGGAAAGCACCGCTACGTCAGCGTGAGATCCGATCACTGCGATTGACCCCACGGTCGCGGCATTGAGCGGGAGTTGCGCATCGGCATTCTTCAAAAGGATCGCTCCCTGCTCTTCCACCTGCTGCGCCACTGCCTGATCGGTGACAGTATCAACCGGGCCAAGAGACTCGGGATGGTCAAAGAGTCCGACCTCGAACATTGCGCGTAGAACGCGGTGCACCATATCATCCAGGCGCGACTGCGGCACCTGACCGTCCGCGACTGCCTGCGGAAGATCCACGAAAAAGGCGCTGTCGGGCTGCTCCTGATCGAGACCGGCCAGCGCAGCGGCAACGGTGCTGTGAGTAGCCCACCAATCCGACATCACGAACCCCTGGAAACCCCAGTCGCCCTTCAAAACATCGGTCAGCGAGTGCGCGTTCTCGCAAGCGTACACGCTATTGATGAGATTGTAGGAACACATGACGGACTGGACGTTTGATTTTTTTAGAGCAATCTCGAATGCCAGCCAGTCGCTCTCTCGCCCGCCTCGTTCGTCAATCTCGACGTTGGCGAAGGTGCGTCCGGTTTCCTGGTCGTTGAACGCGAAGTGCTTGATCCCGCCCATCACGTATTGATCCTGCGTTCCACGAATATGCGCGGCCGCAATGTTCCCGGCCAGGATTGGATCCTCGCCCTTAGTCTCGAAGGTGCGCCCGTCGCGCGGCTCGCGTCCGATGAGGTTGGTGTTCCCGCCAAGATTCACGTTGAGGCCGTAGGCGCGCATTTCGGCGCCAATTACGGTTCCGTATTGATACGCGAGATTCAAATCCCAACTCGCGGCGCTCGCTATGGACGACGGCAGCGCCGTGGCGGGCGCCTGGCTATTGGCTACACCCACGCTTCCGTCGCAAAAATAGAGATCGGGAATGCCGAGCCTCGGAATGCCTGGGATAAATCCGCCCGCGCCGCGCGCCAGCGCAGGAATGTTGGTGTCTGGACCGCCGGCGCCAGCGACTAGCTGGAATTTTTCGTCCTGCGTCATCTGTGCCAGCAACTGATCGGCGCGTTGATCGGAAGTGGCTGCCGCCGGCGTCGGCACTCTGAATCTGCCCGTGACACCGTTGATAGTGAGAGTCGCATCCACATAAGGAGCCGTGGTTGAGATTCCGGATGGGTATGTGAAATTGACCTGGTCAATGATCAACCCGGGGGCAGCGCCGCAGTAATCCACTTGCGCGGATTGGCCGCCGATGGTCAATTGGCAACTCTTGGGACTCCCGTGCACTTCGAGCGGCGTCAATGATCCATTGAATACAGTTGGCACGCCGTCCAGCTCCGGTGAATTTTTCGGCCCCAATCCGTTGGCCCAGAGTTGATACTGTGTGCCCGCCGTGACAGCGCATTCGCCGGCACATCCGGCTCCAGTGACCCAGGCGATGCCGTTGGTGAAGTCGTTCAGGAACATCGACGGCGACGCAGCCGCGGCGATGGTGATGGTTTCAACGTTGCTGTCCACTCCGTTTCGCGTGACCTTGATATTCACCGCCAATCCGGGCTTCGTTTCCCAGGGTATCTGGAAATTGATTTGTGTCGCGGAAATGTAGACCAGCGGGGCGTTTACGCCGTCCACGCTGACCGTCACGCCGTCAAACTTAGCGGGAAAATCGGGCGCAGCCGGAGGATGATCCGTTACAGCGGCATCCGCGAAATTGTTGCCGTAGACGCTGGCCAGACTACCGGGCGCTATATTTCCAAGATAGGACGCCCCGTTCACGATTCCGCCAGGCGTGATCACTGGCGTGGCCGTGGTGATTGCAGCCGGCTGATAGACCCGCACGTAGTCCACCAGCAATTCCTGGTCAGGAAACGGCGCGTTCGGATCGGGCGTTCCGAGGAAAGTGTTGGGTCCGCCGATGGCCAGGTTCAGGAGAATAAAAAAGGGATTGTTGAAAACCCATTGCGTGCCCGAGGGAAGTGAGGCCGGTGTCACCAGGTGATACGATACGCCGTCCACGAAGAATTCAACGGAATTCCGAGACCATTCGATGGAGTAGACGTGAAAATCGTCCGAGACCGTTTCGCCAAATGGCAACGTGTACGCTTGAGTGATGCCGTTTCCGCCGGAATAACCCGGCCCGTGGGCGGTCCCGTTGTTGATGGAGAGATTGTTGTTGAAGGTCCCGAAGTTCTCCATGATGTCGACTTCGCCACATTCAGGCCAGCTGACCGTACCGATGTTCTCACCCAGCATCCAGAAGGCCGGCCACACGCCCCGACCAAAAGGCAGCTTGATCCTGGCCTCAACCCTGCCGAATTGCCAGCTCAGATCGGTGGTTTGAGTGGATGCGCCAGGGCTTCCGGTCTGCAGGCGCGCGGAGGTGAAATTACCGGAACTATCCCGGATGGCGCGGATGACGAGATTGCCGTTGCCGTCCTGAAAAACATTGTTGGGCGAATTGGTGTAGACCTCCGCTTCGCCGTTTCCCCAGCCTCCGTTATTGCCGAGATCGTAGTTCCAATTCGCCGGATTGGGTGGCGTACCTGCCGGTCCGTTGAATTCATCGCTCCATACCAACTTCCAGCCGCTGGTGGTTTGAGCCATGGCCGTGACGGCGGCCAACAGCGCGAGCAACATGGTGCGCATAGCTGCCTCAATGATCCCGCGCTGTGGGGCAGGTTGACAACAGTCACAAACCCGCTGACAAGCCAGAGGCTTGTCCTACGCTGCATGATTCAGCGATACACTAACGCTAATGCAAACTTTTTTCAACCGGCGGCAACTGTTGCAAGCCGCCACTGCCGTCGCCGCACTTGGCGCAGCGGCACAGTCACAGGATAAGAAACCAATGCGCTTGGGCGTAGTCACCGGCCTTTCCAAGAATCCCGACGCTACCATCAAACGCGTGCACGACCTCGGATTTCCGACCTGCCAGTTATCCATCGGGGCGTTCGATGACGGCACGGTCGCGGAATTGCGCGCCGCGGTGGAAAAGTACGGTGTCGAGGTGACCTCCGCGATCGCGGGCGGTCCGGGTCCGGAAATTTATGATTTCTACAAAGGGCCGGAGACCATCGGCCTGGTGCCGCGCCAGTATCGTGATGCGCGTATCGCGCGCATCAAGCAAGTTTCGGATTTCGCAAAGCAGGCCGGTATCCCGGGCGTCCAGACGCACTGCGGATTCCTGCCCGAGAACCCTAACGACCCGGTCTACACCGAAAGCGTGGACGCCATCCGCACGGTGGCGCAATATTGCAAAGCGAATGGGCAGACGTTTCGGTGTGAAACGGGACAGGAGACGCCCATCACTCTGGTTCGTGCCATCAAAGACGTCGGTTTGGATAATGTCGGAGTCAACTTCGATTTGGCCAACCTGATTCTTTACGGCAAAGCGAACCCGGTGGATGCGGTGGAACTACTCGGACCATATATTATGGGTATACACGCCAAGGACGGGCTGTTTCCTACTGATACCAAGCAACTCGGACGCGAAGTTCCGATTGGTCAAGGTAAAGTAAACTTTCCGGTGATCATCGGGATGCTGAAAAAGGTGGGTTATCGGAACCCGCTTACGATTGAGCGCGAGATTAGTGGAGCGAAGCAAGGCGAGGACATCCTTGCGTCGAAGGCATACTTAGAAAAACTGATTGGCTGAAGGAGATTAAATGAAGAGCGAAGACATTGGCCGGCGCAGTTTCCTGACGGCCGCCACCGGCGCGGCTGCATTCACCATTCTGAAACCCCAAGTGGTGCGTGGCATGCAGGCCAACTCGGCCGTGCGTGTGGGATTGCTGGGTTGCGGCGGGCGCGGCACCACGCATCTGGAAACGCTTCTGAAAAACACGGATGCGCGGATCACCGCACTAGCGGACATGTTTCAGGATCGGTTGGACAAAGCCAAGCGGAAGGTGGATGAATTGTCAGCGGCGAAGAGCCAGCCGGGCGTCCAAAAGACTTTCCTGGGACCAGACGCATATCAGCGGATCCTGGAATCGAAGGAAATCGACGCAGTGGTGATCGCCACGCCGCCCTACTTCCACGTGCAGCATCTGGCGGCCGCGGTAGCGGCGGGGAAGCATGTATATTGCGAAAAGCCCGTGGCCATCGATGTTCCTGGCATCAGGCGCGTTCTTGAAATCGGCAAGAAGGCGGAAGGAAAAGTGAGCCTGGATGTGGGTTTCCAGATCCGCATGGCGCCGCCCTACGTCGAGCTGGTGAATCGCATCCATGCTGGGGCCCTGGGTGAGATAGCTTCCGGCGCGGCTTATTACTACTGTCCCCGCATCGCGCTCAATTATCCGGACGCATCAACACCCGAGGCGCGTCTGCGGAACTGGATTCAGGATCGTGCGATCTCGGGCGATATCATCGTTGAGCAGAATATCCACGCCATCGACATTTGCAATTGGGTGTTGCAAGGGCATCCGCTGAAGGCGACCGGCCGCGGCGGAAGGAACGGCCGCAACTTCCCGAACGATACATGCTATTCGCATTTCGATGTTGTGTTTCAGTATCCAAATAACGTGGATGTCAGCTTCAACTCGACGCAATTCGGCAAGGGGCAATTCGACGTGAACGAGCGCTTCTTCGGAACGCGCGGGTCTTCCCAATCGCCCTACTCGGGACCACTGGGCGTGTGGGGCGAGGAGAAGTGGGTCTGGGGCGGGGGCGACAGCGACAAGCCGGCCGCGGAAGGACAGTTCTCGGCCAGCGGGTCGTTCTCGGATAACCTGGCGCAAGCCGATCCCGAGAAGCAGAAGGCGTTCATCGAAAGCGTCGCGAGCGGCAAGCTTCACAATCAGGCTGCTCTCGGAGTGGAATCGGCACTGACGGCGATGCTCGGCCGCGAAGCCGCCTACCAAGGCCGTGAGCTGACGTGGGATGAACTGCTGCGCTCGAATGAGCAATTGGATCCAAGGATCGATCTGAACAAGCTGTGATTCAGAAACCGCGGGTTTCGCTCAGTAGTTTCTTCGCTTGCACGGCGGCGCTTCGAAAGTTAGGACCCGCAGCTTCATAGATCGCAACCGATCTTTCGAGCGCTTCGGCGGCCTCGCGATCTTTGTGCTCCCCATGCAGCGCAGTGCCGTGGCAGATCGCTATGCTAGTGACGCGCTCAAAGGGCAATCCTCTCTCTGTCGCGGTTTTTGTGCGCGACTCACACGGAACGGAAACCACGTCCTCCGCTTTTTGGGCCGCTGCGGAAGGGGGCTGATCTCGAGTGGACGCCCCTCGACAACGGCACGAGGGTGAACCTCGAGCAACAAGTCCGCAAATTCTTCGTCAAATTGCTCTGCCAGAAAAACTCTGGCTGCATCCAGCCGCGGCGGCCGCTTGAGCAGATCGTGCTTAATGCAGAGCAACCGAGTGCGGCCGGCGCTGCCGATTTTGGAGCGGTGATCGCACGATACGAGCAAGAAGAAATGCCGGAACGGTATTCAACAAGGGCAGCGTACCAGTCGCACATCAAGAACCATATCAGGCCGCGCTGGACCGATACGCCCATGAGTGCCGTCAAGCCGATGGCGGTTGAGGACTGGCTAGGGAACCTGGCTCTGGCCCCCAAAACCAAGAGCCACGTCCGAAGTCTTATGCACACAATTTTTCGGTGTGCGGAAAGGTGGGAACTGATTCATCACAACCCGATCAAGCTAGTTCGGATCAAAGGCGGGACCAAGCGCCTCAAAACGCCTCGGGTCCTCGCGCCTGAGTAGTTCCATTCGTTGCTGCCGCTGATCCGGGAGCCATACCGGACAATGGTGCTGATAGCGGGGTGCCTTGGTCTGCGGGTCAGCGAGATAGTTGGACTTCAATGGGGGGATTTCGATTTCCCTGGGTTCACGCTGCTTATACAAAGGAGCGTGGTTCATGGCAGAGTTGGGGACGTGAAGACCGAGTACTCGCGGGATAGCGTTCCGCTCGATACGGCGGTGGTCGAGGCTCTTATGCTGCACAAGGAGCAGTCGTTCTCTACGCCGGAGGGATGGTTGTTCGCCAATCCGGCAACGGGGAGGCCCTATCACCAGGAGGAGATTCAGAAGAGGTACATCCGCAAAGCTGGGTTCGCGACCGGGATCGGTGGCGATATCGGATGGCACACGTTCCGTCACAGCTATCGATCATGGTTGGATGAAACTGGAGCGCCTCTCACCGTCCAAAAGGAGTTGATGCGCCACTCGAGCATCCAGACGACGATGAACATTTATGGAAAGGCCATGACGGATAGTAAGCGTCAGGCTCACAGCAAGGTTGTAGAGATGGTCTTGAACAGCAGCAAATTGAAGGAAACCACGGGCCGGAACAACGCTGTTGCGGCTATTGGGAGTTAATGGGGGGGGGGTTGTGCGCTTCTAATCCGTGCAACCGATTGAAAGGATTGGTTGCGGGGGATGGATTTGAACCACCGACCTTTGGGTTATGAGCCCAACGAGCTACCAGACTGCTCCACCCCGCACTTTGATTCTAGCGCAGCGTTCAATGGCCGTCAAACTCTAACGTCAGGTTGTTGCCTTCGCCGCCCGGGTAAGTAATCTCGGTCCCGTCCACTTTGGCGAATGATGTCAGTGCATGCGGCTGGGATTTGGCCGCGCTCAAGATTTCCTGCACTGGGATCCCACGCGCCACCAGCGCATCCGAGATCAACGAACGGTGGCATCGCCAGGGTACCGCTTCGGCGCACATAATTGCCGTCGGCGCCTCTAACGCCAGTTCCATCAGCTTTCCCAGACTTTCATGAAATTCTGGAGTCTGCATATAATCGGCGAACCCGCGAAATCCGGCATTGCGCCAACCTGTATTGATGGAATCGCGTCGCGGGTGGCGCAGACCGCCAAGACCCGGCATGTGGTGATACACGAGACCATCCGCCTTCAGGCTGCCTGGAAGATTCTCTCGACTAAACTGAGGATTTCTTCGCGAACGGGGAATGGTTCTGACATCCACCAGTTGACGGATGCCGTGCGCGCGCAGGATACGGATGAACTCATCGATCGGATGCGTGGAGTGCCCGATCGTAAACATCACGTTGGCCAAGCCTCACGTTAGCAAACGCAGTCCCAGCTCTGGTAACCTGAACATCCATCGGCACGCCCCTCTTGAGATGCCCGAAAGGACGATTTCTTATGTCATACCGCTTCGCCAGATTTGACCATGCGCTGCTCGTGCTCGCTCTCGCATGGGCGCCTACTCCTGCCCTTCTCGCTCAGAGCAAGAAAACGAAACCGGCGGCCGCACAAGCTTCCGAGGGCACTCCGGCGCAGCGCATCGACGAGGAATACACCAAGTTGATCAAACAGTACCTCCAAGATCCCCGCGTCACAACGGAACTGGTGGATCACATGCCGGCGTCGGACACCGTGCCGTCGCCGCTTAAATTCTTCGGGCGCATTCCGGGAACTCCAGGCGAGCTAACGTACGCCAAGGACATCAATCGCTACTACGAGGCGCTGGCCAAAGCATCGCCGCGAGCGATGTTCTGGAAGATCGGCCAGACTGAGGAGGGCCGCGACCAGGTAGTTCTCGCTATCGCCGATGAAGCCACCATCCAGCAACTCGACAAGTACAAGGCCACGCTGGCGTCGCTCACCGATCCACGAAAAACAACCGAACAACAGGCCCGCGAGCTAATCAAAACCGGCAAGCCCATTTACTGGCTCAACAGCGGCACACACTCGCCCGAAACAGGTGGCCCTGAAATGTTGCTTGAGCTCGCCTTCCGCCTGATGGTGGAAGAGACGCCATTCATTCAAGCCATCCGCAGCAACGTCATCGTCTTTATTACGCCGGTAATCGAAGTGGACGGCCGTGAAAAACAGGTGGACACCTATTACTACGGCAAGAAGACCGGAAAACAGCGGCCACCGTTAATGTATTGGGGCAAGTATGTCGCTCACGACAACAATCGCGATGGCATGGGTCAGTATTTGAAGCTCACGCAAAACATCACTAAAACCCTGCTGGAATGGCATCCCACCATCTTGCACGACCTGCATGAAGCGCAATCTTACCTCTATGTCTCCACCGGTACCGGACCATACAACAACTCGCTCGACCCAATCCAGGTGAACGAATGGTGGCTGCTCGCAGAAACCGAAATTATGGAAATGGCGAAGCGCGGAGTTCCCGGCGTGTGGACCTATGGATTCTACGATGGCTGGGTGCCGAATTATCTCTTCTGGATCGCGATGACCCACAATTCCTTCGGGCGCTTCTACGAAGTGCAGAGCTATGGTCCCGACATCGTGGAAAATCTCAGGCTTCAGCCGGCCGTGACCAGCCGCGAGTGGTTCCGGCCCAATCCGCCGCTGGCGTCCATCAAATGGGGTCCGCGCAACAACACCAACATCCAGGAGTCCGCACTGCTGTTCGCGCTGCATCAGGTGGCAGAAAGCCGGGAGCTGTATCTCGAGAACTACTGGATGAAGAATAAGCGGTCAGTCGAGAAAGGCAGGACCGGCCCGACCTACGCCTGGGTGATTCCCGCCGGGCAACGCCGCAAGGCGGACACCGCCGACTTCGTGAACTCGCTACGCCGCCAAGGCCTGGAGATTCACACCGCCGGTTTAAGCTTCAAAGCCGGGAGCGTGGACGTGGCGGCGGGTGATTACATCGTTCGCGCGGATCAGCCCTACCGCACGCTCGCCGACATGTACTTCAGCGTTCAGAATTATCCGCCGGCCAATCCCCGTCCGTACGATGACACAGGCTGGACAACTCAGTTCATGCGCAATGTGAAGCTCAGCGCCGTGGCTGACAAGTCCATTCTCGATCAATCAATGACTCTGCTCACTTCCGATGCCAAGGCGCCCGGCAGCATTGCTGGAACGGGCAACGTCATCGTAGTGGATCACACCACCGACAACGCCTTGATGACCTTTCGCTTCAAGAATCACGACGTGAAAATGCTGGCGGCCGAGGACGATTTTGAAATCATGGGCCACAGGTTCCGCGCCGGCGCGTTCATCATTCCGGATGCCGATCGCGCCAACATTGAGCCTTCCATCCGCGATCTGGGACTTTCGGCGATAGCGCTTTCCTCACTTCCGAATGTGAAGACGCACGAACTCGACATCCCCCGAATCGGCTACATCCACTCCTGGCAACGGACCCAGGACGAAGGCTGGACGCGCGCGGCGCTGGATTACTATGGCGTTCCGTACACCTACTTCGCGGACCAAAAACTGCGTGAAGGAAACCTGCGCGCGAAATACGATGTGATCCTCTATCCGCACGTGGGCGGCTCATCGCAATCGCACGTAAACGGGATTCCGAAAAACGGTCCTGATCCAGTGCCGTACAAAAAGTCGGAACTCACGCCAAATCTCGGCGCGCTTGACCAGAGCGATGATATACGCGGCGGAATGGGAATGGATGGGTTGGCCGAGCTTGCTAAGTTTGTCCAGGAGGGAGGAACGTTGATCACCCACGGCTCCACCGCCGCACTGATGGCGGATTACGGCTTGGCAGGAACGGTCACCGTCGAACATCCCGCTCAGCTTTTCGCGCGTGGATCCATCTTGCGAGGCATGTTGCGCGATCAAAAAAGCCCCATCTTATATGGATTCGAGGGCAAAGATCTGCCGGTGTATTTCAATCAGGATCCGGTATTCAACGCCGGCGGCGGAGGCTTTGGCGGATTCGGAGGCGGCGCCGGCGTCGGCGCAAGCCTCGGCCAGAACGTCACGCCCAACGCCGTGCCGCTACAACTTTCGCCGCTGGATCCCAGCGAAACGCCGAAGACGCCGGAGCGTCCTCAAGCCGATGAAGCCGCCGACATGCGCCAGCTCGCACGCCAATTCGGCTTTGTCGAACCAGTGCGCCCGCGCGTCGTGATGCAATTTCCGGCCAAGGAGAATGACATGCTCCTGTCGGGAACAATTTCCGGCGGCCAGGCTCTCGCGAATCGGCCGCTCATCCTGGATGTCCCGAGCGGGAAAGGTCACATCGTGATGTTTGCGCTGCGCCCCTTCTGGCGTTGGCAAACCCAGGGAACGTACTTCCTGGCCTTCAATGCAATTCTCAATTGGAATCACCTGGACGCCGGCAAACCGGAGCGTGAGCACAGCCCGCCCACACCCACTGCGCAGGATCAGCAATAAAGTGGGTGGCGGCAGTGCAATGGGCATGCACCGGCTCCGTGAAGACGCCGGTCCAGATATTGATTCCGTGCGACCGGCTTGTGGCGCGCGCACTCATGCGTGCCGTGTTCGCACTCTTGCGAACACCTTGTACGGAAGACATCCAAGCGTTCACACGAGTGTGAACGCGGCACGCATGAGTGCGCGCGCTACGTCTATTTGCCCGCTGCTTTGCGAAGCGCCGCGACCCTGGGCGCACGGCTCTTCGGGCTATCCAGGCTGAACGCGCGCGCATCGCCAAGTTGCTCTCGAACATATTGGTCCGTCCGCGCCACCGCGTCCTCGAGCGCCTTGTCCTTTTTGACGAAGGAAATCCAGGCTATCGAATCCGCTGCAGTGTCGTATTCCCACAGCCCGACGATGCGCCCGCGATCGAGAATCGCATGGCTGGGCAGATCGGGGAGTTCTCCCAAAGGCTTGACGCCCTTTTCAGCGAAAACCTGCCGCTCAATGTCCTTGGCATCCAACAGTCCCTTCGGATCCCGGCGAAGAAGAACAATAGAATCGATCCCGCT
>CABEDY010000016.1_pt1 | contig 12258 bp, 15 predicted proteins | sample 3423171 | NCBI WGS metagenome assembly CABEDY01 (sample SAMEA5534333, study PRJEB31848) | metagenome | biome: tundra; feature: field; material: soil | place: USA | collected 2013-05 | depth 0.15 m | reverse complement strand
CCATAACATACCGGGGTACAGTATAATCAATGTCCCATACCACCAGAGACAAACAGAAGTTGCTGAATAGGATCGGCCGCATCCAAGGACAGCTGAACGCCGTTGCAAAGGCGCTGGAAGAAGAACGGGAATGCTCGCTGGTTCTGCAGACCATCGCTGCTTCCCGAGGTGCCATCAACGGCCTGATGTCCGAGATCCTGGAGGGCCACATCCGCTTCCTGATGTACGCCGAGGACCAGTCACCTAAGAAGAAGGCAGAGTCAACCGGCGAGTTGATTGATTTTGTACGAGCCTACATGAAATAGTCCCAAGGAGCCTAATCCATGCATCCCGCAACAGCTCAGTCACCAACCGAAACGATACCCGCGCAGCGGGGATTGCCTGCGCACGAATCCGAAGAAGGCCACCATTTCGAATGGATCGAATACGTCCGCGTCGCGCTGGTCGGCATTGCCGCAGTGGCCGCCTGGACTCGCGCCGTCCCTCAGTTCCATGGATTCGATTTTATTTCGCTGGCCGCGGCTTTGATCGGAGGCTATCCGGTCTTCGAAGAGGCCATTTCGAATCTACTGGCTCGCCGCATGACCATGGAACTCTCCATGACCATCGCGCTGGTGTCCGCGCTCGCCATCCGCGAGTACTTCACGGCGCTCATCATTCTGCTTTTCGTGCTGGTCGCGGAGATGCTGGAAGAATTGACCGTAGGCCGCGGCCGCCGTGCCATTCAAACCCTCCTCGATCTGATGCCCAAGCAGGCTACGGTGCGCCGGGATGGCGGCCTGACGGACCTTCCGATCGAACAGGTAATTCCCGGCGACATCGTGGTGGTAAAGCCCGGCGCGGAAATTCCGGTGGACGGAACGGTGGTGAAGGGCTATTCGTTCGTCGATCAGTCCAGTATCACCGGCGAGTCCACGCGAGCCGAAAAGGTGGTCGGAACCACCGTCTTCGCCGGCACTACAAATCTCTCAGGGTCGCTTGAAGTGAACACGGAAAAGAGGGGCAGGGACACCGTCTTCGGCAAAATCGTCGAAGCGGTCGAGCACGCCGAGCAGTCGAGGGCGCCGGTGCAGAAAACCGCCGACCGGCTCTCCGGCTATCTGGTGTACTTTGCCCTCGCCGCAGCAGTACTCACGTTCCTCATCACACACAACATCCGCTCTACCATCGCGGTCATCATTGTCGCTGGAGCTTGCGGTATCGCCGCCGGCACGCCGCTCGCGATACTCGGAGCGATCGGCAGGGCGGCGCATCAAGGCGCCATCGTGAAGGGTGGCCTGTATCTGGAAACGCTGAGCCAGGTGGACACCGTGATTCTCGACAAGACCGGCACGCTGACCTTCGGAGAACCGGAAGTAGTTGAGGTAATCCCGATTCCAGGCGTGAACTCTAAAGATGTTATAGAGGCGGCGGCGATCGCGGAGCGTCCGTCCGAACATCCGTTAGCCAAGGCCATTCTCAAGCGGGCGTCGGAGCTCTCACTCCCTGTGGTCGAGCCCGAGCATTTTGATTACTCGCCGGGGAAGGGAATATTCAGCGCGTCGGCGTTGGGAGTTATCGCTGTTGGCAGCCGAACGTTGCTGCTGGAAAAAGGTGTACCGCTGATTCAGTTTACCCTGCTCCCGGAGAACAGCGGCACCGTCATGGTCGCACGCAACGGACGCCTGCTAGGCGCCATCCGCACGGAGGATCGGCTTCGCCCCGAGGCCATCACGGCCGTTCGAGCCCTGAAGAAGATGAACATGCAAGTCGAGCTGCTGACGGGCGACGCGCTGAACGTCGCCAATGCAGTGGGGAAAAAGTTGGGCGTAGACCGCGTTTCCGCGGAGCTGCTGCCTCACCAAAAGCTGGAGCGCATCGACACGCTTATTCGCTCCGGCCGGGTAGTTGTCATGGTCGGCGATGGAGTAAACGATGCGCCCGCTTTAGCGAAAGCGAACGTGGGCGTTGCCATGGGCTCAGGGACCGAGGTCGCCCGCCAAAGCGCGAACGTCCTGCTGCTCGGAAACAACCTGATGGATTTTGTTGAGACGCTGCGTATTGCCCGACAGTGCCGGCGCGTCATCATGACTAACTTCATCGGCACGTTGGCTGTGGATGCGGTGGGCGTGGGCCTAGCCGCCGCTGGAATGTTGAATCCACTGCTGGCCGCTTTCATCCACGTCGCCTCCGAAATGACGTTTATTCTCAACTCGGCTCGGTTGGTACCAGCGCTCTCGGGCAAATATCGGAGGGAACGCGCGAACGCTCGCGCTTAAGAATTTACAATATGGCTCAGTTGCGAACCAAACGGATCAAGCTAGCGGATGTGCTGGTCTGCGCCGGCTGCTGTTGCGGGCACATTGAGAAGGGACATCCTGAAGTCCCGGTAGCATGGCTCAAGGAAGAGTGGCGCCGAAAGGGCCTGCTGAAAGCCATCCAACTGACCATTGCCGGATGTATAGGACCCTGCGATGTGCCGAACGTCCTTTGTATAACCACCGGCCGGGGCAGCGTCTGGATCGGGAACATCGACCGGCACGACCAGTATCAAGCGCTTTTGGCTTGGGCGGTGCAGTCCAAAACGGCAGAGGCATTAGCGCCACTGCCGGCCGAATTCCGCGATAAACTGTTCAGCCCATTCGAGAGTCAGGAAATCCTCGGAGCACCTTGACCCAAATGCGCGCGAAGGCGACGTCCGTTCATTCTAATTTTCGGGCCACCTGCGAGCCATTTTGTCCCGTTAGTCAGTTTTCTTTCGGGTCTAGCGGGGTTCGGTAGTAAACAGACAGAGATGGATCGAGTCATCAGGACCGTGATTGCCGACGATGAACAAATCGCGCGGCGAATCTTGCGCGAGGAACTGGAACTACTCCCCGAAGTTACCATCGTAGGCGAGGCCGAGGATGGCCGCGATGCCTTGCGGCAGATTGTCGATTTGCAGCCAGATCTGGTGTTCCTCGATCTGCAGATGCCGGCCATGGGAGGCTTCGAGGTGGTGAGGAATCTGAGTGGACCGCGCCTGCCGGTGATCGTGATCGTGACCGCATTTCATCAGCACGCCATTGAGGCATTCGAAGCCGGGGCCATCGATTATTTGCTGAAGCCTGTCAGCGAGGCCCGACTCAGGCGAGCGGTAGAACGTGCCAAGAGACTCTTAGGAAAGCCGCTCGAGATCGCACAAGACCTAGCCAAGATCGCCTCCGCCACCGAGTTCCTCCAACCCGCACGCCGCAAGTTGGTGGGCCGCGCGGGCCGCGAGTATTACTTGCTGGATGTGGATGAGGTGCTGGCACTCCAGGCCGAAGGCGAGTTGGTCTGGATTGTCACGCCCAAGCGCCGCTTCATGGCAAGCCAGACCCTCCGCACCCTGGAGATCAGCCTTCAATCTTTCTCGTTTCAACGGGTACATCGAAATGCCATCGTAAACATCAATCACGTTCGCAAGGTCGCCGCCCTTACCAGCCACCGTTGGATGCTCACACTCACCAACGATTTAGAGTTCGTCGTCAGCAAGCGCCAGGCGCACAACATTCGCCGCCTCTTGGAGCGCTAGTACTCCGAGAGGATTCCCGCTCATGGCCAAGAATGGCTCGTTCACGCAAAATCCATGGCCGCCGGTCAGACTTTTCTAGGTTAAACGTGAGGGATCTTAGACAATCAAAGGATGAGGAAACTCGCCGTTTGTCTTATCCTGTCGATTGGTCTTGCCACGTCAAGTCATGCTCAGTCGAGCAGCGGGAACGCAGGCACTGTTCGCGGCACGGTGCTCGATCCTTCAGGAGCGGCCATCGCGGGTGCGAGCGTGGAGATTGAAAACCCCGTTTCGCACTATACGCAAAATACGAAGACCGACAGCCAGGGAAACTTCGCGATAAACAACGTTCCGTTTAACAACTATCACGTGAGTGCCAATGCCACTGGATTCCAACGGGGAACCGAGAACGTGGATGTGCGTTCGCCAATCCCGCTCGACGTGAAGATTACCCTCAAGATCGGTGCCGAAACCTCCAGCGTAACCGTGATGGAGGCTGGCGATCTGATCGAAACAGACCCTGTCACCCACACAGACGTGGATCGGGGTTTGTTCGACAAGCTGCCTCTCGAAAGCCAGTCTTCGTCGTTGAGCTCGCTCGTAACGCTGGCGGCACCAGGTATCTCGGCCGACTCGAACGGTCTGTTTCACGGACTCGGAGATCACGCCTCGAACTCGTTCTCGCTGGATGGCCAGCCGATCACGGATCAGCAGAGCAAGGTTTTCTCGAATCAAATACCGCTCGACGCTGTGCAATCAGTGGAGGTGATCGAGGGTGCGCCTCCGGCCGAATATGGCGACAAGACCAGCCTTGTGATCAACGTCACAACGCGCTCTGGCCTCGGTGCCACTCAACCCCACGGCGATATCACGGCTTCCTATGGAACCTTCGGCACCGGCAGCGGCGGTTTCGACCTGCAATACGGAGGAAACAATTGGGGAAATTTCATTTCCGTAAACGGCCTGCAAACCGGCCGGTTTCTTGATCCGCCCGAATTTGCCGTACTGCACGACAAGGGGAACCAAACAAATATCTTCGATCGCCTGGACTTAAAGCCATCGCAAAACGACACCATTAACATCAATCTGGCCTTCACGCGATCATGGTTCCAAACGCCTAACTCATATGACGGCCAAGGCGCGACAGCCTGGTCCGGAGTGGTGGTGGACAACGGAGGGCTGGGCCCCAATGGATTACCTGTGGGCTCACAGGATCAACGGTCGAAAATTGTCTCCTTCAATGTGGCCCCGACGTGGACCCATCTTGTAAATCCAAGCACGGTTTTCACGCTGGGCGCGTTTGTGCGTCAGGATCAATATCATTATTATGGGAGCGACAATCCCTTCGCCGATTTCACTCCGGATCTTCAATCCCAGACTATTGGACAGAGTCGCCGGTTGACCAATTTGGGGGGGCGCGCCAACATATCCTACGTGAAGGGCATTCATAACATCAAAACCGGGATCGTATATGAGGACACAATCATTACAGAGAAGGACTCTTTCGGAATAGTGGATCCGACGTTCAATCCAGTTTGCCTCAACGCCGACGGGAGCCCCAATACCGACCCGACTCTTACAAACCCCAACAACTGTACCGGGACGCTGCAGCCCAACACAGGATATGTCCCTCTGCTGGCCTGCATTGACCTGACCCGAACGGGGCCGCTCAGTGGTTGTCCCAGTTCCACCAGCGCGTTGTACGGGTTTCGTGGTCACGCCAACATTCGAGAGCTGGCACTCTTCTTCCAGGACCAAATTACGGTAAAGAACTGGACCTTCAACCTCGGCGTCCGGTTCGACCACTACGACGGTATCACTACCGCCAATCAAGTGGAACCTCGGCTGGGGATTGCCTACCACATCAAGCCAAGCAATACCGTGTTACGGATTTCCTATGCGCGCACGCTGGAGACGCCTTTCAACGAAAACCTGGTACTTGCAAGCAACGGTTGCCTTGACCCGATAATCAATGTTCTTAATGCTTCGGTACAGGGTTATCCCTGTCTCACGCAACCGCTGCGACCCGGCTGGCGTAACGAGTTCCACGCCGGCGTGCAGCAGGCTTTCGGAAAATATTTCGTAGTCGATGCGGAGTACATTTGGAAGTACACTCACCTAGCCTACGACTTCAGCATACTGGGCTCCACGCCGGTCACATTTCCGATCGAGTGGTCGAGCTCCAAGATCCCGGGCTACGCGGTGCGCGCCAGCATGCCGAATTTCCACGGCTTGTCCGCCTTCCTGGTCTTCTCCAGTGTCGCGGCGCGTTTCTTCCAGCCGCAAGTCAGCGGTATCGGCGCCACACCGGCCGGACAGGGCGGCAACTCAGTGTTTCGAATCGATCATGACGAGGTTTTCAACTCCACCGCTCACATGCAATACCAGCCCTCGCAACGAGGTCCATGGCTCAGCTTCAATTGGCGCTACGATAGCGGCCTGGTTGCCGGGCCTGTGCCGTGCGCCGGAGGCGACTGCAACAACGGTCCCAACGGCACGGATTCCATTGTTGATGTCTCCGGGCTGAGCCCGGATCAACAGTTCCAGGCTGGACTCTTTTGCGGCGACGTCCACGCGACCATCACTACCCCGATCAGCCCCACGGGTCTCTGCCCAGCATCGCAGTACGGCTCGACTCTGATCAAGATTCCGCCGCCCGGCACCGATAATGCCGACCACAATCCGGCGCGCATCGGGGCACGTAATCTTTTCGATATCGCTGTGGGCCATGACAACATTCTCCACGGAGATAAATATAAATGGAGCGCACGACTCTCGGTGGTGAATCTCACTGACAAATACGCCCTGTACAATTTCCTGTCCACGTTTAGCGGAACCCACTATGTCACTCCGCGCACCGTGACGGCGACCGTCGGTTTCCATTTTTAGCTGGCTGTCACACCCCCGCGTTCGGCCAATTACTGCTCCGGCGACCCGGCCCGCTCGCGGATGATTGTGATGTTGGCGCTCGCCAGCGGGTGGCCCGCTCACCTCCCAACGGTGCCCGTCCATAAGTTCGTGAGATCTTCCAGTGCCACTTTCGGATATACTTGGCGCGCATGGGTCTGGTGATCTGCTCTAGCTGCGTCCTTTGCCTGTTCTTCCTTCGGGATGTTTTCATCCTTGGATCAAAGCAGGAACATGTACCAGGAAAGCTCCTTCTTTATGCCATCCTGATGTCCCTGTACCTCCCGGGAGTTACGGTAATCGCGTATTCGCTCCCAGAGCAGCGCGCTATCGAGCTGCTGCGCTCGCCCTGGGTCTGGGTGACGGTCCTTGCGATACACATTGCTCAATGGCGCTTTGCGGCGTGGGTGAAGCACGCGCTCCATCACAAGGATCGGATGTGGCTAACCATCATCGCGCCAGCTCCGATGTTTCTGCTGTCCACCATCGTTTTCAGCCACGGCATTGCGGGTCAAGGGGATAGTGCCGGAGCGCTCATCGCCGGCTTGATTGTATTCGCTGTCTGGACTGCCTCGGTGCTCGCCGGCGTTCTGGCATTCCGCTTGGTATATCGAGGCTGGGAGGACTGGGACTGCGTGGCTGATGTTGCAGAGATCACGAGTTGGACCGGACTCGGCATTTTGCCTTTTGCAGGTGTATTCTCTTGGCTGCAAGCTTTGTTGAGCTACGACTAGCCGGACTCAGCTACTATGGCCTCACCGGTCACGAACTCCCCGAATCGCAATAGAGTTGGCCTGCCCGAAGGGACACTTTAAGACCCACGAATGAACCCCAACACTGTGTCTTCCCCTAATGTCCCCGCCTCCTCCGTCGGGAAAGAAACAATTGGCGACATTCCATTGCGCCGAAGCAGGACTTCTCGCGAAGTGCCGTATGATCTCCGGTACATTCTCCAAAGCATTATCGAGTTGTGGACGTGGTTTAGACCAGACCGCTGTAGATAAAATTGAGGACGCGAGAAGCCGAGAGTTCAATAAAGCTCAACAGGGTTCAACAAGCCGACCGCATCTCCTTGAAACAGAAGCTACTGAAAATAGGGCATTTTTACACGAGGCCGGAATCCGCCTTGGGCGCAGGTGCGCTACCCTCAGGCGCATCTTTAGATTCAACATCTTAGAAAACAGACCTTGTTGAAACCTGTGGAACTTTGAGGAACCTATGTCTACAATTTCGACTACATTGGTCGCGGCAAGCGACGAGTCTGATCGGGTTCGCATTGATTCCACACGATTTTCTCAATCACACTATCGAGGAGCGCACCTGCAATTAGGGCAGGGGTTCGCGCGTGGTTGCTGCAAGGAATTTACCGAACTGCTTTGACGCTGACACAGCACAACGTCCCCTTTGTTTCAGTGCTCGGCTTCACGGCTCGGCGACAACGCCTCGATAATTCGGCAGTCCGCGATAATTCCTTTAGCCTGACGACAGTTGTTTAAACGTCGCAGTTCCTTGGCGAGGCGCTTTAGGTCGGAAAGTTTCTGCTCGATCTCGATTAGATGCTGGGCCGTAATGCGGTCCACCCCTGCGCACTCCTCATCTTTCCGCGAAGCCAGCCGCAGAAGATCGCGAATTTGATCGAGTGTAAACCCCAAATCCCGACAGCGGCGAATGAACCGCAAGCGGCGCATATGTTTGTTGCTATAGGTCCGGTAGTTTCCTGCCGTTCGGATGGGACCGGCAACATCCCGATCTGCTCGTAATACCGGACCGTCACAACCTTAGTTCCGGTCCCCTTCGCCAAATCTCCAATGCCTATCTGATTTTTCCCATTCATCGCTTGACCCTATAGTGACTATAGACTTTATGCTGGAAGAAAAGGAATGAGCGCAATAAAATCTCTGTTGTTCACAACACTGTTTTTCTGCCCGAGAAACGTCTCCGCCCAGTCGGTCGATAAAGAACCTGAGCCTGTGGCAATCGTCGAGCTTGGCGGAGCCGCCGGGTGGGATCTCAAAGGTGGTGGGTCAAGCTTCGGCTGGGACCTCGCAGTTGAGTTTACACCCATAGAGAAGTGGCTAGAGATTGAAGCAGGCACTACGCCGCTCTTCCGCCGTCACTCGACAGAATGGGATACGGACCTTCTCTTCAAGAAGCCTTGGACCCTCTCAGAAAAAGTCGAATTTATGTTCGGCGTTGGTCCGGAGTGGATACATACGAGGGCGTACGGCGTGACAACGAACTCGCTCGCCGGCGAAGTGGTGCTGGACTTTATGTTCTGGCCCTCCTCGAAGCATCGCTTTGGCTGGTTTCTCGAACCGGGCTACGATTACAGCTTCGCGCGAGGGCATGAGCGCTCGATTGGGATAAGCGGTGGCCTGCTGATCGCTATCCCACGAAGACGCTGAACCTTAATCCGTCTTCATTCTCCGAATCTCATCAGCAATGGCCCGAGGACAAACGCGCTAAACACGCCGATGCAGTAGATGGTCGCGGAAATCCAAAGTATCACCCTGCTTGTCCTATTTGTGGTCGTGCACGAACTCGGGTCACCAGCCGTACAGCTTCGGGCGCGAGCTTGCAGCCTTGGCGAGAGCGCATACACGTACAGCACGTTTCCGCCGATTAGCAGCCCGGCGACGAGGAACACCCATTTCTTATGCCGCGACAGGGTGACGAGCCACGGTACCGACGAAAGGATCGATGCAACCGTCGCCCCCAGCCCGATGAGGACCAAGAGCGACGGCAGCGCACAGCACAGGAGCGTGCCAAAGGAAGTAAAGAGCGAGAGATAACTCACGAGGCCATTGTGGGTCGGCTGAGAGGCATTCACTTTGATGTATCTCCTCGGACACTGAGAACTTCGAGCGGAACCGGGCTTTTCGGATCTTTACCGGGCGTCAGCGTCCCTTCCACCGTCACACTCGTGCCGACGTCGCGCTTGGCTTCTTCGAGCAACTTCGGCTCCGCCTTCAAATCCAGCACGGAGTCCGTGCCCGTGACCTTGAGCTGCGGCCGGTCGACGTTCGTTATCTCTCCGCGCACCAGCACTCGCGTCTCTTTGGGCGTGAATCCGTTCTTCCGCACGGTCTCCCAAAAATCTTGGGGACGCACCGTGTTGCCCGGCTTCAGCTTCACCGTAGCCAATCCTTTATTGAGGCTTACGTCCACCGACTCCACTCCTCCGAACTTTTTGAGAGCCCCGCGCACGGCGTAGGCGCAGGTCATTCAATCCATGCCGAAAATGGACAGCTCCATTTGCAAAAACTCCGCTCGCACGTCGGACATTCCGAGGACGAGCGCAAGCGGCAAGAGACGAAACAGTCGTTTCATTGGAAGATGCTCCTTTTAGAAGAAATATGAAAAGTTGATCGAGATCCTCGCGCGTTCGCGAGGATAGATTGTCGGCGTGATGTCCTGGTATACCGGGAACTGGACGCCCGCCGAGACGGCGTAATTCTTGTACACGCCGAGCGTCGTGGGACCCAGAAACATCTGGTTGCCCCGACTGCCAGGCAGCGACAGCCCCTCCATCTGGATCGCTCCAGTTCTTTCACCCGTAAACTCACCGAAAATGCGCCAGTCCCAACCCGTGTCGGTCCGCCAGGCGAGAGAACGGTATCCGTACACGGCGCTGTAGAACAGCACGTCGGGCCTGCGGTCCCGGTCCGATTGGGCGTAGCGCTGATAGCTCACGCCCGCCCAGGCGTACTGACTGCGGGAGGCGATCCCAGTCACAATTCCGGCGAGCGCCCCAGGACCGCTGTGCAGATTCTTGAGGAGGCCGCTCAGATTCTGCGGTCCCGGCACCAGCACACCGCCGATCGCGGCAGTCTCGAACCGGGAGCCGACGCCGGTGTCCTGCCGGTGAAAACGCCAGATACCCAGCGCCTCAAAATCTCCGCCCATGGGGGTGAACGCAGCGACGCGCGCAGGAGCGAACGGCTCGGATTCAAAAACTACGGGACCCGAAATCGATATTTTCAGGTTCTCAGTGATGCCGTATCCCAACGTGGCACGAAACATGGTGCCCGCGCCGTCGCCGTAGCGGCCCATGAGGCTCATATCGAAACTGAAACCTCCTTGCGGGTTCGTGGGCGTCGCCAATCCGAACACCGGACCGTGACCTGACGCGTAAGTTAACTCGGGCGTTGCGATCAAGGACACAGCTACCCAAACGAGATTACTTTTCCTTATCATCGTTCTCCTTTTCCGTTCTCAAAGACGAGAAACAGCAAACCTGTCTTTTGGGTCGCGCAGGCACACTTCGTGCCCGCGAAAACAGGGAGGAGCCGAGGTTTAGATTAGGAAGAGGGAGTTCAGTACTTGCAACCCAGGCGGGGAATGCTCGACGAGTTCCGGCATCATCACCGCCGGTGAAAATACGATCACCGGCCGAACCAGATCGTCGGCAGGGATGACTGCCGCAGGCAGTTCTGCGTGCAGTTCAACGAAACCGTGCACGCCAAACGCCATGCGATTGCACTCCCTGCCTGGAGTGCTCTTCTGGGACTTGGATCGCTCGCAGTGGCCAGACTTGCAGCAGTCCTTCTTTGCGGTCGGAAACATGAAGTACTGCGGACACGAGACGCAGCCGCCCCAGAGCAGTGTCGCCATCATGAGTGTCGAAAGCAGTAAGCTGGAGATCGCCCGTCGCACCGTCTCCATTGTATCGCGCAAGCCACTGATGGCAGTCCGACAGTAACCTATGCGTCTCGGTCACCCGCCTCCGGCCCAACAAAACCCTTGACGAATTCTATCATTCGAATATTTATAGAACTATGGAAGCGTCACGATTGAAGGTTGGATCTGGCCAGGATCGGACGGCCACCTACGCGGACATGTTCGCAGCACTGGGGGCGGAACCGCGCCTGCGGATTCTGCGGGCGCTCCTCGCTGCTCATCCCGAAGGGATGGTGGTTGGGGAGATCCAGCATGACGGTATCCGGGGAAACCTTCAGAACCTCGGCCGTCTCGTCCGCGCTCAAGCCGCCAAAGAAACGGAGCTCGATTACACGAGCGTTGCGCGGGTCCACCTCTGCAAGAGCATTCAGGGCGTCGTCGAGCGCAACCAGTTCCCAGGCTCGTCCAGAGCCGAAGTCAGGGGATATCGTCCAGATTAACGCGCGGCGATTTGCCGCCTCGCTTGCCTGCCCCGCGCTTCCGCGCCCGATCCAGCAGAATCCGTCGCATCATCGTGGCGGACACCGCAAAGAAGTGGGCCCGATGCTGCCAGTCCACAGGGATTGTGAGGACGCGCGGCCTGCCTGCGCGTGTCGGCAAGGTACTACTAGGTTCAATTTTTCCCTTAAGCAAGTCCTCCGGGCGATTTGGGAGTAGAATAGGCGCTGGGAAATAGGAAATCCGATTCAGACGTTTGGAGATTCATGCAAACATTTGCTAATGCGTTTTCGCTCGCGATGTTCGTGACATTCGTCGCCGCATCCAGCGTGAACGCCGACACGTTCACTTACAGCGGCGGTATCGTTACCGACACAATCAGCACCACCGGGACCTACCTGGTCACCGCTGCCGGCGCGCAGGGTGGCAAGGGTGTGGTTCCGGGTACGCCTTTTGGGGTCCCGGGCGGATTAGGTGCTCTCCTCAGCGGCGACGTTTTTCTCACTGCCGGCGAAGTCTTGGACATAGCGGTGGGCGGACAGGGCTCCTTTTTTATTGAAGGATCAGGCGGCGGCGGCGGCAGCTTCGTACTGGCGCCTGGCACCGTGCCGCTGGTGGTTGCTGGCGGCGGAGGCGGCGCCGCAGGATTGTCTGACGGGCAAGGTGGCCAGACCGGAGCCGCGGGCAGCGGCCAGGGCGGTGCCTCTGGGGATTGCGAT
>CABEDY010000014.1_pt1 | contig 12339 bp, 7 predicted proteins | sample 3423171 | NCBI WGS metagenome assembly CABEDY01 (sample SAMEA5534333, study PRJEB31848) | metagenome | biome: tundra; feature: field; material: soil | place: USA | collected 2013-05 | depth 0.15 m | reverse complement strand
CGGTTGCTGTCGGAGTTCGGCAGGCCAGCGATCCGGTTCATCTTTGTGACATACGCCAGGTTCTTGTACAGATCCGCTTCGTCGACGAAGAGCTGATCGACGCCTAGTTCTTCGAATGTCATCGTGCTGTCTTTTGATTCGCGGTCCGCTCGTTTCTTGAGCCTGACCGTCAGACGTTTCTTGGCTTTCTCCAGCTCCTTCACCATGCGGCGGCTGTCGTCTTTGGAGTCCTTGGCCAGGCCGATCTCGCCATCGAGTTCCGCTACTTGCTTTTCGACGAAGCGGTTGAAGTACTTGTCCGACACGGGCAGGAACTCGAATGACCGGTGGGAGACGATCACGGCGTCATAGTTTCCCGTAGCAATGCGAGCCATCGCCTGCTGCCGATTGCTAGTCTCAAAGTGGTCCTTCCCAGCAACAAAAAGCCGCGCTTGCGGGTACAGCTTCAGAAACTCCGCCCCCCATTGGTCCACAAGATGATTCGGCACGACGAACATCGGCTTTTTGGCTAGATCCAGGCGGCGGAGTTCCATCGCTGCGGCGGTCAAGGTCCAGGTCTTGCCCGCTCCGACGACATGCGCCAACAGTGGGCTACCGCCCTGGAGAATTCTCCACACAGCATTTTTTTGATGCGGCGCGAGATCGCCGTCGCGGAGGGATGTCCGCACCATTCCGGGAAGGGTTAGATGCGAACCGTCGAAATCCCGGAGTCGAATGTTGTTGAATCGAAAGTTATACTCTGTGGCCAGCCGCTCGGCACGTTCCCGGTCTTCCCAAACCCAATCACGGAAGCGATCCTTCAATTGCTGCTGCTTTTCGCGAGCGGCAATTGTTTCCGGCTGATTCACGATGCGGTTTTTGTCCGCGTCCTCATCATAGGCTGTCGGTGTGCGCCCATTCAGTGATTGCTCGATTAACTCGGACGCACGGAAGCGGGCGGTGCCGTGAGTCGTAGTGTTATTAACGACGTACTTGGTGGCGTAGTCGAGCTCGACTGTCCAAGTCGAGATCGTTTCCGCGTATCCGACTTTCACGCTTGCGCCAGGTACATCCAATAACTCGGTAACGAAGTCACGGATGTCTGACGGAGGAATCCACGACGAGCCTAGGCGCGCTTCGATTTCGCCCGGTTCCAGATCTTTAGGCTGCACGGCCCGGAGAGCTTCCACATTCCGACGATAAGCAGGATCGATTTGCTCTGAAGCCTGCGCAACGGCGAGCTTCGCGCGCACGTTGCCGCTCAGGTAGCGGTCGGCAGTCTCCCAAGCTCCGCCCTCGGGATTTCGGTAGACGAGAGGGCCCAGTTCCTCCTGTAGTTCAGAAGCGCTACGGCCGGTCAGTGATTCCATCCGCGGCCAACTGATTTGGCCAGTCTCGTTGAGTGATACAAGCAAAGCTTCCGGTGCGGTTTCAGCGCGCTCCACTGGGCGATACCACTCCAACGTGCGGCGATCAAAAATCGCAGTTTTGCTCGCCGTTTTTGTCTCCGGGTTGAATTCTTCAAGTGAGAGCAGAAGGGGATGGTCCGGATCGCCAGCGAACGCTTTCACGTTCTCTTTCACGTTGAGCGGCCCAAAGCGGGAAGCGAAGAAATCGTAGGTTTGGTTTAGATGGCGTCGGGCTTTGACGATGGATTCGTCCGGAGCGTCGGCGAGCTGAGTGCGGAATACTTCGCGCACAGCATCGCGAACCTGAAGCATTCCGCGAATTCTTGCGCCTGCCGAAGAGGGCAGGGTCAGAGGCTCGAACGTATCGCCGCGGCGAACGACGATACGGCCATCGCGATCAGCTAGGCCCCCTTGCTTGACTTCGCCAACTGCGGGGACCTGATCGGCCTGCCCGCGCATCACCGGACCATGGCTTTCCCTGACCTTATATACGTCGGAGGGAAGACGTGACACCGCCTTTGCCAAATCACCTGGGACCAGACTTCCGATCAGAGCCGGAACTGCGCCATACTGCCCCGATTCCATTCCCATGCGACCCAGCATCATCTCCGGGTTGCGAGCAAAGTACTCGTTGATCTCGAACGCCCCGTCTCCTGTTTCAATAGGACGCAGCTCAATCCAACTTTCGTTGCGCGAAGGCGTCTCGGGTGACCGCTTTTGCAGGAACAGAATATCGGTGGTCACCTCGGTTCCTGCGTTCGCCTTGAACGCCGTGTTGGGAAGCCGTACCGCGCCCAACAAGACCGACCCGTCCGAGAGATGGCGTCGAACTGCGGAATCTTCTTTGTCCATGGTGTAGCGGCTGGTGATGACCGCGATCACTCCTCCGGGCCGGACCACGTCGAGAGTCTTCGTCAGAAAGTAATCGTGTATGGAGCGGGTCAATTGCGGACTCCGGCGATACGCCGGATCGTAGACCGGATAGTTGCCAAACGGTATGTTTCCAACGGCGGCGTCAAAGAAATCTTTGGGAAGCGGCGTGTCCTCGAAGGCCTTCGCGTGAACGGTTGAATCCGGGTAGAGTTTAGCTGCGATGCGCGCGGTGACGGAATCAAGCTCTATGCCGGTGCGCCTGGTGCCATGATGCAGACCTTCGGGCATCAAACCAAAGAAGTGACCGACGCCCATAGATGGTTCGAGAATCTGTGCGCCTGGCTGAAGCCCGAAACGCTCCATTGCTTGCCAGATCGCCTGAATTACTTCGGGAGATGTGTAGTGCGCATTGGGTGTTGAGGCGCGAGCTGACGTGTATTCCTCAGCAGTTAGCGTATTTCTCAACTCGTTCGCAACAGTTTGCCAGTCTCGCGGCGGCTCGGTTGCAAACGCGTTCGGCATCGCGCCCCATCCGGTGTACTTCACAAGCACCGCCCGTTCCTCAGGCGTTGCCGGGCGGTTGTCGGCTTCTACGGTTTTCAGAATGCGAATCGCGGCGAGATTGGCTTGGGCTTTTTGTTTGAGGCTGCCTTCGCCGATGCCGTGAGCGCTGGTTATGCGGAGATCGCGGGTAAGCGTTGGTGCGGGTCGAGGGTCGCTGGATCGAACGATAGCTGGGGCTGGTCGTTCTCGTCCGGGAGAAACGCCCATTCCCTCGTCGCGATCTCCCACGCGAATTGGTAGTCCATCTTCTGAACCACGGTCAACTCGTATAGCAGGTTCCCCGTCAACTCCTGCGCTGCGAAGACCGCCTGCTGAAGCTGATTCCCTTTGTCCAGTTTCTCGACCATCATCGGCCGATGGCGTCTCCAGTGTTCCAGGATCTTGTGTCCCAGTGGTGTGAGCGTAGTCGTTTCGATCATCGATGGACTCCTCTACTAAATTATCGCCGAGTTCGGCGACGGTCATCTCTGAGAAAAGGCTGAGTTGGCCGCTGCTGGGGGACGGACTGCCAATGCGTGACGTCGACATCGAATTCGCACTCAGGAGTTGACTGCCAACAAGCGCCAAAAGCCGATCTTTATGGGCGTGTTCACAGTGTTAAGAACGCTTTCATCCGATGACGAATTGCTGTCGTGTCGACTGGGCCGAAGTAGCGGCTATCGAAGCTGCACGAATGATACGAGGAGGCCACCCAGACGGTTCCCGGAGTCACGCGAAAGAGGCCGAAACCCCACGGTTCAAGCGGCCGGCCTTTGGTGTCTTTGGATAGGGGCGCAGTGTTGGGAAGCAAAAGTCCATTCACGGAAATCCCGCGCCAGGATAGCTCGACTAGGTCGCCAGCCTTGGCGACAATCGGCTTTAGCAGAGGAGCCCCACCGTCCCGGCAGGCGCCGCGATCACGGTAGCCGCGAACGAGAGAAAGCGCCGCAAGCGGTTCCGCCGGGCAGAACTCAATGAGATTTGCGCTGCTGTCCGTTGTGACCACGTATAGACCAAGTGGCAAGGAAGGCGACGTGTTGATTCGAAGTCCGAGAAAACCGCAGAGTTGGAATGTGCCGACGGAAACGACGGCGGCGACCAGGATAAGGCCGCGAATCGCAGCGAAGCGCGTGTTCTTAAGCCTATCCAACAGGCCAGGCGTCATGGTTGATCGGCCCCTTTTGAAGATCCGGGATGCTTGACTCCTCGCGTGCTGATGGCGGGTTGGCTCCCTTTGCCCCGGTCCTACGCGGCGGAGCAATCAAATGGCAGTTCCGAACCACCACTTCATGGACCACACGTTGGACTCCATCGCCTTTAGGCGTGAACGGGCGCTGTTCAATGGTTCCCTCGACGAAGATGTTGTCGCCCTTCTCGAAGGTCATCGCAACGCGCGATAGGTCGCCATAAAAAGACAAGTTATGCCAGTTAACGTGTTGTTGCGATTTGCCATCTCCGTCCTGGTATCGGTAGCTTTCCCCGAGACGGACGTTGGCGATGGGTGTTCCGGAAGGTAGGGACCTGAGCGAGGGCTTGGTCGTCAGATAGCCGGAAACTTCGAGACGATTTCGTTGCATATGTATGTTGACTCCGTTCACTCAATGCCGCTCACCTGGCGGCAATTGTCGATTTTCTGTTTCTCGATGTAAGTAGCGAGAGCATGTTCAGCTACTAAGAGGGTCACGTGGATGACTAAACGTGGCTCCGAACGTAAGTAGTCGAGTTCATCGGGAAGCTCGTGGAGCGAAGACTGGATCTGTCGAATTTGATCGAGCGCGGCATCAACGCCGCGTGGGAGCAGTTTGACCAGCAGGTTCTGCGCGGCAGCGGCGAGATCAAACAACTGTTCGGTCGCAGATTTCGATGAGGTGTGACGCCACTTTCCATTAGTGCGGCGCATGGTCGTTTCCCAAATGATCGCTCGCGGCCTCCGAAGTGAGCACCTCAACCAGATCGACCTCACCTCTGGAGGGAAGATGCTCAGGTTTACTGACGATGTTCCGAGTTCGATTCGCCAGATGTTGCGGAACCAGTTTTCCTTCCTCCAAAGTGAAGAATCCGTCGGGCGGAGCCAGTTGTGCACGGGAATTAAGGGTCCGATCGAAGAAGTACAGCATCTGCGTGCCGAGAATAGGATGATGGCCGCTGACGAAGATCAGCATCTGGCCTGGCTCGACGATGCGCTCTTGTGCTCCGGTGCCACGCTTCTTCGGTGGCTTCAGACGAAGTACCTCATCGGGTGTCATCAAAGGCCGTTCAATGTGATCCACACTAGCGTTGATGTGACCCATAACCGGTGAGAGTCGCGAGCCGCTGAAGTTGTAGCTCGCTTTCTGGACAGTGGCCGTGCCGGTCATTTTGCTCAATAGTTCGGCGGTCTCGAACTGGTTCGGCGCGAAAGCGATCCGGACGTGGCAGTTGGAAACGATGCTTTCGTTATTGCCGTAGGCATCGACGATCTGCCGGATGTCCTGCGTGATAAGGTACGCTTTCAATCCATACCCGGCCATGTAAGAGAGCGCATCGGCGAAGACCTCCATACGATTCAGTGACGGGAATTCGTCGATGAGCAGCAGCAACCGATGTCTGTTGCGTTTCTGCTCGGCTCCCTGGAAGACCATCTTCTCGGTTAGACGATTCACCGTCATCGTGAACATCAAGCGAATGAGCGGACGGAGGCGAATCTTGTCCGAAGGCGGAACGACGAGATAAAGCGAAACTGGCCGTTCGTGGTTCACCAAATCTTCGATCGTGAAATCGCTCGCCGAAGTATTCTTCGCTACCAGCGGATCGCTGTAGAGAGTAAGCGCAGTTTTCGCCGTCGAGAGAACGCCGCCGAAGTCGCGGTCCTCCTTGTCGAGCATCTCTTGGACCTTTTCGCGAACGACGGGATGAGTAAGGGTCCGATCTCCGGTTGGCATGTGCCAATCGTGAGCATGTCCGGGGTCGTGCTCGAAGTTCAGTAATTCTTCGAGCGTCTCGCGGAAGCCAGAACCTGGCCGCGTTAAAACATGGGATAAGTCAGCGAGACAGGCCACGCGGGCTTCAAGAGCGGCTTCGTAACAAACGTGCAGGATCATTCCCGTGGTGAGCGAGGCGGCGGCGTCCTGCCAATAGCGTTCCTGCGGGCTGTCTTCGCCGGTACGCACAATCATGTTGGCGATGTTCTGCGCGTCGCTGACATCGCGTGGCGTAAACAGACGCACCTCGCTCAGAGGATTGAAGCGCGAGCTGGCTTGCTCTTCGACCGGCGAAAACTTGAAACAGATATGACCCTTTTGGTTGCGGAAACCAGCGGTCTTGGCCCAGTTTTCACCCTTGATGTCATAGATCACCGCGCTCTCGTCCCACGCCAGCAGCGACGGGATCACCAGGCCGACGCCCTTGCCGCTACGCGTCGGCGCAAAGGCGAGCACGTGTTCGGGACCGTCGTGGCGGAGATAGTTCAGCCGGCTCCCGCTGTCCGGACGCCAGCCGCCGACGTAGACACCATGCGTTGCGGTCAGCAGTCCGGTCTCTCGGACGTCTGTCTCGTCGGCCAATCGAGCGGATCCGTGGAGGTCTTCTGCGTTCTCCGTCAGCTTGCGTGCGTGACGACTCGCGAGTAGGAAGAAGATGGCGACACACAGGAAACTCCCGGCGAATACGATCATTTCACCCTGAAAAAACGTCTGCCGAATCCCCTCATCCGGCGACGTGCAATAGCGCCATCCCCAAATGATCCACGAGAATGGCTGGTAGATGCCGCCGAACTTAGCGCGCAAAATCGGAGCGCCGAGCGCAGGCTGGTACTGGAACCGAGCGGCAATATACTGCGTTGCGATGAAATTTACGACAACCAACAGAAGGCATCCAAGCGCCGTCGCGCGCCAGTTATAGCTGCCGAGATATCCCGGCTTGCGGGGGGTACGGTAAAGTTCCGGCTGTCTTCGCGGCATGGCGGCGCTCCTCATCGCGACAGGCCGTTCGCCTTGGCACGTTCGCGGAATTCGCGGACGACGCCTTTGGAATCGGAGTAGTTGATGCGCACGCTTTCACCCACCTGAGGCTGGTGATCGAGCAGATCCTTCGGGTGAGCAATGCCCGTGCGGGCGGATTGGCGCTGGATGACGTGATGCTCCGTTTCGCCAATGATCGGGCCGCGATAGCTGCCACTCTCAGTCTGCGCGGCGAGTGTCTTTGCCGACTCCCCGAGAGCCTTCGTGGTGAAAGACCTAGCCTCGGCGAGCGAGTCGCTAGTCGGTGCGCCGACCGTATTCCGCCGATCCGTCGCCGATTGTTTGGCGTGGACATTAACCGTGCTGCTGCCTGGTTCGTAACGGGCGGCGTAATCGGTGGACTCGCGCACCGGTGCCGCGTGTTCGTTAGCGTTGTCAGCGGACTGCAGAATCGCAGGATCGTCGGCGGTCAATGCCGCGTCCGATTCCTTCTCTTCGACCCGCTCACGGTCGTGGTGTAGTTCCTCGGTTTCCTGCTCCAAGATCGCGGCGGGTGAACTGCCGGAAGCTCTGGAGGTAAGAACGGGACCGCTCGCCAGATCCTCTTCTCCGATGGACTTGTCGCGCTCTAGCGCCAAAATGAAATCGGTCGCTTTGGAGGCGTCGTGAGCGGCGCGAAAGATTTCATTCTTATCGCGCTTGAGCGCTCCAATCCAGGAGTTAACGTAAGCGGCATGCTGCTCGGGATCGTGCGGGATGCCACGCTCCGCTGCCAGGAACACGCTCGCTAGTTCGGCGCGAAGCTCTTCTTTGGCATAGTTCACGTCGCCGAAACGATACGCCGCAGTCAGCGTAGATCGGTCGAGGCGCGAGGGGTGACCGGTCCAGTGCGCCAATTCATGCAATGCCGTCCCGTAGTACCCTGCCGCGTCCTTGAAGGCATCCTTCGGCGGTAAGTGGATGCTGTCCTCGGAACGGCTGTAAAATGCGCGGTCCGCTTGGTCATGAGCGATGTTCGCGCCGGAGTTGTTCAGGATCTGCTCGCCCGCCTGTACGGCCTCGAAGGCTGTGTGCTGTTTCGTGGTGTGTAGCGGAATGCCGTCCATCTGCTGGGCATTGAAGACCGTATACACGCGATGGACGAACCGCGATTTCTCAGCGCTGGCATTGTTGCCATCGGCTGTGCTTGCACCGCCGCGTCCATCGGACGGCGATGGCTGCGTTTTATCCGAAGCTTCTTTGGCCTCCCAGTATTCGATCTGGGTACCCTTCTCGCCACGGCGGACCTGCCATCCGTTGTCCGATGCCTGCTTGTAAGTCATCCACCTCGCGTCTTCATAGCCGCGCTGAAGACTCGTAGCCATCAAGTGGATAGCGTTGCCTCCGCGATACGCCCTTTCGCTCGTCGGATTGAACGGGATGCCGAGCGAACTGGCTCCAGGCTCCCATGGTTTTTGCCAGGGAGCGACGCCGCGCTCCAGCATTTGGATAATATTGTCCGTAACTTCCTGTCGGAAATCACGGAGCGCTGGTTTGTCCGGCGGTAGGACTTGGGTCGGTTGAGTAGTAGTGGCAGCCATCGTTAGTCCTGCACCGCCTCTTCAGTGTTCGAGAAGTCCGCCTCGGGATCTTCCGTTTCAAAACCTGATCCGGCCAATGCCTCACCGCCGACGTCGTCGAGTAACGCGACTGGCCAACCTCGTTCTTTATCCTGAGAAGTCTGCATTTTGCCTCCTTGGTCGCTGGAATGGACTAGAAGGTCCATCCAACCTCTAAGGGAATGGCAGGAGCTTTCCGGGACACGTGAAAGTGCGGGATAGGTTGCACGACGACTGCAGCGGCTCACCGTCAATCACTTAGCATTCGAGGTAAAGATACAGGTTTTAAGTCGAACGATTGAAATGTTATGACTATTCGATGGCTAAAATAGCTGATCTGTCTGAAGCATCATTATGGTTCGTACACGAGACCGCTTACGTTGTATCATCTCCGCTAAGATCAAGAAGGTCGTTCGATTACATCCCAATGATCTGCCTCTCTCGTCCGAGCATCGGATGCTGACGCGATGACAAAGCTCACGCTCAGCCAGCTCTCCAGCCTACTGTTTCGCGCATGCGACGACCTTCGCGGAAACATGGATGCCTCGGAGTACAAAGAATACATCTTCGGCATGCTGTTCCTGAAACGGTTGAGCGACCTGTTCGATCAGGAGCGTGAGCAGCTCGCCAGAGACCTCAAAGCAAAGGGTATGGCCGACGGAGTGATCGCGGCCCAACTTACGAACCCCGACAAGTACACGTTCTTCGTGCCCGAGGAGGCACACTGGTCCAAGATCCGGCACATAAAGACTAACGTCGGCACCAGCCTCAACAAGGCGTTGGAAGCGCTCGAAGACGCCAACGTGGACGCACTTCAGGATGTTCTCAAAGGCATCAACTTCAATCGCAAGATAGGCCAGCGCTCGCTCGACGACGATACTCTCTCCAATTTCATCCAAAACTTCGAAAAGATCCCACTTCGCGACGAGAACTTCGAATTTCCCGACCTCCTGGGCGCCGCATATGAGTACTTAATCAAGTTTTTCGCCGATTCGGCAGGAAAGAAGGCCGGCGAGTTCTACACCCCTGCCGATGTCGTTCGGACTCTGGTCGAAATCGTCGCCCCCCAACCGCACATGTCCATTTATGATCCAACCTGCGGCTCAGGTGGCATGCTCATTCAAACCCGCGACTACGTCCGTGAATGTGGCGGGGACCCACGCGATCTCTCCCTCTACGGCCAGGAAAGCATCGGTACCACATGGTCCATCTGTAAGATGAACATGCTTCTCCACGGAATCTCCCACGCCGATATCCGCCAGGAGGACACCATCCGGCGCCCGCAGCACAAGGCCGAGTCCAACGAGCTAAGACGCTACGACCGCGTCCTCGCCAACCCTCCCTTTTCCCAGAACTACATAAAGAAGGACATCGAATACTCCGGCCGCTTCGCCGTCTGGATGCCGGAAAAGGGCAAGAAGGCCGACCTGATGTTCGTGCAGCACATGCTGGCCGTACTCAAAGCCGACGGACGTATGGCCACCATCATGCCCCACGGCGTTCTGTTCCGAGGCGGCGAAGAGAAGGAAGCCCGCAAGTATTTCCTAAAGCAGGGCTGGCTCGACGCGATCATCGGCCTGCCCGCGGGCCTTTTCTATGGGACAGGCATCCCCGCCTGCGTCCTGGTAATGAACAAGCAGGATGCCCCCAACCGCAAGCACGTCCTCTTTATTAACGCCGATCGCGAATACCGCGAGGGCAAGGCACAGAACTTCCTGCGACCGGAAGACATCTCCAAGATGGTCCACGCTTACCGAGAGCGCCGCGACATTGAGGGCTACGCCCGCCTGGTGCCTTTGGAGGAGCTCGAAGGCGAGGAATACAACTGCAACATCCGCCGCTACGTAGACAACGCCCCACCGCCCGAGCCTCAAGATGTTCGTGCCCACTTGCACGGTGGCGTGCCCGTGGCGGAGATCGACGCGCTGTGTCATTTCTGGGAGAACTACGCCGGACTGCGCGAGCGCATCTTTGTGCCGCGTCCCACGGGCCAGAGCAACGTTGAGGGCTATGCCGACTTCGCTCTCGCAGTGGTGAACCGGAGCGCTCTGGCTGAGCTAGTGAGGTCCGACCCCGGCTTAGCATCCACGCAGGCTCGGTTTCTCGAAACGCTGGATTGCTGGTGGGCGAAGAGCTTGCCGTTGGTGGAAGCTCTCGCGCCCACCAACGGCGCCCGAGGAAATGTCTATGAGTTGCGCCGCCAGCTTCTCTCCAGCATCACGGCCGAGTTCGCTGGTCAAAGTCTTCTCAACGATCACCAGATTCGCGGCGCCTTCGCCCGATACATGGACGACCTAAAGGCCGACCTGAAATCGATCGCCGCCAGCGGCTGGGGCGCTGAGCTCATCCCTGACGATGAATTGCTCCAGAGCCAGTTCCCGGAACTGCTGGCCGAGATGGAGCAGAAACGCCTCCGCTTGGCCGAGCTCGCCGCGATGTTTGCCGCGGCCGACGAGGAGGATTACGAAGATAGCGATGAGACGGGCCTTCTGCCTGCTGACGAAGTGAAGACCCTGAAGGCGCGCCTTAAAGAAGCCAACGCGCAGGCAAGGCTCGCGAAGAAGGAAAAGGCCCGCGGAGATTGGGAGACCTACAAATCCGAAGCTACTGGCATTGAACAACGTCTGGCGCGACACAAGGCGTTTGAGGACGAGGCCAGGCAACTGAAGGGCGACCTGCGCGCCAATGAAAAGAAGCAGCAGGAACTGGTGGAGGCTGCGCGGGGCAAGATCGACGGCGAGGAAGCGCGGCGCGTCATCCTTGATCGGCTGCATCGGATTCTGGTCGATATCTACTCGGGCTACCTAAGGGCCGACCAGCGTGCCTGTGTGGCGGCGCTGGAGAATCTGTACGCCAAGTATGCGGTGACGGCTGAATCGATCGAGTCTGCTCGCGAGGGCGCTGCAACTAAGTTCAGGGGGTTCCTAGCGGGGTTGGGGTATGAGTGATTTGCACGAGGTTCGCATCGGCGACCATATCTCATTTCTCTCTGGCTATCCATTCAGCTCAGAATACTTTGATCAGCAAGAAGGCATCCGATTGATCCGCATTCGCGATCTCCTCCAGTCGGAGGCTAAAACATATTACCGCGGTCCATTCGACTCAAGATGGCTGGTGAAGCCGCAGGATGTATTAATTGGGATGGATGGCGATTTCAATGCTGTCCGCTGGCGAGGCGATGTTGCACTTTTGAATCAGCGGATACTTAAGGCTGAACCTCGGTCCGATGGGGCGATTGACTTAGGTTTTTTTTACTATTGGTGTGGACCGTTCCTCGATCAGATCCATAACCAAACAGCGGCCACGACCGTCAAGCATCTGTCCATAAGAGATATCGAAAAAGCACGGGGATTGTTTCCTGAGAGACCAGTGCAGCGCCGGATCGGCGAAATTCTCTCGACGCTGGATGAGGCGATTGAGCAGACCGAAGCGCTGATTGCAAAGTACCAGCAGATCAAGGCGGGTCTAATGCGCGACCTATTCGCCCGCGGCCTCGCTCCCGACGGGTCGCTCCGACCTGCGAGTGAGTCGCAACATACCACATTCGGTTGGATCCCAAGAACTTGGCACGTGGGAAGTTTGCTCGACGTTTCAGATCGGAGCCGGCAACCAATTTTGACCGGCCCCTTTGGGGCGGATCTGGGAAATGATGATTTCATCGCGGAAGGTGTGCCGGTTTTGCGTATAGGGAACATACAGCAAGGGTACCTGGACCTTTCAGATTTGCTTTTCGTCACTCCCCAAAAGGCGCGGGATCTCGATCGGTACAGAGTTTGCGAGGGCGACCTCTTATTTGCACGCCAAGGAGCGACTACTGGAAGAAATGCATTGGCCAGCAAAGCTGTTAAGCACTATCTCATCAACTATCACATCATTAGGGTGGCTCTGGATCAAAGTCGGTGTTCACCCGTCTTCATTGAGGCCGCATTCCAGGGGGAAATCGTCAAAACTCAAATCGCGCGCGAAAAGGGGAGGGGTACCCGGGAGGGAATCAATACG
>CABEDY010000011.1_pt1 | contig 12424 bp, 9 predicted proteins | sample 3423171 | NCBI WGS metagenome assembly CABEDY01 (sample SAMEA5534333, study PRJEB31848) | metagenome | biome: tundra; feature: field; material: soil | place: USA | collected 2013-05 | depth 0.15 m | reverse complement strand
ATTGCGCTTTGTGCGGTGCTGGTGACTTCTTCCATGGTCGCCGTGCGCGGACTGGTGCGCTCACTGCACAGCAATTTCGGTTTTGAACCACGGAACGCGTTGCTGGTGAATACCGTTCTCGGCATGGCAGGTTATCGCGGCGAGCAGGTGCCGGCAATGCAGAGGCGGATGATTGACGTCACGGAGAAGATTCCCGGCGTAGAGTCCGTAGGATTGATAGATTGGTTGCCACTTGGTGGGGCGTGGAACGACTCGTTTGTTTTCACCGACGAAACGACAGATCTGAGAGCATCCAACGCTGTGGCCGCGCCATTTCTGTTCGGAATATCTCCCGAATACTTCCATGCGGCGGGCACCGCGCTGCTGTCGGGGAGGACATTCACATGGCATGACGACAAGAATGCGCCGCGAGTAGCGGTGGTCAATCGGGAGTTTGCGCGCAAAATCTTCGGCTCACCAACCAAGGCGATCGGCAGATCATACAAGATGCAGGATGGAATGCGCATCCAAGTGGTGGGCATTGTAGAAAACGGAAAGTATCGGTACCTGACCGAAGATCCACAGCCGGCGATGTTCTTCCCAATGTTGCAATCGCCCTCCAGTGGGACATCGTTGGTGGTGCGCTCGAACGGCGATTCGCAGCAGCTTGCTGCAGCCATAAGGAGTACACTGCGGGAGTTGGACTCAGGGCTGCCTTCTTACACGGAGACGTGGAACAAACAACTAGACTTGGCTCTGTTTCCTTCGCGTGTGGCCACGGTGTCGCTGGGAGTGCTGGGTATGCTGGGCGCGATGCTGTCTGTCACCGGAATCTTCGGAATGGCTGCGTACTCGGTGAGCAAGCGGCTGAAGGAATTGGGAATCCGTCTCGCCCTCGGCGCGCAGCCTAAGGAAGTGTTACAGGCAGCGCTGGGGCGGGCGGTGAAATTGCTGGTTGTTGGATCGGCAGCAGGATTGGTGCTCGGAATTCTGGCGGCCCGGGTGCTGGCTCACATCGTGTATCAGGCGACTCCTCGCGATCCACTGGTATTGGCTGGCGTTGTTCTAGCGATGTTGTTGGTGGGGCTACTGGCTACGTGGATTCCAGCGCAACGCGCGCTGGGGCTGGATCCTTTGACACTGCTGCGCGAGGAGTGAATTGGCTCCGCAAAGTGGGGCGGACCCCCTGGTCCGCGTGGGTCCCCCAGGACCCGCTGCCTCAAGGATTGACAAATACTAGGAGCAGGCCGACGTGGGCGTCGGCCGCGGACCAGGGGGCCCGCCCGGGGGCCCGCCCCACTTTGAATTCGTCCGATATCATTGACAAGAGCTCGCATGAGACTGGTTGACCTTTCCCGGCCGCTTGAGAACGCTGTGCCCGCGGACCCGCCGGGGCTTGGGCCGCGCGTCGAGTACTCCGATCACAAGCAGTCGCTCGCTGGAATGCTTGCGATGTTTCCAGGACTCGAAGCGAATCAGTTGCCTGGCGGCGAGGCATGGGCTGTGGAACTTCTCGCCGTCTCGACGCACAACGGAACCCATGTGGACGCGCCATGGCATTTTGCTTCCACTATGAATGGAGGCGAGCGCGCCTGGACTATCGACGAGGTTCCGCTCGACTGGTTCTATCGTCCGGGAGTCAAACTCGATTTTCGCGATTTTCCCGATGGACATGTCGTCACCGCGACGGAAGTGGCCGAGCGAGTTGGAGCAGCGGGGCACGAGTTGAAGCCGCTGGACATCGTGCTGATGAATACGCGCGCGGGGGCGGCGTACGGCACCGTGGCGTACGTCGATTCCGGCTGCGGATTCGGGCGCGAGGCTACGCTATGGTTGCTCGAGCGCGGCGTGCGGGTGATGGGGACCGACGGGTGGAGCTGGGACGCTCCGTTCTCTTTCACGCACCGCCGATTTCTGGAATCGCACGATCCGTCCATTATTTGGGAAGGCCATAAGGCAAGCCTGGATATTGGCTATTGCCATATTGAAAAGCTGGCGAACCTCGAGCAATTGCCGGCGAGCGACTTTCTGGTCTCGTGTTTTCCGTTCAAGATCAAGAGTGCGTCCGCGGGTTTCACGCGCGCTGTGGCGATCCTGTGACTCAGAACCCGTGAAAAATCGCGCAGGCACCGACTCCCTCACGGTCGCGGTTCGGTAACACTCGGTTCTCAGGTTCTTGGTACGCTGGCTCTTCCAGCTATGTCCAATATCACTACGGAACACCAGGGCAACCACGTGCTTCTGATCGGTTTGAATCGCGTCGCGAAACGCAATGCATTCGACCCGCCGATGTTCCACGACCTGGCGCGCGCTTATGGGGAGTACGAAGCGGATGGCGATCTTTGGTGCGCGGTGGTATTCGCTCACGGGCCGCACTTCACGGGCGGTATCGACCTGGCGCAGTTCGCATCGCTGTTCGAACGCGACGATCCGTTCGCGCAGGACGCCGGCCAGATCGATCCGTTTGGGTTGCGCAGCCATCTGTCGAAACCTCTGGTAATGGCTGTCCAGGGCATTACGTTCACCATCGGCATTGAGATGCTGCTGGCCGCGGATATCCGCATCGCGGCCAATGACGCACGATTCGGACAACTGGAGATCGCGCGCGGATTATACCCGCTCGGTGGCGCGACGTTCCGCCTGGTTCGCGAAGCCGGGTGGGGAAACGCGATGCGCTACCTGCTGACGGCGGACGAGTTCGGCGCCGCCGAAGCGCTGCGAATGGGGCTGGTGCAGGAGATGACCGAACCGGGCAAGCAATTGGAGCGAGCCGTGGCCATCGCCGAACGCATCGCGGCGCAGGCTCCGCTGGGCGTTCAGGCGACGCTCCGTTCGGCGCGGCTGAGCATCATGGAGGGCGAGGCACGAGCGGCGGCGCGCGTTCGTGACGACATGCCTAAAATTCTCGCGAGCGAAGATTTCCGCGAAGGCCTGGCTAGTTTTCGGGAGCGGAGGGCCGCAAGCTTCCTCGGCAAGTGACGCCGGCCCGCGCGATTCGTTATCGAAATCATTGCTACTCTCAAATGTATGGTCTGTATCTCAGTTCTCTACCCGAACTCTTCCGGCAAGAAATTCGATCACGCGTACTATGCCAAAATCCACATGCCTTTGGTCATGGAACGGTGCAATAGCTTCGGACTGATCCGCTACGAAATCGACAAGGGGATGGCGGGTGGAGTGCCGGGGTCATCGGCGCCCCTTACATCGGTGGGCAGGCTCTACTTCAATACGCTAGAGGAGTTCGAAAAGGCGATGGCAGCGCATGGGGCTGAGATTCTCGGTGACGTCCCGAACTACACCGATATTGAGCTGCAGATTCAGATCAGCCAGATGACTCCAAGTTAGTGGGCTGTCGGCGAAAGAACTTTAGCATCGAATTTCAATGCGTTCGCATGAGTGCGAACGCGGCAAACACGAGTGTTCGCGCCACGCGCGTAGCGCACGCACGGAAGTGGTAAAGATTCAGCAACGACAGCCGACTAGTTGGCGGCCGTCAATTCTGGTCGCGCAGGATGGTGAGTGGGTTTAAGATCAATGCACGGCGCGCAGGCAGTACGCTCGCGATTGTAACCACCGCGGCCAACAGGAGTGGCGCGGCCATCCACACCCATAAGGCAGGCGCACCGTTGCCCGGTGCGATTCGGGCCAACATTCGCGACAGCAGGAGCGATCCAAGTGTTCCCGCCAAAGTGCCGGCGAAAGCAAGCCGTCCTCCTTCTCTGAGCACCTGCCAGATCACATGCCGGCGCTGCGCTCCGAGCGCGATGCGGACCGCGAACTCGCGCCGGCGGTGGCGCACGGCGTCACCTAAAGCGCCGACCAAGCCGAGAACGCTGAGTGTCAGCGCTATCGTAGCAGAGGCGCCAATAATCATGGTGGCAATGCGCAATGGCGCGAGCGAGGTCTGACTGAGGTACGTGTCGAAGGTTTTCACGATAACCGGATGCGGTCCACGCCCCGGCACGGCTTCAATCTCGCTGCGCAGTTTCTGGAGCAGCGGGCCATTCACTTCTCGTGCGCCGAGAATCAGCGTCATGTAGGGTGGGAAGTCCTGCGCCATCGGAAAATAGATTGCGGGTTCCACACGACTCTGGAATGTTCCCAGCGGCGCCGAGTGCACTACGCCCATGATCTCGGTCCGGCGGCCACTGTCATCAATCACCGAGGCACCGATAGCTTTCCCGTTGAAGTAAAGGTCGGCAGCTTCCTGATTGACCACGCCCACCCGGCACCCGCGGGGCTTTGGATCGTCTGGAAAGATGCGGCCTGCAACCAGCGGCCATCCCATCGCCGCGAAATAGCCACGCGAGACCACGTTCGAGTCAAGCTCGATCTGCTCCAGCTTCGAAACAATGGGAACGCGAAAGTGTGCCAATCCGATCCGTTCCGGGTGCGGCCCATTTTGATCAGCCTGGAAAAAAAAGATGGTAGGCTGGCGCCTGGCGGCCTCGGACGTGCCTTTTCGCATGGCGAACACGCCGATGATTTCGACGGGGAACTCCGCGGCGTCGCGTATGGACCGGCCGACAGTCTCAGCGCCGAACAGAACTTTGGCAGCCTCTTCATTCACGACGGCGGCCCGACACGTTTGTTGTTCGCGGCCGAACAGGCGGCCCGCGACTGGTGACAGCGTGAAGGGCGCCTGAGAAGCCGGGGTGAAGAGGGCAATGTCCAGCGTGACGTCCCGGATCGGCAACTGCTGTGGCTCGACACGGAAGGACTCCCACGCTGCCAGATCGCCCGGCAGCCGCCCAACCCAAGCTTTGCCTGAAATCCCGGCCACCGACTGCGCCGTCTGCTGGACATTTTGGAAGTACACCAGGCCTCCGTCGATTCCTGAACTCGCTTCCACGCTGGCGAGAATCGGGTGGCCTAGGCGATGGCCGACGCTGGTTTGTAGCGCCGCGCGAAAGCCTGCGAACAGGAAGGCCGTGGAAATCACGAGAACGCAGCAGCTGGTCATTTGCGCAACAACAAGACCAACGCGGAGGCGTTGGATTCCCTTTGACGGTCCAGCAGCTTCACGCCGAAGGACATCGGCTGGACGATCATGCGGAATCACAAAAACCGGCAGAAGACCGCACGCGATCGTGATTGCGATACAGACCGCAGATGCCGCAACGATGCTGGATACATCCGGTGAAAATAACAGGTGCTCGGCATCTTCTTCGAACAAGAGCGCCGGAAGAACAAGCGATGTCCACAGGGCCAGCAGCATGCCGAACGCTCCGCCGGTAATGGAGATGACGATGCTATCGGAGAGCAGTCCTCGGGCGAGTTGGCCGCGGCCGGCGCCGAGTGCGACACGAAGCGAGGTCTCATGCGACCGGGCGAAGGCACGTCCGATGAGGAACGAGGCGACGTTGGCGCAAGCGATGAAAAATACCAGACCTGCCGTGAGGCCCAGCAGCGTGCCTACCCGCGAGCTGCTCTTCGCCGCTTCGGGTGTCATTCCCGTATAGGGAAGCACGCGTATATCGGCTAAGCCGCGGATTTGATCGGTGGAAACGTCCCGGCTCTGGCGCCCGAGGACCCAGAAGTTCCGGCTGCTTCGCTCGGCCACTGGCAGGGATTCCTCTTCGAACGGCATCCAGACGTCCACGGCACGGTCGCGATACACCCCTTCCAGCCAGTCCGGTGCAACGCCACCCACGCGACGATTGACACCATCGATGTGAATCAGCTGGCCACGAGCGTCGGTCTTGGCGTTGAACTCGCTCTGCCAAAGGCGGTGGCTGATGACCACCCCTTGGTCCAGCGAGAGGTTGAGGAAACCGGCGAGACCGGGCGTCACCGCAGCTACGGACATGATCGTCGATGGGCCGACGAAAGTGACGGTGCGCGGCAGTATACGCGCCGCGCCAATCCATTCGAACGCGTCAAGGTGACTTTGGAGCGATTGATAATCTTGATAGGAGAGCGGACCGGCTTCGCGATTCGCGTCACGCCGGAATATCGAAACCACTCGGTCAACGGATGCGAGTGGAAAATCGGGTCTAGTCATCCCCCGAATGAATCCGCGGACGGAGACATTGCTGCCGATACCAAGTGCAATGGTGAGCAACAGCGCCAGTGACACGCCTGGCGTTCGGACGAAATGTCTCGCCGAGTATCGGATATCGATGAGGATTCCAGACAGATCTACACGAAGTGCAACTGGAAAGCCGCTGGGCAACGGGCGTGTTTTGTTCGAGTTTGCCTGAAACCCCGGATATCGGGCGTTCAGTTCCGCGCCAACCACGTTCGGATGCGGACACCTGGATTCGCTTACGCCGGCCCTCCCAGGCCCAGGCCGATCAATTCGTCGGAAGGAGATTCTTCATACTGAATCTCCCGGCCGTCTCGATCCGCACTCCTATTCGAAAACTTCCGGACGGCGAACGCAGCGCCGGCTAAAATCAAGACCGCCTCCCCATAGAGCAGCGTATCCGTCATGATCCACTGTTCGAATTGCACGCATTTGATGAGAAACACAACCCACAGCATGAGGCTGGCCCAGAACGTTATGTGAAACCTGGTTTTTCCCGGCAGGTAGGAGCAGGTGAACGGAATCTTACGGAAGCCGGTGAGAGACAGGTCCACCAGGAGGCTGCCGATCAGTGCGAGCAGCAGCACGTGCTTCGCTACCGCCGGCCACGGCCAGTACCACAAAAACAGCGCCACGGTTCCCGCGCAAACCGGAAACACCGAGAGCGCCAGCAACGCACGCCTTGTGGCCGATAGACAAACTGCGCCTCCGCGCACCGGCGTGACGCGGAAGAGCCAGTTGGCGCGTAGGTCGAGCGGCCGGGAAAACGCCACGCGCGTTCCCATCACCCAAGCGCACAACATCAGCAGGCTCGAAAATAGCATGGGAACGTTCATTACCTGCCGCAGCACGTCGCTTCCTGTCCGGTGCTTTATTTCGAGCGCCTCTTCCACGATGGCGGCCGTGAATGCAAAACCGATACCCAGGTAGAACGCCAGGTTCATGCGATGCTGCCGGCTTCGCCCCAGAGTGCGGATGACGAACTGCGTCAGCGCAGTTTGTTGCGAATTGCCAAAACGCGGCAGCCATATTCCACCGCGCGAGCCCGGCACGATGTCTGGTTCCTCCGCGATTTTCCGCAGCGTCCGGAGATAAGAGAGCAGGAACGCGCCGCCGGCCACGAAGATCGCGACGGCCATGCCCGCCAACGCGCGCCATGCTAGTGGGGCCATCACGGCATGCGCTTCGCCCGGGAACGCGCCGCTCAGTTCGCTCAACAGGCCCATGAACCAATACGACGGGAGCCACGCCAGCATCCGCTGATTCTCCGCTGCGCCGAGAGCCTTCGCAGTCGTGAACGAGGGCTCCAGGAGAACGACGCCAAGGAACAAGGCAAACGCGGCTATCTGCAGAAACGACGAGACGCGCAGAAACCATCCGCGCGGCAATTGCGCCGCTACTCCCTGCACGCCGAGAATCGCGCAGTAGAGAAACGCGCCCGCCGCCGGCAGGACGATCCAGAAGGCCGCCATAAAACGAAGGGACCCCAGGATACCGGAACCGGCGGGCGCCAACGCCATCGGCCACGCAAAGGCGGAAAGACAGTTCAGCACCGCGACGGTAAGACCCAACGCGGACGCCACCGCGGCTATTTTGGCCGCGAACAGGGTCCGTCCGCGAACGGGTAAGGGAGCCAGCACCAGCACATCGCGCCGATCGAGGAATGTTGAATCCCAACTAAACACCGCGAATATTCCAACAACCAGCATGGTGATTTCCACCATCAGGTGTTCCACGGACCAGGCCGAGGCAGCAACTTCCTCCGGCAGCTTCGGGTTGGCCGCGTACACAGCCGCGCCCCAGGCGAAGATAACGCTGACTAACAACAGCAGCGATGCAAACTGTCCGAACAGTTGGCTGGCGTCCCCGCGGGCGGATGCCGCAAGCAGTTCCACATCCATCAGGCGAAAGAGGAACTGGCGATAGAGTACCCGGAATTGCAGGTTGGTATTCATGTTCGCCTCAGGCGCGAATCAGATCGGCGATTTCGCGCGAGACCGCGGCGGTATCCTGCTCGACGGCGAGCTGCGAGAAAATTTCTTCCAGTGTGGGCAGGTCCATCAGTGTCCGCAGCCTCTCGATGGAATCGTCGGCCACCACTTTTCCACGGTGCAAAATCACTACGTGCGACGAGACCCGCTCTACTGTCTCCAGTTCGTGTGAGCTGAACAGCACCACTTTGCCGCGCGCGGCCAACTCCTGAATCAGGCTGCGTAACACCAGCGACATGGAAACGTCCAGCCCGGAAAAGGGTTCGTCCAGCAGGATAAGGTCGGGATTGTGCAGCAATGCAGCCGAAAGCAGCACCTTCTGCCGCATGCCTTTCGAGTACGAGGACAGCGGCACGTGCCGGTCGCTGTGCAGCGAGAACAGGCGCAGCAGCCCATCGATACGATCGGCCGTCGGCTTGGTGGGCAGATCGCGTAACTGGCCCACCATGATGAGGTACTCAAGACCGCTGAGGTGCGAATAGAGATACGGTTCCTCGGGAACGTAGCCCATGCGCTGCTTGAGACCTAACAGGTCGTTACGGATGGGCTGGCCATCGAAGAGGATCTCGCCGGCCGTGGTTTCGATGAGCCCGGTGATCATTTTCATGGTGGTGGATTTGCCGGACCCGTTCGGGCCCAAGTATCCGGTGATCTCGCCGGCGCGCGCCTGGAAACTTACGTTATCCACGGCCGGGATGCCGCTGAATCGTTTGGAGACGTTGCGCAGTTCAAGCGTCATCATTGGCGTCCGCCGAAGACTGCCAGAAAGAGACGGCTGCCGGAAAGAGACCGCTCCAGGAACCGTCGAGAGAGAGAGCCACTGCGCTCTTCGAGAATAGCTGTCCGACATTTCCGAGGTATGCAGCAGCCCGTGTCCGCGCGAGCAAGTCGACTCAGCGCCATACCATTCCAGAAATGTCTCCGACGGAGTGCCGATGCGAACCGGGTGGGTGAGCAAGCGAAGGCAGACGGGGCAGCGGCGGCGCTGGTCCATGAAAACCCAGCGCAAGACCAGTATCCACGTCCCGCAAATTGCGAACGGCCCGAATAGCGCCATCGGCGCGATCAGCATCCAGACGATAAACCCACAAAGGATAATCGGCTGCACGAGCGCGATCTTCACGGCCAGAAAAATCCCGCGGCGTACTGTGCTCGGCCAGGGCGTCGGATGGCGATTCGCGGTGGCCCTCCCCACCGCCAGTGTGACCGGCAAAAGCAGGCAGGAAAACACGAGCATCGTGGCGCAGCCGGCCGGCAGGTCGCGAGCTCTCACACCTGAGTACGACGGGACATGTTTCAGCGGACCCGACAGGCACACCGCGATAAAGATGGCCATCGCCGCGAGCGCAGCCAGAAACGCGAGGCAGCTTAGTGGGGACTCCAGATGCACTCCGGTTCGCTTCGCCGGGCTCGCGTTGTTACGCCTGAGCCAAAATGCGTCCCGGAAACCTCCGAGGCAGAACCGCGTTGCCGTGCGCCGCGGGATATACCAGAGCTCTGATCGCCACTCATTAAGCCACTCGTCACGCTGATCGCTGGGCGCGAGAAGAGATGCGGCACGGAGGATCGTGCAATGCAGCCATTCGCTGGTCATACGTCCTGAACCTCCTCGATTGGGACCAGCTTTGCCAGTAACGGATAGCGCTTCCGTGAAGCCTCAAGCGTCACTTCCCCGGAGCGGATGAGCTTGTAGTATTTGCGCGGAGGCCGGAGGGCGGCGTCGGCAATGGATTGGCGCTCCCACTGGGATCGGATCAACTGGTCGCGTTCCAAGCGGCGTAGCGCGGGGTAGACCGTTCCGCTGGGAAGACCCGTCACCTCCATCACCGTGTAGCCATAAATGTGGCCTGTGGCGATGGCTTGCAGGATCATGGCCGAGGTGTGGGTGAGTCTTAGGGCGTCTGCCATGGTTTGATCATACCTATGTAGTAATCTACTTGCAAGAGAAAAATCAGCTCGCGTTGTCCATTTCGGGCATTCCCAGACGATTATGTAATGAGGGAGAACGCTATGAAATACTTATGCTCTGTTTTCTACGACGAGAAAAACCTGGATGCTTTGTCCAGCAAGGAGTCCGAGGCCCTGGATAACGAGAGCCTGGCCTACGACGATGTGCTTCGGAAGGGCGGACACTTCCTGGCGGCTCAGGCGCTGCAACCGGTCGAAGCAGCGACCACTATCCGGGTGCGAGGCGGCAAAGTAACGGTTACCGATGGTCCGTTTGCCGAGACTCACGAGCAAATCGGCGGATTCCTCTTGATAGAAGCACGGGATCTGAATGAAGCCATTCAACTGGCGTCCAGGATCCCGGCGATACGCCTGGGAGGCATTGAAGTGCGGCCAATTAAGGAATTGACCCGCAGCAGCCAGAAGCAATAGAGTCGCGATCCCAATCCAAGGAGAGAATGCAGCATGATAACGAACGCGGTGAAATCCCGGAAAATCGTATCGCAAGCGGAATGGCTTGTGGCTCGCAAGGAGCTGTTGGCTAGAGAGAAGCAATTGACCCGGCAGCGCGATGAGATCGATCGCGAGCGTCGTGAACTGCCTTGGGTTAAGGTGGAAAAGAACTACATCTTCGAAGGTCCGAACGGGAGCGAGACATTGGCGGATCTCTTCGGCGGCCGAACGCAGCTTATCGTGTCCCACTTCATGTTTGGTCCAGGTTGGAGTGAGGGCTGTGTAGGTTGCTCGTTCCGCTCGGATCACGTTGATGGGTGCCTGGCGCACCTTGAGCATCACGATGTTTCGCTCGTGACGGTTTCGCGAGCGCCGTTTGCGGAGATCGAAGCATTCCGGAGACGAATGGGCTGGAAATTCAAATGGCTGTCGTCCTCGGGCAGCGATTTCAACTATGACTACCACGTGTCGTTCACGCCTGAGGAGATCGCCACGGGCAAAGTCTATTACAACTACGAAACTCGCGACTTTCTGAGCGAGGAATTGTCAGGCCTCAGCGTCTTCTACCGGGACGAAACTGGAGACATCTTCCACACGTATTCCACGTACGGCCGCGGGGATGAACTGGTGGACGGCACCTACATGTATCTCGATCTAACGCCGAAAGGGCGCAACGAGACGGGTCCCCACCACAACCTGGGCGACTGGGTGCGGCACCATGACCAATACGGCTCCGGCGGATCTGTCGATCCAAGAGGGCGATATGTGCCCGCGCAAGCCGGTGCATCTTGCGGATGCGAGAACCAGAAATGAGGGGTTCGGCTGCGCGCTTATGAATGAGGACACCCTCCAACGAGTGCGCAACACTGTGGAGGCTGTTTATCAAACTGACTCGCGCCGCGTGCTCGCCACTCTGATACGTTTGCTAGGCGATTTCGACCTCGCAGAAGAGGCGCTGCACGATGCTTTCACCGCGGCGGTTGAGCAATGGCCACGTGATGGAGTACCGGCCAATCCCCGGGCCTGGCTGGTCACAACCGGGCGTTTCAGGGCTATTGATGGCATGCGGCGCCGCGCCAGGTTCGACGCAGCCCTGGTGGAACTTGTCCACCAAGCCGAGTTGACTGTAGCAGTCCAGGAGGAACAGGAAGTGGAAGACGACCGGTTGCGGCTGATCTTTACTTGCTGCCATCCTGCCCTTCCGCCCGATGCCCAGCTTGCGCTGACGTTGCGTGAGGTGTGCGGCATCACTACCGAAGAGATCGCGCGCGCCTTCCTCACCTCCGCTCCAACCATTGCTAAACGCATCGTGCGCGCGAAGGCGAAGATCCGGGACGCGCGCATTCCCTACGAAGTGCCGTCACGGAGCGATCTTCCGCATCGGCTGGAGACGGTGCTGCAGGTAATCTATCTGGTGTTCACCGAAGGGTATTCCGCTTCGTCAGGCGCTTCACTGACGCGGCCGGACGTCTCGGGAGAGGCGATTCGCTTGGGCCGGCTGCTGATCGAATTACTGCCGGAGCCCGAAGTCATGGGACTCTTAGCATTGATGTTGCTGCAAGAATCGCGGCGCACAGCACGCTCAACGGCCGAAGGCGAGCTGGTCCTTCTGGGTGACCAGGATCGCTCCCTTTGGAATCGCGATCAGATCGCAGAAGGGATAGCGCTAGTTAAACGAGCGATGTCGTCGCCGCCGTTGGGCCCGTACGCGGTCCAAGCCGCGATCGCGGCGGTGCACGCGGAAGCGCCCAACGCCGCTGCGACAGACTGGGCGCAAATCGTCGGACTCTATGACACGCTCATGCTGGCGGTTCCATCGGCGGTAGTGGAATTAAATCGCGCCGTCGCCGTGGCGATGCGCGACGGGCCCTTAGCGGGGCTGGCGTTAGTAGAAGGCATCCTAGATCGCGGTGATCTGGCAGATTATCATCTGGCGCACTCCGCTCGAGCCGATCTGTGCCGGCGGCTGGGAAGATCCGCGGACGCACGCATCTCGTACGAACGCGCGCTGAGTCTCACGCAACAG
>CABEDY010000008.1_pt1 | contig 12466 bp, 12 predicted proteins | sample 3423171 | NCBI WGS metagenome assembly CABEDY01 (sample SAMEA5534333, study PRJEB31848) | metagenome | biome: tundra; feature: field; material: soil | place: USA | collected 2013-05 | depth 0.15 m | reverse complement strand
CCCTGGTCCGCAGCCGACGCCCACGTCGGCTTGCTGGGTTTGGATGAATCTGATTTCACTGGCGAGGAGCGGGTCCAGGGGGACCCGCGCAGACCAGGGGGTCTGCCCCACGACTGCATCTGTATCCCCAGTTTTGGGAAAACGAAGTGACATTGGGCGGAAGCGCCTGCCCCACTTGATTGACTAGCGCACGATTGCTACGGTGGAGGGATCTACGGTGTAGCCCTCGTCCTTGGCTGTCTCGACGGCCTGGGAGCGCAGAGAGTCCTCGTTGGTGTCTTGCGCCGCTTTGGGAAGCGGACGTTTGATCACTTCCTCGCCGATCTGCACGCGAACGTGCCATTGCTTCTTGTTCGGATCCCAATCTACTGTCGCCTTGGTTGCTTGCGTCATGGCCAACACCCCCTCTAGGGATACGATATCAGCAAATGCTCACTGGCGCTGACCGGCGGTGACTATTGCTTTCCAATAGGAGCCTATGGCATGCTGGTATTGGAATCCAATATGAGCGATCTTCCAAGACGGGTACGCGGCGGATGGCTGCGGTTGGTGGGATTGTTCCACAAGAACGGGAAAGAGCAAGACCTGTCGGATGAGATGGAGAGCCATCTCGCGCTGCAGATCCAGGACAATCTTCGATCCGGGATGACGGCCGAGGAGGCTCGCCGGCAGGCGCTTCTCAGGCTAGGCGGGATGGAACAGGCCAAGGAAGTTTATCGCGACCGGCGGAGCGTTCCGATACTCGAAACAACGCTGCAGGATCTTGGGTACAGTGTGCGGACGCTGAGAAAAAGCCCGGGTTTTACGATCGTCGCAGTGGTTACGCTGGCCTTAGGGGTGGCGGCCAACACGACGATATTCAGCATGGTCAGCGCGATTCTGCTGAGGAAACCGCCCGTTCCGGATCCTGACCGGGTGATGATCGTTTCCAGCATCAACAAGGCGAACCCGCAGTCATTATCCGGCGTTTCGGTTCCAGACTATATCGCCTGGCGCGAACAGGCTCACAGTTTCCAGGATTTAGCGGCCACAGCGGATCGCGATGTCACGCTATCGGGCGGAACAGAGCCGCAGCGGGTGGCGGCACTCGGCGTAACCGCCAGCTACTTTCGAGTGGTGAATGTCCAGGCCGTGCTGGGTCGCACATTCTTGCAAAGCGAGGGCGAGCCCGGGCACGAGCACGTAGTGGTGCTCAGCCACAAGCTTTGGCAAAGCCGCTTCAACGGGGATGCCGCCATCGTTGGCCAGAGCATACCCATCGACGGCGAGCGTTACACGGTAATTGGAGTCATGCCGGCTAAGTTTCGTCTGGACGCCTTTAACGCTTCTTTGTGGACGCCGCTGCTCTTCACGACTCAACAGATGAGCCCTGCCGGCCGGGCCGACCAGTCCCTCAGTGTAGTGGCGCGATTGAAGCCCGGTGTTTCGCCAGAGCAGGCACAGGCGGAAATGGCCACTGTCGCTCGCCGTCTGGAAGAGAGCTATCCGGGGACTAACAAGAATCGATCTGCGCGGGTGATGTCGATGCAAGAGTTCATCATTCAATATGCAAATGTCCGGCCGGCGATGCTGCTGTTGATGAGCGCGGTTGTTTTTGTGCTGCTCATCGCTTGTACGAACATCGCAAACCTGCTTATCGCCCGCAATTCTGCCCGGCAGCGGGAATTCGTGATTCGCGCGGCAGTGGGCGCCGGCCGATGGCGGTTAGTTAGGCAATTGTTAGTAGAGAGTCTACTGATAGGGGCTGCCGGAGGTGGTCTAGGATTCTTGCTTGCCATTTGGGGAACGGCCCTGCTACGTGCCAGTCTCACTTGGAACGACTACGTTCAAGTGATGGCTTCCGAAATGGTGTTGGACTGGCCTGTATTCGTGTTTTGCTCGCTCATTAGCATCCTGGCCGCGATATTCTTCGGTTTGCTTCCAGCGATCCAGGCGTCCAAGGTGGGTTTGAGTGCGGGATTAGCCGAAGGCGCGCGGGGCGGCTCCGGTGGAGTGGAGCGCCGCCGTCTGCGAAGGGCGCTGGTGGTGGGCGAGATCGCGCTGTCCATCATTCTTCTCACCGGGGCCGGCGTGATGGATCTGGCGGTATTGGTAGAGATGCAGAATCCGCTGCGATTCAATCCCCAACATGTTCTCACGGCGGAGATTCGAGTTTCGGGCGCTCGGTACGCGGAGCCAAAGGAACTGGCCGCGTTTTTTCAAAAGATTGTACTGGGCGCGTACAACCTTCCCGGTGTCGATCGGGCATCAGTGTCCAGCGCTCTTCCTGTTACCGCCTCTGCTGGCCAGATAGGCTTTCGTTTGGAGGGGGCGACCGTCATTCCGAAGGATCTGGAGCTGAAGACACGTCACTATGTGGCTGGGCCTGAATATTTTCAAGTGATGGGGATTCCTTTAATCAAAGGCCGTGGACTTCTGGCCTCCGATACGAACGATGCTCCCTTGGCGGTTGTCGTCAATGAAACCTTCGCTCAGCGGTTCTTTCCGAAACAGGATCCCATCGGCCAACGAATCCTCATCGATGGCGGCCAGCCTGGAAACGCGGGCTGGAGCGGGATCGTGGGTGTGGTGGGCGGTGTGCCGGACTTTAGGGGACAGTCGAATCCTGAGCCACAAATCTATCAATCGTTTTTGCAAAAGCCACAGACGACGATGATCATTGTGGTGCAATCGAAAGCCGATCCGGCTACGCTCGCGCCTTTGCTGCGGCAGTCCATTTGGTCGGTTGATCGAGATCAGCCGGTGGGCGCGATCCACACCATGATCCAGGTAGTAGACGATGCAGGCATGGGCGATCGATTGATGGGCTGGCTGATGGGCAGCTTTGCGGGGCTAGCCTTGCTGTTGGCCGGCGTCGGAATCTTCGGCGTCATCGCATATAACGTCGCGCAGCGAACGCGCGAAGTTGGAATCCGCATGGCGCTGGGGGCGGGGAAGCACGATGTTTTACGTCTGGTGGTGGGCCAATCCGCGATGCTCACCGGTTTGGGTGTTGGGTTGGGCCTGCTGGGCGCATTTCCACTTCCGACTTTGCTGGGAAGCATGTTCCCTGAAATGCCGACGGGAACCACGCTGATTCTTGTTGTTGTGCCGGCGCTGGTTGCATTGGTGTCGATCGTGGCCAGCTACGTTCCTGCGCGGAGGGCGATGCGCGTGGACCCTATGACTGCGCTGCGCTACGAGTGATCCGTTCCAGCTAGACTGTTGTTTGTGATGAAACAACTCTGTCTGGGACTTACTGTGGCGCTAGCGCTTCTTACTCCGGCGTTTTCCAAAAAAGAATCGCCTCTTGCTGGCCGATGGGATCTGACCATTGTTTCGTCCAAGGGGACTTACCCTTCCTGGCTCGAGATTTCCGTGACTGGCAAGGAGGCGCAAGTTCGGATTGTCGGCCAGGTGGCCAGCGTACACGCCGCGCACGACGTACGCGTGCAGGGCTCGCGTCTCACCTTCGCGAGTTCTGAATGGTTCGGCCATGAGATTCAGGTTGAGTGGAAGATGAGCCTGGTAAAATCCCAACTCAAGGGCACACAGTCCAGGGCCGACGGCGTGACCGGCGACCTGACGGGCGAGCGGGCGCCTGCGCTAGATCGCAAGCCGCCAGCAGCGTGGTCGGAACCCGAAGCCTTATTCAACGGGAAGGATCTGAGCGGGTGGGAACCGGATGGTCCGGAGAATCACTGGAAGGCGGAGAATGGCGAGCTGGTGAACGAGAGCGCGGGCGCGAACATCCGGACCATGCGAAAATTTGACGACTTCAAGCTGCACATCGAATATAACTGTCCGGATCTCGGCAACAGCGGCGTGTATCTGCGCGGACGCGATGAGGTGCAGGTGGAATACGAAGCGGCAGGCACCAACGACAAATTTCACGGCATGGGATCCATTTATGGATTCATCGCGCCGGCAGTGGAAGTTCCGGCGCGGGCTGGCCAATGGGAATCCTATGACATCACGCTGGTGGGCCGGCACGTCACGGTGATTCGCGATGGAGTGACGACCATTGACAACCAGGAGATCCCCGGAATCACGGGCGGCGCTATCGACAGTCACGAGGGCGAGCCGGGACCGTTGTATATTCAGGGCGATCATACGGGGGGGATGAAGTATCGGAATATCACGATTTCGTCGCCGAGGTGAGGCGGCAGGAAGCAGGCGGCAGGCGGCAGGCGGCAGGCGGCAGGAAGCAGGCGGCAGGCGGCAGGCGGCAGGAAGCAGAAGGCAGAAGGCAGAAGGCAGAAGGCAGAAGGCAGAGAGCGTAATTGCTCAGGAGCTGCCGATTAGGACGCCGGTGATGAAAACTAGGACGCCGCCTAAGCCTACTTGCATGGCGGCCGACAGGGCTGGGGTTTCCATGTAGCGGTGCCTGATCCACGAGATTACGCCCAGTTCCACCAGCACAACTACGATTGCGGCCACCATGGCGGCATGGAACTCGGGAATCAGGAACGGCAGTGTGTGGCCGATGCCGCCTAGCGCGGTCATTAATCCGCATATGAATCCTCGGGCCCATGGATGCCCTCTCCCGGTTAGGCTTCCGTCGTCTGAGAGCGCTTCGGCGAATCCCATGCTGATGCCGGCGCCGAGCGATGCCGCCAACCCCACCAGGAAAGCGTCCCAACTTTTGTGCGTGGCGAACGCGGCGGCGAAGACCGGGGCCAGCGTGGATACCGACCCGTCCATCAATCCAGCCAGGCCCGGTTGCACGATCTGCAGCACGAATAGACGCCGGTTCGCTTCGTCTTCTTCGCGCTTGACGTCGGGGCGGAGCTTGTCCTTTTCGAGTTGCTCGGCGCGATTCTCGTGCGATCTCTCTTCCTGCGCCAGATCGTCCAGCAATTGCCGCACGCCCGGATTCTGGGCTCGCGCGGCGGCCTTCTCATAGAACCGGCGGCTCTCCACCTCCATGGTGGCGGCCTGATTGCGGACGGTGTCCAGGCCGAGCGGACGCACCATCCAAACCGGTTTGCGATGCACGAAACCTCTGATGTCCTGCCGTCGAATGAGTGGAATGTGAGCGCCGAAATTGGTTTGAAAAAGCTCGATCAAGCGTCGCCGATGGCCCGATTCTTCCTGCTGCATGCCCTCGAAAACGGCGGCCGAAGCCGGGAAGGTCTCTTTCAGACCTTCGGCGTATTCGGCGTAGACGCGCTCGTCTTCCTCTTCGAGAGAAATGGCGAGCGCTAGAATCTCACGTTCGGAAAGGCTGTCAAAGCTGCGCATGATTGCGGCCTCCGTTGTGTAGGCCGGCAGGATTGCCAGCTGCAGGCAAGAATGCCTGCCCCACATCGAGGTCGATTGTAGCGCATGCGCGAACCATTCTGATTCCGCTAGCATCTAATTAATATGCCGGCTACCGTAGAAGCAAACCCGATCGAGGGCCTGGCCCCGACGCGGTTACCGCAAGGGGACTCTTGTCTGTTAATCATTTTCGGCGCCTCGGGAGATCTCGCGCGGCGGAAATTAATTCCCAGCCTTTACAATCTCGCCTGCGCAGGATGCATGAATCCGGATTTCGAGATACTCGGCACGGGAAGAACTCCGATGTCCGATGAACAGCTCCGCGCAAAGATGCGGGAAGCGGCCTCGAAGGCGAGTGACACGCGAGATTTTTCCGATTCAGTCTGGCAGGAATTCGCAAAGCGTCTGCATTATTTCGCGGGTGACATCACCGATCCGCAGTTCTTCAACAGACTGCGGGACCAATTGAACCAAATGCGGCAGTCCGGCTCCAGTCCGAATCACCTGTTCTACCTGTCTGTGCCGGCTTCCCAGGCGCCCACCATCATCCAAGGATTGGGGGCGGCTGGTTTGAACCACAGTGACGGCGGCTGGGCGCGCGTCATTATTGAGAAGCCGTTTGGGCGCGATCTTGCTTCCGCGCGCCAGCTCAACGAGATAGTTCTGAAGGTTTTCGATGAGCAGAATGTTTATCGCATCGATCATTACCTGGGCAAGGAGACGGTGCAGAATATTCTGGTCTTCCGCTTCGGAAACTCGCTCTACGAGCCGGTGTGGAACCGCAACTACATTGATCACGTGGAGATCACCGGCTTCGAGACGGTGGGTCTGGAAGGCCGCGCGAGTTTTTACGAGGAGACCGGTGCGTTGCGTGACATGGTTGCGAATCACCTGCTTCAGTTGCTGGCGCTGACGGCCATGGAGCCGCCGGTCGCGTTCGATGCGGATTCCATTCGCCAGCAAAAAGTGCAGGTTCTGCGCTCCATTCGGGCCATGACCGTGGACGAGGTGGCGAAGCGCACGCTGCGCGGGCAGTATGGTCCCGGTCAAGTTAACGGAAAGCCGGTGCCGGGATACCGCCAGGAGCCGGGTGTAAAACCCGATTCAACCACTGAGACCTTTGTAGCGCTAAAACTGTTCATCGATAATTGGCGATGGGCGGGCGTGCCGTTCCACATCCGGACGGGCAAGCGGCTGTCGCATCCGGGCACCGAAATTCGTGTTCATCTGAAACCCACGCCGCAAGCGCTGTTTGCCACCACGCCCGAGGATCAGCGCGAGCGCAATGTGATCACGCTGCGGATACAACCCAATGAGGGAATTACCATCGCCTTCGGAGCAAAGAGGCCGGGCGACCAGATGCGCACGGTAACGGTGCAGGCAGACTTCTCCTACTGCGCGATGTTTGGCTCCAATGCGCCGGTTGCTTACGAGACGTTATTGCTGGATGCGATGCTAGGCGATCCGACACTTTTCACCAGCCGCGACGAAGTAGAAGCGGAATGGCGAATCATCACGCCCATTGAGGAGGCCTGGACCGAGCTGCCGCCTCCAGACTTTCCGAATTACGCCGCCGGAAGCGACGGACCACCGATTCCGGCTTTTCTGACCAGGTCATCCTTTTCTGACGAGCTCTAGGTCGATAGAAATATCGACTTGATCACCAATCATTACGCCGCCAGTTTCAAGCAACTGGTTGAAGGCGACTCCGAATTCCTCGCGGCTGATTTTTGTAGTGGCCGCAGCTCCCCGGCGGAAGAAACCCCAGGGATCTTTGATCTCCGGTGTCACGCTGTCCACTTCCAAAACCACTGGCCGGGTCACGCCGCGGATGGTCAGATCGCCTGTCACGTGATACTCGTCTTTCCCTTCCTGCGCGATTGCGGTGGATTGGAACTTTATGGTGGGAAAGTTGGCCGCGTCCAGGAAATCGGGGCTTAGCAGGTGTTTGTTGCGATCGGGTTCCCGTGTATTGATCGAGTTGACATCGATCTCGGCCGTAACGCTCGATGCGGCCAGGTTGGCGTCATTGAAAGTTATTGTCCCGCTAACCTTTGTGAATTCGCCCCGAACCCAAGCGATCATCAGGTGCCGTACCTTGAAATGTGCGTTGGAATGCGTAGGGTCAATATTATAGGTGGTAGTGGCGGATTGGGCCGCCGTTTGGCTGGTGCTCATCAGAAGTCCTCTCTTGGAGATGGATGCTTCCAGCAGCCCGAACGCTTCACCTGTTTTCCCGTAGGGCATGCCTCCGGCTTGCCCAGGACAAGCCAGAGGCTTGTCCTACCAATCGTGGTGTCCGAAAAAGCTGCTGGCCTCATCCGGGGAACCTATCCATTTTAGCAACTCGTTCATGTCCACCTTAACCTGAATCACGGTGGCTTGATCGCGCTGGAAGGTTGCGATCAGCATCCGGGTGGATCGTGCTTCGTCATCGCTCGCATAGATGTAGATGGATTCGCCATCACGCTGGGAGTGTACCCGCACTAGCGGACGGAGGCGGCTGGAAGAGAATTCGTGCATGAATTGATCGAGTTCCCGTTCATCGGTGCGGGCAATGGATTTCAGGTCCTCAAATACCGCCAGCTTGAACTCGCTCGCCCCGGCCGGATGCGCCACGTTTACGACTAGATTGGCCACGCCCAAGAACGGAATGTGGGTACGCTTGGTGTGGTAATGAACTTCGATGGCTTTCACTACATGATCGAATTCCGAATCGGCGATCAGGACGACGCCGGACGCCGCCAGAAAAACAGCTAGGAATCGGGCGGTCATTTGTCCTCCTTGCTTCGTGACGAGAATGAAGCGCGCAGCCGGGGGATATGGAACTGGCCGCCCAGTTCGGCAACCTCGTCGGGGTCAATGGTACCCACTACATTCACGAACGTCAGTTGCCGTGGCTCCGCCACAATGATGACCGCGCCTCCCAGTGTGCCGTTGCCGGGGAGCTTCAGGAAAACATCTACATCGCTGCCCTCGCGTTTGGATCGCACTCCGACGATGCGTCCCCAGGCGGGCGCCTGGAGCTGAGATCGAAGCGACTCCACATCGGCGCGGCTGTATTCGCCTTCGGAGGCGAACTGGTAGCTTCGGACGTAAACGCCTTCCAGTTTCAGGAGCAGCCTTTTGACTTTGGCTATGTCCTGGTCGTCCTTGTCAGACAGAAATCGGGCGGCCATCTTCAGCATGGAGCCATCCAGCGTTATGTCCACCGATTCCTCGGCCTTTGCCGACAGCTTATCCAGATTCGCGGGCAGTTTGATTTCCTGTGCGCATAAGGGCGCCAGGCTTGCCGCCAACAGTATACTTGCGATTCGCATCATCTCACCTCACTAATAGACACGCATCACAGCGGGCAGCGAATGCAAATAATTAGCCGCGGATGAACGCGGATAAACGCGGATAGGTAGGATAGACATATGGGCGCAGCCTTGGAAGTTCACAATCTGCGAAAGGTTTATAAGGATGTCGTCGCGGTGGATGGGCTGGAGCTCCAGGTGCGGCTGGGGGAATGCTTTGGCTTGCTGGGACCTAACGGGGCGGGCAAGACCACGACGATCGAAATCTGCGAAGGTTTGATTGCGGCCGACTCAGGTGAAGTGGAGATGCTCGGCATGCGCTGGGATTCGGATGCTAGTGAGCTCCGGCAGCGCCTGGGGATTCAGCTTCAGGACACCCAACTTGCCGAGAAGCTCACGGTGTTCGAAACCGTTCGGCTGTTTCGGAGCTTTTATCACGCGGGTCCGTCGCCCGTGGAAGCCATTGCGCTGGTGCAACTGGAGGAAAAACAAAAGTCGCGCGTGGGCACTCTTTCGGGCGGGCAGAAGCAGCGGCTGGCGATGGCCTGCGCGCTGGTGGGCGATCCAGAGTTCCTGTTTCTGGACGAACCCACTACGGGATTAGACCCGCAGGCACGCCGCCAGCTTTGGGAATTGATCGAGGAATTCAAGCTGGCGGGCCGAACCATTCTGCTGACCACCCACTACATGGACGAAGCCGAGCGGCTATGCGACCGCGTGGCCATCATGGACCACGGCAAAATCATCGCGCTGGGTACGCCGCGCGAACTGATCGCGTCCATTGGCGTGGAGCACGTGGTGGAGTTTTCGGCAGGCGGCGCGTCGAAGGCGCTCACTGTTTCCGCCTTGGGGGAGATAGAAGGCGTTCGTGAAGTAAAATCCGAGAACGGCAGCGTGCAATTGCAGGTCACCGAGCTGCATCGGGCCGTGCCCGCACTGCTAGCCGAGCTGGACCGGCAAGGCTTGCCGCTGACTGAGCTGCGCACCCATTCCGCGTCTCTGGAGGACGTCTTCGTAACATTAACGGGAAGGCGTTTACGCGATGAGTGACGTTACCGCCGTCCCTGAGTTGAGAGCCCGCGAGGCAGCGCGAAAAGCTCCGCGCCCGTCGGCGTGGACGGACCATCCGCTGGCGCAATTGACGCTGGTGCGGTTTCTTGAATTCATTAGGGAGCCCGAAGCGCTGTTCTGGGTGTTCATTTTTCCCATCCTGCTGGCGGCCGGGCTGGGTATCGCGTTTCGCAATCGTCCCGCGGATGTGCTCAAGATCGCTGCGGTCACGCCGCAATTGGCGCAATCGCTTCGCAATGAAAAACTGCTGGATGTGGCGCAATTGTCTACTGGGGCGGCAGAGGAAGCGCTTCGTACTGGCAAGGTAGCGCTGCTGGCGGTTCCGGGACCCGGCGGCAGCGTGGTCTACCAATATGACGACACCAATCCGGAAGGACGCACCGCACGGATGCTTGCCGATCGCGCGATTCAGCGTGCTGCCGGCCGCGTTGATCCGGTGGCATCCACGGATCGGTTGTTGCGCGAACCAGGCTCCCGCTATATCGATTTCCTGATCCCCGGACTGCTGGGAATGAACCTGATGGGCAGCGCCATTTGGGGCATGGGATTCGCGATCGTAGACGCGCGGCGAAAGAAGCTGATGAAGCGCCTGGTGGCAACGCCCATGCCAAGGCATTATTTCTTGCTGTCGTTTCTGCTCTCGCGGCTCTTGATGCTGGTAGTGGAAGTCGGCGTCGTACTGGGCTTCGGCGCGGTGGTGTTTGGCGTTCCGGTGCGCGGTTCCATTGTCGACCTGGTGTTGCTTTGTGTGCTGGCTTCGATGTCCTTCAGCGCCCTGGGATTGCTGATCGCTTCCCGCGCGCGCACCATCGAAGCCGCGTCCGGTCTGATGAACTCGGTGATGATGCCGATGTGGATTGTCTCGGGCGTGTTTTTCTCCTCGCAAAGATTCCCCGATTTTGTGCAGCCGATCATTCACGCGTTGCCACTCACAGCGGCCATCGACGCGCTACGGATGAACATGCTGCAAGGAGCCGGCATAGCGCAAATAGGTCCGCAGATGGGCGTGTTGGGAGTGTGGCTGATCGTCTGCTTCGCGCTGGCGCTCAAGTTGTTCCGCTGGCGATAAGAAATGCACCGACTCCCTCACGGTCGCGGTTCGGTAACACTCTCACTTCGCTACCGCGAGCCACGGTGAGTTTATTACGTGCAGCAATACAACTACTGCGCAGGCCCAAAGAGCGCGGCCTCCGAAGGTTCCGATGCGGCGCGCGCGCACTACGTAATACGTGCAACCGGCGCAGATGAAGGCCAGCTCCACCCACCACCAGCCCACTGGGAGCCGCTGCCACAGGCCCAATCCGATATGGATGCTGGAGTGCGGCCATAACGCCAGATCGTGCGGATGCATCGGCCAGTCCAACAGAAAGTGCGAGAAGACGGCGAACCCGACGGCCAGAGCGACCGCTCGGCCGCGCCTCCAGAAGAAACTGGAGAAGAGCACGGCCCACACGATGGACATTGCGAGCGAGTGCGACCAATCGATGAAGTCGAGTGAAAAACCAGGACTGATGCCAGGCGTCACGGTGACTTTTTCGATGCCCAGCATCACGAAAATGCCGAACAGCACATCGAGAAATCCTACGCCCAGGAGCAACGCCCAAGTGGGCGCCTGCGGCTGGTTAGCTTTTATGGCGAGTCCGGCCGCATAATGCCCGGCGTACACTAGCTTTTTCTCCGAACGCGATCGAGCCACGCCAATATAGGCACGGGCACGGTAAAGCTGATCAGGCACAAGAGGCCGAACGCGAAACTGGTCATTTGGAACCTCTCAGATTCTCAGGAACACTTTGCGCCGGTACATCCAAAAGAGGATGAGCCAATAACACAGCAGCACAGCCATCCCTAGCATGAACGGCTCCAGCCCATCGCCGAAGATCTTGAAGGCGTTCAGCCCTAGATTGATGCGGAAGGAGCTGACAAAGAAGTCGTGAAACAGATGCGCAATCAAATAGGCCGCGATGGAGTTCACGCCGATCACGACCAGCGGAAACGACCACTTCCGATATCCTTTGACTTCGATGATCCAACTGAACGCGGCTAGCAGCAGGAAACAAGCACCGCCGCTGAACACCACCCAACCCGGCGTCCAAATGCGTTTCACGATGGGGGCGATGCCCGCGTAGTGCAGCGCCAAGCCGGAGGCGAGTCCAATGACGCCGGCAATCAGGAAACGCTTCATCGGAATGCGCGGGGCAGTCTCGCGCAGCCAGCGGCCGGCCACCAATCCCAGAATCATGGTTCCGAGGGTGGGAATAAAACTGAGCGTGAGATATCCGCCATCGTTGAAGACCCAACGCCTGGGGCGCGGAAGCAGATTGAGGAACCACTGATCGAACGCGACTCCCAGATTGGAGTTTTTGTTCCAATGCGATGCAAAACCCGAGAAGTTATGCGGCCAGTTGGCGGGCACCCCTACGGCCTGATAATCGAATCCCGGACCCGGCGCCGGATACAGCGCCCAGGCTAGCCAGTAACCGGCGACTATTACCGCGAACGCGGTCCACTGCCAGCGTGGCCGCCAGAATCCCAGTAGGAACAGAATAGGATAGCCCAAGCCGATCTGCGACAGCGTGTCTTCGAATGTGTAATTTGTTTGCGGGCTGTGCATGGACCGCAGGAAGACGCCGAGTGCGACCAACAATACTGAGCGCCAGATGGCATGCGCCCACATCTTGCCGAACGTTCCGCCCTTGGCCAGCCGGCTCGCAATGGAATAAGGCAGCGCCACGCCTACCAGAAATGAGAACGACGGCTGAATCAGATCGTGCAGCGAACATCCGAACCACTCGACGTGGGTTTGATTGAACCCGAGGAACGCCCAGAACCAGTTGCCGGGGTACGCGGCCGACACG
>CABEDY010000007.1_pt1 | contig 12482 bp, 7 predicted proteins | sample 3423171 | NCBI WGS metagenome assembly CABEDY01 (sample SAMEA5534333, study PRJEB31848) | metagenome | biome: tundra; feature: field; material: soil | place: USA | collected 2013-05 | depth 0.15 m | reverse complement strand
GCGCGCCTCTTAACGCGTTAGATGTGCCGTCCGGCCGTGTCCAGTCCGACGTACCACATGGCAACGCGAAGCCCATTTTTCTTGGCGAGCCTAGCTTGCTCAAACGTAATCGTGCTGCGAAGCGTTGTTTCCACCGCGAAAGAAGTACCCGCCGCGAATGTTCGAAACGAACTCTTCAAACTCGCGGTTGACCATTGCGCGAACAGAAAGGGGGATGCTTTCGTAGGAGCCGGTGTCTAATTCCGCCGCCGGGTGGGCCGGTCGACGATGAACATGCGGGGTGCGGGCATTTACCCGCCGAAGTCGCGCCCCGATTGTTCCAGCATGTCAGCCGGGAGTTCGTTCATCAGTAAGTTCCCCTGTCCAATCGAGGATGCCTCGCTGGCGCAACTCATCACCTTCGGCTCGAACGCGCTGAATTCCAGCGGTCAACACCTGATCGTCGAATGCGTCCATCTCGCGTTCGTTATCGAGATTGACGTTGTCGATAGTAAGGCGCTTTGCGATGTGCATGTTTCTAAAGGTTACTGCTACTCCAGTTTTACGGGAAATCTGATTGCTCCATCTGCCATTGAACTCGTGGTCCATCGCTTGTGATTCTCCTGGTGTTTACTGGAGCGGCGGCAGTCCAGTAGTCGTTACCTTGATTACCTCAATAAGGTGGCTGCTGAAACGCCGATATTGAAAACAGAGGACTTTCCTGACCAGAAAAGAGCGCCTTGAACGCCTAACTCCTCTATTTACAATCGAAATCCGTTTTCCCAAGCTGGGCACTCATCCTCGCCAGAATTTTTGGTGCTGGTTTGGGGTTGAAAACCGCACAACCCGGCAATCTAGGAAAACCTGAACAACGTGGAATCAACGTCTTGGTGAAAACAAAGGGCGAAGAAACATACCCAAGCTCTGCAAGTCCCACCCCGGGCACCAACAATTTCGTCAGTAAATCAGCTTCAATGAAAATTGAATTTGCCGCGATGTTCCTGCCGTGCGGCTGATTTCGCCGGCTTCCGCCTTCGTCGCATCCGAACTCGGCATTCCTACCGACATACCGCAGCATGCCAGCTATATCGCTCACTGGATTTCCCTGCCAGCGTTATTCTCATTGCTCTCATGGCGTCACGACTTTCGACGCAATACCCGTCACTCGCTGCGGCTAGAGGATCAATTGCGCTACAGGATGTATGCACCCAATAGCATTCTATTCATAATTTTCTTGTCGGCTTTTTATGGCCTGATTGGAATCGCACGACCAAGTACATTCTCCGAACACGAGTTGGCCTTCGGCCTTCTCTTTCTACTTGCCCTTTTGAGCCCAAGCGTCGTGCACCTTGGACAGATACGAATTCTTCATTTGGTTGAAAAACGGGATGCCGAGCCACGCCCTGCTGATAATGGTGATCTGGAGCGCGCCGTCACAAATCTTCTTGAACATGCTAAAGATGCCCACAATGGTCAGCTTGCACGAAACTTAATCACAACTTTTACGGACTATGAGGCGAAACGGAAGAAGGACGCCAGGTTAATGGATCTGAGCAAGCTGGGAAGAACCGCCCTCTTCGAATGGCATGCCACGGTATGGCTCCTTTACGGAATTGCGATCGCAGCTCTGTACCTGATCTGCCGGATTTTTTGGGATCTCGGGACCGACGTCAGAGAGATGCTCGGCGAAGGAGGTTATTTACACTATTGCCTGCTCGCACTGGCGGGCTATTTGGCTTGGCGCGCTGATGTGTCTAGGGAACGCCGCCGATTAACCTCGCCAGAATCGCTCCTCCCGGCTTCTCTTATGTCTGGAATCCTGGTAACGGCGCTCGTCTATCTCTCGGTGTTGTTTTTTGCGAGCAGGGTCTACTGTTACATACCCGTCTACAAGGGAGGAGGTGACTTCACGACAGAATCACCCTCGATAATTCACTTTGATCCGCGAACCATCGATTCGTTGCCCGCGGAACTCTTAGACAGGGGGTCCCTCTCCAAGCCTGTATTTATCATTCACCAAAACAGTGCCATGTTCTTTCTCGCCATTCCAAGCCCCACAAACAATCCGACGACTTGGCGCCACGTTGGGCACAAAAACAAGCCTGAACGAATCTTCGTAATCAGAAGAGAGGCCGTATCAAACTATCAGGTTCTGCAGTCCCACTGACAGAGGCGCAGAGTCACTGCAAGCGGAAGGATCAGAACAGCCATCGTTAAATCTTTAAGTCTCTACATCCTTGCGCCACTGTCACGTGAATCCGTTCACTGTTACCCCCCACTTGAGGACACTGCCCTATCCAAAGCATCAAGAGCCTGTTCGAGCAACTGGCCTAGCGCACACAATTGTGGGCCCTTCTCGGTATTGTGTCTGAGCTCCTGCAAATGTGGGCCATGCTTACAAGTAGTGTAGCGCCTACTCTTAAGCAGGATCTTTCCATTGTGGGCTTAGGATGCACCGCACCGAAGCCACGGGCGATATCCAGTCGGCGGGCGATCTCGGCTTTACTGATCCCGGCACGGTAAAGCTTCCGGATCTGATGGGCTTTTTTGGCGAACGTCCTGGTGCTGCACAATGCGACCGCAGCAGCGGTATGAGCAGGAGTGGGATAGGCTATAGGGAAATTCGGAGGAGGTGGGTGTCCGGTATTAACCCTCTCCGCCCCACATCAAAAGCGGCTCGTCCAGATAAACCTGAGTCCCGTCATACACACGCAGGCCCTTGATGGGGAACGCGAGATTGTTAATGAGCGAATCAAACCTAGGCTTCCAATTGTATCCGGGTGGATAGAAGTCGCAATGTTCCTTGCCGTCCAGTGTGATGATCGCCAAGCGAATGGTCGATGGATCGGAGGCTGAAGCGTTTGCTATGGTTACCGATCCAACGGACATGCCACCCCTGCCAAAGGCTGCGCGAAGCGGTTCGACATTCTTGGGCCATGGGGCAGATGCAACGAGCCATCTGGGGTGAGTGATGCCTAGCAGATCAAAGAATCGTTTGATTGCTTTTTCGGATTCCTCTACGGCAGATTGTGCTACTGACGCGGATGGAAACCGTCCTCCTCCCGCACCAAGATGGGCTAGTGGATGGCGTTCTTTTTGGATCAGGTGCCAGTCTTTCCAGGGTGGATCTTTGTGAGAGATTGGCGGGACAGGGGGACCACGTTGTGCAAGTGCACTGTTTAGGTTCTGCCAGAAGTTAGGGGATAGTTGTTGTCTCGGATCAGCCGGGTCACGTCCAAGTGCGAGATGGCAGGCCAACTCGAAGCATGACCAGGCGGTTTGGATTGTCCAGCGCGTGGCGAGTGCTGACACCCAGCGGTCATGGGTTTCAGTGGCCATGTAATGTGATAAGAGGAGGTCGCCCCACGCATGAAAGAGTGGAATTAAAGCAGCTTCCGCAGGGTCGTTTTTTCGTAGATAAGGCGAACCCATGAGGGTTACGCCGCGATACGGCAGTAACGCGGATTGACTGCGAAATTGTGAAAGTCGCCGCTGTGACCACAATGGAGGTGGCATGGGCCGCACATCTCTTTGCCCTTGGAATCGTCGGCCCGACCTCCGTAGTGATGAAGTTCAGTGTATGCGAACGAATAGCCGCAGCATTGGCACCAGCCAGTCTTCTCGACTGACAAATGAAAATGGCGACGGTCCCCGGTGAAGGGGCAGTTGCGAGCAGTATGAGTGATTCGGCCGCACTCAGAACAGTGAAGGACGCGCTCATCAGGCTCAAAGAACACCTTATAGCCAACGTAAAGCACACCCGCGATAAGTAGACCACGTAAGATAAGCTCGGCAAGCGTGAGCGATGGCTGATAATATGCTATAGGTTGCTCCGCGACAGGAGACTGCGGTGGTGGCTGGAAGTGGAATTCCGGCATTCGATAGGCCGGAAGACCCATAAGATCGGGGTGGATATATGCCAAAGGATTGCACTCCTGCTGCTTTGATTGTACTCAATGTTGGCCGAGACGGCTCACCGCCCGAGTTGTTCAATTGTATTGGCAGGGTTTCAGAATCCGAAGCCCGCCACCGCTTCGAATAGGAGGCGAGACAAGAACCAGTAGCCGGCATTGCAGGGCATCGCTCAGTAAAATCCGATGGCGCCATGGGCAGCGACGGGCGGGAAGAAGACGGCTGATGTCGAGCTGCAATTACCGGCACTCCTTAGTCGACTATGCTGAGAGAGTGACACAACAAGAATGTATTGAATCGCTGCGCGAATATCTCACGGAAGAGCCCTCGGGTGTTTTCAAGCTGGATTCAGACGATGTTGCGGTGCATGTTCAACCCGCGAAGTTTCCCTGCTACAACACCGATCATTGGGTCGAATTTATCGTCACCGACCCCGACGCCATGATCATCCAAAGTATGCCGCTTGAAGGGCACCAGCCTACCCCGGATTACGACGCGAAATACATGGAGCGAATCCCCTGGATAAAGCTAAAGGAGTTCGCCGCGAGAAGCACCGAAGCTGGACCAGAATTCGCGGAGGGATGAACCGTTCTCATCCATTGAGAACCAGTCTGCTTACGAAGTTTCGGAACTTGCTGAATCCAGTAGACCTTAAATCATTCGCATAGGCGCCGTCATTTTCTGTTTTCGATTCGGCCCTAACTTTCCCAAGCTGGACCGTCGGGGAGCCAGATGCTTTGACTGTCCAGCGTGCAATAGCGTGCAATGGTCTACGGCATCAGTGGCAAATTTGGCATTGTGGGCATCGTAGAATCTGCAACTTGCTGATGAGGCGCGGTGCCCATAGGAGCAAGTCCCACCCCGGGCACCAGCAATTTCGTCAGTAGATCACCTTCAACGAAAACTGAATCTGCCGCGACGTTCCTGCGGTGCGGCTGATTTCGCCGAAGCCTGGGCCTAGGACGATATTCGAGGGCAGGCCGAAATTTACGAAATTGAATACGTTGAAGAACTCGGCGCGAAACTGGAGTGACGCCACTTCGCCCTGCGCGCGGGTTACGAGCGGCGTGTCCTTGATTAGCGCCATGTCGAAATTGTGGAGGCCTGGGCCGCGGAATGTATTTCTGCCCAGAGTTCCGAAGACTCCCTGATTTGGTCCGGTTCCGCCTGGGACATTGATCGGAATATAAAAGAACGAAGCGTTGTTCGCGCCCATTCCGAAATAATCTTCGCGGACCGTGCGGCTGGTGGAAAGATCCGGCTTGCCGATCTGATCGGGCCGGTCCGTGCCGTTCGCTCCTACGCCGGTCTGCTGCACGCCTGAGTAAACCGTGAAGGGAAGGCCGCTCATGAAAGTCCCGATTCCCAGCAGTTGCCAACCCGCGGTCAGCTTCTTGCCGAGAGGCCGAAGGAACGGCGCGCGGTCCGCGTGAAGGTCCTGGAAGAGGCTGAACGCCAGCACGTTCTTGATGTCGAAGTTGGACGGCGCTTTGTCGGCGCGTGTATCGAAAGGGTTCTCCGGCGCGGTTTGCACAACCGCTCCCGAATATCCGGAGACGAATCCGCCAAAGACCGCGCTGGTATCGTCGATGGATTTCGAAAGCGTGTAGCTGGCTTGAAATCCCAGGCCGGATGCGGTCAGATCCTTTTGCGCGGACACCTGCAAGGAGTGATAGGTGGAATGGGAACGATTGGTCATCAGGTTGATCGGTCCGTAGCCGCCGGTGATTTGTCCCGATGAATTGAACTGTGTATAGGGCGCGAATCCAGGATCGGCGCCGGCAAAACCGTTTGGATAATCCGTTACTGGTAGCTTGATTCCGGCCGTGCCCACATAGGCCGCGGTTACCGTCGCGCCGCCGAGTTTTTGCTCCAGGCCCGCGGTCCATGTGCCGATGTAGCCGTTCTGAAAATTGGGCGCGATGCCGGCAACGGCGAGCGGCGTGATCTGATGACCAGGGGAAAGCGCTGCAAGGTCCTGCTCAAAGCGCAGCACATCCATAAGCGTGTTACCTGGTACGAGTTTGGAATTGCCCGCCGCGAATATCGGCGATCCAGTTGGTGTGTACACCGGGGGCAGTTGCTGAGGCGTGATGGTGAGGCCGAAAGGAATGAATTCGCCGGGCGAGGCGGTGAGGCGCGGATAAAGGACAAATGGCGTGCTTGCGGTGAGGTAGTCGTCCTGATACAGATTGACCAAGAGCGTTGTGATCCCGGCGCCGGCGCGCAGCAACGTATTTCCGGCCGCGCGCCATTCCACCGCAAGACGCGGTCCCCAGCCGTTCTTGTCGAGCGAGTATGGTGGTTGAGGGTTGATGAGCAACGTGGATCCGGGGTGCGAGCCGCCGAGCACGGGAGCGGAAGTTTCGAGGTTCGATTCGCGAATGCGGGATTCGATTTCATATCGCAAGCCGTAGTTGAGCAGCAGGCGAGGGGATATCTTCCAACTGTCCTGGATGAACACATTATACGCATCGCGGTGGATGGCGGCATCGCCGATGCGGGGGCCCTGGGCGAACAGCAGCGGAGCGACGGCGGTGGTGTAAGTGAACGCGCTCGCGGTGAGGAGGCCGGTGAGGGCGTCCGGCAGAAGACCGCCGACTGGAATGTTGTGCGCGCCGCTCATGGACTGGATCGCGACGGGTGAATAGGCCGCTCCGCCGCCGAACTGGTACTGACCGTTCGGATTGATCCCGAACAGCGAGGTATCCCGGTTCAATCGCACTTCGCCTCCGGCTTTGAAGCTATGTTTTCCGCGCGTCCAGGCGAAGCTCTGTCGCAGCTGCAAAAGGTTGCCGAACCAGGCAGTGACGGATCCAGCGGCTGCGTTGAACGCTTCGTAGAGGCCGTCGCCGAAGGTGAGGGCGGGATCCGTGCGATCGAGCGTCGGGAACCCCGGCGTAGCGCGAGTGAAACTCAGGGAGGACTGCAGAGTGAGTGAGGCCGATGGCGTGCGGGTGTACGAGATGGCTGCGTTGCGCTGCTGATCTGTAAATTCAATGGCGAAATTTGGATCGATGGCCGTTTGGCTGGGATTGGTGGTAGGCCCGACAGTGTTCTCCATGGTGAAGCGCGCGAACAATTGGGATTTGTCCGAAATGCGGTGATCGAGGCGCGCGGAAAACTGATCCGAGACCGTGGTCACTTTTGACGAAGTCGCGTAGGTGCGCTGGCCATAGGGACCTTGAGCATCGTTGGGCAGCGGGTAGCGCGCCAGGAGTTTCGCGACCTGGGGGTTCACGGGAACGATCAGCGTGTCGCCGGGAAAGGCCGTGGTATCGAGGCCCGAACGCTCGGCAACGGAGGGAACGGGAATTATTTCCGTGGCGCTCAGCACTTGCCGGAAACCTTGGTATTCCAGGAAGTAATAAGTTTTGTCGCGGCCGTTGTAGAGGTGCGGAATGACGACCGGGCCACCGTTGGTAACACCGAATTCATTGCGGATGAAAGGCGGGATGCGGCGTGGATCCACGCTGGAGCGCTGGTCGAAGAAATTGCGGGCATCCAGAGCGGAGTTGCGAAGAAACTCGAACGCGGAGCCGTGTTCGGAGTTGGTTCCCGAGCGGGTGATGATGTCGGTGAAGCCTGCGGCGCCGCGTCCGATCTCGGCGGGCATCCAACCGGAGCTGGAGCGGATCTCCTGGACAGCATCCACGTTGAAATTCGTGAAAGTGGCGCCGCCCATTTCGGGATCGGTGCTGTCGGCGCCATCCATCGCAAAGACGGCGGCGGTTCCACGTTGGCCGTTCACGGCGAACTGCTGGGTGAAGTTGGCCGCGCCGTTGGTGTCCGTCATAGTGCCTGCGGCGAGCAGAAGCAACTGGCTGAAGTCGCGCTTGTTGAGGGGAAGCGAGGAGACGGCTTTGTTGGATAGCTGCTCGCCGCCGGTGCTCTGGCGCGAGCCTTGGTCTTCAAGAAGCGTGAGGCTGCCTTCGGGCGACAACTGCAGAATCGCATCCAGACCCGCGATGGGCAGGTGCACTTTACGGGAGTAAGTGGCCGTGGTGCGATTGTATTCCACCGAGATCGAGTACTCGCCTGGCGCGAGCGCGGGGAACGTGAAGCGGCCGGCCGGTTCGGTTTTGGCCGTCACGATGGATTTTCCCGATTGAAGATGCACTTCGGCGCCGGCGACTACTTTGCCGGTGCTGTCGCGTAGAATGCCGGTCCAGGGTTTGGCGTCTGGTGATTGACCCCGTGCAAAGGCGCACGCAAAAAGAACGATCGCTAGGATTGTTGAATAAGACTTCCCAACCATGCTTCAATAATAGTTACTCTCCTTCCCGAGTACTGGAGGTCAATCCGAATTGAATCAGGCATTACTCGCCCTGGAGGACGGGACGGTCTTCGAGGGCAGGAGCTTTGGTGCGCACAAAGATAAGCTGGGCGAAGTGGTCTTCAACACGGCCATCACCGGCTATCAAGAGATTTTCACCGACCCTTCCTATTCCGGCCAGATTGTGGTGCTCACGAATCCGCAAATCGGCAATTACGGCGCCAACCGAGAAGACCTGGAAGCTTCGCGGCCCTACATTGAAGGGCTGATCGTACGCGAGTTCTCATCCATCGCGAGCAACTGGCGCTCGGAAGAGAATGCGGAACAGTTTCTCGCCGATAACGGCGTACCGGTGGCGGCGGAGATTGATACTCGCGCGCTGGTTCGCCATCTGCGCACGCGCGGCGTGATGCGCGGGATCCTCGCGCCGGGTGGCGGCGACCGTGCGGAGCTGATCGAACGCGCACGGCAATCGCCTTCTATGACTGGGCTTGATCTGGCCACGAGAGTTTCTACGCCGGTGAACTACGCCTGGGACAAACCGGTGGAACCCTGTTCGCCCTCTGAGCCAGTGCCTGCTCAAGTGGCCCCATGGTGTCACGTGGTGGCTTACGATTATGGAATCAAGCGCAACATTCTGCGACGTCTGGTGCAGGTGGGTGCGCGCGTAACGGTGGTGCCGGCGCTGACGTCGGCGGAAGACGCGCTTGCGCTCAAGCCCGATGGAGTGTTCCTTTCTAATGGACCTGGCGATCCGGAACCGCTGCAATATCAGGCGGAGCAGGTTCGCAAGCTCATCGGCAAGAAACCGGTGTTCGGCATCTGCCTGGGGCATCAGATTCTCGGGCTCGCGTTGGGCGGGAAAACCTACAAGCTCAAGTTTGGGCATCGTGGCGCGAATCATCCGGTGTTGAATCAGGTGACGCAGAAGGTGGAGATTACTTCACACAATCATGGATTCGCTGTGGATCCGAATTCACTCAACCAGAATGAAGTGGAGTTGACGCACATCAATCTGAACGATCAAACGCTGGAGGGTTTTCGTCATCGCAACGAGCCGGTGTTTTGCGTGCAGTATCATCCGGAGGCTGCGCCCGGGCCGCATGATTCCCATTATCTGTTCGATGACTTCATGGAGATGATCAAGGATTTTAGCCGCAGATGAACGCGGATAAACGCGGATAATGCCTCGACGCACTGACATACATCGAGTTCTGGTCATAGGCTCCGGACCCATCATCATTGGACAGGCTTGTGAGTTTGATTATTCGGGGGCGCAGGCTTGCAAGGCGCTTCGGGCCGATGGATTTGAGGTGGTGCTGATTAATTCGAATCCCGCCACCATCATGACCGATCCCGATCTGGCGGATCGCACTTACGTGGAGCCGCTGACTGTGGCGTTCGCTGAAGAAGTGATTCGCAGGGAGCGTCCGGATGCGCTGCTGTCAACAGTGGGCGGACAGACCGGCCTGAATCTGGCGGTGGATCTGGCTGAAGCGGGCGTGCTGGACAAGTACGGCGTGGAGCTGATCGGCGCCAAGTTGGAATCCATCAAGAAGGCCGAGGACCGGCTGCTGTTCAAAGACGCGATGCGTAAGATTGGCCTGGATACGCCGCAATCGCAGCTAGTGAACAACGTGGATTCGGGCATCGCGTTCGCCAATCGCATCGGGTATCCGGTGATTTTGCGCGCGAGTTTCACGCTGGGCGGATCGGGCGGCGGCATCGCCTACAATCGCGAAGAGCTGCAAGAAATCCTGGAGCGCGGCCTGGACCTTTCGCCGGTCCATGAGGTGCTGATCGAAGAGAGCGTGCTGGGTTGGAAGGAATTTGAGCTGGAGGTGATGCGCGATCTGGCCGATAACGCGATCATCGTCTGCTCGATCGAAAATTTCGATCCGATGGGCGTGCACACGGGCGATTCCATCACGGTAGCGCCGGCGCAAACGCTCACGGATCGCGAATATCAGATGATGCGCGATGCGTCGCTGCGCTGCCTGCGCGAGATCGGTGTGGATACCGGAGGATCGAACGTTCAGTTTGCCGTGAATCCTCAGGATGGGCGGATGGTAATCGTCGAGATGAACCCGCGCGTATCGCGCAGCTCGGCGCTGGCCTCCAAGGCCACCGGTTTCCCCATCGCGAAGATTGCCGCGAAGCTGGCTGTTGGCTATCGCCTGGACGAGATCAAGAACGATATCACCAAGGTCACGCCGGCGTGCTTCGAGCCGACCCTGGATTACGTGGTGGTGAAGATTCCGCGCTGGCAGTTCGAAAAATTTCCGGGTGCTGAACCGGTGCTGGGCACGCAGATGAAATCGGTGGGCGAGGTGATGGCTATCGGCCGGACCTTTCGACAGGCTCTCGCCAAGGGCATACGGAGTTTGGAAACTGGAAAGCCGGTGGCGTCTGAAGTTTTCGATCCTGCTCTGATCCGGCAGCGCCTGATTACGCCGAATCCCGAACGATTAGGTTACATTTTCTTCGCGCTGGAGCAAGGCTGGACGGTGGAACAAATTCAGGAGATCACGGCCATCGATCCATGGTTTCTGAAACAGCTTCGAGAGATGGTGGATGTTGAAGCCAGCCTGGGAAAAGAGAAGCTGGAGTCCATTTCGCGCGAGCGTTTGCTCCACGCTAAGCGAGAAGGGATCTCCGATACGCGGCTCAGCCTGCTATGGAAATCGAGCTCTCAGGACGTGCGCGCACGGAGGAAGGAATTGGGGATCGCGGCGGTGTTCAATCGCGTGGACACGTGCGCCGCGGAGTTCGAAAGTTTCACGCCGTATTTGTATTCGAGCTACGAATCGGAGAACGAAGCCGCGCCTTCCGATCGCAAGAAGGTGATGATTCTCGGCAGCGGCCCCAATCGGATCGGGCAGGGAATTGAATTCGATTATTGCTGTTGCCACGCTTCCTTCGCGCTGCAGGAGTTTGGTTACGAATCGATCATGGTGAATTGCAATCCCGAGACCGTTTCTACGGATTACGATACCAGCGACCGGTTGTATTTCGAGCCGCTCACGCGCGAAGAAGTCCTGAACATTTTCGATGTCGAAAAACCAGACGGCGTCATTGTTCAGTTTGGAGGGCAGACTCCGCTCAATCTGGCGTTGCCGCTCAAGGCCGCGGGCGTACCGATTATTGGGACCGATCCATCGGACATCGATCTAGCAGAGGATCGCAAGCTGTTCGGCAAATTGCTGGACGACCTTGGCATACCCTCGCCACCCAACGGAACTGCTACCAGCGCCGAAGAAGCTTGTGTGGTGGCGCGACGCCTGGGTTATCCCGTTCTGGTTCGTCCCAGCTACGTTCTGGGCGGACGCGCGATGGTGATCGCATATGACGAGGAGACGGTCCGCCGCTACATGCGGGAGGCGGTGGTCTTCTCGCAGGATCGTCCGGTACTGATCGACCGGTTTCTGGAAGACGCAACGGAAGTGGATGTGGATGCGCTGGCCGACCAAGACGGCGCGGTTCTGATTGCCGGCATCATGGAACATATCGAGGAAGCGGGCGTGCACTCCGGTGACAGTTCCTGCGTGCTGCCGACGCAGGGGCTTTCCCCCGCTGTGCTCGATACCATCCAAACGTACACCACCAAGCTCGCGCGAGCATTGCGAGTGATTGGGTTGATGAACGTGCAATATGCGATCAAGGGCGGCGAGGTGTACGTGCTGGAGGTAAATCCGCGGGCATCGCGCACAGTGCCCTATGTGAGCAAGGCCACCGGTGTGGCGCTGCCGAAGATTGCGGTGGGCCTGATGCTGGGCAAAAAGCTAGGCGATTTTTCTCAGCTCACAGGAGGCCGCGTCTCCGGTGTGCTACCGGTGCCGCAATGTTTCGTGAAGTCTCCGGTGTTCCCATTCGGCAAGTTTCCCGGCGTCGATCCAGCGCTCGGGCCGGAGATGCGATCCACCGGCGAGGTGATGGGCGTGGGCGAGAATTTCGGCGAGGCATTCGGCAAAGCTCAACTTGCGGCCGGGACTCCGCTGCCGGATAGCGGAACTGTGTTCATCAGCGTCAACAATCGCGATAAAGCAGCGGCTGTGGAAGTGGCCTCGCGATTCGTCGAGTTTGGATTCCAGATCGCGGCTACGCGCGGTACCGCGGCGGTGCTGAAGGCGGCGGGCCTGGCAGTGAAAACAATTTTCAAAGTCAACGAAGGACGTCCCAACGCCGTGGACCTTCTCAAAGCAGGTTCCTTGCAATTGATCATTTACACCACTACCGGTGGGCACTCCTTCCCGGACGAGCAGGCCATCCGACGCAGCGCCGTGGCTTATCGGATCCCTTGCATCACCACCATGAG
>CABEDY010000003.1_pt1 | contig 12562 bp, 9 predicted proteins | sample 3423171 | NCBI WGS metagenome assembly CABEDY01 (sample SAMEA5534333, study PRJEB31848) | metagenome | biome: tundra; feature: field; material: soil | place: USA | collected 2013-05 | depth 0.15 m | reverse complement strand
GGATAGCCGCGGCCCGGCATCACCGCGGTTAGTTCAACAACCGACCAGCCTGAAGTCACTTTGACGAAGGCGCCACGTATCAGGTCGTTAGCGGAAAAGTAAATCCTGCGCTGTTACTCACGAGTAATCCACTTTCCATAAACTTGCGGCCAATCTCTTCTAAGCGGGCTTTGTCCGAGTGGCGCGTGATCCGGCCGGAGTTGCTAGAGTCTGGGCGACTGCTCGCGAGTTTGGCGCCTTCGATTACTTGGTTTCACCGCGCGGCCGGTCATCGCAAGGGCAGTTGGCATCAGGTTGTTGCGAAACGCCCGATGAGGGTTTATGGCCTCGCCGGATTCCGAGCTAATTTGCACCGACTCAGGGCTACTTTAGCGGGTAGTATCGTTCTCGATCCAATACTCAGCCCGGGACTTGAGAAGCACATGGGGACGATTTCGGATCTCCACATGCAGGGCGTGCATGCCGGGCGTCAGTGACGTGGGGCGGAAACTGAGCACGTAGTAGTTCGGCACGTCGTTGGAGACCGCGATGAGACCCGGCTTCAGGTCCTTGGCGTTATGAAAGTGAAAGAACTCCCCTCCCGCCAGTTGCGCCACTGCTTCGCAGGTGTTGGTACGGAGCGCATTGCGCCCGGCAAGAAAAGCCATGGTGGCCAGCCGAAGCGGCGGAGCAAGCTGGCTGATGCAGTCGAGCACTTGTTTACCATAGTGGCCCTGGTACTCGGCGTCGGCTCCTTCGCGGCTGAAACAGCCATGGGCGGGGCCCGGCTCATCGGACTTAAACTTCGATTCCTCATGCGAAACTGCCGCGGTTGTGCTGGAAAAGGCAAAGCTGTACATGGAGGTATTAGTGTCGCTGATGAGGCGCAGAGCACGGCCGAGCGTTATCTTGCTGCCGTGATCAATGGTTTCGCTAAGCAACAGGATCGCTCGGCGATACTGGGCAGGCTGTGCCCGTAACTGCTCGACCGCGAATGCCACGCCATCCAAAATCGCCCCACCCGCATCGCCTTCGCGGAGGTTCGCCAACTGGCGAGATGCAATGGCTGTGTCCGGCGTAAAAGGCGTCAGGAGATGCGGCGCACTGTCGAAGCCGATGAGGGCAACGCGGTGCTCCACGCCGCCTACGAGGGCGTCGAGGATGGCATCCAATTGCCGGTAGTCATCGAGGTGAAGCGCTCCAGCTCCGCCGGTCTCGACGACGATGGCCAACGCCAACGGCTGCGAGTCGGTGTCTTCAACGAGAGTCAGATTCTGCGGGACGCCGTTGTCGGTGAGGAGGAAGTCGTCAGCCGTGAGTTTGAAGATTACTTGGCCTCCCCTGGTCTTGACGAGGACCGGCGCCAATACCAGAGTCGAGCGCACGGTCAGGGTCGGTGGGACGGTTTCGGTTTGTTGCGCTGGTGCGACCGCGGCGAGGCTGAGGAAGAGACAGAAGAAACAGGCCGGTCTCATAAGTATGCGCCATTCCGATCAGGCAGGTGATCGCCGGATTGATCCGGGCGGACCAACTTGCTGCCCGAGCGCGACGCCCGAACTAAGAAAGGCAAAAACAAGGAGCATTCGAATGTTCAGGGTCATCGCAATCTTGAGGCCAAACACAAGGTTAAACGAAGATTTTTATTTTGACAAAGAACTCGCTCCAATACGTGTAGCAGTGCGTACTTCAGGTGCGCCGCATCGTCACGCCCATGGCGAAGAGGAGTCAGTTTCCAGTCGGTCGGGTTTTCGGTAACGCCAGCACCTGCAATTAGAACGGAGTTTTTGCGAAGCACAGGGATTTTGAATTCCATGAGATGCCAAAACCGCCGGTTGCGATCTCTATTGCAGGAGTTGTCTCAGATAGCGGTCGTCCTGTTCATCGTGAAGGTCGGTATCATCACCAAGTACGTAGCGGTACTGAAAAGGCGCACCGAGGGGAACCGGCCGCTCCATCCAGTTCGTCGGATCCGTCCGCAGGACGGCTCGGTTCTCCATGGCTTTGATGAGATCGTCCACGTCCCAGTGAAGCGTGAAGCCCGGAATCACCGCATCGAACAAATTCGTGTTCATCGAGTGTTCCAAAGCCGCCCGCAGGCTGTACGGCGTGCGGTCGAGCCACATTTTGCCGATGCGACCGTCTACGGCGGCCGCCATCAAAAGCCAAATTCCTTTGACCCCTCTGGCCATGGCCCGGATATTGGCTGGATTAACGTCGCTCCGGGCAGAGAGAAGATCAATCCCCCGCAAGATGTCATGCGCGCGCATCGCCGGTAAATTGAGCCCGATTTGGTTAGCCCGGGAGTTCGTCAACCAATTGCCCACATAGGGCCGCTCGCCCTCGCCGGGCGAGTCGCGCGGCTCCAGTTCCAGGACCACGTGGCCCAAAGCCGCGATCTTCTCCGCTAATGCCGCCGTGGAGGGAATCCAATAACTGCTCATCTTGTCAGCGACGAGCAGTACCGCCGGCTTTCTTCCGCCCGCCGGAGGCAGGTAGAGTCTGCCCCCGATTTCCACGCCGGGCTCGCTTGCGAACTTTACGCGAAGACGCCGCCCCTCTGGACCGTTCGATTCTTCCGACATCCTGACCTCTGGCGCGCTGGCATTCGAGGGGACGTTCAGCCGGCGCAATTCGGTCAGCAGCTCAGGGATCGTTCCGGGACGTTTCCTGGCGCGATATCCCTCCAAAATTAATTGATAGAGTTTGCGGCTGCCGGGTTCGTCGTCGACGTGCCCGCTTGCGGTAACCAGAAGCTCATGATTGCTGTGGATTTTCACCGGCTCCTCATGAATCTCACCTTTCCCGTCCTTGAGCCAGCGGATCATCCACTCATAAATCGCTTCACGGGTTTCGAGCGGCGTGCCGTGCGGACCTTTGCCGATGAAAAAGCGCAGCTTGTCCTCCGCGCCATAAAGACGGAACCAGCGCCTGGCCTCTTCGTAGACGAGTCTTGCGCCGGCGGGCGTGAAGTAATCGCCATCGGTCGCCAGCATCAACCACGGCGTGGGCGCGGACAATTCCACGTAATTAGCCATGTCCAGTCCACTCGCAAGCAGGTTGGGAGGGCTCATTTCGGAGTCGGGATCCGGGCCTGCGAATAGCAGCCGGTAGGAATTTATGAAACAAGCGGGCGCGACAGCCTTGATCCGTGAGTCGAGAGCGCCGATGAAGGTAGTCAACGCGCCGCCGCCCGAGCATCCCACCGCGCCGAGCCGTGCGGCGTCCACCTCGGGGCGGCTTACCAGGTAATCAAGCGCCCTCTTGGCATCCCAAATGAAGTAGCGAGCGACGCTCTCGCCCGCCAGAATGGCTTGGCCTCCCGCCTGAATGTGCTCAGGAACGGACCAGCCCGCCAGCGCGTGGCCGACGCGCGCGTCGTAGGTCTGCTCTCTTTCGCCTTGACCCACTGGATCGAACGTGAGGACCACAAAACCTTTCAACGCCAGATTCGCCGCCAGCCGTTGTCCTTCCGGCTTTCCCTCTTGGGTATGGCCGGCCTGCAAAAGCACGCCGGGATATCGCCCCGGCTGATTCGGCCGGTACAGATTCGCGGTCACGTAGAAGTTTTCGAGACTTTCGAAGATGATTTTCTCAATCGTATATTTCTCGCTTTGAATACGGCCGGTGATTCTCGGGTTCAGGGGACCGCTGTAGTCCGGTAGGCCCCCGATTAGTGCCAGCAGCGTCTCGCGGACCGTTTGTTTGCGGCGCTCGGCTTCAGCCACAGTTTGGATTTTCCCAATGGCGTCTTCCCGCCGCTGCAATTGCTGCTGCGCAATCTGGTCCATCCACCGAAGCAGCGGATCTGCTGCGGATTCAGCGGCGAAACTTCGGGAATCGAACAGGACGGCCGATAACAATAGGGTCAAGGTAGCTAATCCGCCAAGTTTCAAAATACCTCCGCAAGCCTCAGCGACTTTGCCTCATCATAAAGTGAAACACAGAATATTCGGCCCCGCAGCCACAGCCACGTACTGTTTCCCGGTAATCTCGAAGGTCATGGGCGATGCTTTCATCTGCACATTCGTCTCAAATCGCCACAGCAACTTCCCATCCCGCTCATCCACAGCCTCGAATCCGCCGTTCGGCTTCCCGTAGAAAACTACGCCGCCCGCGGTCGCGAGCACTCCGCTCCACGTTTTCGCTTTCGCCGGCCCGGGCTGCGGCACCTCCCAAACGATGTTCCCCGTTTCGATGTTCAGCGCCCGCAGAAACCTTTGTCCAGTCTGGTCCGGATAGCCTTGCGGGCTCCCCGTGCACTCTTCCAATGCCAGGAAGTAGAACATGCCAGTGACCGGGCTGAACGCCGCAGAGCTCCAGTTCGCAGCATCGTCCGGGCATCCCTTCGGGTCGATCACTACGGGCCGTCCGTCCGCGGCTATGCCGGTAGCCCAATCCACTCTGTGCAGGAACTGTTTGGCCAGCAGCAGCTCTCCGCTACTGCGGTCCAGCACATAGAAATAACCATTCCGATCCGCATGCAGCAATAACTTTCGCGCCCGGCCGTGATAAGTCGCATCCACCAGCAGCGGGGGTTCAGTAGCATCGCGGTCACTCACGTCGTGTGGAGTGAACTGGTAATGCCATTTCAGCTCACCCGTCTTAGGATTTAACGCCAGGATGCAGTTCGTGTACAAATTGTCTCCACCCCGGTCTCGGTCATCACCATCCGGGAAAGGATTGCCCGTTGGCCAGTACAAGGTATCGGTCGCTTCGTCATAGGAGCCCGTCAGCCAGGTGGACCCACCTCCCCGCAACGGCTCGCTGCCTTGCCAGGTCTGGGATCCCGGTTCTCCTTTTCGCGGCACTGTCCAGTGCCGCCAAATCAATTCTCCGGACTCCGCCTTATAGCAGACAATGAACCCGCGTATCCCCTGGTCGGCTCCTGAAACTCCTGCAATCACCGCGTCCTTCACCACCAGAGGAGCCATTGTTCCCCCATAATGCTGCACCTCTTCAGGCATGGTTTTTTCCCAGGCCAGTTCGCCCGTCGCGCGGTGGAGCGCGAGAAGGTGCGCATTGTCGGTGACATAGAACACCTTCTCATCCCGGATCGCCACTCCGCGATTCGTTCCTAGCATCGCATCGCCTCCCAGTCCTCGAGTCTGAGGGCGCGAGTACTTCCAAATCTGGTTGCCTGTTAAAGCGTCAATGGCGTACACTTGGTTCGGCCCGGTAACGTACATCACTCCACCCGCTTCGAGCGGTGTGACCTCCAACCCAGAGTGGGGAATCGGAAAGATCCACTTCAGGCGCATCCGACTGACATTCGCCCTATTGATTTCGCTCAGGTGGCTGTACCGGTTCGCGCTCAACTTCCCGTTGTACGTCAGCCAGTCCCCTGGTTCTGGTTTACCCCACGTGACTTGTTTGCCGGTTGCTGGTCTTGCGGTCACTCCGGCATTCAAGCCTCGCACGTAAATGGCGACAGCCTCTAACTCCTCCGCCGGAAGATCGAATGCCGGCATACCGGAGTCCGGGATTCCCCGCTGCACCAAGCCGCGTAACTGCTCCGCGGACATACCGCTCAGCCGGGGGCTTCCCGCCAGCCCCGGCCCCTTTCCGCTACCACGAGCATCGCTTCCATGGCATCCCACGCACCGCTCGTTGAAGACCCTCTTCCCGTCAGCCGCCCAAACAAGCGCTGCGCAAAGCAGAAACATCGCCAGGACTTGTGCCTTCGTAAACAGCCGGGGCTTTCTCATGCGTGGAAGTATACACGAACATGAAGGAACCGAAGGAGACTCGTCTTGCGGCAAGCGGGGTCATGCGACTGCACCCAGCCCCGGCCCGGTTAGGGATCCTGTTTGCATCAAGCCATCGCGGATTTTAAAAATTCCGGGGAACCGGTCTTCCCACGGCCGGTTGGCCTCGGGCACGTATTGTCTGGCATTTGCCTCGATCGCCGCGACACCCGGCACGTGAGCGGCAAGTCCGGCGGAATGGATCAACGAAGCCCCCGGGCAGGTCAGGTCCTGCACACAGAGGAACATCTTGTGTTTTTGCGCAGCCGCAGCCATCAGCAGCACCTGGCTCTGACCTTTGCATGCCTTGAGTGCGACTCCGCTGTAGCCCATCGCCCTCGACAGCTCCAGGCTTTCGAGATCAACCAATGATTCATCGATTACGATTGGGATCAGTTTCGCGGCGCGATGCATCACGTTCGCCTGATCCTCCTTCAAGTCTCGCTTGGTTGGCTGCTCGACGTATTGGATCCGGCCAAAACCTTCTTCCGCTCGTTCACGCAGCTGATGTAGGAACGCGAGCAGGTAATCCACGTTCGGGCACTTCTCGTTGAAGTCCAACGAATAGTGCCACTGTGCCACTTGGCGGGAGCGCTGGGTTTCAGTTGTGACGCGATCTACGGCGACGACGCGGTCAACGTCCCAGGAGAGATCCGAACCATTGAGCTTGATCTTGATGTGCGTTACGCCGTTGTAGCGGATCCATTCAGCAAGATTTTCGGGAAGGCCGTCTCCGACTCTTTGGCGGACGTCGTTCGCTGTGACCGGATCCACTGCTCCGACCAAATGATAGAGCGGCATTTGGGCCTTGGGCTTGCGCAATATGTAACGATCCAGAAACTCGCCGCGAAATTCATGGTTTAGGTAAGCCGATAAATCTCGCGGCAAAAACTGCGGCCCGTACGTCTCATAACAACTCACGCCGTGCAACTTGCCATACGCGTCGTGCACCGCGGCGTCGAACGGGCTGAATGTGACTAACGTACAAAGTTTCGGAATCGGAAGCGAAAGCTTGAGGTCGCGCGAAACTTCCGCAGCGGCCTTCAGGTACTCGGGTTCGAGCGCGATATTAATGTCGATCGGATGCCCTGCAACGCCGGCGCTGCGCGTAATAGCTCCGATGCGCCCAGCCAGCGTCTTCATTGCATTCAAGGAGGTGTCGTAAGGAAGCTGTGGAAACGACCAGACATTCCCAAGCGGCATCGATCCGAAACCACGCGAGGTTCGTCCGTCGCCTGCTCGAATGGTGCAATGGACGTTGAGCAGGGTAACGCGTTCCACCACGTTGCCGCCGAACTTCATCGGCGTCCGATACTGAAAGTCCTCGAACTCGAAGGACACATCTTCGATACGAATGGATTTGCTCCTTGCACCCAATAGCAAAGCGGGCGCAGATGAGGCCACCAGTAGAAGACGTCTTCGTGTCATGTGCATTCTTCCAACTATGCGCCCGTGAGGCCTGCTTTCCTCATCAGTTCACGGATGCGCCCCAGGTCGCGTCCAGCATTCCGTGCAAACTGGTCGCGGCTGATGCTGAGTGACTGTTTGCCGTCCTCCGCCCCACCCATTTCGCGATATTCGAAATGCAATTGAAAGGGTCCTCGAAAACCAGGGCGAAGTACCTGGAAGTATTCCGTGAAGTTGACCATGCCATCACCGATCGGACACCAGCGAGGCCGCCACACCCCATCCGCGCCTTTATCCCAGTAGAAATCCTTCAACGCGATGCCGCGTGTGAATGGCGCCATTAAACTTGCCGAATTGCGCCAGCCTGCGAGCCCACCTTCGATGGTGGCGTGGGCGATATCGTAATTGACTCCGACAGAATCGGGGTCGAAGCCTTTTAGCACTAAATACAGATCCCAAATCGAAGCGCCCAGAACACCCGGGCCGGAATGGATGTGATACATCGCGCAAACACCATAAGACTGATTCAGCGCGGCAAGTTCGCGGACCGGCCCACGTGCCGCTTCGAGCTGCTCGGGAATCGATCGGTCAGGGTCGAGCCGAAAGCCGCCCCAACGATAAACGTGAATCCCGAGCGAGCCGATGGTCCGCAGTATTTCCCGCGTGTGCTCGCTTTGCGCTGTAACAATGTCCGTGGTGACCATCGGCACTTCGAGGCCCGCCTTTCGGATCGTTTCCACCGCCCGAGGCAGCTCCTCGGCCGCTCGGGAAGGCTCGATGTGGCCACCCTTGCGGACCGTGAGGTCGATGCCATCGAATCCAATGTCCGCCGCCAATCTCGCCGCATCTGCCACGTTCAGCCACTGTAGATGCTTTGAAAAAATGCAGATCCTGGGAGGGCTGAGTGGAGCGGGTGCGGCGGCGGTGAGCGTTGCGCCGGCAAGGGCCAGCACTTCGCGTCGCGACATGGCCGACATGACTCTTTAAACCTCCACCCGCCGCGTGCTCGCGTTCCACCGAATGCGCCGGTCTTGTCTTAACGATTGATTTGCAAGCTGGGTCACCAGCACAGCTTGAAATCCTTTTTCGATGGGCGCATTCGGCGGCGTACGTGTTCGCACGCAATTCAAGAAGTTTTGCACGTGAGCATTCGTGGCCTCGGAGAATGAACCTGTGATGGTGCTTTCCGGCGATTCCGGCATGGACTGGGTATACACAGAAACAAATTCACGTCCGACGTCCAGGCGGGCCCGATCGCCGTCGAACTGGTTCAGTTGATCGAGGCGCGAAGGATAATGCATGCCCGCGTAGTTTATCGTAAAGACGGCCACAAAATCCTCGGGATATTCGGCGGTGACGATAACTGTTTCCGGCGTGTCGCTCTTCGTGCTGTGGACTCGGCCCGCGGATGCGTTCACCGCGGAGGGAAATCCGACGCCCTGGATCAGGTGAATGCCGTCAAAAATGTGGGCGCCCTGATCGGCCATGATGCCTCCGGAGTAATCGCTGTAGCTGCGCCAGTGATAGAAGCGGTCCGGATCGATCGGACGATGCGGGGCTGGCCCTTGCCACTGCTCCCAATCCAGACGTCCTTGGAGCTGTGTGGCAGGCTTTTCGGAGAGATTGTTGTTGATCCACCAGGATCGCACCAGGCGCACGGAGCCCAGGGCGCCCGAAGCACGAATATCGCGAGCTTTCAGATAAAGATCATAACTGCGGCGCTGCATCCCGACCTGCACGATACTTTTCGATTGCCGCGCGGCAGCCATCAGGTCAACGCCCTGTTCCGGTCTCTGGCAGAGCGGTTTCTCGATATAGACATCCTTGCCCGCAGCCAGAGCGTCCAGCAGCATCTGGTGGTGCCAGTGCTCGGGCGTCGCGATGACAACGACGTCGATTTCTTTATCCGCCAGTAGGTCTTGATAATTGCGATAAGCTCTCGCGCCCGTTGCCACCGAAAGCCCCGCTTCCAGATTCGGCTCGAATACGTCCGCGACCGCGACCATTCGCACGGCCGTATCCATCATGAAAATCTTCATCAGGAACTGACCGCGGCCTCCGGAGCCGATGATACCTACCCGAATCTGATCGGAAGGCGCCGCTGGCATGTAAAGAACAGATCCTGCAGCGGCGATAAAGGTTCTTCGGTGCACCAGGTTAATAGCTCCTCATCTCTTCGCGGCTGGGTGCCCCGAATCCGAGCCGCCGGCCCGAGCCATGGCCAATATCAGATCGGCGCTGAGTGCGGAAGGACACCAGAACCTCTCGATGTGTTCGACTACCAACTCGGTGCCTGCCACGTGCGAGACGAAAGGTTTGCGCGCGGGATTATACATTGCGTCTGTGAGATCACGCACGAGAACACAATGCAGACCCCACTTCGTCATTTGCTTAATTGCGAAGCTGCGATTCAAAATGCACATGTTCGCATGCACGCCCATGATGAAGAGTGTGTGAATGTTTCGTTGCCGCAGCAGATTGTAAATCTCATCGCCGTTATCGGAAATGGCGTCTTCAGGGCCGATCGAAAGAAGCGGGTTCTCGCGTTTCCAGACTTGATGCTCTTTGTCTCCGGGCGTGTCGCAGCCGCCGTCGGAGTCATCGATCGGAAGCGGTGGATCAGCCAGGACAAGGCTCTCGGGATGCGGAAAGCTGGCAGCCCGCAACACCACCTGGCGTTGTGGATAGTCTTTGTAAAATTCCATCGTTTCCGACGGCGCGTGGATCACGAGGACGTGCGTCTGCCGAGCTTTGCGCAACACAGGATCCATGCGGCGCGCCAGATCTTCGACACGATTCGTCGCACCCGCACACCAGTGCTTATCCCACATATCACAGACGATGATGGCCGAATCCGCCGGCGCGAAGTCTCCCCGAGCGGTCACTGCTTGCCAGTTGTCGCTGTCCTTGAATACTTGCACTCGGGTTCGCAGCGGGATGACGAGCTTCGCCGAGGAAGCAAACGCAATCACGCCGATGCTTCCGGCCGCGAGGAGGGCGGCAGTGAGGGCTCTCGTGGCGCGCATCATTAGATTTATACACCATATACATGCGGATATGCAGCCCGTCGAATTGCAGATTGGGAGCGTTCGGATTCGCTGTCTCCACGGGACCAGTTTTTCGCCTCGGGAGCAAGTCTGATAGGCGTTTGAACGAGGAGTTTCCTAGTCCTATTTCCCAATCTTGTACGTGCGCTCGCCCAACCCTGCTATCCTGGCCCGGCTCGCCGATGCACTGGCGCAAGGTCCCGACGGACGTTTCAAGGGCTTTGCGGGTGCTTTCAGAGAAACCGGTTTGCTCACACATTGCTCACACCATTGCCTTCCGTAGGGGTCATCTGGCCGAGCAGGTCCACCTGTATCCACCTATCGCCACTTAGGACTGGTTCGGACTGGCTCGGGCGGCGCGACACGGTTTCGATTCCCGTTGGCGCTACCATCCTGTCATGGGCTTACGAACGTCCTTGCTCACACATTTTCAACACCTTATGAGCTATCTTTTGGTTTTGTAATACGGGTTAATGAAGCCCGTTAGTAGATCCCGTTAAACAAGCATCGGGCGGCCATGGTCGTGGAGGCGAACTAGAACAAATTCAGTAGGCCGAGTCCAACTCTTTTTGGCAAATCTAATGTCCCACATCGCTACCCGGTTCGAGGCTGAGGAAGTGCAAGATTCCCCGCCGCATCCCCGGCCACAATGGCTTTTTTCCATCTGAACTGCAAGCACAGCAATCTCAGCGTCCGCACTAAATACGGCGATGCCGCGCAGCGCGGTTTCAAGGTCCCCTACCCTCTGCGTGCAATCGCCAGAAGACTGAAACGACACTACGACCGTCCGGCTCAAAGCTACCCCCCAAAGCCCACTTCGGGCCCATGTCAACCTAATCCGAGCTTCATACGAGTAGCGCGTGATCCACCCGGAGCGGGTCAGTCCCATCTCGAACCGGGAGATGCATGCTCCTTGCTGGTGCGAAGGGGATTTATCACCACCTACAGCAGAGACGCTTAACCCAGGTTTCGCCCAACCGCCCGTTGTCGACTGTGGTCGCTAGGAAGATTTGGCGATCGGGAAGACTTGCCGAGCAAGGCGATCCAGAGCGTCGGGCAGAATTGCCGAATATGGACCGTTGCTGCGCAAGCAGTTTAAGAACAAAGAACTTAGCGCTTGGCCCGGAGAGTGCACTACTTCTCACCGAGGCGCCGAGAGCGTCAGAAAGAGAACAGGCTAGAGGAGATCACAGAAATGACGAACAATGTGGAACACAACGAGAATTCGAATCGCCCGGCGAGTGGGCTCGTGGGCAAGATCTTGATCGGTGGCGCACTGGCGGCGGCTCTGGGCGGGTTTTGGTATCAGAGTTCGCAGGTCGCCTCGGTCCGCCAGGAACTGGCGCAGTCCCAGCAAAAGATCGATCGGTTCCACGGTGAGATGCAGACGAGCGTCGCCGTGGCGAAGACCGAAGTCAACGAGACACTTGCCAAGATGAACGAACAGGTAGAGCAAGCGCGCCGGGAGGCGCTGGCCGGCTCCCACCGCGTGCAGATCGCTGCCAAGCGGCAGGCGGGAGAAGTGCTCACCACTCTCTCCGCGAAGAACCAGGAGATCACTCAACAGATCGATCGGATTAAGGATGACACCGATCAAAAGTCGGCACAGGTGGACGAGACCCTGAATGGCATCAAGGGCGACGTCGGTACAGTGAAGACCGAGGCGGCCACCACCCGCACTGAGCTGTCGGCGACGAACGCGGATCTGAAGCGCGTGACCGGCGACATGGGCGTGATGAGTGGACTGATCGCGACCAACTCCACAGAGTTAGGCGCCTTGAGAAAGCTCGGCGAGAAGGACTACTACGAGTTCACGCTGCCGAGGACCGGCGGACTGCAAAAGGTGGGTGACATCCGGCTCGCCTTGAAGAAGGCCGATGTGAAACGGAACAGGTTCACTCTCGATGTGATGGCTGACGACAAGCGCGTCGAGAAGAAGGACAAGAGCATCAACGAACCGGTGCAGTTCTACACGAGTGGGGCGCGGGCACCCTACGAAGTGGTGGTAAACGAGATCCGCAAGGACCAGGTGATCGGATACCTGGCGGTGCCGAAAGTCAGGCTCATCGCCAAGCGTTAAGTCTGATTGAATTTCAACTAGGAAGCGGAGCCGGGGCACGTGCCCCGGCTCCGCTTTTTGCGCGCTAGCGAAAAGAATTGAGCAGATCGCGGGCCAGGAGTTCGGCACGGCGGGCGAGTTGAGCGGCGGCAGACGGATCTTTGGACTGGGCTTCATCGGCCTGGCTCAGGAAGGACCGGACGCGATTGGCGGTGTCGGCCTGGTCGCGGGATAGGGGGCGGCCGGAGAGCTGGCTGAGAGTCTGGCGTGCGAATTCGGCGCTCTGCTGATAGGAGCGGCGGAACTCGGTCTGCTGTTCAGGAGTG
>CABEDY010000626.1_pt1 | contig 12660 bp, 10 predicted proteins | sample 3423171 | NCBI WGS metagenome assembly CABEDY01 (sample SAMEA5534333, study PRJEB31848) | metagenome | biome: tundra; feature: field; material: soil | place: USA | collected 2013-05 | depth 0.15 m | reverse complement strand
AGTTTTCCCAGGATTGCTCAATCTGCATGCTTAGTGGGGCGGTCCCCCTGGACCGCAGCCGACGCCCTCGTCGGCTTGCCGGGTTTTGAAGGAAGGTGATTCCGTTGGCGAAGAGCGGGTCCAGGGGGACCCGCGCAGACCTGGGGGTCTGCCCTGGGGTCTGCCCCACTATGACGGCAGTATCCCCAGTTTTGGGAAAACTAAGTGACATTGGGATGGCATCCTGCGGCGGGTTGTTAACCCGGCCGGGTTGCGCCGATTGGCAATCGGCGCGCAGGATGACATCCTGCCCTACAACCAAACTGGCCTCAGCGCTCGAGCGAAGCCCAGCGCAGCCCGGCGCCGATGGTGGCATGGTAGAACTCGCGCTGGTTCGGCCAGATGGGGCTACCGTTATAGAATCCGAACACCTCGTTCGTCAAGTTCAGCCCATAAACTATGAGTTTGAATCCTTTGGGCAGGCGATAGCTGCCTTGCACGTCAAACTGAAGGTGACTGTACAAGTAGTTGTCGCCCAATGGTCCCGTTTTGCCTAGCAGCGCACCATCCTGATACTGATATGCAAATATGTTGGCCTGATTGTACGACAAGCCGATTCGCATGGAGAGCCGGCCGCGGTCATAGGTTGGGCTCAGGTTCCAAGTATTGGGGGCCTGCCGCAACAACGCGGGATGATCGGAGCGTCCGGGTAAACCGCTCGTGCTGGAGGACGTGAAGCTATAGTTGCCGGAGAAACCCAAGCCTCCCAGAACGCCCGGCAAGAACGACCAGCGTTGTTCGTAGGCTGCTTCCCAGCCCCAAACATAGGCACTCCCCGCGTTTATCGGTGCAGTTTGGATGAAGCTTTCGGTGTAACCCGGGTATTGCACTCCGTTGGTCTGGATATAGACAATCGGATCCTGAATGTTCTTGTAAAAGAGACCCGCTGTAACCAGGCCCAGCGGCTTCAGATACTGCTCGAAGAGGATGTCGTAGTTGTCGGCGTGCGTGGCTTTCAAATTCGGATTGCCTTCGCTCGAGGTGTTCCGCCCTCCATTCAAACTCGATATGCTCAGCGATAGGTTCGGCAATAGATCCTGGAAGTCCGGCCGCGCTAATCCCCTTCCATACGACAGCCGGAGCGCCGAGTCTGGCGTCAACCCAATGCGCAGTTCCGCGCTGGGCAGTACATCTACGTGCGTGAAATCCTTCTTTATCGAGGAGAGACCGGTGAAGTTCCCCTGATCGTCCTGTTGCAACACAGTGCCCGCGGTATCTTCCGTGGTGGTTTCGAAACGAACGCCAGTGTTCAGGCGAAACCTTCCGAAGCTGATGGTATTCATCACGTATCCAGCCCCGATGCGCTCCACCACGTTGTACAGGCCGCCGGCGTTGCTTTGGAGCGTTGCGATCGGATCCACCGAAAAGTCGCTGGTGTTGGCGTGATAGAACGACAGGAGCGAGCTATAGTTGATTTGCGGTCCCGGCCTGAAGTTCCCGTTGTAATAGCTGGTTGCGTTGAATTTGGTGGGGAACATGCTTAGCGGCACCGGAGTAGGACCGGTCTGGTTGTACACCACATCGTCCGGTTCGTCGAACTTGTGCGCGTTGCGAATCTTGCCGCCGATTTGAAGCGCGCCGGAGTGGCCGTTCCAATTGTATTGCTTGGTGAACGAGGCAGCCGCCCCCAGATTGAGCTGCGGGCTGTAGCTCTCATCGACATCGAATTGCTGCAGGAGCAACTGGGTTGCGTCATAGATATTGACGCCGTTCTGAACCTGGATCTTGGGTATGTAAGGATTACTGAGGTTTAAGCCATATTGGACGTTGTTGAGCGGGGAATTGGAACCGGGAGCAAACGAAGCGCCCGAGTATCCGTGTTGATCCTCGGACGAGCGTGACGCCGAAATCTCCCAAGTGAACCAGGACGTTTGAAAATTATGATGTCCGCCAGCCACCATGCTTCCGATCACGTCTATGGGACGGCGAATGGAGGCGTTGTATCCAACGCTGCCGTCCGGGCCGCCTTGATTTACCGCCGTGAAGCTATTGATAATCGGAGTCTCTACCCAGCGGTCGCCAAAGTTGTCGAAATGCGAATAGAGGCCGCGGACATAGATGCTGGAGTTGTCGCCCAACTTGTAATCCACGGTCCCGGCAAAACCATAGCGGGTACGGTAGTAGGTGTAATAACGGATATCCTCACTGACATCCGCGCCGACGGCGGGCAAGGCCGACGTGGGGCCGCTGCAACCCCCGCTGCATGGGATGTTAACGACGGTTGCCGCGGGCTCTAGATCGTCGATGCCGCGGCCGTTCCAGTCATACGTGCCTCCGAACAGGATTCCCAACCGCTTGTCTTTCCCAAAGCGTTGGCTGACCGTCCCGCCGAACTGATCGGCCGAGCGCCCGTTCTGGATGGGTGTATATCCTCCGATGCCGTACAACGCAATACTGGGCTGTTCGCCAGCCGTCTTCGTTCGCAAATTCACCGAACCGCCAATGCCATCGCCGTCCATATTGGCTAATAGCGTCTTGTTGATCTCCACCGACTCCACCAGGTCCGACCCAATGGTGTCCAGTTTGATCTGGCGCACACCGCTTTCAGGCGACGGCACATTGACGCCGTCGATGGTCACGTTACTGTAACGCGGCTGCGTGCCTCGGATTTGCACGTACTTGCCTTCGCCTTCATCGCGCTCCAGCGTCACGCTGGGCAATCGACCGATGGCGTCTGCCACATTGGCATTCGGCAAGCTGGTGATGATTTCCGCAGGGAGAACTTGGAGGATATTTTCGGCCGTGCGCTCGCGATTAATCGCTTCCGCTTCCCCGTGCACGCGATCGGCGGTGACCGTGACAGAGTCGCTGGCCGACGCTATTTCCATTTGCGCTTCCACGCGCGTCGCCTGGCCGCCAGTTACGGTGATCTCTTTCGAGTACGGCGCCATCCCGATGAAGGAGATGTTCAAGGTGTAGGTTCCTGGCGCCACGTCGGTGATGCTGAATTGACCGGTGTTGTCGGAGGCGGTTTTCTTGCCCGTAGGTTGTAGCTCCAGGCTCGCTCCCTGCAAGACGGCATGGGCGGAATCCGTAATCAATCCGGTGATGATGCCTTTGCGCTCCTGCGCCTGAGCTGTCGTCAGCCCCACAGTGCAGAGAGCGAGTACACATAGCAAATTTAGATACCTGCGCATCGGTTTCCTCCTAGTTTTGAAGTTCCGGATCAGTAGCGAAACGGGCGGTTAAGAAGGCTTAGTTTGGCAATGCGAGGTTAAGCGAGGTTGACAGAAACGTTACAAAAACATGAACGAATACTTTCATGTAATTTTCAGAATTCCGGCCATTATTCTGGCTTTCGCTGGACGGAGTGCTCTTCCAAAACACGCTGCACGGTTTCGTAAAACCGGGCCGTCCCCTTGCTTACGCGCGGGGCTCCTCTGGGCGCCGGGATTGTAGCCCCGTGTCAGCAGGGGGACATTGTATGTAGCCGTGCGCATCAGCAAGGGGACAAATCAAGATAACTCCTAGAGGCTCGTGTCCCAATCTTGCGATCCCATCCTACTGGGGCATTTCACCCATTTTCCCGAGCTCGCGCTATAAGGAATCAGTGACTTACAAAAGAGAGCTTTGGCGTCACATGTGCACATTAGTAAATCAAGGACATGTTTGCCTACCTTCAGAAGTGTGAACCACCATCCAATGACAAACGCTGGAAGATCATCGCCGCCACCATGCGAAAGCTGGGTAACGAGCGGCAAGCGCTGATTGAAGCGCTGCATTCCTACCAACAGGCATTTGGGTATCTCGATAAGCCGGGGTTGACCTATATAGCGGCATCGCTCAAGATTCCGCTGAGCCAAGTTTATGGCGCGGCAACATTTTATAACCACTTCACGATGAAGCCGCAGGGCGAGCATGCCTGCGTGGTTTGCACTGGAACGGCCTGTTACATCAAGGGTGCCGCCGACTTGCTGAAATCAATTTTCAACGCGCAGGGAGTAAAGCCGGGTGAAACCACGCCCGACGGCCGCTTGAGCATCCTGACCGCGCGTTGTTTCGGAGCCTGCGGCTTGGCGCCGGTAGTGGTGGTGGATGGCGATGTGGTTGGCCGCATCACGACCGATGTTTTAGAACAACGTTTGCGAAAGGTGCTGGGTCATGCTGGCTGAAGAGCTCAAGAACATAGCGGTCCACGAACGCGAAGCCAAAGCTGCTATTGGTGCATGCGTGAACGTTTGCGGGGCGGCCGGATGCCAGTCTTTGCAGAGTGACGCACTGGCCAAAGCGTTGGTGGAGGCTGCCGCGGCGCAAGGCTACGGTCCGGAAAGTTGCGTGGTCCGCAAAGTAGGGTGCCTCGGATTGTGCGGAGCCGGGCCGCTGGTAAGCGTTGAGCCGGCCGGCATCATCTACCAGCGAGTGCAGCCATCGGACGCTCCGGATATCGTGAATGCGCTGCAAGGGCCGCCGGTAAAGCGGATAAATCTGGATTCGAAGCTGCCTTTCTTCGCGCGGCAGCAGAGAATAGTTCTGGAGAATTCCGGCCGCATCGATCCCGAGCGGCTGGAAGATTACATTGCCGCCGATGGCTACCTGGCGCTGACCACCGTCCTCAGTGAAATGACTCCCTCCGATGTTATTGCGGAAATCGAGAAGAGCGGTCTGCGTGGGCGCGGCGGGGCCGGCTATCCAACCGGCCTGAAATGGGGCACTGTGGCGAAGGCCATTGGATCACCCAAGATGGTGGTATGCAACGCCGACGAAGGCGATCCGGGTGCATTCATGGATCGCGCCGTGCTGGAAAGCGATCCGCACCGGGTGCTGGAGGGCATGGCGATTGCGGCCTACGCGGTGGGCGCAAGTGAAGGCTACATTTATGTTCGAGCGGAATATCCGTTGGCGGTGGCGCGGCTGAAGACGGCTATTCGCTTGGCGGAACGCCAGGAGCTGTTGGGCAACGGGATTTGCGGGACCCAGTTCAATTTCCGCATTGCGATCCGTTTGGGAGCGGGCGCGTTTGTATGCGGTGAGGAAACCGCGCTGATGGCGTCCATTGAAGGCAAGCGCGGTACTCCAAGACCGCGTCCGCCTTATCCAGCCGAGTCGGGCTTGTGGGGCCACCCCACGCTGATCAATAACGTCGAAACCTTCGCCAATATCGCGCCCATCATTCGCCGGGGCGGAGCCTGGTTTGCGGGGATCGGAACGGAGCGCAGCAAAGGTACCAAAGTGTTCGCGCTGGCCGGCAGAATCACTAATACCGGGCTGATCGAGGTGCCTATGGGCATCACTCTTCGCGACATCGTTTTCGAGATTGGCGGCGGAGTTCCCGAAGGCCGGCATCTGAAAGCTGTGCAAACCGGCGGTCCATCGGGCGGCTGCATCCCGGAAAGCTTTCTGGATACTCCGGTGGATTATGAGACGCTCACCAAGCTCGGTTCCATCATGGGCTCGGGCGGGATGATCGTCATGGACGATACGTCGTCAATGGTGGACGTGGCGCGATATTTCATGGAGTTTTGCATGACGGAATCCTGCGGGAAATGCATCCCTTGCCGCGCCGGCACCGCGCAGATGTACAACCTGCTGGGGCGATTTGTGGATCGCACCGCAACGCGGGCAGACTTAGCCCAGCTCGAACAGCTATGCGATTTGGTGCGCAACACCAGCTTGTGCGGTTTAGGACAATCGGCGCCGAATCCGGTGAGTAGCACGCTGCGCTATTTCCGGCCGGAATATGAAGCGGCCTTCGCCACCGAAGGAGGGGAGTAAGATGCCGGCCCGTGTCGTCACTTTACAGATCGATGGACGCGACGTCACCGCGCGCGATGACCAAATGCTGATCGAGGTGGCGCGCGAGAGCGACATCCGTATTCCGAAACTGTGCTACGTATCGGGGCTCTCCAGCTACGGCGGCTGCCGGATGTGCCTGGTGGAGGTGGAGGGGACGAGCAAACTGCAGGCTGCTTGCACCACCGCGGTCACCGAGGGGATGCAGGTCCGTACGGTCACTCCGCGGCTTACCGAATACCGGCGCATGATCCTCGAAATGTTGTTTGCCGAGCGCAATCACGTATGTAGCGTGTGCGTGTCCAACGGCCACTGTGATATGCAGTGGCTGGCGCAGCACTTAGGGATAGATCACATCCGCTTCCCCTACGTTTATCCGAACCTGCCGGTGGACGCCAGTCACGATCGTTTCGTGTTGGACCAGAATCGCTGCATTCTCTGCACGCGCTGTGTTCGCGTGTGCCAAGAGATTGAGGGCGCGCACACCTGGGACGTGATGGGACGCGGCGCTCAGAGCCTGGTGATCACTGACTTGGCGCAGCCTTGGGGTGAGTCGGAAAGCTGCACCAGTTGCGGAAAGTGCGTTCAGGTGTGTCCCACGGGCGCATTGAGCGAGAAGGGCCGGTCGGTGGCCGAGATGTCCAAGCGCAGAGAGTTTCTGCCCTATCTGACCATGATGCGAGGTGAAACCGGAAATGAGTGAACGCAAGCCGACGCTCGCCACTGTGTGGCTGGATGGCTGCTCGGGCTGCCACATGTCCTTCCTGGATATAGACGAGCGGCTGCTGGAGCTCGCCCAGAAAGTTGACCTGGTGTACAGCCCGCTGGTGGACCGCAAGGATTTTCCCGAGCTGGTGGACATCACGCTAGTGGAAGGTGCAGTGTCGAACGAAGAGGACTTGGTGAAGATCAAGAAAGTCCGCGCGCACACCAACGTGCTGGTGTCGCTGGGAGATTGCGCGGTTACCTCCAATATTCCCGGCATGCGAAATCCGTTTGGCGTGCGATCGATCATCGACCGCGCTTATGTTGACACGGTTTCGATTCCGCGCCCGGCGCCCAGCTCCGTGATCCCGCGCTTGCTGGATCGCGTGCGTCCGGTGCATGAAGTGGTGCCGGTGGATGTTTTTGTGCCGGGTTGTCCGCCGTCCGCCGACGCGATCTATAAGGTATTGTCGGATTTGATTGCCGGCCACAAGCCGGACGGGAAATCCAATCTGCGCTTTGGCGCCTGACAAGGAGTTCATGTCACAAAGAATTGTTATCGACCCGGTTACACGTATCGAGGGCCACGCCAAGGTGACCATCCAACTGGGTGACGACGGCCAAGTGGCGGATGCACGCCTGCACATCACGCAACTGCGCGGCTTCGAAAAGTTCTGCGAGAACCGGCCTTTCTACGAAATGCCATCGCTCATGGCGCGCATCTGCGGGATTTGCCCGGTCAGCCACCTGATTGCATCCAGCAAGGCGTGCGACGCGATTCTGGGCGTGAACATTCCACCCAATGCAGCACGGCTGCGCCGCATTATGAACCTGGCGCAGATCCTGCAATCTCACGCTCTCAGCGTCTTCCATCTATCGTCGCCCGACCTGTTGCTCGGCATGGACTCGCCACCTGAAAACCGCCATATTTTTGGCGTCGCGGCCGTGGCGCCGGAGGTTGCGCGCGACGGCATCCGGCTTCGCCAGATTGGACAACAGATCATCGAGATGCTGGGCGGCAAGCGGATTCATCCGGCCTGGGTGGTGCCCGGAGGGGTGAGTAGTCCGCTGATCGAAGAGAAGCGCGACCGAATCCAGGCCATGCTGCCGGATGGTATTGCCGCGCTTCAACGCACGCTCGATCGCTTTCGCGGCTTGTTCCAGCGCTTTCCTGAGGAGATGGCATCTTTCGCGAATTTTCCGTCGTTGTTTCTCGGCTTGACGGACGGCACCGGCAAACTGGAATACTATGATGGCCCGTTGCGCATTGTAGGCGCTGACGGAGCTGTCGTCGCGGATCATCTCCGCGCCCAAGATTATCCGGATTATATGAGCGAGGTGGCTGAAGATGACTCGTATCTCAAATCGGCATTCTACAAGCCGCTCGGCTATCCCGACGGCATCTATCGCGTGGGACCGCTGGCGCGTTTGAACCTGGTGACCAACTGCGGCACGCCGCTGGCGGATCACGAATTGGGCTTGCTGCGCACTTTCGCGGGAAGCCCTTTGCTCGGATCGTTCCACTATCATCACGCGCGTCTCATCGAGATGCTGCACGTCATCGAGCGCATGCATGAATTGCTGTCGGACCCGGATGTATTGAGCCCGCACGTGCGCGCTTTCGCCGAACCGAACTGCGAAGAAGGCGTGGGGATGTCGGAAGCCCCGCGCGGGACTTTGCTGCACCACTACAAGGTAGACCGCAACGGGCTGATGCGGTGGGCCAACCTGATCATCGCCACCGGACACAACAATCTCGCCATGAACCGCGGCGTCAAACAGGCCGCCACTTATTTCGTGCGCGACGGAAAGCTTTCCGAAGGCGCGTTGAATCGCGTCGAAGCCGTAGTTCGCGCTTTCGATCCGTGCCTCAGTTGCTCAACGCACGCCATCGGTCAGATGCCGCTGGATATTGATTTGCGGGACGCATCCGGAGCATTGTTGGACAATCGCCGCCGTGGCTAACAGGGTGGCGCAGGCGCTTTCGCCTGCGAACCGGCTAGTGGGCTGTCGGCGAAAGAACTTTAGCATCGAAATCCCATGCGTTCGCGTAGCGCACGCACATTTGGGTGCCGCGTCGCCACTCCTGGCGACGCACGGTAGTAGCAAAGATGCAGAGCGGACAACCCACTAATATGGAACCTCTGACACGGACGGCTAAGACGCGTGCGCTCGTGATAGGCTACGGCAATCCGCTGCGGGAAGACGATGGCGTCGGCTGGCGCGCGGCGGAACTTCTCGAACAAAAACTTCCGGCGGGCGCAGCCGAGATCATCCAGTGCCACCAGCTAACGCCAGAGCTGGCTGCTAGCTTCGAAGGCGCAGCGGTGGTGGTGTTTCTGGACGCGGCCTGCGATCAGGAACCTGGCGCCGTTTCCTCAGTGCAGGTGCAGGCCGAAGGCGCAGTGGTCTGGTCGCACTATCTCACGCCGGGCCAGCTTCTGACGCTGAGCGAACAGCTGGGCCGCAAAGCTCCGCCGGCCTTCCTGATCCGCGGGGGAATCCAACGCATGAACCTGGGCGAGGGCCTCACGGAGCTAGGGGAGCAAACCGCATCACGGATGGCGGATTTGGCGCACGCCTGCGTGCGGAGTCTCTAGAGAATGTGGCGCAGACACTCGTGTCTGCGCCACATTCACACGCGTGTGAGAGCGATCTCGCCCGCAACGCGTTCCACCGCTTCCAGCACCTCGCGGCAGGGCGCCTCACCCGGCTCGAAGCTTGCTGCTTCAATTCCGTAAATCTGAATGCGTGCCGGCAGCCGATCCAGCGCGCGCGCCAACTCGATGGCTTCCCGCGGACCGAACGCATGGGTGGAACAGCGGTAACTTTCAGCACACAGGGGGTGAGTGATCGGATCCCAGGTGGAAACCGTCCCCGGATTGGCGCCGCTCTGCATGGCGTCCACCAGGATCACTTCGTCATCAATGTTCCAGAGCTCCATCAACGCCAGGCCGTCGCCCGAGTGCTCCAGCGCGTCAAGACCTAGCTGGCGTAGGCGCCGGACCACCAGAATTCCCGCGCCGTCATCGCCGCGATCGGAATTTCCGCAGCCGATGATCAGCGTCATTCCCGTTCCATTTTGACTTTGAGGAAGTGCGTGGCGCAGGAGATGCAGGGATCGTAATTGCGGACCGCCTGTTCGCAGCGCCGCGTAAGTTCCTCCATGGGCTGCTCGATGATACTGGGCACGAACGCGCGTAGATCGTCCTCGATCCGTTTCTGGTTCTGCGAGGTCGGCGGCACGATGCGCGCCGATAGAATCATACCTTTGTCGTCGAAGCTGTAGCGGTTATATTGGATGCCGCGCGGCGCTTCGGTGATGGCTTGCCCGGTGGCGGCGCGGACCTCGTAACTAGCTTTGGGCGCCGGCGGCGGCTCGTACGCCTGTATGGCGCGCAACGCCTCATCCAGCGCGAATACCGTCTCCACTGCGCGAGCCAGGATGCTCTTGAACGGGTTCAGGCACGGCACCCTCAGCCCACAGATATCAGCGGCCTGTTGCGCCACTTCAGGCAGCTTCGAATAATTCAAATTGAATCGCGCCAGCGGGCCGACTTGGTAAGAATCGCGGCCTCGAATGATGGAGTGCAATGCGTGCGAATGCTTTACGTGCTGCTCTACAAACCGGTCCTCGTACTGGCTGGCGTCGATGTTCAGGCCGCGGTTAGAAACCAGCCGGCCCTCATTCAGCGGGTACTCCGACGGATGCGAAAGCGCCACGAACTCGTAGGCCTGCTCGAAATCGGGAAATTCAAAGCCTCCTAAGAACTTGGCCTTGGCGAGCGCGATATCGAGCGCCGCCTTCAGCTCCTCCACAAGCGGCAGCAAATCCGCTTTGGAAGGTGTTTTGTAAAAGCCGCCCACCGTCACCGACACGGGGTGGATTTCACGTCCGCCCAGGATCGCCATGATCCGGTTGCCCAGCTTCTTCAACCGCAGCGCCTCAGTGGCTTCTTTGGGATAATCCTTGGCCAGTTCGACGAAGTCGCGGTAGCCGAGAAAATCCGGCGCGTGCAACATGTAGATGTGCAGCACGTGGCTTTCGATCCATTCTGCCGCATACAACATTCGCCGCAGCAGCCGAACCATGGGATCAATGGTGATTCCAAGCGCGCGTTCGATGGAGTGCACCGCGGTCATCTGGTAGGCCACAGGGCAGATGCCGCAAATGCGCGACGTGATATCGGGCACCTCGGTGAAATGGCGGCCATGCAGCAACGCTTCGAACAAACGCGGCGGCTCGAATATTTTCAACTTCACATCCTGCACGCGGTCCGCTTTGAGTTTGATCAGGAGCGAGGCCTCGCCTTCGACGCGCGCCATGTAGTCCACTTTGATGGTCCCGCTCTTCTTGCGGGGTTCGGTAGCGTCGCTCATGTCAATCCCTTTCCCTCGGCGGCTTGCCGGAACGGCCAGGCGCAGGCATTGTACGACCGGAATGCGCGCACCACTTCATCCGAGGGATGTCCCTGGGCGATCAGAAGCTCGGCGAGAATCGTGGAACTGGCCGACTCCGCCGGGCCGTAGCAGCCGTAGCATCCACGCGAGTAAGTGGGGCACAGGGCGCCGCATCCGGCCTGCGTGGCAGGTCCCAGGCAGCCTACTCCTGCTGCCACCGCGATGCAGATATTGCCGCGGCGCTTGCATTCCACGCACACGCTGTAGGTGGGGATATTCGGCTTGCGCCCGGCCAAGGCCGCGCTCACCAGCTCAAGCAGTTGATATTTGTTTACCGGGCAGCCCCGCAGCTCGAAATCCACCGGCACGTGCCCTGAAATCGGCGTAGACATGCTCAGAGTCTGGATGTATTCCGGATGCGCGTAAACCTGGTTCACCCACTGCTGCGTATCGCTCCAATTCCGCAATGCCTGAATTCCACCCGCGGTGGCGCACGCGCCAATGGCCACCAGCGTCTGGCACTGCTTGCGGATCTGGTGGATTCTGGCCGCGTCTTGGTGCGTGGTGACAGAGCCTTCCACCAGCCCGATCTCGTAGGGCCCGCTCCGCATGTTGCTCGACATTTCAGGAAAAAAGGCGATGTCCACTGCGCCTGCCAGCGCCACCAGTTCGTCCTCGAGATCCAGCAGACTCAACTGGCAACCGTCGCAGGATGCGAATTTGAAGACGCCGATGCGGTGCTTGTGTTTCACTTACTTAGCCTTTCCAACTCTCAACATCTGGAACAACCCTCGTCTACTAGTCGTGGTGGTGGGGCGGACCTTCGGGGCCGCAGCCGGCGCGGTCACTGGCTCAACTAATTCGGGAAAGAGCATTCGAAAGTCATATGGAGAGCCGGCCAGGGGGCCGGCTGCGGACCTGGGGGTCCGCCCCACAATCGGATTTGATTGGTCCTTGTTAGAGCTCACGCAGGTCCCCCATCCAGTGCCGCATCTGCCCATACGTAAAGACCGGCCCATCCTTGCAGATGAAGTAAGGACCCATCTGGCAATGCCCGCAGAATCCCACGGCGCATTTCATATTGCGTTCCATGGAGAGATAGATCCGGTCATCCGGGAATTTCCGGCCCTGCAGACCGCGAATCCCGAAGCGCATCATGATCTCCGGACCGCACATCATGGTTATGGTTCGTTCCGGCCGCAGAGAAACAAAGTTGAATAACTTGGTGACTACGCCGACGTACCCGCGCCAGCTCGGTTCGCCGTAATCGACGGTGGTGAGTACTTGAGTATCCGGCGACTTGCTCCAGCCGCTCAGCTCCTTGCGGAACAGCAGTTCCTTGGGACTGCGCGCGCCATAGAGAATCACCAGGCGCCCATACTCGCTTCGATGCTGCAGGATGTGGTAAATCACCGGGCGCAACGGCGCCAAACCGATGCCGCCCGCCACCAACAGCACGTCCTCACCGGCGGCCGCTTCCATCGGCCAGCTGGTTCCGAACGGACCGCGCATGGCGACGTAATCTCCAACTTTCCGATTGATTAGCGCGGTGGTGACAGCGCCCACCGACCGAATAGTGTAATCCAGCCTGCCTGGATTACCAGGGTCTCCGCTGATCGAAATCGGCACTTCGCCCGCGCCGTAGGCATATAACATGCTGAATTGGCCGGGAATGAATTGAGGAAGAGAGCCGGCAGCGGGTAGCTCAGTACTGATGGTCACCGTGTCACTGGTTTCACGAGTGACGCTCGCAATCCTTGCCAGCTCCGGCCGAAACGGATCCGC
>CABEDY010000624.1_pt1 | contig 12688 bp, 9 predicted proteins | sample 3423171 | NCBI WGS metagenome assembly CABEDY01 (sample SAMEA5534333, study PRJEB31848) | metagenome | biome: tundra; feature: field; material: soil | place: USA | collected 2013-05 | depth 0.15 m | reverse complement strand
CATCGCAACTACAGTGGTGCCGGTGCTGGCCGCATCCGAGAGCGCTTCGCAGATCCAGGTGCCATTCGAGGCCACGGGAACCAGTCTGTCGCTCGCCCTCGAAGCGCCTGGGGGACGATTAACCGTGGGTCTGCCGCTACAAAGCGTTTCTCCCGCGATCTTCGTCGATCCGGAAGGAACGCCGCTGATTTTGGATGCTGAGACGGGCGTTCTGCTGGATGCAAATAAACCCGCGCGCGCTAATACTCGCGTCCAGGTTCTGGCTACCGGTTTCGGGCAAGTGCAGCCGAACTGGCCCACTGGAATGGCCGCTCCGCTGCAGGATCCGCCGCGCGTGATGGCAACCGTGAAAGCCAATCTGGATGGCATACCGCTGGAGGTTACTCAGGCGACGCTCGCGCCCGGCTACATCGGTTTTTACCTCATCGAAATTCAACTCCCGCAGATTGTGAATTCCGGTCCCGCGGAGTTGGTATTGGAGGCGGAGGGACAGCAGAGCAATCGGGTACGGCTGTACGTCGCGCCCTAGCTGTTCAAGGCCATGCTCCCAACTTCCTGGCGACGGCTCCTGAGTCTGATACGAATCCTGCTCGGCATGAGCTGCCTCACCATACAGCTCATCTCCTACAGCTTCGCCTGGACCGATAGCGCGATTCTCTTCGCCGGATACACAATCTACGCTTGTGTGGCGTTGTTTTGGAGGAGCCTGGAGGATTCCGGGTATCCTACGCTGGCTTTAATTGTAGATTTCGTCTTCTTTTTCCTTTCGGCCACCAGCAACGCGTCGTACAGCTATTGGGTCAGCTCGGTTTTCTACGCTTATGTTTTGATTGTCGCGGTGATGCTGCACACTTGGTGGAAAGCCGTGGTGGTTGCGGCGGGCGCAATCATTTTGGCGTACGTAGTGCCGTCGTTACACGCCGAGGTTTTGCGGCCCGGTTTGATTTCAGCGGGAATTTTGGGATGCGTGGTGGCCATCCAGCGCGAGTATCTGGAAGAGCGGCTTTCGAATGCTTCCAGGCAGACCGTGCTGTACCGCTATGATGCCGAAAAGGCGCGCGAAACGGAACGGCAACGAATCGCCGCGGATTTTCACGACGGTCCGCTGCAGAGTTTCATAAGCTTCCAGATGCGTCTGGAGATTATTCGCAAGTTGCTGCTGCGCGATGTGGGCTCCGCCACCGAAGAACTGCTCCAATTGCAGGAGCTGTGCAAGAACCAGGTGAACGAACTGCGCTCCTTCGTGCGGAGTATGCGGCCGGTGGACGTGGAAGGCAGCTTGAATGCCACGCTGCGGCGGGTGGTGGAGCAGTTCCAGAAAGACAGCGGCATTCCCTCGAGCTTTGTGAGCGCGGAATTCCTGGAACCCTCGGAGCCTGAAGTCTCGCTGGAGCTGCTGCAAATCGTTCGCGAGGCTTTGTACAACGTGCAGAAGCACTCCTCGGCAACACGCGTGGCCGTGAGCATCGCGAAATCCGACAAAGCTCTGGAGATCACTGTTGAAGACAACGGCAGCGGTTTTCCATTCAGCGGCAAATACTCATTGGACGAGCTGGAGCTATTGCGCCTCGGTCCGATGAGCATCAAGCGCCGGGTGCGCACGCTGGGCGGCGATCTGACGCTGGATTCCAGACCGGGACAAGGTGCGGGGTTGAAGATCCGGCTCGCCACCTAGTGTTGTGTCCGTGAGTTTCATGGAAGAATTCACAAAGTGGGGCGGACCCCCTGGTCCGCGGCCGACGCCCACGTCGGCCTGCCGTTTGTTAATCGATCGCAGAGCCGGACCAGGGGGTCCGGCGCGGACGAGGGCGTCCGCCCCACGGCGAACTATGTTGCGAACTTTAGGTGCAGGGCGCTAGATGCTGCGGAAAGCGGGCGGCAGGCGGCAGAAGGCGGCAATCGCTTTCGTGTGCTGCGCCCTCGCCGGTTGTGGACGGTATCGAGAGTTCACGCTTCCTGCGCAATCTGGGGGGCCTTCCGTTCAGTGGCATTGGATCGCGCGGCCGGAACCGGTGTTGACTCGCGGAGGGCCGGGCGATTGGGATTCCGTGGATGTTTTGAATCCCTCTGTCATCCGGCAAGGCGACGCTTACTACAATCTGTACTCGGGTTTTGACGGCAAGACCTGGCACACTGGCCTCGCCGTTTCCGCCGACGGCATCGCATGGCACAAGGAAGGAAAAATCCTGTCGCCCGATCCGCGCACCTGGGAGGGCGGCTACATCGCGGCCAACGGCTCTGCGCTGGCCGATCAAAGCGGCATCCTGTATTACTATCAAGCCGGCAATCCCGTGCGAATTGGCCTGGCGCGATCGGCCAACGGTCATCAATGGCAGAAAAATGGATCGCCGGTGCTGGAGGTTGGCCCGCGCGGAAGCTGGGATGAGCGCGGCGTGGCCGATCCGTACGTCATTCGGGCCGGATCGAATTATTACATGTTCTATCTCGGAATGGATCGCGCGCGGCGGCAACGGTTAGGCGTGGCGATTTCCGACGACGGCCTCATCTGGTACAAACTGCGGTCTAATCCAATCCTCGAACTCGGCGGCTTCGGCGCATTCGATGAGAACGGGCTAGGCGAGCCGGCCGTGTGGGCCTCGCACGGATATTATTGGATGCTGTACACGGGCCGCGCTCGAAACGAATTCAGGCGGCTGGGCGTTGCCCGGTCGCGCGACGGCGTCCGGTGGGAAAAGCTGCCGTTGGTCTTTGCCGGCGACCAAGCGTGGGATTCGAAAGTGTTGTGCGATGCAACCGTTCTCGACGAAGACAGCCACGTGACGGTCTGGTTCGGCGGCGGCGATGTGCCGCGCCCCGACAACAATATCCACGGCCAAATCGGCATAGCCGAAATGCAGTGAGAGCTCAAAACTGAATCGCCACCAAGGTCGATGGACGAAGGAAACCACGCGATCGAAAATCATCAGCGCTGCGAAACGGGCTCTGGTTGCGTAGTTCGATCCACGCTGAAATTTCCGATTCAGTAATCCCAGGAATCAAGCGCAGGATGCCCGGCTGCACCGTATTGAAATCGAATCGCACTGGCGCATCCTCGCCGAACGCCTCCAGCCGGACTTTTGTTCCCGGCACCGCGCACGGAATTTCCGGACCCATGCGCGAATACAATACTTCAGGATTCGCCAACACCTCTTCGCGCCACTTCTTGCGCGCGGCATTGATGGCTGGAATATTCATTTTCGGCTGATCCAATCGCAGTGTTGCGAGATAGTGTTCCTTCCAGAGCTTCGGAGCCGCGGAATCCACGAACACTCCGTGGCTCAAGTCGTTCAACGCATCCACGATCGCAGCTTTCTCGTCGGGAAACTGCTTCGCATACTCCACCACCAGATCCAGCAGCCACGGACGCGAGATATCCGGCGAGTTTCGGCTGAACATGCCACGCATTGCGTGAAGTACGCGCTCCTCGCGGGCGGCGATTACAGCCTCGACCGGCGTTTCCTCGCCGCGCACCACGAACAGGAAGAAGAAACTGGCGTAGAATCCCTCCGACTGCAGCAATTGGTTGGCGTCGCGAACGGTGGAAAAGTCGCGGGCCTTTTCCATCTGCACGCGCAGGTAGTCCGGCTGTTGATACGCGGTCTCGAACGAGAAGTTATTGTCGCGGACGTCCAGATAGCGGGCGACGTTTTGCGAAAAGCTGGCCAGGTCGGCCGAGTGATGGAAGTATTCAGTTTTTCCAAACGACCCTTCGCCGAAAAGCACCAGCCCGCGATGGTAGCGCTGGCGCGTGTACTGGTCGTGATTCAAGTGCGCCGCGAGCGTTTCCAAATGGATCGCATAGCCTTCACTAAACGCAGTAGTGCGGTCCGTCAGCGCGGCTGTGGTATGCGGAATGGACGCGATGTCTTTCGCGTCTAACTGGCGTCCGCCCGCCAGCATCTCCATCGCCATGTGTCCGGTTTCGTGCAGCAGCGTGGTTTCAAAGCTGTTTGGGTCCGCATCCAGCAAAATGTATGTCTGACGCGGATAATCCTGGAGTGTGCTTCCATTCTGAATGCGAAACCCGACCGCCGCATGATTGCCGCCTTCCACCAGCGCAACGTAGTAATCAGGCGTGCCTGCTCCGGGATGCACGATTTCATTGGCCGCGCGATAGAGGTGGAATGCGCGTTCGGCTGATGCATTGTGCAACCAGGCGGTGTATCGTGCCGGATCCGCCGCCTTTCGATACAACGGCATCTTCTCAGTGACCTCGGCCCCACGCGTGTTGATCTTGTCTACCGGCTCGAGAAAGATCACGTTGACCAGATCCTCGGCCCATGCAGAAGCGAAGAGCAGAATGAAAGCCAGTAAGGAACGCATCGCGGCCAGTATACACCGGTGCCGCAGTGGGGCAGGATGTCATCCTGCGCGCGGTTGTTAACCGCGCAGTTTGCGCCGATTGGCAATCGGCGCGCAGGTTAGCAACCTGCCCCACAGCCGATTTTCCGCTAGAATCACGTCAGCATGAGGATCGGCATCACCTGCTATCCCACTTACGGCGGCAGCGGCATCGTCGCGACGGAGCTTGGGCTCGAACTCGCCACCCGCGGCCACGAGATACATTTCATCACCTATGCAAACCCCATCCGCCTAGATCCCGGAATCCCGCGCATCTTTTATCACGAGGTGGAAGTTTCGAATTACCCGTTGTTCCAATATCCGCCCTACTGCCTGGCGCTGGCCTCGCGCATGGCGGAAGTGGCCGAGAACGAGAATCTCGATCTGCTGCACGTACACTATGCCATCCCGCATTCCATTTCCGCGATGCTGGCACAGCAGATGATGGCCCCCAAGCGCTACCTGCCGTTCATCACCACGCTGCACGGCACCGACATCACGCTGGTCGGCGTGGACCGCTCTTATTTCCCCATCACGAAATTCTCCATCGAGAAATCCGACGGAATTACCAGCATCAGCCAGGATCTGCGCCGCAACACATATGAAACGTTCGGCGTGCCGAATGAAATTCGCGTGATTCACAATTTCGTGAATATCGATATATATAAACCGGCGGCAGAGCGGTCGAACAACGAAAAGCGCCTGATGCATATCTCGAATTTCCGGCCCGTAAAGCGCGTGGTGGATTGCATCCGGATTCTGGCGGAAGTGGTGAAGCAAACACCCGCGCATCTTTATATGGTGGGCGATGGGCCGGACCGTCCGGTGGCGCATCGGCTGGCGAAAGAGCTACAAGTGGAGCGGCATGTCACGTTCATGGGCAAGCAGGATCATGTGGAGCGAATTTTTCCGCAGATGCACGTGCTGCTGATGCCGAGTGAAATGGAATCCTTCGGATTAGGAGCGCTGGAAGGCATGGCCTGCGGCGTTGTTCCAGTAGCAACGCGCGTGGGCGGAGTGCCGGAGCTAGTAACGCATGGCGTGGACGGATTCCTGGAACCGGTCGCCGACATCACAGCGCAAGCCGCGCGCGTGATCGAGTTAATCACGAACGAAGATCTTTACCAGAAAATGGCCGCAGCCGCGCGCCGAACCGCAGTGGAGCGGTTCGCGACGTTGCTGATTATTCCGCAGTACGAGGAATATTACAGGGAAGTCATGTCCGCTCGCGCATAAGTTGGGTCGATTTCCCCTCACGGTGTGGCGTTTGGCTCCTTGGGAGCAAGGAAGCGGGTCGGAATCCCTTAATATCGTCGGTTTTCGCGTTGGGTCGTAAGTTGCAGGGTTGGCACTCTGGGACTGGAGGTCGGTCATGAGCGTCCGAATCCGCCTTGGCAGCACTTTTGCTTCCGTGGCTGGACTGTTGCTGCTGCAGGGCGCAAGCCCGGCTGACTTCCTAACGCTTCACCCTAGTGACCCTCTGGAGTTTGCCGTGCCGGCCGACTCATTCGCCGCGCCTCATCCGGGTCTGGTCAATGTCGGTGTTACAGGTACGGAACCCATTCCCTTCAAGTATGTGGGCGTGCAAATCGTTGCCGGGACCGCAGACTTTGTTGTCGTCAGCCCGTCCAGCGGCACCGCTCCTGGCGTAAATGTAGGCATCAGCATAAACCCGAATGTCGCGGCGTATCTTCCCCCGGGAGGTTACAGCGAATACGTACTGTTCGCTCCGCTGGGCCAAACATCGCCCCAGGCCGACGTAGCTGTACAGGTGATTCTAACGGTACTGCCCCCGCCGCCGCCAGTCGTCACCTCGATCGTCAACTCAGCCAGCCTGCAACCCTCAATCTCTCCAGGCGCGTTGGTTTCAATTTTCGGCGCAAATCTGGGGACTCCGCCTATAACGGCCCAATACAATGACTCAGGCCTGTACCCCACCACGCTCGGCAACACGACCGTTACTTTTAATGGCACCGTAGCCGCGCTGCTTTATGTGAGCACGACGCAGATCAATGCCGTTGTTCCCTATGAGGTCGCAGGACAGAAAACCGTGAGCGTGATCGTTACACACGATTCCGTAGCCTCACCGGCATTTTCGGTACCGCTGATGGACACATCGCCCGCAATCTTCACGATCTTGAACGACGATCCTAACGCGAATCCGACCAATAGCGCGGACCAACCTGCTGCCGAGGGAAGTCTGATCTCGATCTACGCGACCGGCGGCGGGCTGTTGAGCCAGCCCGTCCAAGATGGCAGCATCGCTCTTCTTTTTGCCGAGCCGCCGTATGCCAGTCTCGCGGCACCGCTTTCGGTCACGATCGGCGGCCAGCCGGCGCGGATCTCCTACGGTGGCGTTGCCCCATTTGAGGTCAACGGCATGCTTCAGGTGAACGCCGTGGTGCCGACCGGCATCGGCTCCGGTTCGCAGCCCGTGGTGCTGACCATCGGAGCCAACAACAACGCTTCGCAGCAAGTCATGGTCGCGGTAAAATAGTCAGCCTAACCGCGGACGCCTCTCCTCCGTCCAACGCTCCAGAACGTAACCAAATCCCGACCGCGGAGTATTGACTCACATGACCAGCTTGTGGCCGGACCTTCGATTCTCACTGCGGGCCATTCGCCGCAGCCCGCTCTTTGCATCCGTGGCGATTCTTTCGCTGGCGCTCGGTATCGGCGCTAACACAGCCATTTTCAGCCTGATGGACCAGCTCATGCTCCGGAAGCTGCCCATCCAGAATCCCGATCAACTGGTGATGCTCTACCAGCGCGGCGCCCACAACGGAAGCAACATGGGCGGCCGCATGCATTCCTATCCTATCTATCAGGATTTCCAGCAGAAGGCCGCGCCGTTTTCGGAAGTCCTGTGCCGCCGTTTGGGGGCCGCATCGGTGAGCGTGGAAAATCAGACCGAGCGCATCAACCTCGAAATGGTATCCGGGAATTTCTTCAGCATGCTGGGCGTCCAGGCAGCGGCCGGTCGCGTTTTCAATTCGCATGATGACGACCGGGTGTTTCGGGGCCATCCCGTGGCCGTGCTCAGCTACGACTATTGGGATACACGCTTTGCGCGCGATCCTCACGTAATGGGCAAAAAGATCCTGGTGAATAACTACCCCATGACGATTGTGGGCGTGTCGGCGCCGGGGTTCGCCGGGATTGATCCTTCCGAGTCGCCTCAGATCCGGGTTCCCATTCTCATGGAGCCGGCCATGATTCCGGAGTGGTCCTGGATGGATCCGGGCGATCGGCGGACGCGCTGGGTGCAGGTGTTCGCTCGACTGAAGCCGGGCTACACGGTGGAGTCCGCTCGAGCGCCATTGCAAGGATTGTTCCACCAAGTCCGTGAATACGAAATGACGCTGCCGGCCGCGAAGGACTGGTCCGCTTATTCGCGCGATCAGTTTATGCGAGGCACCATCCACATTGAAAAAGCCGCCACCGGATATTCGGATTTGCGAAACAATTTTTCGACAGCGTTGATCGTGCTGATGTGCATGGTAGGCCTGGTGCTGCTGATCGCATGCGCCAACGTAGCGAATCTGCTGATCGCGCGGGCGTTCGCACGGCAGAAGGAGATCGCAGTTCGATTGTCGCTGGGTGCGTCGCGCGGACAACTGATTCGTCAATTGCTGGTGGAAAGTATGGTGTTGTCAATCGCCGGCGGAGTGGCGGGCGTTCTATTAGCTGTCGCGATGACTCGGGGATTGCTGGCGCTGGTGCCTACCGAAGGGAATCCGTTGCTCATTCATGCTCAACCAGATTTGCGGATTCTGAGCTTCACGCTGGGTTTGACTTTTCTCACCGGTCTGATCTTCGGGCTGGTGCCGGCGATGCGCGCGAGCCGCCCGGATTTGTGGACCACGCTGAAGGACGCCGTCGGATCAATTGCAGGATCGGGTGGGTCGTTATTTTTGCGCAAGGGATTGGTCGCCGCGCAGGTGGCTCTGAGTTTTTGGCTGCTCTTCGGTGCGGGGCTCTTTGTCAAGAGCCTGCAGAATCTCAAGTCCGTGGACACGGGATTTCGTGATCTAGATAATTTGATCACGTTCCAGGTATCGCCGGCGCTGAGCGGGTACGACACCCCGCGTACAGTGCATTTTTACGATGAGCTGCTTACTCAAATCCGTTCGTTGCCGGGCGTGAGATCCGCGGGCTTGGCCGCCGTCCCGCTTCTGCATGGCGATGAATGGGACAGCCAGACCATGGTGGAAGGCTACCAGTCCAAGGATGGCGAGGACATGCAGGCCTTCATGAACGCGATTACTCCGGGCTATTTCCAGACCATGGGTACGCCGATCAAGGAAGGGCGCGACTTCGACCGGCGGGATATGAAGGACAACTCGAAGGTTGCGATCGTCAACGAACAGTTTGCGCGGCATTTCTTCGGTAACAAGAGCGCGGTCGGACGGCATCTGGGAAGGGGCGGTGGTGGGCCAGGCACGAAGTACGAGACCGAGATCGTCGGTGTTGTCGCAGACGCGTTGTATGAAGGTCCACGCGAAGGCGTGCGACGTCAAGTGTTCGTTCCAAATTGGGGTAACGGCGGCGTGGCTTTCTATGTTCGCGCTGGATTAGGGTCGCGCTCCGCGTACGCTTCGCTGCGTAACGAAGTGAAGAAGCTGGACGCATCCATGCCGATTTACGAGCTGAAAACGCTGGGCGGCCAACTGGATGAGACGCTGCTGACCGAGCGGTTGATCGCGTTGCTATCGGCCGGCTTCGGACTGTTGGCGACGCTGCTGGCGGCTTTGGGACTCTATGGAGTGATGGCGTTCGTGGTGGCGCGACGCACCAAGGAACTGGGCGTCCGGATGGCGCTGGGGGCGCAGGCTAGTTCGGTAATCTGGCTGGTGATGCGAGACGTTTTGCTGCTACTGTTTTTGGGATTGGCGGTCGGAATTCCGGCGGCCATCGGGCTGGGCCGTTTCGTCGCAACGCAGCTATACGGCATCAAGGCGAATGATCCTTCTATTGCGGGCGCCAGTATGATTGTGCTGATTGTCGTGGCGGCGCTGGCAGGATTTATTCCGGCGCGGCGGGCTAGCAGGATTGATCCCATTTTGGCGCTGAGATATGAGTAAGGACAAGCACCGACTCCCTCACGGTCGCGGTTCGGTAACACTCTTCCGAACCGCGAGCGTAAGCGACCGGTTGTTTGCATTTCTTCAGGGTCTCGGCAACGTGAAGCGGAAGACGGCTCCCTGACCGGCTTCCGATTCCACCCAGATTCTGCCGCCATATTGCTCGATGATTCGCTTCGCGATGGCTAGCCCCACGCCGGTACCTGGATACTCGCGCCCGTGCAGGCGTTTAAACGCGCGGAAAATCTCTTCGTGGAAGCGGGGTTCAATACCCAGCCCATTGTCGCCGAACGAAAACATCGCCTCGTCGTCATTCCGCGTGGCGGAGATGTGAATACGGGGCGGCTCGGCACCCCGAAACCGGATGGAATTCGTGATCAACTGCTGAAACACCTGGCTCAAATGAGTGAAGTCACACTGCACGGCCGGAAGATCATCGTAAGTGATTTCAGCGCTGCTTTCCTGAATCTGCTTTTCGAGTTTCAACAGCACGCCGCGCGCTACTGCCTCCGTGTCCACGGTGGAAGGCGGCTTGTCCAACGGCCGAAGTTGAAGCGAGTAGGTGAGCAGATCTTCCAAAAGGCGCTCCATCGTTTGCACGCCGTCCAGGATGTACCGCATGAACTCGCGGCCATCGTCATCTAGCTTGTCCTGGCATCGGCGGCTCAATAACTGCGTGTAACTGGCCACCATACGCAAAGGTTCCCGCATGTCGTGGGAAGCAGCGTGGGCAAACTGAGTCAATTCGTTGGCGTGGCGTGCTTCTTCGGTGCGAAGACGGGCGCGCAACTCCTGGATCTCCGCCAGCAGCTTATGTGGATCGAGATCTTTGTGTGAAAGTTTGGTTCCAGCGGAACTGCCATCAGTGCTCATATTGCGCGCCGATCGCTCAGCGGATCGCTATGCTCAGTATCGCAAAAGAGTGCGCGGGCCGGGCCTCTCAAGGGAAACTACCAGGGCTGTTTGAGTCAGCTCAGCTTCCTTTCGGATAAGAGCCCAGCACGCGCATAAAATCCGCTAGCTCGGCCAGGTGACGCAACGCATTTTGAACCCTGGGCTCTTCTTCCTTGTCCAGAAAATCGAGATAGAACAGATACTCCCAGGGCTTACCGTGCAAGGGGCGCGATTCGATCTTGGTCATGTTCAAATCGCGTAGCGCGAATGCGCTTAAAGCGCGAAACAGAGCGCCGGGGACATTGCGCGTGGTGAACACCAGCGAAGTTTTCCAGGCCTTGGCATGGCGGCGTGGAAGCGGCGTACGCTTGGAGGCGTACAACAAGAAGAAGCGGGTAAAATTACGCCGATCGTCTTCAATGGAGCGCTGCAGGATATGCGCGCCATAGATGGAAGCGGCCACCGAGGAGGCGATCGCAGCCGCGTCCGCCGCTTTTTCTTCCATCACCATCTTCACGCTTCCCGCAGTGTCGTAGAAAGGCGTGCTCTCAATCTTGGGATGGCGCGCGAAGAACCGCAGGCACTGATTCAATGCCACCGGATGCGAATAAACTTTCCGGATGTCCTTAAAACGAATCCCGGGAGGCGCAATCAGATTGTGAATGATTCGTACGTTGGTCTCAGCCGCGATACGCACGTCAAAATGAAGCAGGTGATCGTAGTTCTCATGCACGGATCCAGCCAGAGTATTTTCGATCGGTATCACCGCGGCGTCGATCTTACGGCGCGTCAAGGCTCGAAAAACGTCCTCGAAGCGCGGAAAGGGAACAACTTCCACTTTATCTCCCAGAAGTTGAACCACGGCCTCCTGGCTGAATGCTCCCAATGCACCCTGAAATCCAATTCGCTCTTTTTTCATGATTTGCGGATTTTGCGCTGGCCTTTCTTAGCGGCGCTCATACCGCCATCCCAGCGGCGGACGTCGGGGGCGGGCAGGTTCAGCAGATCCAGCACGCGATCCACGCTATGGTCCACGATATCAAGGATGGTTTTCGGCTGGTTATAGAAGCCGGGGACGGGTGGCAGTATTATAGCTCCCATTTCCGTGAGCGCCACCATGGTGCGCAAATGTCCCAGATGTAGGGGCGTCTCCCGGACCATAAGAATCAATTTGCGGCGTTCCTTGAGGCATACGTCAGCGGCACGGATCAGCAGATTCGAGCTTAGACCAGTCGCGATGGCCGACATGCTGTGAATGGAGCACGGGGCAATCACCATCCCCTGGGTCAGGAACGATCCGCTGGCCAGCCGGCTGCCAATGTCCTCTAGCGGATAAACGTAATCTGCCAGAGCTTTGAACTCGTCCGCGGTCCGCCCGCTCTCCAGAAATGCCGTCCGTTCGGCGGACCTGGTCAGGATGAGATGGGTCTCCACGTTCACGCCCTTCCGCAGCCTTTCGAGCAGCCGGTACCCGTAGATGGAGCCGCTCGCTCCCGAGACTCCGATTATCACCCGCAAAAGACCTCCTTACGGCAGGTTTTGTTCGGAAAGCCGAACAAAACTCTTTTTCGTCGCTTGATTCTTTGACCCCGCGACGGCTATAATTCGAGCCTGGTGGAACCATTTTCCCAAATGGTTTCTTGTCGATACCCGGTCGCACGGGGCGTGCTGGAAAAGCATCATACCATGGAGGAAGCTGGACAGAGGCTCAGGCGGACGCGCGAAAGGCTCAATATGCGTTTTCGCGACGTCGAACAAGCCAGCTTGAAGATCGCCGACAAATATCATAATGACGAGTTCTCAGTCCTGATCAATCGGCTTTCCGAGATCGAAAACCACGGCCTGTTGCCTAACATCTATAAGCTTTACTCGCTGGCCACCATCTATCGTCTCAATTTTCAAGAACTTCTGGAGTGGTATGGAGTTTCGTTGGCTAACATGCCGGCGGACGCTGCCTTCGCGGAGGTGCCCACCAGCCACCTGGTCAATTTCTCTAAGAATATCCATGGCGAGGCTTTAGTCCCACTATCTCTCGATCCCGGAATTGATCTCCGCAAAACCACCTACCTCAGCCGAATGATCCAACGTTGGGGCAAGCTTCCCCTTATGTTGTTGGATGCGATCGATTTGAAAGATCACCGCTATGGATTTATTGGCACCGAGGATTGGTTCATGTACCCGCTGCTGCAGCCCGGCTCTCTGGTGATGATCGACGAAACCAAGCGTAAGGTGCTCAACTCCGGCTGGGCGAATGAATTCGACAGGCCAATCTATTTTCTGGAACATCGCCAGGGTTATGCATGTGGATGGTGCCATCTGACCGACGACCGCCTTATCTTGCAAGCACATCCGGCCTCCGTATGCCCGCC
>CABEDY010000623.1_pt1 | contig 12701 bp, 9 predicted proteins | sample 3423171 | NCBI WGS metagenome assembly CABEDY01 (sample SAMEA5534333, study PRJEB31848) | metagenome | biome: tundra; feature: field; material: soil | place: USA | collected 2013-05 | depth 0.15 m | reverse complement strand
AAAATTGAGCGTTAGTTCGCCGCGATCAAGCGCTGCCCGCAGATCCGATTCCAGTTCCAAGCGTTCGATAAAAGGACTACTCATCTCCGCCTCGTAGAACCGAATGCGATCCTTGCCGCCATGTTTGGCCTCGTACATGGCAGAGTCGGCGGCCCGGCGAAGAGTGCTTACATCGGCGCCGTCCAGTGGGTACACGCTGATGCCCATGCTGGCGGTGATATAGAGCTGGTGATCGGCCACCTGGAACGGGTCCTTCAGGACTTCGGCCAGTCTTTCCGCCACGGACCGTGCAGTATCAGGGGCGCTCATGGCGGGCACAATCAGCATGAATTCGTCGCCACCCATACGGGCCAACGTGTCCGCCGGGCGCACGCGCGTGTTCAAGCGCTCGGCGACTTGTTTCAGCAACGCGTCCCCGGCGTCGTGACCCAACGTGTCATTGACGTATTTGAATCCATCCAGGTCGATATAGATCACGCCGATCATCAGCGCGGACTTGCGCGCGCGAGTGATGGCATCCTCCAGCCGATCGGCCAGGAGCAAGCGATTCGGAAGCCCAGTCAAGGAATCGTGCCATGCCAAATGCGCCAGTTGCTGTTCCGCGTGCTTTCGTTCCCGGATATCGCGCGCGATCAAAGCCACGCCGGTAATCTGACCGCACGGTTTCCGAATTGCCGAGACGCTCAGGGAGACGGATATGGCGGCCCCATCGCTTCGAACCAAGGCAGTCTCCGTGAGGCGGTGGACTTCGCCGCGACTGACGCACTCGATCAGGTTCAGAACGTCGCTTGCCGGCAATAGACTTGCCACCGGCCTTCCCAGTGCCTGAGAAGCAGAGTAGCCCAGCAGCTTCTCCCCTCCATTGTTCCAACTTGTGATCAACCCCGAAGGACTGAGACCAACGATGGCATCGTCGGACCCCTGAACGATCGCAGCCAATTGCGAAACGGCTTCCTGGGCCTGCATGCGCTCGGTGATGTCGGTAACCAGGCCCACCCATTTGTAAGGCTGGCCGGCTGCATCTCGGAGAGCCACGCCTCGATCGGAGCAAAAGTAGACTTGATTGTCTTCTCCGAGAATCCGATACTCGATGTCGTAACGCTCTCCATATTCGATCTGGCGGCGCAGCGCGGCTTCTACGCGGTTCAGGTCGTCCGGATGAACCATGCGCTTGAATGCTTCAATGTTCTCCGGTACACTCCGGCCTCCGAGCCGGTCCGGTTTCATTCCGTAGGTTGTCACCTGGCCGGTGCGCAAGTCCCATTCGTAGATAATATCGCTGGCGTTCTCCGCGGCGACTCGGAACCGTTGCTCAGAAGCGCGCAGATCCTCCTCAACTTGCTTGCGCTCGGTGATGTCTTCCATCAGCACGATCACGCGCGGCGTCTCACCTTGGTCCTCTGCAATGGACACGCTGTCGCGAACCCAAACCAGTCCGTCGCCCTTCCGCTGTAACCTCTTCTCAATTACGAAGTTGGGGATGTTACCCCTGAGTAGCTGCTGTAGCAGGGCCTCCCGCCTGTCGCGGTCATCCGGGTGAATGATGGATGGAAAATCGATGGAAGCCAACTCCCCAGGCTGATAGCCGGTGATGCGGCAGAACGCCGGGTTCACGTCGATGAACCTGCCCGCGGTATCGGTTATGGCCATGCCAATCGAGGCGTGCGCAAATGCCGACCGGAACTGCTGTTCACTCCCGCGCAGAGCGAGCTCTCCATCCGCAGTGATCACAACAAGTGCTTATCGGCCTGAACGATGGGTGCGCGACATAAAAATGGAAAGCATGTAGGAACGTACGAAAAAACCGCGCCGCGCCCGGCAGGAAGCGCTATCCGAACTCGAGAACTAGCGGCACTCGTGGTATCGCTCCCTGCCGGTCGCGGCTCGGCTAGAAAGGTTCCACATTTATGTCGCACACCCTTTCTCGTTTCTGGAACCGCGGGCGGTCAGTATACTGAATTACATGGAGATCCGAACTCTCGGCCGGACCGGCCTTCAAGTTGGCCGGCTGGGTATGGCCGCCAGCTTCGGAGTACCCACCCCCGCCGTGGAGCGCGCCTTCGATCGTGGCGTGAACTACTTGTACTGGGGCACCTTTCGCCGCGCACCGTTCGGACAAGCCCTGCGGAATCTCAAGCCACAACGCGACCGCATGGTGCTGGTTCTGCAATCGTATTCGAGAGTGGCAGCGTTGATGGCGCCGAGCGTCGAGATAGCGCTGCGCAAGCTCAACTTCGATCATGCCGATGTTTTACTGCTCGGACTGTGGAACCACAAACCGCCGCGCCGTATTCTGGATGCTTCGAACAAGCTGCGCGAGCGCGGCTTGATCCGCCACATCGCCATTTCCACACATCACCGTCCGTTGGTGGCTGAGCTCAATGCCGATCCTGGAGTCGGCATCGTGCACGTCCGTTACAACGCTGTGCACAAAGGGGCTGAGGGCGAGGTATTCCCCCTGCTCCCGGCGAACAACGGCGGCCCTGGAATTGTGGCCTTCACCGCTACCAGTTGGCGCCAGTTGCTGAATCCCAAGCGCATGCCGCCCGGTGAACGGGTCCCGACCGCCACCGATTGTTACCGGTTCGTGCTTTCCAACTCCAGTGTGGATGTATGCATGACCGGACCATCGAATGCGGCTCAGGCCGACGATGCCTTGCGAGCGGCCGAGTTGGGGCCAATGGGCGAAGAAGAACTGGCGTGGATGCGGCGCGTGGGCGATTTCATCCACAAACATTAGTAGCGCACGCACTGTACTACTAGACCTGAAACTCTTTGCAGCCTGCGACGATTTGTACTACTAGACCTGAAAATCTTCGCAGCCTGCGACGATTTGTGGGGCGGACCCCCTGGTCCGCAGCCGACGCCCTCGTCGGCCTGCTGATGGGATTGATCAATGCTTGAAGATGCGGGTCCAGGGGGACCCGCGCGGACCTGGGGGTCCGCCCCACTAGAAACTTTGGGGGAGATGTTATGGTTCCTGCGTTATGTCGGCGATCACGGAAGTTGCGGCCGATTTCGCCAGGTCGATGTGAACAAATACAGCGTTCCCAGGTTGAATAACTAATGCCACTGAATCGCCTCTCGCTCCAACAGCTACGCGACTGTCCGTGGGAGAAACTCCGTCCTCATCCGGCGCTTCGAATAGCGTGATCTCAGAGCCCGGCGGAAACGTTTCCACGCAAGGATAGACAGTGATGGTGCGCAGCTGCTCGCTTTTCGTCCAGTTGCGCCAGACCCGGACTGGTTGCCATGGTTTCAGAGATACTTTAGCGTGAGTCATTGTGGCCTCAAGTAAATCTACTGCCTGTTACCCTGAGGGGCAAGCGTACCAAAGCCCTAGTGCTGACTAAGGTGGATCACTTATAAGTACTGGTGTGGTGTAACTGGTGTGATGTAAAGTGTAAAGATATGAAATCCCGGAACTTGATCATCACGATCGGGGCAGCATTCCTCGTCTCGGCGATCTACCTTTACTCAGAGGAACCTGTGGATCTCGCGGTGATTCATCGCATCAAAGCCGAGGCATTCGAGAACTCCAAAGTGATGGACCACGAGTTCTACCTCGCCGACGTGTACGGTCCGAGGCTCACCAATTCGCCAGGATACAAGGCAGCCGGAGATTTTGTGGTGAAACGGCTCAAAGAGTACGGGCTTACCAACGTGCATGAAGAGGCTTGGGGACCATTTGGCCGGAGCTGGAACTACACGCACTATGCCGGCCACATGATCGCGCCTCAGTATTCACCGCTCATCGGTTTTCCGCTGGCCTGGACGCCGGGCACCGACGGCGCCGTCCAGGGCGATGCCATCTACGCGCCGCTCGCGACCGACGCCGATCTCGAAAAATTCAAGGGCAAGCTGAAGGGCAAGATCGTGCTGACGATGGCGCCCAAGGCGATTGCGATGATGATGGAACCTTTAGGACGGCGGCTCACCGATGCGGACCTCGAGTCGCGATCGCACGCGCCGGATCCCTCGCGACTCGCAAATCCTTTCGGACCTCCTGGCGGTCCCGCGCCGCCCACACCACAGGAACGCGAGAAAGCCACGCAGTTCCGCAAGAAGGTGAACCAGTTCCTGAAAGACGAGGGCGCGCTGGTGGTTCTGCAGTATGGCTACAACGGCGACGGCGGCACGGTGTTCGCGGCAGCCGGCGGATCGCGCGAGCTGAAGGATCCAATTCCACCACCGATGGTCGCGGTGACTCCGGAGCACTATAACAGAATCGTGCGCCTGTTACAGCACGACATTCCGGTAAAGTTGGAGTTCGATATCAAGGCGCAGTTTATCGATTCGCCGACGGATTCGTTCAACGTGATCGGCGAAATCGAGGGCGGACGGAAGAAGGATGAAATCGTGATGCTGGGAGCGCACCTGGATTCCTGGCACGGCGGCACGGGCGCCACCGACAATGCCACTGGTTCGTCAGTTGCGATCGAGGCCGTGCGAATCTTGAAAACGCTCGACCTGAAGATGGACCGCACCGTAAGGATCGCGCTGTGGAGCGGCGAAGAGGAAGGCCTGCTCGGATCGCAAGCGTATGTGAAGGAGCATTTCGCCGATCGCGAGACCATGCAGCCCAAGCCCGAATACTACAAGCTGGACGCCTATTTTAACGACGACACCGGTACGGGAAAATTCAGGGGCATCGGCGTGATGGGGAACGATCAAGTCAGGCCCATATTCGAGGAATGGCTGAAGCCGTTCCATGATTTGGGCGCCACCGCGGTGGTGGGCACAACGGGCCTCAGCGCACGCAAGCCGGGGGGAACCGATCACACATCGTTTGATTACGTCGGATTGCCCGGCTTCGGCTTCATGCAGGATCCGATGGAATATGGCACTCGCACGCACCATTCGAACATGGATGTCTACGATCGCGTCCAACCGGGAGATCTGATGCAGTGTTCCGCCATCATGGCTGCGTTCGTCTATGAAGCAGCTATGCGGGAGCAGATGATTCCACGGATACCAATGCCGAAAGCGATCCCGCCCAAGAAGGAGAATGCGACAGAGTAGGACAAGCCTCCGGCTTGTCCAGTTGGTTCTCACTACTTCCGCACTTTTCGCCCAAGACCAGACGGCGCGCATCGGCGAAATCGAATTCTTCGGATACTCCGGCATGGATCTGGCGCCGGTCAGATCGGCGCTCCCAATCCACGAGGGCGACTCTCTGGAATTGTCGGATGAAGCTGTTAACAAGGTTGTGGCTCAGATCAAGGACGCTGTCCAACGCTTCGCCGGCCACGCGCCTACTGACATCGACCCAGTCTGCTGTGATGACAAAGGCCAATGGATGATCTACATCGGCCTGGCCGGGCCGGGTTCCGGCTTCCGCCACAATGCGGCGCCAAGCGGGCCGGTAAAATTGCCGCAGAATGGCCTCCCGCTCTACCAAAAAGCGATGGATGCGAACATGGAGGCGATAAGCAAGGGCCAGGCGGGCGAGGACGATTCGAAAGGCTATTCACTCTCGGAAGAGCCCGGCTATCGCGCGAAACAGCTTGCAATGCGGGAGTATGCATTGCGTCACAACGCGCAGATCCGCGGCGTCTTGGAATCCTCCTCCCAAGTTGAGCAACGCCAGGCCGCTGCGGAACTGCTTGGTTACGGCCGTCAATCGAAGCAGCAGGTTACCAGGCTAGTGAGGGCTTGTCACGACCCGGATTCCACAGTGCGCAACAACGCTCTACGAGCGCTGTGGGTTCTCGCAAGATCTAATCGGAACGTGGCGGCGCAAATTCCGGCGGCAGACTTCGTCGCAATGCTGAGCTCCGGCGCCTGGTCAGACCGGAATAAATCCGGGTTGCTTTTGGATCAGCTCACGGCCAGCCGGGATCCTAAGCTGCTCGGCGAGTTGCGTGCACAGGCCTTGGAGCCGCTGCTCGAGATGGCGCGGTGGCGTTCGCCTGGCCATTCGCAACCGTTCAAAATGATGCTAGGAAGAATCGCGGGAATCGAGGAGACGCGGTTGCAGGAGATCATCGCCAAAGGAGAAGTCAAGATCATCTTTGACTCGCTCCAAACTCCGTAGGGCAAGCCTTTGGCTTGCCCCGAGACAAGCCGGAGGCTTGTCCTACGCTGACGCTGCTTACCAGCGGCGGCCAAAGCCACGGCCGTACCGGAAATAGAAATTCGGACCGAATCCGTATCCGTAGTAGGGTCCGAAATATCCACCGTAATAGGGCGGCGCGTATGCATATCCGTAGCCGTAGGGTGGAGGCTGAGGATATCCTGCGCCATTACGAAGAGACGGCCCTTGGCGCAATCTCTGTTCATAATCCTGTTCCGTAGCAGGATGAAACGCTGCTTCCGTTCCCTCTATCGTTAGAGGAGCCTCCAAACGGAACGTGAGAGGCTGTTCAGGATAGACGATAGTGGGGTGTCCACGCGTGAGAAGCACGCCGATGGTGGAAACCACCAATCCGGCTCCAGCACCGACTCCCGCACCAACTCCACCGTTCACAGCAGCGCCAATCGCAGCGCCCGCAGCAGTTGTAACTCCGACGGCGGCGACATCACGTCCAACAGAGGTGTCGCCACGGCGTTCCATCAATTTCGTTTTCACTTGCACCTGGTGCCCGTCGGCGATTCCTATCTCCGTAAGTTCGAGTCCAAGCCGCGAAACACCTTTCACTCGGCCCGCCTTTTGAGCTTCGGAAACTACGCCGCTCACCATTTGGCCGGGATGGGCAATCACGTGTCCATCGGCAATCACTGGCCGTGCGAGCGTCGCCGTAAATGTGTCACCTTGCTGGCTGTGATCGCTCGAGATCGGCTCATTCACATGAATCGTGATCCAGGTACCGGCCGGCAGCGTGAGCTTGACAGGCGCGTTGGATGGCGGCGGACCCTGATATCGAGTGCGAAACTGACCCTGGGGTGGTGGCCCAGCTTGGCTGGGATCTGCTGGCGGAGGAGCGTCCCCATTATTCTGCGGCGGGGCATTCTGATCGAATCGACGCCAGCCACCTGAAGGGGGCGGACTCGAGGGTCCCGGATCCTGAGCGAAAACCGGCAGTGCCGCGCCAAGCGAGCCTGCCAATACCAAACCTAAAAACCATTTGTGTTGCGATTTCATAATTGCACGATCCCTCACATCTTACGATCTGAGCATGCCGAGTTCCAACAGTTAACTATATGTACTCGAAAGACTTAGCATGAACCGACAATGGCTGACTAAGGCCAGCGGTGGTTGATTTCGGCCACTCGCGCCTACATATATTCTGGCACGGCGATACCCAGCACGCCCAGCGTCCGCTCCAGTTGGGCGCCAAAATAACCGGTCATCCATAACAGAAAGGTCCGTTTCTCGGGGTTCTCTTCCGTCAACACTGGATATCCGTGATAGAAGTTATTGTACGCCTGCGCCAATTGGAACGCGTATCGGGCCACGTGCGCCGGCTCACCCGAAACTACCGCGCGATCAATCGCCGAATCCGCTTTGGAAGCGATCAGAAGCATTTGCCAGAAGTCTTCCGCGGCGAGTTGGCGCGCGAATGCCGCCTGATTGAGCTCATGGGCGAAATCCGGCAGCGCCTGTCCGCGTTCGGCGAGCTTACGGAGAATGTTGCGCGCCCGCACCGCCGCGTATTGCACGTATGGTCCCGTTTCGCCCTCGAAGCTCAAGGCCTCTTGGAAATCGAAGGCGATCACTGAATTGCGCGTGTACTTCAGCATGAAATAGCGCAACGCCCCGATTGCGATTTGGGTCGCAACTTGGCGGCGTTCGTCGGCGGGAGCTTCGGGATGGCGCGAGTCCACTTCTTCGAGCGCCTTCTCAATCAATTTATCAATCAGATCGTCGGCTTTCACTCCCAGACCCTTGCGTCCTGAGACCTCAATATGAGGCCGCTTCTTGTCTTCCTCCGATAGCTCGAAGCCAAGCTCGACGGCGGTACCCGGCGACAGCACTACCATTTCGTACGAAAAATGAATGGAGCGATCGGCTTGCTGGTTGTAGCCGAGTGCCCGCAAACCGGCCACGACAACATCCTGAAGATAGGACTGCCGGGAGTCAATCACGTTGTAGACGGATTCGGCGCCTCCGAAATGCGGACCACCACCTTCTGGTTGCGGATGCGCGCTGGTGATGTAAACGGTCTTCCAAGGCCGGTAAAAAAAATCCTTGCCAAGCAGTCCGAATTTCCAGAGCTGGTAGGCAATGTCCTTGCCTACATAAGTGACGGTGCCGTTCGAACGGACAATCACTTTGCTGTCCTCGGTATCTTCGTTCGTTTGCTCTTTGAAGGCGCTGGCCGGCATCACCCAACAGCCTTTATTCTTGCCTTCGGTTTCGAAATAGATGGCCTGGCCTTGCTTGAGCTGCTCGAAGGCCGTCTCCCAAAACTTGAGATGCAGGATTTCGCTCTCGCGCGGCAGAACGTCGTAGCGGATGCCGAGGCGATCCATAGTTTTCAGATGGTATTCGACAATCGCATCGGCGATACTGGTGGCAAGTTGCGCGAGCTCACCGGCGCCGCTCTCGATGGCATGCAAGGTTTGGTGGCGCCATTCGAGCGCCTCGGGATGCTCGTTGAAATATGAGGAAACGCGCGCGTAGAGATCCCAGCAGTAATAGTCGAAGCGCACGTTTGGATCGCCGAGAAGCTTTTCGACATCGCCGGCGGATTTCTGCTCCAGGTAATGAAATGCCGCCACCACGTCGGCCACTTGTACACCAGTGTTGTCGATGTAATTCTGCACTTCCACCGTGCGCCCGTTCGCGCGAAGCATGCGCACGAACGTGTCGCCCAGGATGGCATTGCGCAGGTGACCGATATGCGCCGCTTTGTTGGGGTTGATATTGGTGTGCTCAACGATGATTTTGCCCGAAGCGACCGGGTGTGACTCTCCTCCGCCGCGAAGCACGCCCACGCCATAAGCCCCACGGTCGAGCCGGACATTGATGTATCCGTTACCGGCCACTTCAAGCGCGGACACGCCTTCCACAGGCCCAAGCGCGGCGACAATTTCCGCGGCAATAGCTTTGGGCGCTTTTTTCAACTGCCGCGCCAGATGAAATGCAACCGGAATGGCCAGTTCGCCGAACGACGGTTGCTTAGGCTGTTCGAGCGCAACCGTAACGTCAGCCCCAAATTGGGCACGAACCAGCTCGGCCACGCGGTCAGAAATCTTCTTTTCAATGAAGTGAAACACTAGTTCCCAATATGCCACGCCATGGACACCACTGCATTCAACACACCGCCTCAAACACCACACCGCTTGAAACACCCGCCGCCCAAACCGAACCGCGACCGGAAGGGAGCGCTACCACCTATCTTCATTAACGTACACCGCCATTGGATCACCCTGACGATCGGCAACATAGACAATCGCGGCTTCCACGTCCTCTCGTTTCCACAGATAGCGCGTACTTCCATGCCGGCTCCAGCGGCGCCGATCGGGGTTATCCAGGCCGACTTGATTCAGCACTCGGCTAGCGTATGCCTTGAGTTCGTTAAGTACCTTCTCCGGAGCGACGGGGGCGTCAACGCGACATGCACGTGATTGGTACGAACGTGCACTGCGAACAACGGCCATTTTCTGTAGTCACAATGTCCCCGTATCGTTGCCAGCACGCTAAGCCTCCGAGCCTCATCCATTTCGTACGCTTCTTGCGTCATTCTGTCTCGCGCTGATGCAACCCTCGCGCTATTTGGTTCAACCAATCTGTGACCAGGGATGTTGTGTCTTGGATCTACCGACCCAGATTCGTCGCCATGTAGCCGGGAGCCGTAACAGGTGAACGTGAGGAGGTAGGTCACTAGAGGAGAGTGCCTATCACATCGGCGTTCTCTCAGCGCTCCCTTCCGGTCGCGGCTCGGTTCCGGGATCTCGAAGGTTGTGCGAGTGTGGTGGCACTGTTGTCGAACCCCTATAATCAAAGAGTGCCGAAGGTAACGATCGACGGGAAGACCATCGAGTTCGAACATGGCGAGCTTCCTTATCACGAACACGGGAAGCCGGAGTCGCTGCTCGACATCTGTCTTAGCAAAGGCATTCATCTGGAGCACGCGTGCGGAGGTAACTGCGCTTGCACCACCTGCCATGTCATCGTCAATAGTGGAATGGAAAACCTGTCGGAAATGGACGACGACGAAGCCGATCGCGTGCAGATGGCAGCGGGACTGACGCTGCGGTCACGGCTTGGTTGCCAGTGTATCGTGCTGGGCGATGTCGATGTGGTGATCCCGTCCTGGAATATCAACTATGTCAGCGAAGGTGGAGGCTCCATTAATCTCGGCGACGCCATCCCGGCAGGCAAGAAATAAATGATCCGCTCACTTTCGATTCTCTTGGCGTGCTCCATGCTCTGTTGCTGCCAGGACGGGCCGCAGCCGCGCGTCGTGGATCCTGGCAAACCGGGCGAAGCGCCGTCCGATGCAATTGTGCTCTTCTCCGGCAAGGATTCGTCCGAATGGGTACACGACGACGGAAGTCCGGCGAAGTGGCGCGTTGAGAACGGCATCCTGATCTGCAAAAGCGGCACGGGCGACATCTCCAGCAAGCACAAATTCGGAAGCGCGCAGATCCACGTCGAATTCTCTACTCCCTACATGCCGAAATTCAAAAGCCAGGCGCGTGGCAATAGCGGCGTTTTTCTCCAAGGCCGTTACGAGGTGCAGGTACTGGATTCTTATCAGAACCCAACCTACGCAAACGGATCGTGCGGGGCTTTGTATTCGCAATACGCTCCGCTGGTGAACGCCTGCCGCCCACCGGAGCAATGGCAGAGCTACGAGATCATTTTTCACGCGCCCAAGTGCAGTTCCGACGGTAAGATCTCCGAGCCAGGCACGCTGACGCTTCTGCATAATGGCGTGCTGGTGCAAGATCATGTGACGATCAAAGGCACCACGGACGGTTCCAGCAACGCACACGATTGTGAAACGGGGCCGCTGCGCTTGCAGGATCACTGGGATTCGAACGTCGGCGATACGCCCGTGCGATATCGCAACATCTGGTACAGGCCTTTAGAATAGAGACCGTTCGTCGTTAGGCCCAATCACCCAACGAGAAACGCAGAACGAGAAACGGCTTTATCGTTTCAGCCACAGATCCAGAAACCGATCGGCCAAATCCGCGGGAATCTGGGCCGTCACCTGAGTGTGGTTTTGCTGCTGGGTCACCTGGATCGCGTCGTAAAGCTGCAACAGCTCCGGGTGATTATCGGGAGTGTTGAGCCGGCCGATCCCGACCACGCCCTTCAGCATGTCGTGCACGAATTTGGCATCGCGCTCGGTCTTGCATGCTACGTCGGCGGCCAATCCGATGCCGTTGCTAAGGTCCATTCCGATGGTCGCGGTGTCGATGGACTTCAACGCGCTCACAATGTTCGCGAGGTTGCTGTCCCGCGGCACGGCTAGATTCAGACTTTGGAGACCACCGGTCAGAGCCGCCCAAACTTGATCGTTGGCTGGAATGGTGCGAACCAAATCCCGGAGGGCTGGAGGCAATCCCCCGGCTGAGCCTCGATCGATGATCGAACGTAGCTCGGGAGCCGGGCCCACAACAGCGGTCGATGAATTCAGAAAAACAAAACTGAGCCGTTCGGATCCGAACACGGCACGATTCTTGTAGCTGGAGCGCGCGGCGCCACGCGATTGCAAACGGGTCTCGAGATCCGCAACATTAAATTTCCCGCGCGCCATCAGCACGCCATTTTTGCCGTTGGAGCAGGAAAGAACCCGCGACAGGTCCTTGCGCGGATCGAGTCCGGTTTGCCGCGTGAATTCGTCCAACTGCACCAGAGGCACACGGCTGAGCAGCTTCTGATAGACCGGGGTTTCACGGATGGCATCGATGTTGCCGCCCACAATGAACATGGTGTCGGCGGGAATCAGCGCTTCGAGCGCGGGGTCAATGCGTATAGAACCTGGCTTCTTCACCTGGCAACCCGCCAGGGCCAGACACAGAATGGCCGCCCAAATCGGACGCATCAAAAATCCCGCCTCGCGAAGATCAACAGCGCTCCCGTCAGCACCACCGCGGCGAACAGGGCCGAAGTCCAAATGGGCATGAATCCGTCGAACGTTCGATTCCGGATGGCGTCCAAGGTCATCTTGCCCAAGTCGTAAACCTTCGGCAGCGCATAGTAAAGCGTTCGCCAGATCTGGCGCGACCACTCGGAAGAAAGCAGGCGCAGCATGATATTGATCTGCGCCAGAACGAGACTCAAGATCATCAGCGCGGCCGCGACCATGGTGGCTAGCGCGGCGCTTTCAAACAGCACGCCGATCAAAATCACCACCGCGAGTAGAACCGAGAAGGCGAATATGGTGGTGGCGATAGAGACTAGAAACATGGGCGACCAGATTCCGGTCTTGATGCCCAGGATGGTCCAGACGCCCAGCACCAGATAGATGATGTTGCACGATACCACCAGCACGTTGCCCACGTAGCGGCCCAGCAGAATATGCGCGCGCGAAACGGGTTTGGACAGCAGCAATTCGATGCGTCCCGGTTCCAGCACGCTCGGAATCAATCCGGCCGAGGCGAACACCGCCAGAAACATACCCCAGGTGTAGAGGAAGGTTGCGATACCACCATAGACACCGCGCACCAGCCGGTCCACGTCGGTGGCGGGGCTAACCGTTTGGCCGAACATCTTGACAGCCGCGAGGCCACCCTCCACCAGGTCGATCCGCAGCAGGAACAGAAAGAACAGGATCATCACGGTGGAGAGCCCGAACAAA
>CABEDY010000620.1_pt1 | contig 12757 bp, 10 predicted proteins | sample 3423171 | NCBI WGS metagenome assembly CABEDY01 (sample SAMEA5534333, study PRJEB31848) | metagenome | biome: tundra; feature: field; material: soil | place: USA | collected 2013-05 | depth 0.15 m | reverse complement strand
GTCGTACTTTCCGTGTTGCGGCGCTATTTACGGTACCGGCCGATTTTTGCTCCGGACCGCGGACACATTCACCATAAGCTTTTGGATCGGGGCCTGAGTCCCAAGAAAGCCGTGCTGACCATTTATGGATTCTGCAGCGTGGTGGCGGTTCTATCCCTGCTGATGAGTTCGATGCACAGCCGATTCAGCGGACTGATCGTGATAGCGTTCTGCGCCATGGCCTGGTTTGGAATACGGCATTTGGAATACGCCGAGTTTGCGATGGCGGGCCGGATGTTTTTGCAGGGACGGTTTCGGCACATCATCGATTCCGAGACCAAGTTGGTTGACTTTGAAAGGGCGTTGAGCCAAGCGGCCAATTTGGAGGAGTGCTGGAAAGAACTGGTCACCTGGAGCCGTGACTTCGGGTTCCAAGGCATTCAAATGAGTGTCAACGGGACACTGCTTGAGGATTTTGGAACCCACGACAGCAAGGGTGTCTGGGAATTGCGCATCCCGCTTCCCGACGGACAATGCGTGACGTTCTTCCGCAGCCTGGATTCCGCGTCCAGCCCGCTCATATTGAGCGCGCTGGTCAGTTCGGTGCAGCGGGGCATGCAGGGCTCTCTCAACAAGGGCGCTGCTCCAGAGCCCGCAGTGGTTCGGATCCCGGCCTCCGCCGAGCTTTACTACACGGCGCGCGCAGCCGCTGGTGGCGGGAAGGTTACCCACTAGCCCGCTCTCGACGCTGAATTTTTACTACTGCCGTGCGTTGCCAGGAGTGGCGGCGCGGCACGCAAAGTGCGTGCGCTACGCGCTGACGAACGAATGCAAAGTGGGGCGGACCCCCTGGTCCCAATGCTTGAGGTAGCGGGTCCTCGGGGACCCGCGCGGACCAGGGGGTCCGCCCCACCCGCTCGATGCTAAAGTTCGGGCGCCGGCAGCCCAATCAGGAATGAATGGATTGCGGCGGAGATTCGTTCGCTCGAGTGACCATCGCCGTAAGGATTGTGGGTGCGCGCCATCCGATCGTATGCCTGGCGGTCTTCAAGCAAGATCGTCGCTTCCCTCACGATGCGGTCTTCGTCCGTCCCAACCAACTTCACCGTTCCGGCGATGACGGCTTCGGGCCGTTCGGTTTTCTCGCGCAAAACCAGGATCGGTTTGCCGAGTGACGGCCCTTCTTCCTGAACTCCTCCCGAATCGGTGATCAACAGGTAGGCCCGGCGCATCAGATCGACGAACGGCACGTAGCTCTGTGGCTCAATCAACCGCACGTGAGGATGCCCTTCCAAATGGCGATGTACCGGATCCTGCACATTTGGATTTGGATGTACCGGATAGACCAGTTGAACATCGGTTCGGTCCGCGATCCTGGCCAGGGCGCGGCAGATTCGCTCGAATCCTTCTCCGAAACTCTCGCGGCGATGTGCTGTCACCACGATCAGTTTCTTTGTTGGGTCCAATTCCGGCCAGTCGCGGCCTTGCAGCTTGTGCTGCTCCAGGCCATCGCGGACGTAGAGCACGGCGTCGATTCCGGTATTGCCGGTAACGCTGATGGAAGCCGGCGCAATCCCCTCACCCCGCAAGTTCTGGGCGGCCTGCTCAGTCGCGGCGAAGTGGAGTTCCGTGATGCGGGAGGTCAGCACCCGGTTCATCTCTTCGGGAAACGGCTGGCTGAGGTCGCCAGTGCGCAGCCCAGCCTCCACGTGCGCCACTGGAACGCGTGAATAGAAACCCGCCAGTGCACCACACAGCGTGGTGGTGGTGTCGCCCTGCACCATCACCATGTCGGGCCGCTCTTCGCCCAGAACTTTTTCCAGCCCCGCCAGTATCCTGGAGGTGGACTGAAACAGTGTTTGTCCCGGCAGCATGAGATCCAGGTCGTGGTCCGGTTTCACGTCGAACGCCTGGAGCACCTGATCCAGCATTTCGCGATGCTGCGCGGTAACGCATACTCTCACATCAAATTTAGTGGGTTCTTCGCGAAGCCGCCGAACCACCGGGCAGAGCTTGATCGCTTCCGGCCGGGTGCCGAATATCAAGAGAATCTTGTGCATTAGTTTGATGCCGATGTTTCGTTTCCGGGCCATCGGTTGGTCCCGCTTGAGACGAGGGCCCAAGTTTTCGGTCGAGCAGGAGCAGTAAGGTCTTGCGGGCTGTTCGAAACAGGCGCATCTTGCTTTCGCCCTGTTTCAAGTCATACCTCAGAATGAGGGGAACTTCCCCGAACACCAGGTTAGGCACCCGCCGCATCTTCAGTAGGATGTCAACCATGCACTGGAAACCGTCCTGATCCACGAAGCGATCTCCATAAGCATGCAGGGCCTTCGATAGCGCGTCACCACGGTATGCTCTATATCCGCAAGTATAATCCCGCACCCCACGGACGGGAAACACCACTCGCATCAGCTTCGAGGCTGCATAACTTATCAAGCGGCGATGCAGAGAAAGACCAATTACCCTGGCGCCGGGCTGGTAACGGGAGGCAATCACGACGTCATGACCCTCTTGGATCATTCGAACCATCCGTAAGATCAGGCCCGGCGACTGCGTTTCATCCGCGTCCATGGTCACGATCACGTCTTTCGAGTTCGAAATCTGATTAGCGTAACCGAGGCCATCCCGGATGGTTGCGCCGAGCCCTTGATTCTGATCGTGCGTATACACCTTCAGCGGCAACTGCGCTGCTTGTTCCTTCAAGATTTCCGCAGTCCGATCCGAGCTGCCATCATTTACCACTATGATTTGAAAATCCAGGCGAGCGTCCAACAGGCTTTCGGAGATGCTTTGAAGCAAACCCGATATGTTGGCCTGCTCATTGTATGCAGGCAGTACCACGATCACTTTGAAAGGTGCGCGCATGCTGGCCATCGAAAGATTCGGCTCTTTTTGGAATCCGCCCACAGGGACGAGGACGGAAAGCCACTAACTCCCCAGTATAGTCTCGCGCGAATCCTCTACTGGACGTTTTCACCGGGGGTAGTCCGCTAAATGTGTGCGCGTTGTGGTGGCCTCGGAAGCGGGTAGCGGCTCCAGGTTATGTGCCTGGAGGGCAGGAAGGTTGACGGCCACCGCTCAGCTATGAAAACATAAACGGGTCTTGGCTGCTGCCTCCTCAAAGCGACCTTCCCCCGAACAACGAATCTTATCGACCTCCAAACACCTGGACCTTACAATGGGGGAGATCAGAGACGAGATGAATGCAAACGATGGATGCCTGAAGCATCGTCTAGGTGTATTGCGGATGCGCGGCGAACTCCGTCTTGTGATTCGTTGCCGCAACAACATCGAAAGATGCTGGGCTATGTCCCTCATACTGTATAGCAGTAGGTTTGATGGGCGAATTGACTGTATCGACTGGGAAGGATTATTCGTCACTATGGAGGGTGCCAAAGGAAGTGGGTTCCATCGCCATATCTGGGACCCAGAAAAGATGAGTTGTGAGGATACCAAGATAGCGTTACCCCTTTTTAAACCGGCCGGTGTTGAGGAGTTCGTCTTGGATGGCTTCAAACTGCTAGGCGTAACTCATAACCCGGATTTACCAGGAGGATTCATCCGATGACGGCAGTCAACTGTAAGACCACCAGAGAAGCTCTTATGGGCTATATAGCGGATGCAACCGCAGTCACGCTAGTAGGCAATACGTGCGTTGCTACACTCCCGATCCCGACGGTCGATGGGCGCTTGGTTGACGTATTTGTTGAGACGACATTGGGGGATTACTATGTTGTCCACGATGCGGGTAAGGCCATCAACGAACTAATCCTACAAGGCGTGAACATCACGGATTCTGTTACGCAGCATTTTGAGGCTCTCGCCAGAAGGTTCAAAATCTCGTACACGGACGAGACCTTCAAGGCCACTGTAAGGTCTAATGAGGTTCAGGCGATGATCCTAGCGGTCGGAATGTGTTCCGGGTTGGCGATGGCTCAACTGGTAGGCCATATTCCAGCGGCAACGGAAGAGCCGATCCGTGTCCAATTCGGCCACGCGCTACGCGGGTGGGCAAGAAAACGCTTCAAAGTTGCCGGAGACGTCACTGTTCGCGGGGGGTACGCTCAGCACAGGTTTGATTTTGTGGCTTATCCAAAACATGCGAAGGCTCATACTGTAGCGATGAGCGTACTGTTGCCTGGTTCCAATTCACTTGCCGCCGCTGAGCGCTTCGGCTTTAAAGCGACCGATCTGCGGGCCACAAAGTACCGTAATTGGAAGAAGGTCGCAGTCCAAGGTCGTTCTGAATCGTGGAGCGGCGAGGCTAAAGCGCTGCTGGTGCGTTGCGCTGACGTCGTTATCGAATTGCCGGATGAGACCAAGTTAGATAGGCAAGCCGTCAAGGAAAAGTTGGATATGGCGGCTGCGGCTTAGATCGTGGCGTCAGCCGTCCCACGTGGTTTTGCCTTCGCCCATCTAGCCTGAACAGCTTTTCGCGCCGCCTCGCTTCTCTCTTCGCTTGTCATGCGCTCGGCATGGGCATGGCCACCTTTTGCCCGCCCGGAGTATACGTACCCCAGTACGAATTGCGATCACTTTTCTGTTGGGTAGTGCGCTAAGAGTGCGTGCACATTTAGCTGACTGCCGGCGGACTTGCCAAATAAAAAAGAATGCCGCTGAGTAATTCCATATGGACCCTACCGTGATGCCGGAGTCATTATTTGAGTGGGGATTTGATATACTCCTTGCGATGGCCGAAGCATTTGCAGCGCTGTTTGAGAAGGCTCGGCTGGGGGATGGCATCGCTCGGGATGCCCTCTACAGACTGGCGTTTTTCAGGCTGCGCGGCATCGCCTCCGGCTTGCTGCGGCGAGAGCGCCCGGGGCATACGTTGCAGCCCACGGCGCTGGTGAGTGAACTGTTTCTTAAGCTACGCAAGCTGGACACGCGGATACTGAGCGACGATCACTTCTTTCGGATATCGGCGCGCGCCATGCGGCAGGTGTTGATCGATCATTCGCGGCACAAGCGTCCGGTGAAGACGGTTCCGGCGGAGTTGATCCCGGAGCTGTTGCTGCCGGCCAATCAGAAGGCGATCGATCCGGAATCGGCGCTGGCGGTGAAGATGGTGTTTGAGAAGCTGCGCGCGATGGATGCGAAGGTTGCGGAGACAGTGTGGCTGCGCTCGGTGGAAGGCGTAACGATTCAAGAGCTCAGTGGCCAGCAGAATCGGGAAATGTGGCGAGTGCGGGCCGACCACGATTTTGGTCTGCAATGGATGGCCAACCGGTTGAAGCGCTACGTCTGACGGGAGCGGCGCCGTGAAGGGTCAGCTTAAAGTCTCCACGCCTGCTGAATATATTGCCCAACTCGAAGAACCGCGCCGGGCCGACGTGTCCGCTCTGGATGCGTTGATTCGCAAGATTGCTCCCAAGCTAGAGCCATTTATTCACGCCGGCATGTTGGCTTATGGCCGCTGGCACTACAAGTACGCGACGGGACGGGAAGGCAACTGGTTCCGGATCGGGGTGGCGAGCAACAAGAATTACATTTCGCTGTATATCTCGGCCGGCGATGAACTTGGTTACATCGCTGAACAGTATAAGGAAGCGCTTCCCAAAGCCAATATTGGGAAGGCTTGCGTGCGGTTCAAGCGGCTGAGCGATCTGGATCAGGTGGCGCTGAAGAAGATCATCCGGCATGGGGTGCGGGCGGGGGAGAAATTTTAAGGGCGTGCACAGGAGGCAAGATCGAGATCAGAGGCTCCATCGTGTCCTCAGATTTTCGATTCGCTACCAGCCAGGCCGACGGGGGCGTCGGCCGCGGACCAGGGGGTCCGCCCCACTACGATTCGATTGTTGATGCAACTTGGTCGGACCAGGTTGCTACTTCGGATGGGCGGTTGCGGGGTTGGGGATTAAAGGCCGGGGTTAGGAGAGCGGCTAGGTGCTTTGCGATTTCTGGGTCCAGGCGGGTTTGGATGACGTTTTCTAGTTCGGGTTGGAAGGTTGGATCGGAGAACATTGCGTTCAGGGCAGCCAGGCGCTTGCCCGTTAGGATCTCGAGGATGATGACGGCTAGCGAGAAGACGTCGCTCGATGGGGAATAATGGCCGGTTAGGCGTTCGGGCGCCATGTAATGGAACGATCCGGACATGAGCGTGGTGGCGGCTAATTCGTTTTCCGCGGTGCGGAGGCCGGCGGTTCCAAAATCGATGATTATCGCCTGCTCTTCGAGCAGGATTACGTTTTCCGGTTTGAGATCGCGATGGACGATGCCTCGGGTGTGCACATCGGCTAGCGCGGAACCCAGTTGTTTGATAATGCGTGCGGCACGGGGAAGGCTGAACGGGCCTTCGTCCAAAGCGGCTCGGAGGGTCTGGCCGTTGAGGAACGGCATGGCCAGGCAGGGTTCGCCCGCCGGGCTAATCCAGGAATCCAGAATGGGGACTACGCCGGGATGCTCGACCGATCGCAGGGCGGCCACTTCGTGCGCGAAGCGATCGCGAATCCAGCCATCCTGTTTGGAGTTCCTGTTGAGAACTTTGACAGCCAGGCGTGCATTGCCGTCGCGAAGATCGCGCGCTTCATAGACTACCGAAAATCCGCCGCGCGAGACGACGCGGCTGAGACGGTAGCGTCCGAGAAGAGTTTCGCCGGAGTGATCCGGAGCGGTGGGCTGCGCGGCGGAAGGGCCAGCCGGGGCGGCGAGGCTAAAACGGCGACGCAACAGAAATGCCGTTTTCTCGATGCGAAATCTGACGCGATCGAGGCCCGGAGCGAAACGAACAATCAGGATCAGTGCAATGGCAGCGCAAAGAAAAGCTACCGGCCAGCGCCAACGCGGCGCTGAGCGGCCAGCTCCCACGCGGAAGGCGTAGGTTGTAACTGGGGATGGTTCATTGCCGGTGAAACTGATTTGAAGCGAGTAGTCCCCGTCGGACAAGTTATGAAACTCGAAGGAACCATCGCGTGATAGCTGCCACGCGCTGGAGCCGGGTGTGAAGCGATAACGGAGCGGGTAGGTGCGAAAAGGCGGCGCGTTCAGAGTGCCCACGTCCACGCGGAGAACTTTGGTGGGTGCGGGTAAAGAAGCGGGAAGCGGATCGGGATAGAGGAAGCGGCGGCCATCAGCATCCATGCGTGTAATCGCGGGAAGTGCAGCGCGCGTGGCTTCGAACCAGGAGCGATCGGGCTTCAGCCGCGTAACGCCCTCGTCGCCAGTGATCCACACCGCGCCATCGGAGTCCTCGAAGAAGCCATATTGGGCGATTTCGTTTGCTGCTAAACCGTTTCCTACATCAATGTGAAGCCAATCGCTGGGCGCGACATGTTGGCCATCGGAGACGTAGACGCCCTGGTCGCAACCGCGCCAGATCCAGCCGCGAGAGTCGCGCTTCAAGAACTCCGTTCCCGCGGGCGCGTAGCCGCCGCTCGGAGTGAAGAGCGTAACGTTCCACCGATCGCCATTGCGGTGCAGCCGCGAAAAAGCGCCGCTGCGGCGATAGGCCACCCAGATGTCATCGCCGGCTAACGCAAAACCACGCACCAGGGTGACCGGCTGATCGGTTACGATCTTGTGCCACTGATCCCGATCATCAAGCCACGCCAAGCCACTCGTATAACCGACCCACAAGTGGCCGGCGGCGTCGAGATCCATATCCACCGGGTCAGCACTCTCTCTGGGTGGGACACCAGGGAGGTCCTCCGGCCGGAGCTTCAAAGATCCGGGCCGGCCCTCGATGCGTAGAAGGGCGCGCTTGGTGCCGACCCACAAGCGGCCTTTCCGATCCCGCAAGATTTCGCGATATTCTTCATTCGGCACGATGTTTTCGATATGTTCGACGATGGCTCCTTGGGCGGAGAGGCGGGCCAAGCCGTAATCGCGGATGGAAGCCAGGAAGTCGCCGCCCTCAAGCGGAAGCAGCGCGTAATACCGGTAGGGCTGTTTGGTGATGGGCAGCCAGCGATCAGTCTGCGCGTCCTGGCGATAAACATTTTTCTGAGTGGCGACGATTTTGAAACCTGCGGGATCGCGTGTTACTTGCACCGGAGGTTCCTTGCCGAAATCTTCAGGAAACCAGCGCTGCCATTCGGGATCGGGAGTCCATTCCACCAAGCCTTGTCCGAGCGATGCCACCCAAAGATGACCGCGATTGTCTTCCAGGCCGGAAGTGGGTGGGAAGCGATCGTGATCGGCGCGATCGTGGAAATCGATTTTGGGAATCAGGCCGCGGATAGTTTCGCCGAGGAACCAGAGCTGGCCATTGCGGCCGGGAAGCAGGGGGCCTGCCCGGTCCATCTTCTGGCTTCGCAGTCTTTCCAGAGTTTCGACTGCGCGGCCGTTATCCATGAGAAAGGCCCGCTCCGGATCGGCGGCCCAAATTCGGCCCAACGAATCGTGAACGACCTGCGCGTAAAGAGAGGTCGGCGGGAATTCGATGGACTGCGGCTGGTCCGGATGAGCGGGATCGAAGGAGCAGCCGGAGGTTAGTTGGCAAGCGAACCAGAGGCGGCCGGCGGAATCGACGGTGAGGTCGCGGCGCGCGGGGAGCTTGAGACGGCGCACCGAACCATCGATACCAATTTGCAGCAAATCTTTCGGGACTTTTACGAAGACCTGGTCGGGGTAAGCGGCCATGCCGCTTACTTCCTCAGTCAATACAACCTCGAAGCGATTGTTGCGAACGCGCGTCAAGCCCTCGAAGTCAGCCACCCACAGCGATCCATCGCGGGTGAAGGCGACGAAGCGGGCGGAAGCGAAGGGGAAGCTCGTGATCTTGTGGTAGTGGAATCCGTCGAAGCGGTAGAGTCCATCTTCGGCCGCGAGCCAGAGCAGGCCATCGGGGCCCTGAGCGATGGAAAAGATGGTGAGAGAGTTGGGATAAACGCGGAGACGGTGCGGCGCGGCATGGGCCGGAAGGGCGAGGGCCAGGACGGCGCTGATGAGGAAGGCGCGCAGCATCTTTGGTTGCTGTTCAATTTTACTTCGGTATGTCGATTGCATCCTGCGCGCGGGCCAACAACCCGGGCTGCGCAAGCCGGAGGCTTACGCTACTAACCGCGCCTGGGTTGGAGCGTCCAACCATTATGGACCTACGCCGCTTGGACAGTCTTCTGCAAGACTTGCGATACACGTTCCGGACGCTCAGGCGGGATGCCGCTTTCACTACGTTTGCGGTGCTCATCATTGGATTGGGGATCGGCGCCAGCACCACGCTGTTCAGCGTGGTGAATACGCTGCTGCTGCGGCCTTTGCCTTTTCGAGATCCCGAGCGGCTGGCGTGGGTTACGAATTACAAAACCGGAGGCCTATCCGGCGCGACTACCCAAGTGGGGATTTTGCTGGATCTGCGCGCGCGCAATCAATCGTTCTCTGATCTAGCGGGCTACATGGCTTTCTACGGCGTTGGCGACAATGTGTTGAGCGGAAAAGGAGAGCCGGAGCGGCTGAGCGGGGTTCCGGTGTCGGAGAACTTCTTTCCCGTGCTGGGCGTGGCGCCGCAGATCGGGAGGTTATTCACTCCTGAGGAGTGCAAATGGCACGGTCCGAAGGTGGTGTTGATCAGCCACGGACTGTGGGTGCGGCGATTTGCTTCGGATACGGGAATCGTGGGACGCGCTCTGACGCTGGACAATGAACCCGTGACGGTGGTCGGAGTGATGCCGGCCTGGTTTGATTTCGCCTCGATCTTCGCTCCGGCGAGTCATATCGATTTGTATTTTCCTTTCCCGCTCAGCGCAGAGACCAACCGATGGGGAAACACGATGGCGATTATTGGCCGGCTGAAGCCGGGTGTTTCAGCAGCGCAGGCGCAGGCGGAGGTAAAGATACTCGGGGCCCAGCTCAACGCCGCGCATCTGGCAGAGCGTAATGATTTCGAAGGATGGGTGACGCCGCTGAAGGAGCACGTCAGCGGAGGGTTGCGCCTGGCCTTGATGGTTTTATCGTGCGGCGTGGGTGCGGTGATGCTGATTGTGTGCGCGAACCTCTCGAATCTGTTGCTGGCGCGGATGGCGGCGCGGCGCAAAGAGATCGCCATTCGAACTGCGCTGGGGGCGGGACGTGCGCGGCTGGTGCGTCAGATGCTGACGGAAGGGATCACGCTTTCGGTGTGTGGCGCAGCTTTGGGCATGCTGCTTGCGGTGGCCGGAACCAGGGCTCTTGCGCACCTGGATTCCGTCAGCATCCCGCTGCTTCAGAATGTCCACCTGGATGGGGCCGCGCTGGGCTACACGCTAGGGATGGCGTTGTTGACGGGTGTGATTTTTGGATTGGGGCCGGCCTTCCACACTCCGGCCGGCGTGATGCATGACGCGCTGAAGGATTCCAGCCGCGGGTCCACCGAAGGAAAAGAGCGGAGCTGGATTCGCAGCGCGCTGGTGGTGTCGGAAATCGCTTTTGCTTCGGTGCTGCTGGTGGGCGCCGGTCTATTGATGCGCAGTTTCCTGAGGGTAATGGATGTGAACATGGGCTTTCAGCCGGAGCGGGCCATGTCGGTGCGCGTGGATCCGGATAGCCGGTACCGCACGCAGGCGCAGCAGAACGCATATTTCGACGAAGTGTTGCGGAGTGCGCGGGCGGTCCCGGGAGTTCAGGCGGTGGGATTGACCGATGCGCTGCCGTTGGGACGCAATCGCTCTTGGGGCGCTCCGGCAAAGGGAGTGGTTTATGGTCCAGGGGAATTTCCGGATGCGTTTGTGCGCGTGGTGAGCGATGGTTATGTCGGTGCCATGGGAATCCCGCTGCGTGCCGGCCGCGATTTGTCGCCACGGGATACGCCCAAGACCGAGCCGGTGATTGTCGTGAACGAAACGATGGCTAGGCGGCTGTGGCCGGGACAGGATGCAGTCGGCAAGATGATGAGCGCCTGTGGAGACCGGCGCGTGGTGGGTATCGTCGGAGACGTGCGCCATCTGGCGCTTGAAGAAGAGGCCGGTAATGAGATGTACATTCCCATCCGGCAATGCCAGGACTGGAGTTCGGTGGACCTGGTGGTTCGCACTACGGCCGCGCCCGAGGAAATCGCCGGGGGCGTCCGGGACGCTTTGAGGCAAATTGCGCCGAATATTTCCCCGAAGGAGTTTCGGCCGCTGGAAAGGCTGGTAGATAAATCGGTGTCGCCGCGCCGGTTTGTAGTGACGCTGCTGGGTGGGTTCGCGGTGTTCGCGTTGATTCTCGCGTCGCTGGGGATCTACGCGCTGATTTCGTATTCGGTGACGCAGCGCACGCAGGAGATTGGGATACGCATGGCGCTGGGAGCATCCGCGGGCGATCTGCAAGCCGGGATTATCTTTGAAACGCTGCGGCTGGCGGCATTGGGGATGTTGGTGGGCGCGACGGCTGCGTGGTTGCTGGCACGGCTGCTGCGGGGATTGCTGTTCGGGGTGACGTCGACAGATCCGGCGACTTTTCTTGGGATGCTGGCCGTGCTGGCGGTGGTGGCGGCGATTGCTGGGTATGTGCCGGCGTATCGCGCGTCGCGGATTGATCCGGCGGTTGCGTTGCGGGCGAGCTGATCATTCAAAACGAGCGTCGGCAGGAGTGCCGACGCGGCACGCATGAGTGCGTGCGCTACGATGGTGCCCCACGGTACAATCGAAGTTCCAGATGGCGAAATCGGAACAAGAGTATCGTCAGGATATTGTCGACGTCGGGAAGCTGATCTATCAGAAGGGTTGGGTGGCGTCCAACGACGGCAACATCAGCATCCGGCTGGAGAACAATAAGGTTCTGTGTACTTGCACGGGTATCAGCAAGGGGATGATGACGGTGGACGATCTCATCATCTGCGATCTGGAAGGCAACAAGATGGAAGGATCGCGCGAGCGGACTTCCGAGATCGCGATGCACTTGACCATCTACCAGATGCGTCCCGATGTGTTTTCGGTGGTGCATGCGCATCCCACCGTGGCTACGGGTTTTGCGGTGGCTGGGCGTCCGCTGAATCTTGCGTTATTGCCGGAAGTGATCATTGGATTAGGATGCGTGCCGCTAGCTGAGTACGGTTTGCCGGGGACTCCGGCGCTCACCGAGGGCATGCTCCCCTACATTCCGAAATACGACGCGATTCTGATGGGGAATCACGGTTCGGTGTGTTATGGCGAGGATGTCTACAAGGCGTTTTTCAAGATGGAGACGGTGGAGCATTTCGCACGCATCGCGCTGGTAGCGGAACTTCTGGGCGGTCCCAAGGTGCTGCCCAAGGACGAGGTGGACAAGCTGTTTGATTCGCGCACACGCTACGGGGTAAAGTCGCGCACCGGCATGGAGCCGGGCCGTCCGGTGGTGGCGGAGGACGTTGAACCGGGTAGAGAGCGGTTGCAGGTAACGCGCGAGGAACTGATCGCGTTGGTGGATGAAGCCTTGCGCGCGCGCGGTGTGCTGGCGTAATGTAGTCCTGGAGGCGAGAACGGGTGAAGCCTTGGGAATGATCGAGACCCGCGGACTGGTGGCGATGATCGAAGCTGCCGACGCGATGGTGAAGGCCGACAACGTACACATCGTGGGTTGGGAGAAGATCGGCTCGGGCTACGTGACGGCGCTGGTGCGTGGCGATGTGGCTTCCGTACGAGCCGCAACGGATGCTGGAACTGCTGCGGCGCGTCGAGTGGGTGAACTGATCTCAGTGCATGTGATCCCGCGGCCTCATCCGAGCCTCGAAGACGTCCTGCCGATCGGCAAGGCATCGCGCGCGGCCGCGAAGTAGGAATTCATGATTCTCGCCCGCGTGGTGGGCACCATCGCTGCCACTCGCAAAGATCCCCGGTTGGAAGGCTTCAAGCTGCTGATCGTGAAACCGGTCTCGCCTGAAGGACAAGACGAATCAGGCTATGTG
>CABEDY010000619.1_pt1 | contig 12758 bp, 16 predicted proteins | sample 3423171 | NCBI WGS metagenome assembly CABEDY01 (sample SAMEA5534333, study PRJEB31848) | metagenome | biome: tundra; feature: field; material: soil | place: USA | collected 2013-05 | depth 0.15 m | reverse complement strand
GTGTGGGACGGCGCCAACTGGACGCAGAAATCCCCGCAGACGAGTCCGCCAGCGAGAGCCTATCATGCCATGGCTTACGATTCGGCCCACGGGCAAGTGGTCTTGTTTGGCGGAGCAGTCAATAACGCTGACGCCAACGACACGTGGGTGTGGGACGGCGCCAATTGGACACAGAAGTCCCCCCAGACCAGCCCGCCGGTGCGGTCCCTGCATGGCATGGCTTACGATTCCGCTCACGGGCAAGTCGTCCTGTTCGGCGGGTCCAGCGGTAGTGCCACCGTCGTCCTCAATGACACGTGGGTGTGGGACGGCTCGAATTGGACCCAGAAATCGCCGCAAGCCAGCCCGCCCTCTCGAAGCGGCTTAGCGATGGCTTACGATTCCGTACATAACCAAGTGGTTCTGTTCGGGGGCACAATCCCACCGCTGGTCAAGGTCTTCGGCGATACGTGGACTTGGGACGGCGCCAACTGGACCCAAGAATCGCCGCAGACCCTCCCGAGTCCGAGGATTTATAGCGCCATGGCCTACGATTCGGCCCACGATCAAGTAGTCCTATTCGGGGGATTCGAATACCGGACGAATGGAGCCACATATGAGATTGACTTTCTCAACGACACCTGGCTATGGGATGGCTCGAACTGGACCCAGGCCTCTCCGCAAACCAGTCCGTCCGGTCGAGACGGCATAGCGATGGCCTACGACTCAGCCCACAGCCAAGTGGTCTTGTTCGGAGGGGGAGTAGCGACCAACAATTTGATGCCCGTGCCAGGCGCCGACACATGGATCTGGAGCGGCGGCGCTCTGGTTGCTTCTGTCGCCGCCGTCGTGAACGGCGCCAGCTTTGTGGGAGGCGGTGTTGTTCCGGGCGAGATCGCTACCCTGTTCGGGAACAACCTGACCTCCAGCACCGGCATCAACCTCACCTCGGGGCTCCCGCTTCCAACCGAATTCTTGAAAGTTTCCGTGACCGTCAATAATTCAACTGCGCCGCTATTTGCGGTGGACAACGTCAACGGGCAGCAACAAATCAACTTCCAGGTTCCATGGGAGGCCGCCAGCGGACCGATGGCCAATATCGCCGTCGACAACAGCGGCGCCACCGGCGCTTCCATCGCAGTGCCGGTGCTGGCCGCTCAACCCGGCATCTTCAACTACAGCGCGGGTGGAGACACATTCGGCGCGATCCTGCATGCCAATTTTCAATTGGCCGATACGGCTCATCCGGCAAAAGGGGGCGAGACTGTGCTCATCTATTGCACAGGCCTCGGCGCGGTATCTTCGCCGCCGGTCGACGGCGCGGCTGGCAATGGGCAGGTAACCATGACAACCCCGACTGTCACAATCGGCGGGGCGAAAGCAGTGGTTAGTTTCAGTGGCCTGGCGCCCGGGTTTGTAGGATTGTATCAGATCAACATCGAGGTTCCAGCCGGTCTTAAAACGGGTAATCAACCTGTGGTCGTCATGCTGGCCGGAGCTTCCGGCAATTCGGTCCTGTTGCCGGTGCAATAGATCTTTGACTAAGCCCATCGCGTTGTGTCGTTCTGCCGCAACGAAGTGGGTTCTCAACACGTCTTTGGAGCCAAGGACCGGCCATAACCGTATGATTCCAACTCCGCCTCCGCTGGCCCTTTGCGTGCGCTGGAATCTCTGGGGAAGACTATGCTGATCTTGGCCGCTGCTCTGTTCTTTGCTCCGCACTACGAAATCACGCTCCCCTACAATGCGAATGTCCCAGTCTCCGACGCTAAAGGGAATCTTTACTTCATTTCGGATGTTGTAAGCCCGTCATATTGGGTGACACGCGTCGATCCAGATGGAAATGTGGTCTATCGAGTGATCCCGGCGGTGGTGGCGGGAAGTTATTGCCAGAGTAGTCTACTGGCCCCGGACCCGGCAGGAAACCTGTACGTGGCCAGCAGTTGCCTTCCGAGCGGCGGCTTCAACTACATTGTTATCAGCAAACTCGCTCCTTCTGGGACTATTCTGTACACCTTTCCAACGCAGATCTCGGCTAATATTAATGTCAACGGCATGGCGGTTGGGCCGGACGGAAGCGTTTTCCTAACCGGGTCCGCGTATCCGAGCGCCTTGGCAACAACGGAGGGGGCCTACGTGTCCTCGGCCAAGGCGGCGGCTTTCAACTTCAACGCGTTCGTCGTTGAAGTGAACGCTGCCGGGACCGGGATCAAGTACGCGACGTTTCTCGACAATGCCCCTTCGAGCGCGTCGCTGGCCCCGTTCCCTTCTACAGCCGGAGTGGCCATTGCGGTTGATTCCCTGGGCGACGCATACATCACAGGTACGACCGAGGATGCAGGGTTCCCGACCTCGGATTTTGCATTCAACCGGAACTGCAACTGCAGCGTCGGCAATCCCGGGGTGTTCGTCGTCACGCTGAACGGTGACGGCAGCAACATCGTCTATTCGACGTTCCTGGTACGCACACCCCGGCCTCTGCTGGAGTCACAGTCCATCTCAGTTACCTCGGGGCTGCAAGCGACGGTCACGGAGGTGTTTAACGGGGGCCGGTACGGGAACGAGTCTCTCATCAGCACCACCAGTAAGTGTTGAGCACTTGCCTACTGCTTGGCCACGCCGATGGTGACTTGATCGGTGGACGTGATACCGCCTGCCGATAGTTGCAGAGGGACTCAGATGCCCGCGTACCACGCATAACCGCCTTCCGGCGACACGGAGCCCAAGCCTTGGCCGAACCCTTTCAGGTTATCGGTGACCGTCAGACGAGTGATATATTTCACGTTCTTGTAGCCGAGCTGACGGGGGACGCGCAGGCGAATCGGACCGCCGTGGCCCACGGGAAGCTCACCGCCATTCATCCCGTAGGTTACGAGCGTCTGGGGATGCAATGCATCGGCCATATCGACGCTGTCCCACCAGTCGTGCTGTATCGAGAAGTAGACAACGTACCTGGCTTGCGGGAGGATTCCAACCAGGTGCAAGAGGTGGGATAGAGGCACCCCAGTCCACTCGGCGATAAAAGACCAGCCTTCTTCACAGGCCAAGTGAGTGATCTGGCTGCGCGAGGGATAGCTCTTGAGTTCAGCAAGCGAGAACGAAGCTGGGCGGGCTACCATGCCGTCGACGGCGAGCCGCCAGCCGGTGAATGCTCCGGCCTGAAGGCGCTTAAACTCTTCGCCCAACGGATCCACTACATTCGCAAACGGAGTTTTCGAAATCTGGCTGCGAGGGAACTCACGGGCCAACGAGTGGCGCGTCAACATCCGCTGGAAAGCATAAGTCAACGTTTCGCCGGGGCCGTAGATGCCGCCGTGATCGGGCGGGATCAGTCCATGACGAAGCGCAAGTCTGGCGGCAACAGCCAAGCCGGATGCGCCCGCTGTTGCCGCAAGCCCGGTGGTGATCAGTTTGCGGCGTGAGAGATTGCTCATGCGTGCTCCTTATGTGCCCCGGCGCGGCCCGTAATCATGGCTCGCATGCGATTTCTAAATCCGGCACGACAAACCATCACGATGTGGATCAGAAGAAAGAGTAAAAGAAACACGGAGACGAAGAAATGAATCGTACGTGCGGATTGCTGCCCGCCGAACACGGTGACCACGGCCGGAAACGCGGACGCGATGGCCGGAGACATCGCCAGGCCGGTCCAAATGACCAAGGGGAACAGAACGAAGATCACGAGCAGGTAGGTGAGCCGCTGAAGCACGTTATAGGACCAGGCTTCTGCTTCACCGGGTGACTTGAATCGCAGATGGTTCGCGATTACGCTCGATAGCGCCCGCCACGAGAGATCGGCCCCAGCCGGAAGCAAGTTTTTCCGGAAATGGCGTGTGAACAGGCCGGAGACTGCATACAGCAAGCCGGTCAATACCGCAATCCAGGCGGCTTGAAAATGGAGATACCGGCTCCAGCCGTTTTGGTCCGGCCACACGAACCCGTACCCGGTGTGTACCGATGACCTCGAGGCCGGGATCGGCAGTTCGAACAGCGAAGGCGTTAAGACGCTGCCGGTTTCGCCCCAATAGAAGCGCGGGTGAGAGATGACAATTTCAATTCCGCTGACCAGCAGCGCAAAAAAGCACAGCGTGGTGATCCAGTGAGTGACGCGGACGATGGCAGTGTGCCGGGGAGTATTCGTGCTTGCGAGGACGGCAGAAGCACGACTCGGGATCCAGACAGAATCGGCCACACGGGGATGATATCATGCGGGTCCGCGCGTGAGTGGGTATTGATCACAACGGGAACAATTAAATTTGCCGTGGCGGCCGGCAAGCAGGACGATCGCTTGGGCAGTCGCCCTTCGACCCGTCGGATCGAGATTGCCGGTTCACCTGGTTCGAGCCCATCCTTGCTGTGTGCCCATCTTTGCTGGGTGCCCAGTCTGGATGGTCCCGGTTTTGTGCGGATGCCACTGAGAGCGCGGATCCCTCATCGACCGTTAGGACAGCAGAATGATGGCGCCGCCACGAAAATGGCAAGTCGCACCATTTATGTTCGCAAGCAAGCATAGCACTTCGTCCCTGCAGTTACGTCATGTCCTAAACAGCCTGCCGCCCGAAGTTTGGAGAACGCGCCGCTATCAGGCAATAATGTCTGGAGTGCGACGATTTGGGACTTCGGTCCGGCGGGTCTTGCTGCGCAAGAAACACTTCGACACAGCATTTTATTTGACTCGTTATCCGGACATCGCCGCGTCGCGCATGCATCCGTTCGCCCATTACCTGCTGCACGGAGCACCAGAGGGCCGCAAGCCCAATGCATGGTTCGAGCCTATCTACTACCTCGCGCGATACGAACAAGCACGTGCCCGCGGCGGCGATCCGTTTGCCGACTTCCTGAAATATGGCGCGAAGGAAAACTTGAGCCCGCATCCGCTACTCGACCGCGCGGGTGAAACCGGCCTGGTGACAGAAGGCGCCCAGTTCGAATGCGATTCGTAATTCTGCATTACCACTTCCTGAAGAGCGCGGGAATGGCCATTGAGGACATGCTGCGCCGCAGCTTCGAGAAAACTATGCCTCCATCGACACGCCGGACCGCGACGGACATATGTCAACCGAAGCGCTGCTTTCGCTGCTCAATGGCAATCCACATCTAAAGGCCGTCTCCAGCCACCAGATCCGCTATCCCGTTCCGCAGGTACGCGGATTCCTGTTCTTCGACCTTTGCTTCCTGCGCGACCCTATTGACCGGATCCGGTCCATTTACGATTATTTCCGCGACAAGCCTGACGCCGGAGATCCTGTCAGCGATTTCGCCAACACTCTGACGCTGGGCGAATTCATGGCGGTCCTGGTCAAGGAAATGCCGTGGTACATCCACGATGCTCAGGTGAATCTGCTGGCCAACGGCATGGTGAACGATTCTCCCAGCGTCCAGGATTTTGATCGAGCCGCCGCGCAGATGCTGCGAACGTCTTTCCTGGGAGTGGTAGATCGCTTTGAGGAGAGCATGATTGGCGGCCAATATTTCCTTCAGCCCGCGTTCCCGGAATTGGCTTGCTGGGGAGTGCCGACCAATACCACCGCCGGCGTGGGATCGACTTTGGAAAAGAGAAAAGCGCTGGTGAGGGAAGCCTGTGACTCGCGGACGTATTCTGAATTGCTCCGGTTGAATGCAATGGATTCGAAGCTGGTGGATATGGCTCGCGCGGAAGTTGAGCGTCGTTTTCGATGCGTTCCGCCGGCCTAGGTCTCTGACCGCTTGATTTGTCCCCTTGCTTACGCGCGGGGCTACAATCCCAGGCCCGAGTAGCCCCGCGCGTAAGCAAGGGGACGGCCCGGTTTTCAGAACGAAATCAGCCGGTCAGAGACCTAGCACGGACACTGCCGTGTTGTGTTGATCTGCGCTCGAAGCTGATCGTAACCCACCACGCGAAAGAAAGCGTGCATCTCCTGCGGCGTGAGAAACCGTGTTCGGCCCATTTCGTCCGGCCAGACGGCCACCACCTGCCCGGCGAGTCCGGCTTGCTTGGCCGAACTTTGAAGTCGGCCGTAGAGCTCGGGAGCAGGGCGGTGATCCAGAAAAACCACCACCAGGTGCACGTCCATAATGTTCATCTGGGCTGTATCGAAGGAACTCTGCTGCATTTGGAAACTAACGAGCCTGTTGGATCTTGCCGCCCTTCGCCGAAAGCATCAGCTTGACCAGTTCTTCGGTCACCTTCGGCTCGAGTCCTTCGGTGTGTCCTTTGTCGATGCGGACGATGTCGGCGACCACCCTTCCGTCACTGCAATCCGGATAGACGTAGAGTTGGGCCGTGCCGGCAGCAGGCAGAAGCCCCCAGGACGGATTGGGCGGATTCTGACGCGTGCCGTCGTACACATAGCCGGGCTTCGAGTCGACGATCTCCTCCGGATTCCGCCGCGGACCGCAGTTGTATTTCGTGGCCCAGGTCGAAGATTCGGGCAACCCCTTCTCATCCATTTCGCGCCGGCCCGTCTCGAAGATGAACGAGAAGTCGGCGGCTGGAGGTTCACGCAAGGCTGCCATCGCCGCGGCGAATCCAGGGGGCCTGGCGGGAGCACTGGCGCCCGATCCGCCTGCTGGAGCAGCACCAGCGGGCGCGATGCGAGGCGGACCGAAATTCGCGGCGAGTCCCGGATACCCGCCTAAGCGGCCTCCGGACAAGCTGAGCCAGCCGTCAACCCGGTCCTTAAAGAAATCCGTGCGAAGGATGCGGTTGGAAGTCATGCCGCCCTGTGAATGCCCGACCAGCCAGAACGCCTTGATGTTCTGCTTGCCAATCTGCTCGACCACCGCGTTGACGATGTTCTGCAGGTACTCATCATCGGCGGCTGACCACACATGCGTGGGAGAGTTCGGCGTGGCGATGACCAAGCGATATTTGTCCTTGTAATCCACGATCGGAAAATAATGGCGTTGCCAATTCCCGTAAGAGCCTGCGCCGTGCAGACTGAGGACGAAAGTAACTTTCTCGTCCGGCTTCAAATCGCACGGGTAATCGAAAAAGTAGGTGCGGCGGGTCTTCATCTCAACGACGGGTCCTTGGTTGATTACCCTGTCAGCGGTGCAGTCCTTGTCAGGACATCGCAGGACCGGTGCGCAGGGCGCGCCGCCGAGTTGGATGGCCTGTGGTTGAGCACCGGCAATTCCGGCGAATGCTAATCCAGCAGCTATCAGACTGTAGGGCAGGTTGCTAACCTGCGCGCCGATTGGGAATCGGCGCAAACGGCGCGGGTTAACAACCCGCGCGCAGGATGCCATCCTGCCCCACAACCGAACCGGCCAGCTTGCGTAATTTCGATACATTTGCTCATCATTATATTCCGTCTTCCAAGTGCGCCTTCAACCGACCCAGCGCATCGTCCCAACCGCGGGCGATTACGTCCAGGCAGCGTTGCGCTTCCGCGAAACGCGCGGGGTTGAGCGTCCAGACGTGCTCGCGGCCCGCGCGCTTTCCATAGATAATGCTGGCAACCGCGAGAAACTTAAGATGCTTCGTAACCGCCTGCCGCGTGACCCGGAAATTGTGGGCCAGCGTGGAAATCGAAGCCGGCCCCACTTCCGACAGTTGCCGCAGCAGGCGAAGCCGTGTCTCATCGCCAAGCGCCGCAAACAGCAACGCAGCGTCCGTCAGCGCAATGTCAGACTGCTGATTCGGCATAGTTCGATAGCCAGACCAGCACCTCGGTCCAGCCTTGGTTGTTGTCTCCAAACACCTTCGCGCGCCGCGCCAGCGATATCTCGTTGAAGCCGGTCTCTGCGAGGCTCACGCGCGTTCCGCTTCCTGACGGCTCCAGTGTGAACGTCACCGTGGTTCTCGGCTCCTTGGAGTAGTCGATATTTGGATCCACCGCGCCCGGATGCCACTGCCAGACGAAGCGCGTTGGCGGCGTCAACTCCACAATCCGTACCCGGAAACGGCCTACGTTTCCCTGACATTCGGACGTCATCCAAACTTCATTGCCCGGGACAATGTCGCCCTCGATCGTCACCTGAAACCACGTCGAGAGTTCCTTGGCGTTCGTCAACGCACGCCAGACACGCTCCGGCGGCGCCTTGATCTCAATCGTTCTATCGATGCGGGTCAAGTCCGCGGTAGTAATCATTATGCAACCTCCAGGTTGCATAATGGCCGACTCTTCCTCATTCCGCAAGGATTTTCGTATCTTGTTGAATGCACGTCAGTTCCGCATCGGACGTAACCATCCGACCAAAAAATCATCTATACTGGTAATTAACTCCTCTTGAGTTCGGCCGAGTCTGCCGGGCTGTTCCCCGTTGGTCAAGCATGTTGGTCCGAAATCGAAAGGATTAGTGTCCCAATGAAACAGTATCTATTGATCAGTGACTTCGACAAAACGCTCAGCTTCAACGATTCGGGAATCGTTCTCGCCGAGATGCTCGGCATCCCCGGCTTTCAGGAAAAGATCGACGGACTCTCGAACATCCACCTGGTGCAGCAAGGTGGAGAGCTGGCATACCTGCTGTTACACGATCCCGAATTCAGGCGCGTCAGAAAGCACGATCTAACGGAAGTGGGAAAGCGCATTCGGCTGAAGCAGAACATCCGCCAGCTTTCGCGGCTGCTGGACGATTTGGACGGGCATCATTTCTCGTTCTACGTGGTTTCGGCGGCGCCGGAGGAAGTGATCCAATCGGCGCTGGAAGGAATTGTACCGGCGGACCATATCTATGGAGCTCGTTTCCGTTATCACCCTTCCACCGGCGAAATCCAGTCCATCGACAGCGTTTCCGCCGGCTACGGCAAGGTGGCCGTTTTGGAGGAGCTTCGCTCAAAGCTTCCCATCAGCCACGACCGCATTGTTTATGTAGGCGATGGAAGCTCCGACGTACACGTGATGCTGCATGTGAACCGGCTGGATGGGCTTACCATCGCGGTATCGGAAAACAAATACATCACGCAGATCGCCCGGCGCACCATTCTGAGCGAGGACGGACTCAGCGTGCTGATCCCGATCCTGGAAGATATTCTGGGCTGGAACTCCATCCAGATCCGCGCCTTTTTTGAATCGCATGGATTCCTGCTGCAGGAATGGGACAAGGTCCGAACCGATTCGCTGACCATTTCCAAGGTGACCAGCCACTCACACGCCGCTGCAGGCGTGGAGATCCAGTGAAGCTGGAATGGATTGGTTGGGTAGCGACAGCGTTCTTCGCGAGCTCCTACTTCTTCAAGCAGCCCGATGCTCTTCGTAAAGTGCAAGCCGGGGCGGCGATGTTGTGGGTGATCTACGGATTGATCATCCACGCTTTCCCTGTCGTGGTGGCGAATCTCGTGGTGGCGAGCGTCGCGCTGTATTCGTCCTACGCGGACGGACGGCGTAGGACAAGTCTCCGACTTGTCCGGGACAAGCCAGAGGCTTGTCCTACGGCCGCTATTGAAGAGCCGACACTTCATTCAGAATCGCGCGCACCACAAGATCGTCTCCAATCTTGGAATTGATCATCAAATGATAGAGATGGCGGTTCGGCCATTCCTTGCCGAAGTATTTCTGGATGAAGGTGGCGCGTTCCTCGTCGATAGTAGAGACTAATTCCACCGCCTCCTCCTCGCTTTTGCCCGACATACGGACGCGCCGGATTTTCTCTTCCCACGGCGCATAGACGAAGACATGGAAAGCGTCTTCCCTGCCACGCAGGAAGTAGGGAGCGCCGCGGCCCACGATCACGCAGTTCCCCTCGGCCGCGGCCCCTTCAATGACGCGGTGCATGAACGCGATCATGGTGTCGGCATCAAAGTGGCCGAGCCCGCCAACCGGCAAGGTGCGCTCATAGCTGCCGCGGATAAAAACCTTCATGAGACGGTAGAACAGCGGATCGCAGCGCTCATCCAAGCGTTCCACGGATGCCTGGTCCACTTGAGCCAACCGCGCGATTTCAGTTGTGAGAGCCTGGTCCCACAGCTTCCATCCGAGCCGTTCAGCAATTTTTTCGGCAATGGCCGCCCCGCCGGCCCCGAATTCCCGTTCCACGGTAATGATGCGAATCATTTGCTCAGGGCCTATTCTACGTTACTGGGGGCTGCCTTCTGCTTTCTGCCTTCTGCCTTCTGCCGCCTGCCTCCTGACCTCAATGCGTCATCGCATACACAATGTAATTCACCCCGATGCGAATTCCTAGCGCTGAGTACCGTTCCGGATAGAGCGGGTTATCGGCATGCTCCCAGGAATCACCCAGATCCATGTTGTGGCAGATGGCTACCATCAGGCGTCCCTTGTCGTCATAGATGCCACGCCAGCGGGCTTCGTAACCGTCGTGCTCCCAAACATGGTAGGGAGGGTACAGCACCTGCTCGCCGGGTACCTGGTAGCGATCGTCCAGATCGAAGATAGTGTGGAAGATGGCGTCTTTGTCGTCAATACTCACAATCGGCCGGTCCGGAAAAACGCGGCTCATGCCGGAGACGAAAACCTCCCACTCGTGCGTCCCGTGGAAGTCGTCGCACATGAAAAAACCGCCGCGCAGCAGGAAATCGCGCATTTTAGCCGCCTGCTGGTCCGTCAGAGCCCAATGCCCAACTTCGACGCCATACAGCCAGGGCCAGTTGTAAACATCATCGCCGTCATCCAAATTCACCGGCTGCTCGATGGAGCGGGCCTGGACGCGGGTCAGGCGGCGAAGCGCGGCCGAGAGATGCCGGTCCGAGCGCGGATAGTCGATGGTCCAGTTCGTCCCGCCGGCCAGCCAGTTCCCAAAGCGCCGGTTGCTGAATCGGACGTCGGGATACATCAATCGGGCGAAGGTCCATTCACCGGGCAGCTTCCAATCCGGTGGTTTTGGAAAGTCGTTGTATTCCCACCCCGGATAATCACGAAATTCGCGCTGGCCGAAGGCCACGCACGCGAACAACGCGCACGCCCAAGCCCCGAGCCATTTGAAACGCCAGCGCACCACACCGGTTTGATGCGCGGGATGCTTCCCCGTTGTACTCATCCTTCACTTCTTATGTCCAGAATGCCACAGTCCTTTCCGCCAGCCCCAGTCCCCGGTCCCCAGCTATACTGGACGAAATGCCACAAGCTAACGCAGGACCAATCCAACGCTTGGCTTCGCTCGGGCTGCGCATCACGGGCGCACTCGCGTTCCTGGCGCCACTGTTGACACGTTTGGTGGTAGGATTCGGTTTCCACGCCACCGGACACGGCAAGCTGCAAAATCTCCAAAAGGTCACCGGTTTTTTCACCGATCTCGGCATCCCGTTTCCCGGAGCCAATGCAGCGTTCATCGCGGGCCTGGAATTCTTCGGCGGACTCTTCCTGATCCTTGGCCTCGGAACCCGCATCTTCGCCTTCCTGCTGTCCTGCACCATGGTGGTCGCTCTATTGACCGCCGACCGGCCCACATTGATAGAAAAGTTCCCGGCCGACGTGTCGGATGTCACGTCATTCACCTTCCTGGTATTCTTAATATGGTTGGTTCTTTACGGACCCGGCCCCATCAGTATCGATTACTTCTTGAGCAAGTGGTTGGGGCTGAACGGCAAAACCGGAGAGTCGAAGTAAATGGCGAACAATCGGTGGGGTTATCCGGATTTGGGTTTCGGCATCGGGCTGCGTTCCGTGCACTTCGAGCACATCCTGAAGAACAATCCCGTCATCGATTGGTTTGAAGTTCTGTCAGAAAACTATCTGGATACCGGCGGCCGTCCGCTGCACGTGCTGGATCAAGTGGCCGAACGGTATCCGGTAGTGCTGCATGGCGTGTCGCTCTCGGTGGGCAGCACGGACCCCATCGATTTCGAATATCTCAAGAAGCTTAAAGCGCTCGGCAAGCGAGTAAACGCGCGCTGGGTGTCCGATCATTTGTGCTGGACGGGCGTCACAGGCCTCAACACGCATGATCTGCTGCCCATGCCCTACACCGATCAGGCGCTGCGCCACACCATTAAGCGGGTTCGCAACATTCAGGATTTCCTGGAGCGGCCCATCGCGCTTGAAAACGCCTCCACGTATTTGGAATTCAGCGCGTCCAAATGGCCGGAGAGCGAATTTATCGCGGCGCTCGCGGAGGAGGCCGATTGCGGCATCCTGCTGGACGTCAACAACGTCTATGTAAGCTCGTTCAACCATGGATTCGATCCGAAGAAATATATCGACAAGATTCCGAGGGATCGCGTGGTGCAGATGCACCTGGCCGGCCACACCAACAAAGGCACGCACATCCTGGATACGCACAGCGACTACGTCATCAACACGGTGTGGGAGCTGTACCGCTATGCCCATCGCAAGTTGGGCGGCGTGGCGACACTGCTGGAATGGGATGCCAATATTCCGGAGTTCGACGTGGTGCACGGCGAGGCATTGAAGGCCCGCCAGTTCCGTGAGCAGGAAGATAAGAAGACACCCGCGCCGGAACTGGAAGAGGTTCCCGCGTATGGCGACTGATCCGGGACTCGACCGCGTTCAGCGCTGGATGCAGACCCTCATCCAGGACCAGGGCACCTGCGAAGAAGCCATCGCATCCGAGCGAGCCCAGGCTGAGATTCCGGCCGATCAGGCACGCACCGTAGTGCTTCCGTCCAAAACACTTTCTTCGTTTGAGCGCCTGGACATCTATCGCGAGATGTACCTGTTGCGCATGGAAGAGGCGCTATCGAGCGACTATCCGGCGCTCAAGCACTACCTGGGCGACGACGAATTCGTGCGTATGGTGGCGCGCTACGTGGAAGTTTACCCATCGCGCAGCTATACGCTGAACCGGTTGGGCGATCATGTTCCCGAGTTTCTGGCGACACTGGACGATCTTTCGAAGCAGGATTTCTGTCATGAATTGGCACGCTTGGAACTTGC
>CABEDY010000617.1_pt1 | contig 12792 bp, 12 predicted proteins | sample 3423171 | NCBI WGS metagenome assembly CABEDY01 (sample SAMEA5534333, study PRJEB31848) | metagenome | biome: tundra; feature: field; material: soil | place: USA | collected 2013-05 | depth 0.15 m | reverse complement strand
CTTCACCGCCGGTCAGGTAGAGCAGCTTCTCAAAGTGGATCGAACGCGAATCCGCGTAATTCCGCATGGCACACGGCCGCTGCCGCTGAAGACAAAGCCGGCGAACCGCGAGCAGATGATTCTCTTCGTCGGGGCCATCCAGCGTCGCAAGAATGTCGTGCGGCTGGTGGAGGCGTTCGAAGGGGTCGCACCCGGCTGGAAGCTGGTATTGGCAGGTTCCTTTGGATTCGGCGCTGAGGAAGCGCTCGCGCGGATAGAGCGAAGCCCACGCAAGAACGACATACAGGTTCTGGGCTACGTGCCGGACCAGGCGTTGGAGGATCTCTACCGTCGGGCGTCCGTCTTTGCATTTCCGTCGCTCGATGAGGGCTTCGGAATGCCGCTACTGGACGCCATGGCGCGCGGCGTGCCGATCCTCACTTCGAATGTCTCCGCGATGCCCGAGGTGGCTGGCGATGCCGCGCTATTGGTAGACCCATCGGACGTTGCCTCCCTCACTGAGGGTCTACGAAAACTAACAACCGACGGCACACTTCGGGCAGATCTGATCCAGAAGGGTTTAAGGCGAAGCGGGCAATTCAGTTGGGAAAAAGCAGTGGGGGAAACCTGGCACGTGTACCAGGAACTGCTCGACTAGCGACGGCGTCGCTAGCTATTGGTGTCGCTAACTCTTATCTTCGTCGATGGCGATTTTAAGAGCCTTCAAGAACTTGTGATCCTGCGATGTCAGTTTGATCCTGCCGGTAGACTCGAATCGCCGCTTCGGAGGCGGCGCCATGTCTGGCTCCACTTCGGCCTCATCGGATTCGTACTCGCCGGATTCGTCCCGTTTGTTAAATCCAATGGTGGCTTCCAGGACTAGGAAAACATCGTATCCAGCCCGCTTAATCTCCCCGATGGCGGCCGCAATCCGATCCGAATCTGACAACGACTCGTTGATCGCATTACCAAGCTCTTGCATCAGATCTTTCAGTTTTTCTTCCAAGCTTCGCCCCTTTCTTCGCGGGCCACTCTCAGCATAACACTCTACCTTCTGGATGTTGTCAAGACGAACACAGTTTCATCCAATTTAGAAGTGCCCCAAACTGGGCGTTTCGCTCCCCTTAAAATATAATATCGGCTACAGCCCGGATTCTCGTTAGCGGCATCCTTCGTTACACTAGTACTGGAAGGTCTTCAGTAGTAACGCTAAGAACCTCATGTTTGCGAAGGCGAAGAAGTTAATGGTCCATGTCCTGCCGGGGATTGCACGGCCCATCCATATCCTTTGGAATCAAGTGATCGGCTTCTTCTTCCTCGTGCTGGCTGTGCTGCCGGTACCGTTGGCCATACGTAGCTTTGGTAAAGAGGGCAGCGGCGCGCATCTGGCCTTGACCATCCCGTTCGTACTAATCATGGGCTGGTTCGGAATATCGTCCTTCTGGCGCGCGCGGAAGATCTCCAAATCATGAGCGGCATCGTGGGCGACACCATGGGCAACCCCAGCGAGCTCCCCGGCCAATACCCCTACACCAGAGGGATATATCCCGACATGTATCGCGGCCGGCTGTGGACCATGCGCCAGTACGCCGGATTCGGCACGGCCGAGGAAAGCAACCAGCGTTACCGCTATCTTCTTTCGCAGGGCATCACCGGACTTTCGGTTGCCTTCGATTTGCCCACGCAGATGGGGATGGATTCCGATCACAATCTGGCGGCCGGTGAAGTGGGCCGGGTGGGCGTGGCCATCTGCACTCTAGACGACATGCATCGTCTGTTCGACGGAATTCACCTGGCGGATATCACCACGTCCATGACCATCAATTCGACGGCGGCGATTCTGTTGAGCTTCTACGTGTTGGTGGCGCGCAGCCAGGGCGCCAACCTGCGCAAGCTCTCGGGCACCGTGCAGAACGACATCCTCAAGGAATACATCGCGCGCGGAACCTATATCTACCCGCCGCGGCCGGCCATGAGGATCATCACTGATCTCTTCGCGTGGGCCGCGGGCGAGCTGCCGGAATGGAACACTATCTCCATCAGCGGCTATCACATTCGCGAGGCAGGCTCCACTGCGGCGCAGGAAGTGGCCTTCACTCTGGCGAACGCCATCGCCTACATCGAGGCGGCACTTCGGGCAGGTTTGCAGGTGGACGAATTTGCTCCACGCCTTTCCTTCTTCTTCAACGCGCACAATAAGTTTTTGGAAGAGATCGCAAAGTATCGCGCCGCGCGGCGGCTGTACGCTTCCCTCATGCGCGATCGTTTCCTCGCACGTAATCCGCGCTCCCTGATGATGCGCTTTCACGTCCAGACCGCTGGATCCACTCTCACCGCGCAGCAGCCTGACGTGAACGTGGTGCGCGTTTCGATGCAGGCGCTGGCCGCCGTGCTGGGTGGGGCGCAATCGCTCCACACCAACGCCAAGGATGAAGCGCTGTCTCTGCCCACCGAGGAATCGGCGCGTCTGGCGCTACGGACCCAGCAAATCATCGCGCATGAAAGCGGCGTCACGCATGTGGCAGATCCGATGGGGGGCAGTTATGCCATCGAACAGCTCACCGATGAGATTGAGCGCGAGGCCCGCCAATACATCGACCGCATCGATGCCATGGGCGGAACGCTGGCCGCGATAGAAGAGAATTACATCCAGAACGAGATCCAAAACGCCGCTTACCAATTCCAGCAGACAGTGGAATCCGGAGAAGCGGTGGTGGTTGGCGTGAACCGTTTCAAGCAGACCGAGGGCGATACACTCGCGCCGTTCCGCCTGGATCCCGAGTTGGAGAAACAGCAGATCGCGCGCGTACGCGAAGTGCGGGCATCGCGCGACCGTGTAGTGCTCGAAGAACGGCTGCGGGCGCTCGAGCAAGCTGCCCGGTCGAACGATAATCTGATGCCGCACATCCTAGCCTGTGCGGAAGCCCATGCCACGGTCGGTGAAATCTCGGACCGCCTACGCGCGGTGTTCGGGGAATACCGCGAGTAGGGTAAGCCTCCGGCTTGCCCAATCGACAAGCCGGAGGCTTGTCCTACGCGGAAAAGATCCGCCTAAGCAGAATGATTCCCATCAGCAGACAAAAGGGCGCTGTGATCAAGCCGGGGAAATATCCGCGGCTCATTGCACTCAATATCAGATGGGACACGCCGTTCCCCACACCTCCGATAAGCGCGAGAAAAAGAACAACAAGGTAAGCTAACGGTACTCGCCGGTAGACACCCAATCCCGCCAGCACAAATGCAGCCAGCCACAACATGTTGAACGTCACAAAGCGCGCATCGCTCCAATGGATGCCAAATAGTTCTGGGAACTGATGCTGAAAGCCGGTCACATATTCCTCGGTGAAATGCAGGCACTGCACGGCGATGGCTAGCGAATAGACGGGTAGAACCGCAGCGGCATCGTTGTTCCAACGCGCTGCTATCCACACGCCGTAAGACACCACCAATCCGCCACTGACGGTCATGCAGTGGCACTCTTCGCACTTCCCGTTGGCCGCAGCTCGGTTCCTGTGCCGTTCGTGGCGAACTGAGTTACGATCTCGCGCACAGAGTCGCAAAATCTCTCGGCAGTAAACCAGCTTCTTCGCTCCGCTACCTGACCGCGCAGTTCATGCTCCAGGCCCGGGTTCTCGATAACACGCGCGATTCTTTCGCTGGCATCCTCCACGGAGTCGAAAGTCAACCTGCTGTCCCCTCCGACAATCTCCACTTGGCCGCCTGAATTATGCACGAACGTAATGCATCCAGCGCGCTGCAACTCGGCCGGCGCGATTCCGAAATGTTCCTCCGGCATGGTGTGAATCCCGTACCGGTGCTGCGACAACTCCGCTAACAATTGCGCCCGGCTCGCATCGCGAATCCAGCGGAACCACGGCCGGCTCGCCGCCATCGCCTGCAGTCGGGCCTCGTAAGCGGGGATATCGCCATGCCCGATCAGCGTGAGCTCCAAGTTGTGCCCACGCCGGCGAATGGATTCCACGATCTCCACGGCCATTTCCCAGCGCTTGCCGGGATGGACTCGCCCCACTGCTGCCATCGCCAAGCGTCTCTGCTCGAATGGCAGCTCCACAAAATCTCCAGGAACCGGGGGATGGACGATTTGCGCGTCAGTCCCGTGCGCCTTCCTTATTTGACCTACTACAAACTGGGAGTTAGCCAGCATCAGGTTTCGTCTCAGGCCCGACGGAGTTGCACGCGCGAGGGCCAGGCACGAGCGCCGGTACGTCCAAAGCAACCCGGGGATTCGATGAAACCAGCTCAGTTCGATCTCCGGACGAGGCAGGTAGAACCACGGGTAATTGACGTATTGCACCCCGCGGCGATGGAAATCCATTTCGTTGCAGGTGCCGTAGATGACGTCGTAGCGCCCCTGACGATCCAGGTCCTGTGCCCACCGCATGGTCAGGCAGATCTCAAGTAATGCACCTTGAGTGGGCATGTGGCGCAGGATGCGCTGATAGCCCGGCGGCGCAATGTGCACCTGAAAATCGCCTTCCCTCAGGCTGGTAGCAAAGCTGTCATTCAAGGCTGCGTAGTCGAGCGGTTCCAGAGTTGCCAGAGAGATGTCAAAGTCCGAGCGCAAAGCTTCGAGCGTCCATGCAGCCATCAGGTTGCCGCCGCCCGTGCTCCTCAGCCTCGGATGGACGACAAGAACGCGTGGTTTGCGCACCGCCGCCCGACCATTCCGACCATTGGCCATAGAGTCAGTATAAGTGCGCGGGCGCGTTTCGGGACGCGCCTGAAACGCACGACAGTACCGGCCCGCCTGTACATTGCTGCCTCGTGACGAAACAGGGTAGGTTATGAGAGTGCAATATCAGCCGAAAGACGGCCGAAAGATAAGACTGTTCGAGGCCATCCGTCGACCGGAATATTTATTCAACCCCCGGCAAATCTGGCGCAGGCTTCGGAGGCATTCTTTGTGCGCCCGAAACGCGATTCAACTGGCGTGGGGATTGCCCGTTGAGGTAGATCCCAGCTCATGGGTGGGCTTAGATGTCATCAATATCGGACTCCACGACCGCGTGGTGACCGAAGCAATTTGCCGGTTGTTGGATCCGGACGAGGTAGCCTTCGATGTCGGAGCTAACATCGGACAAAACGTCTCCATGATGGCCCTGGTTTTAGGACCTCGCGGCCGCGTTGTAGCGTTCGAGCCTGGGCCGACGGCCTGGGGTCTGCTCACCAGGAATGTCGCTAGCTGGGCGCCCTATGACCTTGCGCCGATCACCATTGTTCCGAAGGGGCTCAGTTCCCGCATCGGCGAGGGGTTGTTGCATGAGTCGATCGATCTGGGAGGATTCTCGCTGGAGGATCAGCCCCCAGGCCCAACCAGAATCGCGCCGGAAGGCGCTCGGGGAATAAAAGTCGAATTGACGACACTGGATGCATTCGTGTCTCAATCCACCGAAATAGGCCTGATGAAAATAGATGTGGAGGGTCATGAACTGGCGGTGTTGGACGGGGCGGCACGAATTCTCGAACAAAGGTTGGTGCGCGATTTTGTTTTCGAGGACTTTTATCCGCAGCCCAGTCCTGTGACCGTTCGCCTGCAGGCAGCCGGGTACGAGGTGTTCGCACTTTCTCCCGCGTGGCGCAGGCCGATTCTACTTCCTCTTCAGCTTTCGGATAAATCTCTCATCAACTTCCTTGCTACCCGCGATCCCGATCGGGCTCGTGCGCGGTTCGAAGCCGACGGCTGGAGGTGCCTGAGGCTCCGTGCCCGGCGCAAACCGGACTTGTAGCTCATCCGATTTGATTGGTGGGGCGGACCCCCTGGTCCGCGTGGGTCCCCCTGGACCCGCTACCTCAAGCATCGATGAACACCAGCAACAGGCCGACGTGGGTGTCGGCCGCGGACCAGGGGGTCCGCCCCACTTTGCATTCGTCCATAGCGGGTTCATTTGGCCGCGGCCCTCTGAAGCCGGTCGTGGATCCCGGCCCACTCGGGAGCAAGCGGTGGCTTCTCCACTGCGATCCAGTCCCAGCCCTGGGCGTCGGCCTGATGGAGCTTCTCATACAAGACGGCGGCGTAGGCGCGTGGCTGGCCGGGCATCTGGATCATGCATGCAGCATCCGCGCTATTGGTGATCCACAAATACGCGCCGCGCCCAGCCGACGGAAGCTGGCCGTCATCCACAAGGACGAGCTGCGTCCGCGGGCTGTAATGGCGCTGATGCATGCCAGGGGAAGGATGCGCGCCTGTGCCCAACGCTCGCGCGACATCTACGGCGCCGATTACTTCTTCGATCTCGGCCTTCGTCAGCATGCCCGGTCTCAACAATAAAGCGTCGGGACCGGCGAGCGAAAGCACTGTGGATTCGATGCCAACCGTGGTGCGGCCGCCGTCCAGCACCATCGCCACGCCATCGCCCATGCTCTCGCGCACGTGCTCGGCGGTGGTGGGCGATAGCTCGGTGAAGCGATTCGCGCTGGGCGCGGCGATGGGAACACCCGCTTCGCGAATCAAAGCGAGTGCAATGTCGTTGGCTGGCATCCGGATGCCCACCGTATCCAAACCGGCCGTAACAAGATCTGGAACATGTCGCTGTTTCGGCAATACCAACGTCAAGGGCCCTGGCCAGAAACGCCGTGCCAGCAACTCTGCTTTGGCCGGCCACTCACGCACCAGGCCGCGCGCCATATCGATGGAATCCACGTGAACGATGAGCGGGCTCTCGGCGGGCCGGCCCTTGGCGATGTAGGTTTTCGCCACAGCCTCGGCATCCAGTGCGTTGGCGCCGAGTCCATAGACTGTTTCGGTGGGAAATGCCACCAGCTCCCCGGCGCGTATCAACCGAGCGGCGCGGCTAATATCGGAAGCCTCAATCAGGCAGATCCTCTTTTCCATCTTTACCGTCGCCGGCAGTCTTACCCGTGTGCTTAAACACCAGGAACGCATGCGTGAGCTTGTCCAAATCGCCATCCAGCACGCGGTCCACGTCGCCGATAGAAAGCTTGGTTCGATGATCCTTGATCATCCGGTAGGGGGCCAGCACATAGCTGCGGATCTGGCTGCCAAAATTGATGTCGAGTTTGGTATCTTCCAGCTTTTTGTCAGCCGCGCGCTTCTTGTCCATCTCAAATTCGTACAGCCGGGCGCGCATCTGTTTCAGCGCACTGGCACGGTTCTTGTGTTGAGAGCGCTCATTCTGGCACTGCACTACCAATCCCGTCGGGATGTGAGTCATGCGCACGGCGGATTCGGTGCGGTTCACGTGCTGGCCGCCGGCGCCGCTGGCCCGGAACACATCCACGCGGAGATCGTCCGGCTTGATGTCGATATTGATATCGTCTTCGATCTGAGGATAGACAAAGACCGACGCAAAGGAAGTGTGCCGGCGCGCGTTAGCATCGAAGGGCGAAATTCGCACCAGCCGGTGTACGCCGATTTCGGACTGCAACAACCCGTAGGCGTTTTCGCCGTTGATCTCAACGGTCGCGGATTTTATACCTGCGCCTTCGCCTTCAAGCCGATCAGTAACCACGGCCTGGAAGCCGTGCCGCTCAGCGCAGCGCAGATACATGCGCAGCAGCATCTCGGCCCAATCCTGGCTCTCGGTGCCACCCGCGCCGGGATGGATGATCAGAATGGCATATTTCGAGTCGTTCCGTCCGGACAGCAGCATGCCGGTTTCGAGCACCTCCAGACGCTCGGAGAACTGCTTCAGCTCGCGCTCCAGTTCACCCGTTACGTCTTCGCCTTCGCGCGCCAGCTCGAACAGCGTGTCCAGATCGGAAGTTATTCGGGAAACTTCCGCCTCTTCGGCGAGTCCTTGCTCCAGCCGCTTACGATCCTGCATAATCTTCTGGGACTTTTCGGGCTGATTCCAGAAGTCGGGATCGGAGATCTGTTGTTCGGTTTTGGCTAGCTGGGATTTCTTGCCGGGAGCGTCAAAGATAGCTCCGCACAGCGTCGGCCTGCTGGCGGAGCGAAACGTACTCTCTTTCAAGTTCTTCGAGGGTCATGAAGTTTCATCTTAACCGAACCGCGACCGTAAGGGAGTCGGTGCTTGGGTGTGATACTCAGAAAAGAAATGCGATATTTCATTACGTTCGAGTGCTACGGCTCACACGTACACGGCGCGGAACCAGGTTCCGTCGACCGCAACCACAACCTCCCGGGCAGCCGAGCATTGGAAGCAGATCTAAAAACGCGCCGGAGTGGAAAGCGAAGCAATGACCCAGGCGCCTTATGTACTGGATGAACTCGCCAGGCCGACCGTCCTACAAGCTCTCCAAGAAGTCTGCGCGCACCGCCGTTGGACCTTGCTAGCCGCACATGTGCGAACCAATCACGTTCACGCAATCGTGGAGGCCGACGCTCGACCTGAAAAAGTGATGAACGATTTCAAGTCGTACGCTAGCCGCGCGCTCAATCGAGTGGAGGACGGAACAGAAAGAAAGCGCTGGGCTCACCATGGGAATACGCGCTGGCTGTGGGAGGATCAGAATGTTCGGGAGGCTATTCGATATGTTATCGAGGAGCAGGGTGAACCGATGGCTTTTTTCGTTGCAGAGATGTTCTAAAGGCACCGACTCCCTTACGGTCGCGGTTCGGTAACGCACGCGAAAGCGCTACGGTTGCGGGTGCGTCAGCGCCAGTGCCATTGCTGCCCAGGCGGTTCCGGCGCTTGAAATCCATTGGTCGTGGCCATGCGGAAATCCGCTTTCGAAATAGGGCTGGAACTTGACCGCGCGGCTGATCACATGCCAGGACCCGTCTTCGAATTGCGTATCGAGCAGATATTTGACGCCTCGCTGGTAGGCCGCGCTGGATGCAGAAAGGACGGCGGCTTCGTGCAGCGCGTAGAGCGCCTGGCCGGTGGCGTAGGCGTCGCTCGGGAAACCCGCGCGCTGGGCCCAGCCACCGTCGGGTTGTTGTTGCGCGAGCAACTGCTCTGCTCGCACGCGCAATGCAGATTTATCCGCGTCGGCCCAGGCCAGACCGAGCAACTGCATTACGCGTTCCTCGTTTTGCTTTGGTTCGACGCCAATCAACCACGCCCGAGCGCGTTCGATCCGCTGCGCTATTTCCTTGCGGCGGCCCGGAAGGGCGTATTGCTGAATGGCTCGGATCGCATAAGCGGTATCTGAAACCGGAGAATATTGGAGCGGGGGCCGGCGATCTACACCTTGCCAGGACCCGTCCTCGCGCTGCGCAGCCATTAAACTGTGGACGTCGGCGTCCGTCAAGGCATCCGCTGGATACTTCTGGGCCGCGAGGCCTACCAGAAACAAGCTGTCGAGCATGGGGTAGCCGCCTTTGTTGCGCCCCACCAGCGTTGGCTCACGATCGGAGAGCCGGCGCGCGACGGTTATCCTGATTTGCTCCGTGGCTGCTTTTTCATCCACTCGAAAACCTCGTTCGCGCGCGATTCCAACCAGCATTCCCGTCAGCATGTGGTGGTGACAGCCGACACAGCCGGTTTTTTCAAAGAACTTCGGCGAAGACGACTGTAGTAGAGCGGCACTTTTCTCCACGGCTTCCCTGATTTCGAAATGAGCATGTGCCGATTCGGGCGGAGGATCAGACAGTCGTGCGCCCTGAACGCCGGCATTCTCGAGCAGGCGCACGATCGGTGTCGAGCCCCACTTACGAGCCCAATCCAAAGCCGTCAAGCCATTCTCGTCGCGATGGTTAATATCCGTTGTAATCTTGAGCAGCATTTGCACGGTTTCAGGATTCTGATCCTCCGAGGTCACGGCCAACATTAGCGGCGTAAACCCGCGCATGTCGACTGCATTCGCATCCGCGTTGGCGTTCAGCAAGAGCTTCACGGTCTCGGGGTCGTTGCGCGGTGCAGCCCAAAGCAATGCGCTGGTCAGGCCCACTTCTTGCTGCCCGGATTGCGCTGGAACCCGGATCGCCGAGCGTTGGTTCACATCCGCGCCGGCCTTCAGCAGCGCCTGGACACTGGCTGGGCGATTCAATTTGGAAGCCCACATCAACGCCGTCTCAGTGAGGCGCAAATGCTTCTCGTTGGGATCAGCTCCGCGCCGGAGCAACTCCTCGACAATCTGGCTGTCGCCGCGGGCGCAAGCCAGCCACAGAGCACCGACGCCGTCTTTGTCGACAGCTTTCACGTCGGCGCCTTTTCCCAGAAGCAGCAATACAGTTGGAAGATTGCCCGGCGATGCAGCCGCGACCGATAGCGCAGTGTAACCGTAATTCGATCGCGCATTGATGTTGGCGCGGTGCGCAACTAGAGTGCGGACCTTCTCGAGGTCACCTGCAGCCCACATCAATGCATTTATGCCGAGATCGTTCGATGCATTGGGATCAGCGCCTTTGTCCAGTAGCAGGTTCATGCACTCAAGATCTCCGTAGATTGCTGCGTACATCAATGCGGTCGCGCCCTTGGCGTCCCTGGCGTTGACGTCCGCACCATGGGCCAGCGACGTTTTCACCGCAGCGAGATCGCCCTTGCGAATCGCGGTAAGCAACTCGGTGTTTTCAGCAGCAGCCGCTAGGCCGCACAGCAATAACAGCAGAAATCGCAATCTATGCATTCAATTCGAGCACCTTGCCTTGGATGCCGACGTTCCAGCCGAGCGTTCGGCCGATGGTGTCCTCGCGTCCGGCCGCTTCGTGGATATGGCCGCAGTAGAAATAGGCGGGCTGATGCCGATCGATGAAGTCGCGCACAGCCGTGCTACCGAAGTGCTGGCCCTCGCCCGCGCGATCGAGCTTGGTGTCCTTCGGCGGCGCGTGGCAGATCAGGATCAGCGGGTCGAACCCGGCGAATTTTTCGAGCCGCGCGGCCAACTCCTGTTCGGTGTATTCGCCCGGCGTATCGAACGGCGTAGGATTCGAGTAGCCGAGCCCGGCCACGGTGTAGCCTGCAATTTGGATGGTCTGTCCATGGAAATTGTGGAAGCCGCACTGCTCGCACAATCGCGCGATGTCGGCTTCCGATTCGTGATTTCCTGGGATCACGTACATGCGCTCAGCCCGTTTCTGCAGCACGGGCGCAAGCTGCTCCAGCCCGCGGCCCCAGGTTGCCAGGTCACCGGCGGCGAAGTAATAATCCGCGTCAATGTCCATCAGACGTTCCAGCGCGGACTTTTTTCCGTGGATGTCGGAAAAGACGAGCAGCCTCATACGTCAGAGCGTAGCAGGATTGATTTGTTTCGCGCGTCCCCTTGCTCGGAAGGTGTGAAAGAATCGGTTGGCAGGCGAAAGCGCCTGCCCCACTCAACGACCGGTCGCTAGTGGGCTGTCCGCTCGGAATCTTTACTGCCGTGCATCGCCAGGAGTGGCGACGCGGCACGCAAATGTGCGTGCGCTACGCACGTGGTATTTCGCCGGGAGCCCACTAGGCAGCGGAGCGATGTTTACCGGATGGTTGATCGAGCGCTTTTTTCAGCCGCTGGCATTTCTGTTTCGAGATCTGGGCGAATTCGGCCAGAAGTCCGCATTCGGGCGTGGGCAAGACCCGCGTGGCGGCTTTTAGATAGCTCGACAGGAGGCGGTGTTCGGCGACTGCATCCTTATACTCGCGGAGCACACGCGGCTTCCGCACAGGATTGGCGACCTTCAAAGTTCGCACTATGCTTGTTAGATCCGTCCTGCGTAATAGTGTTACAAGTGACTTAAAAATCTCCGTTGGCTTGGATCTCTATGAATCTAAATAGCCAACAAGCGATATTTATATTAAGTGGCAGAGTTATTACACGAATTAATCACTCCCGGCGTAGCGCCACCATTGGATCCACCTTCGTCGCTCGCCGCGCCAGGATGAAGCTGGCGAGCATGGCTACGCCGACGAGAAGCAGCGAAACCGCCGCGAAGGTTGGCAAGTCCGTGGGCGCTCACAGCGAAGCAGGCTCGAGAGCAAACGTGTCAGCGCGAACGAAGCCGACAAACCGATCACGGTTCCGGTTAGGATCAGCCACATGCTCTGGCGCAACACCAACGCCAGCACGAAACTTTTTTACGCTTTTCCCGAGGCGGCCTGGTTTGGTTCCCACAGCACTTCCGGTATGCCGGCCACGTGATTCGCCCACCGGCTCCAGACGAAGAATGCGTCGCTCAGGCGGTTCAGATATTGAATGGTCTCCGGTGGAATCTCTTCTTCGCGCGCCAGACTTACGGCGATCCGTTCAGCGCGGCGGCAGATGGTCCGGCAGGCATGCAGTTCCGTGTTCAGGCGAGATCCGCCGGGCAGCACGAAAGAGCGGAGCTTTGGTAAGTCCGCGTTCATGCGGTCGATCTCTTTTTCTAACTGTTCAATTTCCGCGGAGGTAATGCGGGCCTGCTTTGGGTGCACATCTTGTGGCTGGGTGGCGAGGATGGAGCCGAGATTGAACAATTCGTGCTGGACGCGCCGCAGAATCGCGGCCAGTTCGGGCACTGCGTCGCTCGCCGAGACACCGGCCATTCCGACGAAAGCGTTGAGCTCATCGACGGTCCCGTAGCACTCAATCCGGAGTGAGTCCTTCGCGACGCGCTGCCCGCCGGCGAGGCCGGTCTGGCCTTGATCGCCGGTCTTGGTGTAGATGCGATTCAGCGCGATGCGCGGCGCGTCAAATTTGGATTCGGCCATGGAAAAAATCCTGCTTCTATTGTCATTCATCTTGCGGAATCGGGGATAACGGTAGCCAGGTTTCAGCAGGCGGCGTCGACGCTCGTGAGGATTCGCGCGTTGCGCGGGGTTCGGAATCCGTGGAGGATGAAATTTTCGACCTTCCAGGCCTGGTTCAGACGCATGGTGCGCTGGGCGAACGCTTCAATTTCGGTTTTTGAAAAAACGAAGCCGTCCTCGGTGGGGTCGTAGGGAAGTCCTTTGTGTTTATGGAATTCAAGGA
>CABEDY010000616.1_pt1 | contig 12844 bp, 7 predicted proteins | sample 3423171 | NCBI WGS metagenome assembly CABEDY01 (sample SAMEA5534333, study PRJEB31848) | metagenome | biome: tundra; feature: field; material: soil | place: USA | collected 2013-05 | depth 0.15 m | reverse complement strand
CGGATCTCTTCGAATAGTTCCACTTTGTGCCTCCTGTCCATTCCGGAATGGTTTCATTCCGGGTTGCCCAGGTGGGCCAAATTAGACGATCGAAGTGGGCCAATTTAGATGAGCGAACTCACAAAAGCTGGTCTTCTTCGTGATCGGAGATTTCGGAACCGGACAAGCTCCGCAGTACAAGATCGCGCGGGTCATGTGGGATGAATTTCAACGCCGCGCCAAGACTGACAATCCGGTGCGATTCATCCTCAGCGTCGGCGACAACATTTACGGCGACATTGCGGGTGTTTTTGGCGGATTCTTCCACACCGGCGCTGACGACTCCGATTGGACGAACAAGTTTTTCGAGCCCTACCAACCGTTGATCGCGCGCGTGCCTTTCTTTCCCACGCTCGGCAATCACGACGGCAACGAGACCGAGAAGCGCGCCGACCTCGCGGCGACACTGGACAACTTCCCTTATCCGGAAGACAAGCCCGCGCGCTATTACAAGTTCACTTACGGCGACCTGGCCGAGTTCTTCGGGTTGGACAGCACCAAGAACACCGAAACGGGCCCGCCGCGTCCGGTTTATCTCGAGAAGAGTGAGGAATTCCAATGGATGCAAACTCAATTCGCGAAGCCGCATCCACTGTGGGTCATACCATTTTTCCACCATCCTCCCTTCACTGCGGGCCCGTTGCACGCGGCTAGCTACGATCAGCTTAAGCATTGGGTACGCCTATTCGCCGCGTCAGGAGTGAAGGTGGTATTCAACGGCCACGAACACAATTTTCAGGTGAGCGAGGCGAATGATAAAACCAGTGGCATACACTTTATCATCAGCGGCGCCGGCGGCGAGCTTCGCACCGGAGACGTCCGGAAGAAAATGAAGCACTCGAATATCTTGGGCTGGGCCCAGGAGAACCATTTCCTGGTAGTGGAAATCGAAGGCAAGACCATGCGAGTGACTCCACTGTCGTTCGAGCCGATGAACGTGGTATCGAGCGACGGCAGCGCCGTTTCGCTGCCCATTACGATCACACAGCCGTAACCTCGCGCTCATCGCCCTGGCCCGCGTGGTTGGCAAGCCCTGTCGTTGACCAAGGACCCAAGCTAGACGTGGGACACTCATCGCCATTTATCAGCAGTTGCCCTGGACCAACGGAATGATCGGAATGCTCCCCCGCATGCTTCGGCTGCAGGAGATTGTCGTAATCCGAATCCGGCTGCAGCCAAACCACCGGGACAGAAATTGGCCAAACTTGGATCTGGTTTCGATCCCGCGATCCTTAAATTCGTTCCCGTTCCCTGCTACGTGGTATAAACTACCACTATTAAGGAGGAATTGAAGAGTGGGACAGTCTGAACACACCGTGGGCCCGCTCGAATTCGCGTATGTACTCTTCATGGACATCGTCTCCTACTCCCTGCTTCCCATGGATTATCAAAGTGAGGTCATCCAGCAGCTGCAGGATATTGTCCGCGACCTTCCCGATGTTCGGAGCGCTCTTGACGCCGAGGAACTAATTTGCCTCCCTGCGGGTGACGGGATGGCCTTGGTCTTCTTCGGTGACCCAACCGCACCCTTGCGTTGTGCGCGTGAGATTGTTCTCGCCCTTAGGCAGAACCCAAAATTTGAATTGCGCATGGGGATACACATCGGACCTGTCTATCGTCTCGCTGACGTGAACACGAACCGAAATGTCGCCGGTGGCGGGATCAACTTCGCGCAGCGGGTGATGGATTGCGGCGACGGTGGGCATGTCCTGGTATCGAAGGCAGTTGCCGACGTGCTGCTCCAGCTCAGCAACTGGAAGGCAGCGATTCACGACCTCGGTGAACACGAAGTAAAACATGGGGTCCGAGTGCATCTTTTCAACGTTTTCACTGAAGAGTTCGGTAATCCCCAAACCCCGTCCAAACTGGCTCATCCGACCACGCAAAAGCTCGCCGTTTACGTGGCCGCAACCACTTCCGACCTCGACCAGCAACGGAAGTCAATAATTCAACAACTGAATGCATGGGGGTATCCCGTAATGCCACGCGAGGCGTTGCCGGTGGAGTCGGGTGATTTCCGCTCGACGGTTGAATCGACTATGGCAGAATGCAGTTTCTCCGTGCACCTTATGAGTGGACAACGCGGAATGATTGCGGAAGGTGAGGATCAGTCAGTCATCGCCCTGCAATATGAAATCGCTCAGTCACACAGGCTCGAACGGGTCGTATGGTTATCACCTGGCACGCAACTCCATCCCACGCTGCAGGCTTCGCTGAATGAAGGCTCCCAGGAGGGTCTCGAACGACTGGAGGGCCAGACGATCGAAGATCTGAAGGACATCGTGGAATCCAAGTTGAAGCGCCTCCAAGGAGAAACTGTGTCACCCAAAGCTGTTGGTGGCCGACCAAGCGTCTATCTGGTTTGCGATAGCGTCGATAACCCGCATGTTGACCAACCGCCACAGAACGGCAATTCAACGCATCGCGAACGTGCGCTAGAGCTTGAGGGTTACCTAAACAGCAAAGGGTTTGTTGTTTGGCTACCACCCGCCAATGTGCGCGAAAAGAAGCGGCGGGATAAGGATCATTGGGAAACGCTCAAGCTGAGCGACGCAGTTGTACTCTTCTGGGGCGCAGCAGATGAAGGCTGGTTTCGAGAGAATCTGAGGGCTGTCACGAAGGCGCGTACTACCCGAAGTAGCCGACCGTTCTCGGCTGAAGCGATCTATTTCAGTTGCCCCCAGCGAAGCGAGAAGGCCCAGTATAAGAACTACCTGGAATTAGCATTCGAGCAGTTCGAGGATTTCCGGCCTGAAGCGCTGAAACCTCTCATTCAGCGTCTGCTCCCGTCCGGCAAGGCGGCGCAGTCATGATCACCATGGCCGCCTCAAATCCGTTCCCCGGGCTTCACCCGTTTGAGGCGCACCAGGCTGACTTCTTCTTCGGGCGCGACGAGCAGATTGAGGAGCTTCTCGATCGGCTCGACAAGATGCGGTTCGTTGCCGTATTGGGGACCTCGGGTAGTGGAAAGTCGTCGCTTGTCCGCGCGGGCCTCATCCCAGCACTTCAGCGTGGTTATTTCGGAGGGGGGAACTGGCAGACCATAATTGTTCGCCCCGGCACTGACCCCATCGTGGAACTTGCTGGCGCACTTTCCTCAGATTTCGATCTATCCCGGTCCGAGATCCTTTCTACGCTCCGACGCAGCAGTCTAGGTCTGGCGGAATTCGCCCGTGAGCATCTTCGGCCTGGCCACAACCTGCTCATCGTAATCGACCAATTTGAAGAACTGATCCGTTATCGAAACGAAGCCTCCGAGCGAGGCGGCAGAGAAGAATCGGCTGCGTTTGTGAAGCTTCTGCTGGCCGCCACGGGGCACAGTGAGCTTCCGGCACCCGAATCCGGTGATCTCCATATTTATGTTGTCCTCACGATCCGGTCGGAATTTCTCGGCAAGTGTTCACAATTCCGTGGCTTGCCGGAAGCTCTAAATAACAGCCAGTATCTGGTGCCACGTATGACACGTGAGCAGCAGCGCGAGGCTATCGAAGGACCGATCGGCATGGCCGGTACACGTATCACGCCACAACTTGTCCAGAAACTCCTCAATGATGTCGGCGACAGTCCTGACCAGCTCCCCGTTCTCCAGCACGCTTTGATGAGGATGTGGGAGCAGTCAAGCGAGGCCCGGGAGCAAGGAAAGCCTATCGATCTACCCCACTATGAGTCGGTCGGTCGGATGGAGAGGGCGCTGAACCTCGACGCCGATCGCGCCTTTGGTGAGTTGGGCGCTGACCCGAGCCGGGAAGCCGCCGCACGACGCATGTTTCAGTTGCTTGTCGAGCCCGGCGCGGAGGCTGAAGAGACGCGTCGCCCCAGCCCGCTCTCGGAAATCATGGCCGTCACAGGCTCCGACGAGAGCGACGTTCGGCAAGTGATCGCCGTTTTCCACAGAAACGGGCTTGTAATGCTCTCCGAAGATGTGGATCCAGTGGTTGATATCTCACACGAGAGGCTGATCCGGCTTTGGGACAGATTGAGCGCTTGGGTCAAAGAAGAGGCTGAATCCTCGGAGACTTACCTCCGGCTGGCGAACTCGGCAACCAAAGGAATGGCGCTTTACCGCGATCCCGAGCTGACCCAAGCATTGCGGTGGAGGCAAAGGGAGTCTCCAAATGCGGCCTGGGCGAAGCGTTATTCGCGGCCGGGTTCGAACGCATTTTATCAGGCGATGGATTTCTTGGAGCGGAGCCGCAGAACACGTGACCGAAATCAATGGGTGCGGCGGGCTGTTTTCTTGGGGTTGTGTCTCTTGTCTGTGGTGCTGGGCGTGCTCGCTTTTGTGGCCTGGAAGAACGCCCATGCAGCTAGTGAGAGTGCACGCCTCGCCAAAATGAACGCCATCGCGGCTGACAGGCAGCGGGTAGAAGCACTGTTTCAAAAGGCAGAAGCGGACAACCAACGGAAGCACGCGGAAAGCGAAGGAATCCGCGCCGACAAGCAGTGGAAAGCGGCTGAGAAAGCCGGCAAGGAGACGGACAGGATTAGATCGACGTCAGTATCGGCACGACGTGAGGCTTCAGGACGCCACTTGGCTTCGCAAGCGCGTACGCTGCTTCGCGGCGATGCTTCCAACTTCGAAACTAGTACGCTCCTGGCAATCGAGGCGGTTCGGCGAAGCCCCTTGTTTGAAAACGACCTGGTGCTCCGGGAATCCCTTCGTCTCCTGCCGAGGAATTCCTTATCCGGGCCGGCTACGGGAGGTGAGGTGTGGCAGCGAACTGGAGTTAGTGATCCGGATTCGGTTACTTTGAGCCCAGATGCACGTTTTGTAGTAATCGACGAAGGCCTGTTCGAAATCCAAAAGGGAACGGAGGTTTTGTGGCGCTCCGCCGATAATTCCCATGTCGTGGGGAGGCCCGGCTTCAGCCCTGACGGGCACTTTATGGCGATTAGCTCTTTGCAAAACGTTTCCGACTTAACAGTTCATGTGTTTGATTTGGCCGCGCGTCAAGGAAAGGACATCTTGCCGTGTAATTCAGAAGGTCTTCAGAATTTATCCCCCCTCCCTCAACAACCGAGTATGCTGGCTGTGGCCGCTAGCCCGGACGGAAAATGCGCGGCCGCAGGGTATGCGCCGGCTGTCTACAGCGCCGACGGGCGGTTTGTAGCCGTCGCAGTCAGCAACTCCGACAGTGATTCCGATACCTCAATCTTGCCCTACACCACACTTCTACTGGATGCGGCAACTGGAAAGTCGATCTCGCCCCTGGTTCACGGCCAATCCATTCTCCATGCGCTGGTTTTTAGCCCGGATAGTCACTTCGTTGCCAGCGCGAATGACGACGGACTCACACTGTTTGAGGCGAGCTCAGGAAGGGAGGTATTTCACGTCCCGTATGAGGTTCCTTTGACGGCGGTGGCTTATAGCCAGGATGGGCGCTTGCTCGCTACCGCAGCAGGCAAGACTGTGAGTATTTTCGAGGTGGCTACCATGAACGAGATCGTGCGACTTATTTTAGATGATAGTGTGCATTCGATAGCTTTCAGTCGGAACGGACAGTCCCTTCGAACAGCGAGTGGTTCCCGAACTATCAGGTTTCAAGATTACCCCATTTCTTCGACCGACCTAATCAACGGCGCTTGTTCTAGAGTCAGTCGGAATCTGACCCATGAAGAGTGGCAGCGATATGTAGGCAACGAACCTTACCAGAAAACCTGCCCGAATCTTCCCTGACTCTACGCCCGCTAGATCCCATAAGTTAGCTTCTCCCAAGCGTAAGCAATCGATAGTTTTGTTTGTTGACTATTGCTTTCGTTCTCTTATATTATTGTCAAAACCCCTCTGGGTGGAGGGAACCTTCGAAAAGGGATCGAGGGGAGGTCTGAAAATGCTACCAAACGCACAGAAACTGGTGCAGTTCGCGGTATTGCTGGGTCTGGTCCCGGCATTCGTTTTGGGACAGGCCAGCTTTGAGGCCCAAGTCCGTGGTGTTGTTCATGATGCGAGCGGTGCCGTCGTTGCCGGCGCCAAGATCACTATTACAGATGCTGGAACTGGCATCTCCAACACGGCCACTACAGACGACCGCGGGTCGTACATCTTCAACGGCCTGCGTCCCGCCACCTATACGATCAAAGCTGAGATGGCGGGCTTTCGGCCGGAAGAAACCAAGAATGTAGTTCTTGGCGTCAGTCAGCAAACGAACATCGATTTCTCCATGCAGGTGGGCGAAGTGCAATCCTCAGTGACAGTTGTTGAGGCGCGACCCACGCTCGATACGGGCAGCGCGGAGATTGGCACCACTGTGAGCGGCGAGTACACGCGCGAGATGCCGCTTTATGGGCGCAGCTATTTCGGGCTGGTGTTTCTCTCGGGTGGCGTGACGGAGGCAGCCGGGAACGGCATCCGCGATAACTACCCTTCCGGCACCAACTTCGTGTCGAATGGCCAGCGCAACGCGACCGCGGAAGTCCGCTTCGACGGCGCCCCCATCAGCGCACCGGAGGAGGGTGAGGGTGGAAACTCCAACGTTTACTATACGCCGTCGGTGGAGGTGATCCAGGAGTTCAAGGTGGAGAACAACAGCTTCTCGGCGGCATACGGAAACAACGGCGGTACCGTTCTCAACATCGTGATGAAGCAGGGCGGCAACCAGTTTCATGGCAGCGGCTGGTGGTTCGGCCAGCGGGACGCGATGGACGCCAACGACTTTTTCAGCAATCAGGCCGGAATTCCCAAGCCACCCCACACCCACAATCAATACGGCGGCGCAATCTCAGGACCGATCAAAAGGAACAAGACTTTCTTCCTGTTTGACTACGAACGTCAGAACGATATCGGCAGCTCGCAAGCCGTCGCTACCATGCCGACGGATTTGCAGCGCACCGGGAATTTTTCGCAGACCAACACGTTCGACGAAAACGGGAATCTTGTGCCCGTGACCATCTACAACCCGAAATCGATCGACGCCAACGGCAACCGCACGCCCTTCCCGAACAATACAATCCCCGCCAGCATGCTGGATTCGGTGGCCAAGAATCTTCTCGCTTATTTTCCCGAACCTAACGTCCAAGGCGATGCCGGCACCAACTACAACAACTTTCGCCGCAACGTCCAATCCACCTATACCGGGTATCAGTTCGACGCCCGCGTGGACCATAATTTCAACGACAACAACCACCTGGGTGTTCGCTACAGCCGGGGGCACTTCATCAACCCTGTGGGCGAAACTTACGTCGACGACTCGTATCTTTACAAGACCGATGTCCACAACGCCGTGGTCGAGTACACCTGGACCATTAGCCCCAACCTTCTGTATACCGGCCGCATCGGCCTGGATCTCGCCATTGCGCCAGGAATCACCAACTATCCCAATCTCACCAGCGTAGGTTTCCCGAGTACCCTCGAAGCCAATGGACTCACGCGCATGCCGATGATTGAATTCGATCAGACCTACACCAACCTTTTCGACCAGTGCTGCGTGGATACGCACTTCAGCCACACTCTCTACACCTATTCGTCGGAACTGGTTTGGGTGAAGGGATCGCACTCCATCAAATTCGGCGGCGAGCAGCGGCTCTTCTATAACAACTTCTGGCAGCCGGATAACCCAACGGGTCTCTTCAACTTCGGGCCGGACGCCACCAATGCGCAGCCGGGCAACGGCATTGTCACGCAGGGCGACCCGTTCGCCAGTTTCCTGCTGGGCTTCGGAGACAACACCAGCGGTCCACTGAATATCAAACCGCCAGTCGCCAACAAATCCAAGGAGACGGCCTTCTACGTTCAGGATGACTGGAAGGTGAATGCGAAACTGACATTGAACATCGGGCTGCGGTACGAGTGGAGCACGCCGTACACGGAACGTTACAACCGGGAGACGTTTTCGGATTTCACGGCTTCGACCGGCGTGAATGTCCCTGGCCTCGGGGTTTTGAACGGCACTTCAATTTTCGCTAGCCCTGGGCAGCGTACGGTCCCGATCGATCGAAACAACTTTGCGCCGAGATTGGGAATGGCCTATAGCTGGGATTCGAAGACCGTGATCCGGGCCGGCGCCGGCATTTACTACGGTGCGAACATTGCTACCAATTTTCAATACCCGGGCCCGGCCTTCTACAAGTCGGCGCCGATTTTTTTCTCCAAGGATTTTTACCAGACGCAATACGCTACGTTGGAGAATCCATTTCCGGCGGGGCTGCCGCCTCCCCAAGGCACGACGTACGGCAAGCTGGCTCAATGGGGATTCAGCAATGGCAGCGACCTGAGTTATGAGGCCGCCCGGAATCCGCAAATCTATCAGTGGAGCGGCGGAATTCAGCGGTTGCTGCCGAGTGACGTAGTGGTCGCCGTGGACTATTCGGCCAACCGCAGCACGCACCTCTCGTGGGGCAGCTATGGCACAGGGACCCGGAACCAGAACTTCATTCCTTCCTCCATCGCGAAGAATTACACCACGGATCAATTGAATGCCCTGGTCCCGAATCCATTTCAGTCTTTGTTTGTGGGCCCGGGCGCCATCTTCAACGAACCGGATTCGCGTTACAACGACCCGACCATCCCGCTGTTGAACCTCTTGCGGCCGTATCCGCAGTTCGATGGCGAATTTGACGGCTTTCCAAATCTCGGCGCGAACTCCCGGTATGACTCCATGCAGGTCCGCTTCGAGAAGCGCAGCGGAAAATACTTTACGATTCAGGGCAGCTATACGCTTTCCCGAAACACCGACGATATTTCCTCCGGCAACAATAGCTGGGTGGGATGGTACAGCGTGGGAGGGCCACAGGCGCTGGACCAGCTCAAGAATGAGACCAGCCTGAGCGCCAACAATGCGACGCATCGTGTGGCGGCAGCATTCACGGCGCAGATTCCGGTTGGCCGAGGTCTCTTGATTGGAAACAACATGAATCGCGTGCTGGATACAGTGATTGGCGGCTGGTCGGCGTCCTCGAATGTTACGCTGCAAAGCGGACAACCGGTAGCCGTCCGGATGGCCATCAATCGGCTGGCGGACGGCTTCCAGCGGCCCAATGTGACTTGTTCAAATCCCGGCACTGGGATCAGTTTTCACAGTGCAGCGGCCGCGCTACTCAATGGAGCGTCCAGCGGTTTCAGCGTCTTCAACCCCAACTGCTTCGCCGATCCCGGGGACCAGCAACTAGGCAACGCTCCACGCTATTTCGACAATCTGTTTTCGCAGGGTATCAACAACGTCGATCTCGCATTGCGAAAGCAGATTAACATTCGCGAAGGCATGAAGTTTCAGGTGCGCTTGGAGGGCTTCAACGCCTTCAATCGCACGCGATTCGATCGCGCCAATTATCAATTTGGCGCGGGAGGCTTTGGCCAGGTCACATCGCTGGCCAACGGTTGGCACGCACGGCAGATCCAGGTAGTAGCGCGCTTCGAATTCTAATGAGAATCCAAATTACCGTGGGGCGGACCCCCTGGTCCGCGGCCGACGCCCTCGTCGGCCTGCCGATGGCTGGATCTAATCGAGGTGCGGGTCCAGGGGGACCCGCGCGGACCAGGGGGTCCGCCCCACTACTGTTGTTTTTGTTGATACTCAACGTTGCCTACGCCCAGACCAACCAGGACTGGACCCACTTCGTTCGCATCGCCGGCAACGGCCTGACTTCTAACAATGCGGATCAGATTGTTCAACGCGCCATAGCCAGTAACGTCTTCGGCATCGAAGTAGACAACGATATTCCGGGCCGTTACGAGAGCTTCGTCGACCCTACAGAAAAATTGAAGGCAATCCGCGCGGTAGCCGAGAAGGCACACGCCGCCGGTAATTACGCATTCGTTTACATCGCCGGCACTGAGTGCATCACGGCTCATGCCGCTCAGGCCGCCCACAGCATGGCCAAGGACCATCCCGACTGGCTGCAGCGGAACATCAAAGGGGAGCCGGCAATGTTTGGCGGCGGCACGGAGTTCTGGATTCGCGAGGGCGACGAGGATGTTTGGATCTCCCCATTTGCCAAAGAGTGGCGTAAGATCTACATGCAACGCGTCCGGCAGATCGCCGCCACCGGCATTGATGGTGTCTACGTGGACATTCCTTACTGGATGACCCACTTCACCGGCTGGGAAGATACCTGGGCCAGTTTTGACGATTCAACGGTCGCGGCTTTCAAATCCAAGACCGGCCTCAATGCCAAGACCGATCTGAAGCTGGGCGATTTCAAGGACGCGAATTTCCGCAAATGGGTAGATTTCCGCATCGAGGCGCTCACCGATTTCGTGCGGGAAATTGACGCCAACGTGAAAGCCGTGAATCCGAAATGTAAGACCATTCCCGAGATTTATCCGGGAATCGAGGAGAGCGCTGTGCGGGTGGGCGCCGACGTCTACGACATGTATCCGGTGGTGGATGCCATTGCACATGAGTACGAAACCGGCGGCATGGCTGCCAGTCGCACACCTTTGTCCTGGTTCCAGGACATGATCGGCATGTATTCGTTCCGGGCCTTCGCTGAATCGAAGCCAAGCTGGATGCTGAGTTATTCGTGGGAGAAGGAAAAGCGGATCGCGCCCGGCGAAGCGATGAAGAATCTGGCGATGGCTCAGCTCATGGCCGGAACCAATACCTGGGACGCGCAGGGCCATGTAATGTCGGGTTCTAACGACATCCACACTCGCACCCTGATCTTCGAGTGGATCAAAAACCATGAGAAAACGTTCCTCCTTCCGCGGGAACCGATTCATCCCATCGGAGTTTACTTCTCGCAAAAAAGCCGGAATTATTTCGCCGATGAATTCATCAATTCCTACCGCGGCGTCATGCTGCTTCTGCTGCAGTCTCACCTGGAGTTCCAGATTGTGACTCCTCGGACTCTTGCCAGCTTTCACGGCGCAGTGCTGATTCTCCCGGACGCACGATGCCTGAGCACAGAAGAGCTGAACTACCTGAACTCGTACGTGGCTTCCGGCAAGACCCTCATTGCCACCGGACAAACCGGGATGTATGACGAGACGGGCGCGGCTCGAGCAACGAACCCAATCCAGAAATTGGTTCATTACCCCGACTGTCCCGGCCAAGCCTACTATGCGGCGTTGCAAAAGGAATTCAACCAGGGGGCAGCGGTCGAAATCGATAAGTTGAGAAAGAAATACCTCGGCCAGATTCTGGATGGCTCCGGTTACAAGCCCGGCGTACAGATCGATGCGTCGCCATTCGTTTCCACCCAGATCGCACGCGCGGATGGCCACGTCTCGGTATTTCTAGCTAACTTCGCCGGACTGAAATCCAAGGAAATCGCGCAGCAGACTCCGGCGCGAAATGTGAAGATAACGTTTTCCACCGATGCGCCCCGCGTCATAACGCTGCTCCCATTTCTGGGTGAACCGCGAAAGATCGAAGGAACGTTCCGCGACGGTAAGCTTTCGTGTGAAATACCCAGCATCGAAAAGGGCGCGGTGGTCTGGGTGGAATAAAATTCGCCTTATCATGAAAGGATGGCCGATCCGCTCCTCCAATGGCGCAAGGAATTTCCCGTCCTCGAAAAGACTGTTTATTTAATCAGCCATTCGCTCGGCGCCATGCCTCGCCGCACCCGCGACCGGCTGAATGAGTATGCCGACGTCTGGTCCACGCGATCCATACGCGCCTGGGAAGGCTCGTGGGAAATGCCCGTCTCGGTGGAGCACTTCGGCGCTCACCAAGAATGGCCCACCTGTGTTCGGTTAAACTGACCACCGTTTGGAACGCGATTTAGTTTTGGGATTTGGAACTGGGGATAACGAACAGTTTCATCCCACGCCGAAGGCGTGGCCGAGTTTTGTGAAGCCGCTGCTCCTTAGCGCATCGGAAACGGCGGAAACAGAGTGACGCCCATGCGCTCGAGTTTGCGCCGCAGGTATTGGAAGTAGGCGGGACTGATCTCCGATCTCAGGACCTCTTCGATGACCGGCACAAAGTAGGCGAGTGAGCGAATGGTACCCAAAGGCGGCGCTGTGGCGTCCCGGAACCAACGGCGGGCGACGGCCAGGAGCAGAGCGTTTTCCACATCGTTTCTCGTGTCCAGAATGCCGACGGCCCTACGTTCTGAAACCGATCAAGCCGGCGCTGGCAGGTGGTGCGGTAGTCGCGCGGTCGTCAATCGTTGGTCGCGCCCGAGCATACTTCGGGTAACCTCGATACCGAAGCTTGCGCTGTAGATAAAATTGTAGATACTGCGATCACCAACGATCCACCCGATTCCACGCCGTTCAACAGCGGCACGCAAACGGTTCAACAGCAAGCACTTGGAATCAACAAAATTCCACAAATTTCAGTCAACTAAAAAATGCGGTTCGGGACCGGGGGGTCGGAGGTTCAAATCCTCTCTCCCCGGCCAATATTTTCGAACAGATACAAGCCGTTTTTCGCCTGCCGAAAAACGCCTGTAGACTCCGCCTATGAATTGATTCTGGGCAGCAGCGCCGATCCGCAATTCGGGCCCGTGCTACTCGTCGGACAGGGCGGGCAAGGTACATAATTTAGGTATGATCGGAAGCAATGTCTGAGCGGCACGGTCGTGTCATTCCCATTTTCGCGCTGGCAACGGCGGGGTGCCTGTGGGGAACGGGATTCTATTTCGGCAAGATTGCACTTCGCGAGATGCCCGTCTCAACCATGGTTTTGTTTAGGTTGCTTTTCGCGTGCGCCGGCTTGCTGCCTTTCCTGTTCTTTGACCGTCCTCGCTTTGCCCGGGCGGAATGGGTCTCCGTTCTCGCCGCCGCGGCGCTCGGGGTGCCCGTCGTATTCCTCCTTCAGTTCAAAGGGCTCTCCCTCACGACGGTTTCGCACGCTGCTCTGATGGTCGGTACCCTGCCAATGCTGCTCGCCATTGCGGCGGTGCTGTTCGCCGGAGA
>CABEDY010000613.1_pt1 | contig 12914 bp, 6 predicted proteins | sample 3423171 | NCBI WGS metagenome assembly CABEDY01 (sample SAMEA5534333, study PRJEB31848) | metagenome | biome: tundra; feature: field; material: soil | place: USA | collected 2013-05 | depth 0.15 m | reverse complement strand
CGCGTCGGCATTGGGGCTCAGTTGCATTACTTCATAACAGTCCAGCGCAACGGGATTTATGCAGTCAGTGTGTTCCTCATCCAATATAAAAGTCGAACAGTGGTCTAGGAATTCCAGGCCCGCGCGGAAGGTGCCGCCGGTCTGTGCGGTGCACCATTTCACCCCGGCTTTCAGGTAGTCCAGGCTGCGGTTCTCGCCAAACTTGCCGCGTAAGACCACAGTGGAGCCGGGCTTGAGCATGGTCATCAACCCCAGGCCGCATCCTCCGCCGATGACATCGACGAGGTTGGCAATCACGGAGCGCGAATTGCCCATGCCGTCTTTCATTTCGACGTGAATCACGGACGAGTCGGCTGGTTTTCTGTGCCCTCTTCGCCGTTGTCGTTTCGCCGTGGCTTCCATTACATTGTTTATCGCATTCGCCGCGCGAGATCGAAATGGACTGTCGGTAACGATTTGAAGGTACCGGAAGTACTCGCAAAAGTACCAATCGAACACACGCCCAGAGACGGACCTGATTCGGGGAGCGGGCTGCTTTCCCCAAGTCCCTTATTTGCATATAGCGTCCCGATGCGTCGTGATCCTCAAGTTAGACGCCTATGGTACCGGCGTACCCTGAGCCGGCCAACGCGACCGGCGTTTCACGGGATGTATCCATCCCTCTAGCGCCGCCAAGATAAATTCCGGATGCGCGGTGATCCGTCAGGAAGCAGCAAGTTCGTGACCGGTCTATGAAATCCGCACGAAACGTAACGCGCTTAGGAACTGGTCAGCGAGTCTGATCGGAGGAGCAGTTCGCCGCCGGCTTTGACGAAGGCTGTGTGAGCCTCGCGCCGTCGTTCCGCAGCCCTATGCAGCAAGTCGCCGTACTGCGGGTGGCTCCGCAGAGAACTGAGCCAGGGATCGTGCGCTAGTGAGAAGTCGCAGACAAAATTCTGATCGATAACTCGAAAGAGTATCTCGATCGCGCGGTCGAGTTCATCGATCCGCGCCATGTGGCGCGCGACATAAAACAAACTCTCGGGATCCCTCATACCCGATGCCTCATGTTCGCCAACGGCGAGCGCTGCGCCAACACGGTCACCTTCAAGGAGAGCCCGCAGCGAGCGCATCATGCTTCGTGGGCCACCCGCGCCAAACTTCTCGCGTTCGCGCAGTCTGCTAAGTGCCTCCCCCTCTCGGCCCGAAGACGCCAGCGCAATCGCATCCAAGTAGAAACCTCTTTCGGGCGGAACCTCGTCCAGAACCTTCTGAAAGTCACAGAGAAGGAAATACGTGTGGGCGATGCTGGTCAAGGAGTGAGGATCGAGGCTGGTTGCGCGCTGGTGAGCGACCAAAGAAGCTCGCAGTTCGCCGCAGTAGCGGCAAGACTGCACGAGACCGGCGAAGAGCTCCGGATCGTTGCGTTTGAGCCTGGCACGTTCGAGGAGGCGCACCATGGCGCTCGGCGCCAGCCCCCGATCCGTTTCGATGTAAGTGTACAAATTGTGGGCCATGCTCAGGTCCGGATTGAGTGCAAAGGCTCGACGGTAGGCTGCGTCCGCACGCTCAAAATTCTCTTCTGACTCCTCACCGAACTTTTCCAGCAGCCGGTAAACTCTGCCCAGGCGGGCCCACGCGGGTGCGTAACTGGGGTCCTCTTGGAGGCAGTGGAGGAGCAGGTCGCATGCTAGCTTGGCGTTGTCCGTCGTCTTATGTTGCACAGTTTGATTCGCACGCAGGTAATACTCGTATGCTTTGGCGCCAGCGGGCACGTCAGTTTGGAAGGTACTTCGTTCGCGATCCGTCAACGGCCCTGCCAGCAATTGCACAATGCGCTTAGTCAGGCTGTCCTGGAGCTGGAAGATGTCGCCCAGAGCGAATTGACCTGTATCCGACCAAATCAATGCGCCACTCGGCGCCTCCACCAATTGGCTGCTGACCCTAAGCTGATCTCCCACGCGCAACATTGTGCCGGTGAGGATGACGTTCACGTCCGCTTCATCGCCGATTCTTTTTGCGTCCGAACCGTCGAAGCGCGCAGCCACCAAGCTGGAACGTACGATCAATGAATCGATTCCTGAAAGCGAACTGCTGATGGCATCCGGCAGAGAATAAGCCAGGAAATCGGTGTCGTTATCTGGCCGCAGTACTCGAAATGGGAGTGCGATGAACCGTGTTACCTGCGTGCTCCGCACTTGCGGCTCTTGGCTACCAACAAGGTCCGCTGAGCGGACAGCCTCGATCATTTCCTTGGCGGACTGATAGCGTTGTTCAGGTCTCTTCTCAATTGCGCGACAGATCACATTGTAGATCGCTGAGATTGCGGGCGACCCGCTGAGCCGGGGTGGCTCGCTGTGTTTCACGCTGTATAGGACATCGATGGCGGAAGCGCCCTCAAAAGCGCGTCGTCCGGCAATCATTTCGTAGATCACGCACCCGGCGGCGAACAGATCGGCAGCCGGACCGGTGCGCAAGCCGTCAACCTGCTCAGGCGCCATGTAGTGGGGTGTACCGACGATGCTTCTCGGCCCAGTCAGGACGGTAGCTGTAGAGACGCTATCCGCATCGTTAACCAGGGGCGTTCCCGCAAATCGCGCCAGGCCGAAGTCGAGTAATTTCACACCGTGAGGTGTCAAAAAGACGTTGGACGGCTTTAGATCGCGGTGAATGATGTTGAGGTTGTGCAGTGCTTCTAGTGCCTCCAGCATCTCAATCGCGATCTTGCGCGTTTCGTCTAATGGTAGAGGCCCAGCCTTTAGTCGCTCTTCGAGCGAACATCCTTCGAGCAGTTCGAGTACGAGGAATAGGATGCCGGCCTCTTCAGCTACTTCGAAGATCTGGCAGATGCGCGGATGATTGATGCGCGCGAGCGATCGCGCTTCCTGCCAGAATCGGCTTTTGGACTCGGGGCTTTCTGTGGTCTCACGAATCGTCTTAATCGCCACGGACCGCTGCAGGCGTTCGTCGTGGGCAACGTAGACCACGCCCATGCCACCCTCACCGATCTTGCTAACGATCCGGTAGTGACTTATCTGACCAGGAACTGAGATGGCAGGTGATCCCAATGCCGCACTGCCTGCGATCTGGTTGAACATTCCCGCCGTGGCTTCCGGCACTGGCCAGCGCTGCGTCCGGCCTTCCGCTGCGCTCGAATTGATCAACAGGTCTACCTCGCGCCGCAGTTCCTCGTCACCGTGGCAGGCTTCGGTCAGGAACGCACTCCGCTCTATTGGGTCGCGCTCCAACGCCAATCGGCACAGCTCTTCGACCCACCGCTGGTGCTCCAGGCTCATCTAGGTGTGCACCTTCTGGACTAAGACTACCTGAAGTCTACGCCTTTGGCGAAAATCGCTCCCGCTCAAGCCCGAACCTCCAAATGCCGGGTTGGCGCCAATCCGGAACTCGACCTGAAGCGGAATTCTGGGACATTACTCCTGTGATGTCTTAGATCTGTATCAGAAGCGATCCGGCGGTACGCACTTGGTGGAAGTGGACAATGCTGGTACGCCGGAGCGCTTTTGATACAGATCTAAGACTTCTGGCCCGGATCGACTGGCGCACATCCGCGGGGTTGGGTGTTTCGGCGACCGCTCATTACTGATATCGTCAGCAGCTTCGACCACAAGCAGCCATAGGGTTCTCATGGCTTGCTCACAAATAGGAGCGCGCCAGGCGGTGTTTGCACGCCACCGACGGAAGCGATTACCGCAGCGGCGCCGCTGGGTACTGTGGCGGGCAGTTGAATGCTCACCTGGTATAACCCGGCGCTTCCGGCCGTGAGAAACGCGCCGATCACCTTAGTTGCCACTCCACCAACGGTCACCGTTGGAAGGTTCACCATCGCGGGCACGCCGCCCGCCTCGGTGCCCGCAGCGACCGCAGGTTTTGTCGCTCCGAAGCCGGTGCCCCACAGTACAATGATGTCGCCCGGCTTTGCCGCTACGGTTCCTGGGACTACGGATGGGTTGCCTACCAGCGCATAATCGGGCAGCAACGAAGCGATTGCATAGTTCGTATCAGGATACATAAAGAATGCCGGCGCGACACTCTGCAGTTCGACCGTTGCCGGCGCGCTGACCGCACCGTTGTTCGTAACCACCACTTTTACCGGGCCGACTCTGCTATCGGAAGGCGCTTGCACGTTGATCTGCACGGGGCTGATGTAATTCACGAAGGCTGGTTTGCCGTCGATGGTGACGCTCACGCCATCGAGCGAGGTGGGCAGCTTGCCATCGGCCAATTCGCTGGAGGTCCAGGTGCGGCCTGGATACGAGTTGGCCAGATTGGTGCCCGAAATCATCGCCCAGGACCCGGCTTCAATGCCCGGCTGGTAACTGGCGCCGTTCAACACGGAACTAATCGCCGGTGGTCCCGGCGCCGCAAGTTTCACCACAAACACATTGCCATACCCAAAGGGCAGCGCCCCGCGAGCATTCGGGAAATCGACCGACCAGGTTTGTCCCACGAAAATCACATTGCCTTGGGAGTCAACCGTTGCTCCCAGCGCGCCATCGTCCTGCGATCCGCCGAAATACGTCGAGTAATTCAGCTTGCTGCCATCCGAGGAAATCGTCGACGCAAAGGCGTCCGCCAGTCCGGCGGTGGCGCCTTGCGCGGGCATCGCCATGGGGAAATCGATGGCGCGCGTTTCGCCCGCCACCGTCGCGTTCCCTGCCGCGTCTAGAGCGATGCCAGAGATCCAATTCTGCATCAGGATGACGCCGGGTTCGGCGAGGTAGTCGATGCCCGATTCCGTGGAGGCGTGGCCGCGCAGGTAGGTGGAGTATAGGATACGCGACCCATCCGCGCTGAGCTTGGTGACGAAGCCGCTGGCCGCGATCTGGTTTGTGGAGCCGTAGAGCGTGCCCGTGGAGCCGGCCGGAACAATACTGATGACCGGCGGTGGAATGAAAGAGCCAATGGCGATCCACGTTTGGGCGTGGTCGCGCGAAAGATACATGCCTTCGAAGCCAATCGCATAGAGCGTTCCCTTCGGATCCATCGCGATTGCGTTGGAACTCGAACTCACACCTGGCGGCGGATTGATCGGCGACCAGGTGACGCCGCCATCGACGCTGCGAAAGCTGAGGCCGTCGTAGACCGTCGAAGGGTTGGTGGACCCGTCCACGATCAAGGGCGGATTGGGCGCCGCCGAAGAGATCAGTATCCAATGGGCTCCTCCGTCCACGCTGCGATAGAGGTACGGATTTTGATTGGTGCTGCATTCGCAGAACTGCTCGTTCGAGGTTGCGAAGAGGTGGCCACTCACGCGCGGATCGAGCACCATGGATTGAAGGCTTTGAGGAAAAGGCACCGAATTCCAGGTGGCGCCGGCGTCGCTACTTTTTCGGAGCGTGGTCCCGATTTCCCAAACGATCTTGGGGTTCTGTGCATCCACTGCGAGTTGAGAGATTGCCAACGCTGGAGAATCAATCGGGGTCCAGCTGTTCGCGCCATCCACGGTCTTATAGACCGCGCTCGAAGCTGTAGCATTCGCCGGCGACACGGCTGCGTACAAGGTCTGCGGATTCGCCGGATCAATGGCCAGCGCCTGGATGTTCGTGCCGGCGATGCCGCCGCTGGCCGCGGTCCAGGTGACGCCGCCATCCACGCTTTTGAAGACGCCCAAATCCCCGGTGGCTTCATAGATAGTGTTGGGACTGGATGGGTCCACCACCAACATCTGCGGAAGCGCGAACGGTAGATCGTCCATAGGCGCCCAATTGGTTCCGCTATTCGTGCTCTTCCAGATCGGCCGCGCGCCCGGCGAACTCTGTAAGGGACGCACCAGCGGAAAATCCACCGACGACGTGTTCCCTGCAACGTAGACCTCGCCCGCGCTATTCACGGCGATCCCAGTTGCGCCAGCCTGGACGCTCCCGCCCAGCGCAGTTTCGTAGATTTTGTTCGATCCATCGGGCGAAATCTTGAAAACGATGGCATACGCGCTGCCGGGCGGTCCAAAGGTTTGAGTAGCGGTGGAGGGATTGGCGGACGAGGACGCCCCCGCGACGTAGATGCTGCCCGCGCCATCCAAGGCGATTCCTCCGGCACCGCTGTTGGGGTGGAAATACGAAAAGACTAGCGTGCCTTGCGGAGTCAGTTTGCTGACGAAGATACCGGCTTGATCGGGCCCGTTTTGTGTGCCCGGGAAGCCGGTTGCGGAGTCTGAATTCACCGCGACGTAAGCGTTCCCTGCCGAGTCAACCGCGATGCCGGCGGCCCCGTCGTCACGCTGGCCTCCCAGAAAAGTGGAATACAAGAGTTTGGCGCCGTTGGGGTCGAATTTCGCCACGAAGGCATCGAAGTCGTCCCCCATGCCGTTGTCCAGCGTCCCCTCGATCGGATTGACGAGGGGAAAATTCGCGGACCGCGTCAATCCGGTGACCAGTACATTGCCGGCGCTATCCAGGGCGACGCCGGTGGCCCAATCGTCGAGAATACCGCCGAGATAGGTGGACCAAATCAGCTTGCCATCCGGTCCGAGCTTGGCGATAAATGCGTCGCAGGTGCCGCCAAACGTGGTCTGGAACGCTCCTGTCGTGACCGGAAAGTCGGATGAATAGGTCAGGCCAACCACATAGACGTTGCCTTGCGCGTCAGACGTCACTGAAGTAGCGTACTCTTGGCCGAGGCCGCCCAGGATCGCCGAGAAGATCGGTCCAGCAGCGTGGAGGCTGCCGGCCAACAGCCATAAGAATATCGGGATTTGTACTGCCGCTTTCATGGCTTCCTTCCGAAGATCGATACCTCGGCCGGCGTTTGCACACCACCCACGGAGGTTCGCCCAGCGCCTACCTCGCGGGCCCATTGGTATACCGATCCCTGTTTCGCGATGGCCCAGACCGCCACGGCCGGTGCGCCAGAACCGACCTTAAGGCGAGGCGCCGGCGCGTGTAAACCCAACATTTTCGGCATTCCAACCTAGTCATCGCTATTTGCTTGCAATTCCGACGCCAAAATCGGCGGCTTGCGCTTATCTGGTATTTAATTGAGGACCGACAGGCTTGAGTCGTGCGCCATGGCCGCACATGTGTGACGGGCCTATTGGTCGATTCTGCCCTTGCAGTTGCAATCCGGCAACTATCCACCTTTGATGCCGAGTCGGTATCTCGGACTCGCACTGCTCGCTGTCTAGAAACGCTATGACTCAATCGGAAGTGCCCCGGCGCATGAGACTCCGGGCAGAGTTGAAAGCTGGGGCCGGGGCACTTTCGATTGAGTCATAGCGTTTCACGGGAGTGGTCATTCGCAGCGGCTGAATCCAGCCCATTCTCCGAGTGGCGCGTAATCCGACCGCAGCTACATCAGGAGGCTGAGGAGGAGTGCAGACCGTCGGTTCCGGCGTTTGCCGATGCGAAGGGGATTTCGCGACAGCGATCGGATTTCTAAACTCTTCGGCGTTATGCCTGCGAGTGCCGCTGTAACGTTCGTTGGCTTATTCCTAAACTCCCGAAGGGCTTTGGTACCTATCCGGTGGCGAGACAACGCTGCGGGATTTCAACGACCGGTGAAGGCGTGTCAACACACTACAGCGTCCGAGGAATCATTGGCAGTGATAAACTTGTGCCAGCCGCGCCCGCCGATTACCTGGAGGTCCCATGTTGCTCACAATTCGTCGCCTGGCGCTATTGCTTTGCTCGTTTGTTTCCGGATATGCTCTTCAAAACTCTTCCGCAGCCGCGCTGCCGCCGGCAGATCAACTTCCTTTGAAATACACGGCCCTGTTTGGTGGAGAGGCCAATATCACCGCCATCGCTGTCGACACCGACGGCAGTGCATACATAACTGGTACGGCGAACTCTGCTCTCCCCGTGACGCCAGGGGCGTTTCAGACAGATTACAAGCCCGGTACGTGTGGTTCAGCGTTTCCCAACGGTCCACAGCAGACTTATCCTTGCCCCGTTGCTTTTGTCAGCAAGTTGAACCAGGACGGGACCGCATTGGTTTACTTGACCTATCTCGGCGCCTCGAATAGCAACGCATCCGCGATCTCCATTGATGGCCAGGGCAACGCATGGATCGCCGGCTCGGTGTTCTCATCGGATCTTCCGGTTACCCCTGGCGCTTTCCAGCCCATGCTCAAAGGAACGCAGAATGCCTTCGTCGTCAAGCTCAATTCAACTGGCTCGCGCGTTCTGTTTGCCACCTACCTGGGCGGGAGCGGTTTTGACGCGCCCACGTCGTTAGCTGTGGACGCCGCCGGAAACGCGTACATCGCCGGAGGGACCAGCTCGACCGATTTTCCAGTTAGCTCAGGCGCGTTTCAGACCGACGCCGGAAAGAACCTTGATGGACCCAACGCATCGTTTGTGACCAAGTTCGATCCAAGCGGAAAACTGGTGTACTCAACGTATTTCCACGGTGGAGACTCAACCAGCACAGGGGTAAGCTCTATCGCAGCCGATGCCAGCGGAAACGCATATCTGACGGGATCGCACGATGGCGGCTCGCTTCCTACGACTCCCGGTGCGTTTCAGACCAGCGCGAATGGGCCGGATGCGGCTTTTGTCGCAAAGCTCGACGCGGCCGGATCGAAGCTACTGTATTCCACGTATCTTTCAGCGAACAGCCAGGTTAGCGGGGGCGCGATCGCCGTGGACGCGCAGGGCAACGCTTACGTTGTCGGCGGGATACTGCTCAACATTCCTCATCTGCCGAGCTCGTTCCCTGTTACACACGGGGCATTTCAAACCACGATGCCGGACTTCCCGATCGAGGGCGCTCCTCAGTTGGGCTTTATCACGAAGCTGAACGCTACTGGATCGGCATTAATCTACTCGACATTCCTGTACGCGTCCGATGATACGTGGATCGGCGCTTTCGTCGTGGACTCCTCGGGGTCTGTGGTGGCCGTGGGGACAACGTATGCTCTCGATTTTCCGACGACTCCCGGGGCACTGCGCCAGTGCAATCCGAATGGAACGTGGGGTTCTACCGGATTCATGCTGAAGCTCGCCTCAGACGGTTCCGGACCGGTGTATTCGACATATCTCGGGGCAGATGCACTTTCAGCCGTCGCGGTGGACAGCGCCGGTGATATTTACATCGCTGGGAATGACTTGGGCACACTCCCAGTGGTTCCGGGTTCGTTTGGGTGGACCGGGTCTGGCGACTTCGTCGCCAAACTCGCGCCTATGCCTCTGCCCATTGGGTCCGTCAACTGTTTGGTGAATGCAGCCAGCCGGGGTGGTATTGCCATCGCGCCTGGTGAAATCGTCGATATATTCGGAAACGGCATCGGTCCGGCGCAGACCGTCTCTCCGTCAGCTTCTTCCGGGCATATTGGAACGTCGCTCGGCGATGTGGTCGCTCTGTTCAATGGCGTACCGGCCCCGCTGCTTTCGGCTGGTCCCAACCAGATTCGCGCCATCGTTCCTTTTGAAACGGGTCCCAGCAACTTGGACGGGGGCGGGATAGCAACCGTTCAGATCCTTAACGGATCGACTACTGTTCAACCTGTCTCAGCACCAACGGCAGCTTTAGCTCCTGCAATTTTTACGGTCGATGGGAAGCCCGGACAAGCGCTCATGATCAACGAAGATGGGACACTGAATTCGGAAAAGAATCCCGCACGCCAAGGATCAATAGTGACGATATACGCCACCGGCTTGAACAATACGCAACCCCCGCTCCGAACAGGAGAGATAGCGCGTGGAGCGTCCCCGCTCGCGTTGCCGATCGAGATTAGTTCCGCGGGATTGGTAGGAGTGTCCGGCGTGCCGAGTTCCGGGCCGGAGATCACCTACGCCGGAGCCGCACCGGGTTTTGCCGCCGGTCTTACGCAGATCAACTTCCGGGTTCCGGTTTCAATCTTCCATGGATTTACTCTGCTGAACATACAGCAACCGACCATCAGCACCTTCTCTAGCCAGGTGGGAGTGTACTTTTACATGCAATAACACTGGTGCTCATAGTCACTGATAAAACGCCGATGTGTTTACCGAAAAGATTTCACTTGGATGTGTTGTCGGCTGTGGAATTGCCTGGCACCCGGCGCTTGGTAGGTGATCGGGGCGCAGTCGTTAACGGTTTGCCGATTCCTGTTGAGAACAGACCTTCTCACCTGGCATCAGTCTGGGGGACGCAGTTGCTTTCAGGAACCCTCATAGTGCTCCGCTCGTATCGTCAGAGACTCGGAGAATGCCCCGAAGGGCCTTGTTGGACATCACTCCTGGTAAGTCGACACCACGGTAATAGTAAACATCAAGGTGAAAGGTGCCGAAACCATCTGTTTTAGTTAGGCACAGTGCCAACGACTTCAGAAATCGCTTGTTTTTAGCCTCGTCGGAGAAATCTGTGGGTCACCGATACGCTCCAATGGGCGCCGAAGCTCGGCTCTCGCAGCCCGCGAACCCGATGTGGGATAGCGCGGCTTCAGCTTTTCCTGTTCGTAGCCAGTTGCCTTTCGAACAAGTTTGCCCTCTCCGGTTAAACGCCACGCCGTCTGAGCGAGGACTTAGACCGTCAGATGTCAGCAACGGGCGTTTCTCGGCCAGGTGCCGGTCTTCTGTGGGCTGGTAGACGATAAACATTTATCGTCTAATAAAAGAGGCCGTTTTCTTGGCTTCTAGAACGCGCTCGTGCTTAAACAGTGTCCGGCTACTGAATGGAAATCGGGACAGCTAAGCTCGACGAGCCTCCGACCTTTACCACAAGATTCACCGCCGAGGAAGCCTGAAGGCCCGAAGGCAGAGCTACGTTAATTTGGAAGTACCCGGATTCGAGCGTGGGAGCCGATCCGGCGTAGAGAACAATGGCATTCGTTCCCCCGATCGACACTGAGACCGGCAGAGTCAGGGTCGCAAGCGATGCAGTGATCGGCCATAGTCCCCCGGTTATTCCGAGGGGATTCGTGACACCGCCGCCGGTTCCGTAGATCGTTATGAAACCGCCCACCTTTGCCGGATTCGAGGGAGAATTCAGCGTCCCGTCGGAATTCGCGACTGCGAAAATCCCCGGCGCTGCCGTCGAGACAACCACCGGTGCCGATGCCGACGCCCCGGCCGGCGGACCACCATTGTAAGTGACGACGACTTCAGTGGACGTTTGGCCGGCGATCTCCCACGGCACCTGCACAGTGACTTGTTGGGCCTGCGCGGAGAACACTGGAGCGGCGATTCCGCCGAATGTGACCTCAGTGCCTCCCAACTGGTCCACTGGCGCCTGACTCGGTGCGACCGCGGCCGTCGCGGGACCAAGCCCGTAACCACGGAGTGTGACGATCTCTCCTGGTGCGACGGTGCCCGCCTTGCCGCTCGCCGCGTTCTGCACCGTCAGCCACGGGAAGATGCTGATGACCGTCATCTGAGGGTCCCCTTCCGCCAGCATGATCGCGCCGTTGGGAGCCACCGCGATCAGTGGCCCAGCGCCCGCTGTCGGCGATACATCCGCGTAGGTAGCGCCGGCAAACTGACCATTGGAGGTGAATTTCGCCGCGATCACGTTGCCGCTCGATCCTACTAACCCGGATTGAAACGCTCCCGGAGATGCCGCTAGAACCGCCATCCCCGACGCGCCGGCAACGAAGGCGCTGCCCGCCGAATCCAAATCGAAATCGAAGCCGGTCGCAGTGGGGATATATGTCGAGTAAACGAGGGCCGATCCGTCAGCGCTCAGGTGCGATAGATAACCTCCGGAAGACAGCTCCGCCCCGCCTTGCGCCGACACATACGCGCCGCCTTGTGCATCCACTTTTATGTCCGACGCGTAGTTCAGCGTGGCGCCGAGAAATGTGGAATAAACCAAGCCCTTTCCCTGCGGATTCAGCTTGGTCACGAACTCCATGTACTCCGCGCTCGGAAAGTAGCCGGTTTGAAATGCTCCCGGCGTGACCGGAAAATCGGCCGCCTGGGTGAACCCGGCGACGAAGGCATCGCCTGCCGCGTCGATGGCGATCCCTTGCGGAATACTCAGGCCATTGCCGGACAGGTACGTTGCGTAGAGCATCGCCGACCCGGAAGCATTCAGCTTGGCGACCACACCCGAACCATTCGGATTTGCGGGCGGCGGCGCGGGCTGAAAGGCACCAGGCGTCGTTGGAAATGGCAAGGCCCCCGCGGTTGTGGTGGCGATGTAGACCTCGCCCGCAGGGTCGATCGCCATGGCCACGGCCCGCTGCTGTATGGCCAGCGGCGGTGGATTCACCGGAAGAAGGGTCGAATAGACAAGCGCAGTTCCCGATGAGTTGAGTTTAGCGACGAATCCGCCGCCATCCGCCACGTTGGTGAACGCCGCGCCGGCTGTAACCGGAAACGTATCCGGCTGACTGACAGTATTCGGAGACGTGGTGCCGCCCAAGTAGACATTCCCGCTCGCGTCCACGCAAATTGCGCTCGCGCCTGTCTGGCTTCCGTTGCCGCCGAAGTAGGTCGCGAATAAGACGTTCCCCGCCGGGTCCAGCTTGATCACGAACGCATCCGTGCACGGAATCATCAACTGGCCTCCATGGAAGGCCGCGAGAACCTCGCAAGTACCGCCGCTGAACTGGGTTTGAAGCGCGCCCGCGGTCGCAGGAAAGCTTGAAGAGGTTGTCGAGCCGGTGAGGTATGTGTTTCCCGCCGCGTCCACCGCGATGGCCGCGACTGTGGTGCTGGCAGGGACAGCGTAGGTAAACGTCGGCTGATTTGCAGCGATCGCGCAGGGTACAAGAAGCAACAGAACAGGCGTTGCCCGCATAGATAAAGTATACAGCCCAGCTTCCGACAATCCGACTATGTTCACTTGGCTGGTTTGTCGGCCACTCGGAGAGTGCCTTCGAAAGGATCTTTTTGGAAATCGGTCCCGTGAAGTCGCCGTCACGTCAAGTTGCCGTGCACCGCCCAAACCTCCGACATCCGCCAACACCCCACCCAATCCACCCGTTCACACCACCGCACCACCCTCTAACTCCTCCCCAATCAACAACCGCCAAAAACCCACCCCTCCCTCCG